>Ga0315912_10002481_pt1 | contig 19560 bp, 16 predicted proteins | sample VfabasoilMG_FD_204469 | JGI IMG/M metagenome (GOLD analysis project Ga0315912, IMG submission 204469) | Garden soil microbial communities collected in Santa Monica, California, United States - V. faba soil | ecosystem: Environmental > Terrestrial > Soil > Garden | place: USA: California...
GATCTCTCCTCCCGCCTGGAGTCTGCTACTGGGCGCTACGGCGCTTACCCGGACGGGACTTTCACCCGTGAGAACAACGCGTCTTTCAGGACGCACCATGTACTTTATTCTACAGACGCGGTGCGGGGAAGTAACATGGAGTTAGATGCACGTTGACATTGCCGGAGCCGGGATCATCGGCCTCTCGATCGCCTGGCGGTTGGCTCAGGCGGGGTACGGCGTCACCGTGAGAGATGCCGGACGAGCCGCTGGACAGGCCAGTTGGGCCGGCGCCGGAATGCTCACCCCAGCCGGCGAATTCAAAACGGACTCCCGTTGGACGCAGTTAGCCATCGCCAGCCTCGCCGAGTACGGCGCCTTCGTCGAAGAGCTTACCGCTGCCACCGGCATGGCCATCGACTACCGCGTCTGCGGCGCTCTGGAATTGGCCTATAACGACGCCGAGCGCGATGCGCTCGATCAGCCCCGGCCCGAAGGCATCCGCATGGAAGAGGTCACAGTGGCCGGCGCTCGCTACTTCGCACCCGTCGCAATGACTGGCATCCGCGCCGCCCGCTGGTTCCCCAACGAGGCCGTAGTAGATCCCCGGCACGTCTGCGCGGCATTGCTCGCCGCGTGCCGGAAGCTGGGCGTTGAAATTCGCGAAAACGAACCCATGTCGGACTGCCGCGGCCCCATGGTGGTTGCCGCCGGCGCGTGGGCGACCCGCATCGCCGGCCTCGATGGCGCGCCATCCGCTTTCCCCGTGAAGGGCCACCTGCTGGGCTACCACTGTAAGAAGGAGTCCATGCCGCCCATTGTCCGCCACGGGCACGACTACGCCCTGCAGCGCGAAACCGGCTTCACGATTTTCGGCTCGGATGAAACTCCGGACTGCTGGGATACCACGCCCGACTCCGAACGCGTAGCCGCCCTTACCAGAGCCGCTGAAGCCCTGCTTCCGCGCCTTCTAAACCGCCCGCCCGACGAGGTCTGGGCCGGCCTCCGCCCGGCGTCTAAGGCCGGAGAACCGGTGGTCGAGAAGATGCCCGGCCGGGACGTTTGGCTCGCCTATGGCCACTTCCGGAACGGAATCCTGCTGGCGCCCATCACCGCCCGCATGATTACGGAATCTATTGTTTCCAGTTTGGGAAAGGGTTGATCCGGCCGCCGGTACAGCCCTCGATCAGGCTCTCGACACGCTTCCGCCGCCGCAGCAGGTTCTCCAGCAGGCTGGTGAGCTGATCGCGCTCATCCCCGGGCAGCCATGACTCCGGAATCTCCCGCAGCGCCCGGTCAACGACTTCCTCCGGGAAGTTCTGAATGCGCTCCACCCACGGCGCGAAGTCCGCCATTCCGCGTACCTGTTCGTAAACAATCGGGCGAAAAAACAAACCGAAGAGCGGAGCATCGCGGAACTCCCAGTTGGGCCCGTCGAACAGATACCCATGGTCCATCATCTGCGCCACGAACCCCACCTGCAGCGGGTTGCCCGAAGCCTGGTTTGGCCGCCAGTCCGAGAGGCGGGCGCGGAAAAAGATCGCCTGCCGGGAGTCCGAGTTACCGGCCCACTTATCAAAGGCCAGAACCCCTAGAAAGTCCTCCGGGTTAGCGACCTTCTTCATCAGCGCATCGGGCAGAATGTCGTATACGGCCTGCGTGATCGGATTGCCCGGAAACCGGGAGCCGAAATGCCACCCCGGACTCACCGGGCGGCGGCTGGAGCCAAGTTGTATGAAGACCTCCGGATACTCGCGAAGGAAGTCCTCGGTGACTTCGATAATGCGGGACTCCGGCTGCGAGATATCCAAATGTGCCAGCAGCACCGAGGCCACCTTCTCGTTGACCAGGACACGCCGGTGCTGCGGATTGTCGGTGAACTTGACGACGTAATGGTGGCCATCGGCGGCTTCCATCAGGAACGCCTGTGCTCCGCCACGCATGCGGCGCAGAGGTCGTCGGGCGAGAACGGGCATCTTAGACTAGTCTAAAGATATGGCAGACGAAATAACACCCGAGAAAAAACGGGAAGAGAAGAATAATCGAGACGAGGTCGCACTTGACCTGATGAAGTTTATCGCCCAGAGCACCGGCTACGGAAAGGGATCCCCGGCCGCGGGATTCGGAGGCGGAAAGAACTCCTCGCGGACACCGGAGGAGTATGCCGATGCGTTGTTGGAACTCTTCCACCGATGCCGTCAGGCGGTGGAAAAGCCGGTCTAACGCCGCGTGGGGGGGCCGCACGCCGGCCCCCTCCTATTTCTTCTTTTTGACCGTTTTCTTGACAGTCTTTTTGGCGGGCGCCTTCTTCGCAGCCACTTTCTTGACAGGCGCCTTTTTGGCGGGTGGTTTCGGCGCCGGCTTTGCCACCCTCTTTGCCACGACGGCCTTTACGGGTGCCGGTGGAGGTTCTACTCGCCGCGGAGGCGGGATCACCCGAACGGGACGTTCGGGTTCCTCGGGTTGAACTTCAACTTCGTCGTACTCGCGGATCTCGGCCGCTAGCTCGGCGAATCCCTCTTCAAAGGCGAAGTCGTCGTCTTCGTACATAGCGCCAGACTCCTATGCCTGCGGACGCTTTGCGGTACTGCGCGTTGGCGTAACAGCGGCTTTGCGAACCGGCGGCTTCGCGGCGGTCTTTGTTGTCGCCGGTTTGCGGGCCGTCGCGGTGCGGACGGTGACCGGCTTGCGCGCTACTACCCGAATCGGGGTTTTCGCCGCTTTTGTGAAAACCGGCTGCGCCGCGGCGGGAATGACCACCAGCGAGCCTGGATTCAACTCTCCGCCGGTATTAGCATTGGCGGCATGGATGGAGGCTACAGTCGCCCGGTAGCGAGTCGCCAACAGGGCCAGGCTGTCACCGGCTTCGGCCCGGTGAGCCCGCCAACTGGCACGCCGCTCGGCTGGGACCATTTCCAGACCCGACATGAGCGTCTGGCCGGACCCTCGCGGAATATGCAGATTGTAACCGGCCGGCGCGAAGTCGCGAAGCAGGGCCGGATTCAATTCCTTAAGTTCGGATACGGGCCGGCCAATGATGTCGGAGATCAGCGCCAGGCTGGTCAGTACATTGACTTCGACGGTGTCGTAATAGAGCGGCTCATCGACCGCGATATCGGCAATCCCGTAGTTGTCGGGGTTCTTGGACATGATGGTCATGGCCAGGATGATGGGGACGTAGTTGGACGTTTCTAGCGGAAGGGTCCCACGGGAGCGGAGTTCCCAGACATCGGCATAGCCGGTCTTAGAAACGGCTCTCTCCACATTTCCCTGTCCGCAGTTGTAGGCGGCGATGGCGAGATACCAGTCGCCGAACTCGTGATATAGGTCACGAAGGTGGCGTGCCGCGGCGCGAGTGGCCATTTCCGGATCGAAGCGTTCGTCAACCCAGCCGTCATTCTTGAGCCCGTACCGGCCGCCCGTTTCCCGAATAAACTGCCACATGCCGCCGGCGGCCATATAGCTCATCGCGCGCGGCAGGAAACCGCTTTCGGCCTGGGCCAGGAAGATGAATTCCTGCGGGATGCCTTCTTCATCGAGGATGCGGGAAATCATGGGCTTATAGCGCCCGGCCCGCTTGATGCCGGCGACCAGGGTGCGCTTACCGCGCTCGCCCGAGAAGTAGTTGATGAAGCTGAGAACCGCGTCGCTGGCCTCGAGCGGCAACTGGCTGACGGTTGCGCCGACCTCTTCGCGCACTTTCATCTTCAATTTAGGATCGACCGGGAAGGTCAGCGATAGGATGTCGTCGATGGGCGCCTTGTCATAGGACGGCTGCGACTCTGTCGACTTTTCGCTTTGCAGGGTATCGACATCGATCCGGTAGATCTTCTCGACCAGTTCGTCGAATCTCTTATCGAAGGAGGAGCGATAGACAGGCTCCGAGTGATTGTTCAAAACCAGGTCCAGCGCCTGGTCGAACTGTTTACGGGCACCTTCGCGGTCACCGGCCTGGTAGAACTTATATCCTTCCAAATAAAGAGCTTCGGCCCGCACCATGCGTTCTTCTTTCCAACTCGGCTTGGGCGGTAATGGCTTATCGAGGAAGGATGGGACTGGGGCGATGGCGGGAACGCCTTCTGCGCCTCGGGATGTGGCTTCATCGAGTTCCGGCCGTGCGGCCAGCAGGATGCTTGGGATGCTTTGAGGTAGCGATGCTCCGGCGGTCAAAATTAGAGCGACGGCTACTCGGGCCGCGTGCAGCACTGGAAGTACTTTCATTCCATCTCCCGGCGAATTTTGAATTTGCGGTTACACTGCAACCCTTTGACCTTACTATAAGCAGGGCTCATGATTCAACCTATCGGCAGAATTGTAAACGAACTGGAGGGGAACCCGGACTGCGGGATCCGGGTTCCCCTCCAGGCTGGAATGGCTACTCGTCGTCGTCGGTCGCGTGGACGCCGGCAGCCTTAGCCGCGGCTACGATCTTGTCCGCCTGGAGGGGCGGGACGTAATCGTAGTGATCGAACTCCATGGAGAACGAGCCCCGTCCCTGGGTTTTGGCCGTCAGGTCGTTCTGATAGGTGAGCATTTCGGCCATGGGGATGGTGGCGCGAATGATCTGTGTGGCCCCTTTGGTTTCCATACCGTTCATGCGGCCCCGGCGGCCGGTGACATCGCTCATCAGGTCGCCGGCGAACTCGACGGGCGCCTGGATTTCGACGCGCATCACCGGTTCGAGGAGGGATGGCTTGGCCGTGAGCATCGCTGCCTTGAAGGCTTTGCGGGCTGCTAGCTTGAAGGCCATTTCGGAGCTATCGACGTCGTGGTAGGAGCCGTCGTAGACGGTGACCTTGAAGTCGACCATGGGGTAACCGGCGAGGTAGCCGGTGGCGGCGGTTTCGACGATTCCCTTCTCAATGGCGGGGATGAAGTTGCGCGGGACGGAACCGCCGAAGGTCTCGTTAGCGAACTGGAATCCGGTACCCCGTTCGAGCGGTTCCATTTTGATCCAGCAGTCGCCGAACTGGCCGTGGCCGCCGGTCTGTTTCTTGTGCCGGCCCTGGGCGTTGGCCGAGCCGCGGATGGTTTCGCGGTACGGGATCTTGGGCGCGTGGAGGGCGACGTCCAGATGGTAGCGGCGCTTGATCTTGCTAACGACGGTCTCGATGTGCGCCTGTCCGGTGCCGTGGAGAAGGAAGTCCTTGGTCTGGGGGTCGCGCTGGAAGCGCAGGCAGAGGTCCTCTTCCATGATGCGGTGGATGGTCTGGCCGAGTTTGTCTTCGTCATTGCGGCACTTGGCCGAGATGGCGTAGGCGATGGAGGGTTCAGGCAGTTGCACCGGCGGGTACTGGATGGGCGCGGCCTTGTCGTGGAGCGTATGGCCGGTGAGCGTATCCTTTAACTTCGCCACGGCGCCGATATCGCCGGCGTGGAGTTCGGTGATCGGCAGGAGCGTCTTGCCGAGCGGGCAGGCGATGTGGGCGAAACGCTCGTCGGTGCCGGTGGTGGCGTTGATAAGATGCGCATCGTTCCTCAGCACGCCACTGATAACGCGGAAGTAGGAGAGGCGGCCGGCGAACGGGTCGGCTACGGTTTTGAAGACGAAGACAGACAGCGGATCGCTGTCCTTTATTTTTCGAACGACCTGCTGGCCGTTCCAGCTCCCGTAGGCGTTGTCGCGTTCAACGGGGTTGGGCAAGAGATCGACGAACTGGTCGAGAAGTTGTCCGGTACCGATGTTGCGCAGAGCCGAGCAGCAGAACACCGGGAAGAGGCGGCGGTCGCGAATGGCTTGCCGGAGTCCGTCGACGATGTGGTCGATGGGGAGGGTGCCTTCGGCAAAGAACTCTTCGAGAAGGGCATCGTTGCCTTCGGCGACCATTTCGACGAGGGTTTCGTGGGCCACGGCGGCGACGTCGGCCATGTCGGCGGGTATGTCCTGTTCCTTGCCCTTGCCGTCGCCGTCGCTGGTATAGACCCAAGCGCGCATGCGAATGAGGTCGATGACTCCTTTAAAATCGCGCTCTGAGCCGATGGGGAGTTGAACTGGAATGGCGGCGCGGCCGTAAGTGGCCTCAATGCTGGCCATGGTGCGTTCAAAGCTGGAACGTTCCCGGTCGAGTTTATTGATGAGGAAGACGCGGGGGATATTAAGGTCCGCGCAGAGGTTATAGACATGTTCGGTTCCGACTTCGATGCCGGCGACGCCGTCAACGAGAATGACGCCCGAATCGGCGCCCACAAGAGCAGCTTTGGTTTCGTAGAGGAACGAGTTGAAGCCTGGGGTGTCGACCAGGTTCACCTTGTTCTTCTTCCATTCCACGGGGGCGGCCGCCGCGGAAATACTGATCTTGCGGGCCACTTCTTCTTCGTCGAAGTCGGTGGGCGCATTGCCTTCATCAACCCTGGTGAGCCGGGAAGTTGCCCCGGCCGTATAGAGCATAGCGGCGGTCAACGTTGTCTTGCCGCTATGAAGATGGCCGACGAGCGCAACGTTGCGCAGGTCTGTGCCTTCATAGACCTTCATGATGATTGCTCCTTTCCCTGTAGAGCCTCCGTAGGGCCCCGACAGGTGCCTGGAATGTCTCCCCGGCGCCAATAGGCGACAGGGAGAAGCCGGATAGTAACAAAGTTGAAAGACGAATGGAATCCCGGTGTTTGGCTACCGGGATTGGCTTCGAATTCTCAAAACGGCGCCATGGGCGCGGGCGGCTGTTGCGGTGGAAATCGGGACGTCAGCGGTTTTGGGCCGTAGAGGTGATAGAAGAGTTCGCGGTCGTTGTGGCCGAATTCTATGGCTCCACCGCATTGGAACTTTTCGCCGGGGTTTACGAGCGGCGGAATTACCTCCTGCTCCTCTTTGGTTACGTTGAACTGGCGGAAGAGGCGGAGGGTTTGCAGTTCGCGCAGGGTTCTGATGGCGCGATAGACGGTCATTTCGGCGGCGGCGCGGTAACGGTTAAGTTGACGGAATTCGGCTTCGGTGTCCGGGTGGACAATGGGTTCGTCCTGGTGTTTCTCGAACATCTCGGCGATCATGCGGCGAATGGAGCGGAGGCGCCAGGCGGCGTCGATGAACTGCTGGAGCGCTTCGCATTCGAGGGCGCCTTCGGGCCGGCATTCGGCGCGGAATTTGGCTTCGAATTCGCAAAACTCGGCATGCTCCTCGGGTTTCACGGTGAGGACGCCGAGAGTGAAGCCGTGTTTGAGGTTGTTGCGGGAGGAGCGGGCCTTCCCTTCTTCAGTTTTGGGCCCGGTGGAGTGCTGGGCGTTGGCCTGATTGGCGAGGGTTTGCGCAGCGGATGCCATTACCGGCGCCCCTGTTCGTTCAAGACTTTGTAGATATCGCCGGAAATTGCACCGGTCTCGATGAGGTCCATGATGTGTTCATGCATGGGGCGGCTCGCGGGTTTGGGTGCGCGGGCGCGGGCCGGATCGGCTAACGGTGCGCCGGCGGCTTCCTTTTGCCGGCTTGGCGAAAGGCGGATGCCGTGGTTTACCCGGGAGGTCTGGATCCTGGCCAGTTCCTTGCGGGCGCGAGTCCAGTTGCGGGTGGCGCAGTTATAAGCGTCGTTCAAGCGCGGCTCGGCTGCAACGTTGGATTTGTTGGCGCGGACGCGTTCGAGTTCCCAGGTAGCCTGGGTGATTTCGTTGGCGAACCAGCGCTCGAGTTCGGTGGCCGGCTGCGTGGCCGCAGTGACCTCACTATGGATTTCGGCCAAGCGGGCGGGAGGAAGAAGTGCCATGGCGCTTCCCTTCAAAACGGGTGGCCGGAGAGCGTCTCCGGGTGTACGAAGGGAGGGGGCGAAGCCCTTCCTTCTACTACCATTATATGATTTTGTCTAGTTTTTTCGGGTTTTTGGAAGTGGCTATCGGAACTATATGTGCTTTGTTTTTATACGATTGCAGGCTATTTTCGATGTGTCGGGAACGGCTTGGTACCGAAGTCGAATTTTGGCGTTTTCTGTGCCGTTTTTCCCCACTACGGAATGGATTCGAGGTGGGCGAAGGCTTCGTAGGGGTAGTCGATGAGGCCATGGGGGAAACGGAGGTAAGGGCGGCAGGCGGGGTCGGTGCGGATGGCTTCGACGGTGAGACCGTCTTCGGACAGGACGCAGGCGACTGTGCCACCGAATTGCTGCCAAACGAGCAGGAGGCATCGACCGGTTGCCGTGTCCCAAATACGAATGGTTGCGTCCAACGACCCGCTCGCCAGTGTCTGCCCATCCGGCGACCACGCCACCGACCTGACCAAATACCCGTGGCCGGACAGCGTCCGCAACTCCCTCCCGCTTTCGGCCTCCCACAGCCGCACCGTATTGTCGTCCGACCCGCTCGCCAGTGTCTGCCCATCCGGCGACCACGCCACCGACCAGACACGATTCCTGTGGCCGGACAGCGTCCGCAACTCCCTCCCGCTTTCGGCCTCCCACAGCCGCACCGTATTGTCGTTCGACCCGGCCGCCAGTGTCCGCCCATCCGGCGACCACGCCACCGACCAGACCCTTTCCCGGTGGCCGGACAGCGTCCGCAACTCCCTCCCGCTTTCGGCCTCCCACAGCCGCACGGTATTGTCGTTCGACCCGGCCGCCAGTGTCCGCCCATCCGGCGACCATGCCACCGACGAGACACCGTTGACATGGCCGGACAGCGCCCGCAACGCCCGCCCGCTTTCGGCCTCCCACAGCCGCACGGTATTGTCGTCCGACCCGGTCGCCAGTGTCCGCCCATCCGGCGACCACGTCACCGACGAGACACCGTTGACATGGCCGGGCAGCGTCCGCAACGCCCGCCCGCTTTCGGCCTCCCACAGCCGCACCGTATTGTCGTCCGACCCGGTCGCCAGTGTCCGCCCATCCGGCGACCACGCCACCGACCAGACACCGTTGACATGGCCGGGCAGCGTCCGCAACGCCCGCCCGCTTTCGGCCTCCCACAGCCGCACCGTACTGTCCGATGACCGGCTAGCCAGCGTCCGACCATTCGGCGACCACGCCACCGACCAGACACCATTCCCGTGGCCGGACAGCGTCCGCAACGCCCGCCCGCTTTCGGCCTCCCACAGCCGCACCGTACTGTCCGATGACCCGCTCGCCAGCGTCCGACCATCCGGCGACCACGCCACCGACGAGACCCCGTTGACGTGGCCGGACAGCGTCCGCAACGCCCGCCCGCTTTCGGCCTCCCACAGCAGGACTGTACTGTCCGATGATCCGCTCGCCAGCGTCCGACCATCCGGCGACCACGCCACCGACGAGACACCGTTGACGTGGCCGGACAACGTCCGCAACGCCCGCCCGCTTTCGGCCTCCCACAGCCACACCGTTTTGTCCAATGACCCGCTCGCCAGCGTCCGACCATCCGGCGACCACGCCACCGACCAGACCCAATTCCCGTGGCCGGACAGCGTCCGCAACTCCCGCCCGCTTTCGGCCTCCCACAGTCGCACCGTACTGTCAACCGACCCGCTCGCCAGCGTCCGGCCATCCGGCGACCACGCCACCGACAAGACTCTTTCCCGATGGCCGGACAGCGTCCGCAACTCCCGCCCGCTTTCAGCCTCCCACAGTCGCACCGAATAGTCCAACGACCCGCTCGCCAGCGTCCGCCCGTCCGGCGACCACGCCACCGACAAGACCCAATTCCCGTGGCCCGCCAGAGTCCGCACCTCCCGCCCGCTTTCGGCCTCCCAAAGCCGCACCGTATTGTCATCCGACCCGCTCGCCAGCGTCCGTCCATCCGCCGACCACGCCACCGACGAGACCCTACTCCTGTGGCCGGACAGCGTCCGCCATCTTCCGGTGGCCCAATTGAGAACGCGAATTTCTATGCCCGCTGCTACGGCCAGATATTCGCCACCCCAGGCGACACTTATAGCGTCGACAAGAAAGACCGGTACATTCAGCGGTCGCACCGGCGAGCGTCCATCCCAGGTCCTCGTAAAGCGGAGGTCGCAGCCGCCCAAGTTTACCTGCGAAAGGTCGACTCCGTCGAGGGTTGCGGTCGCGAGGTTAGCGCCGCTGAGGTCAACGCCGGACAACCGAGATCCCGGCAAAGACGCACCGAAGAGATCGGCTCCACGGAGATTGGCACCGGCCAGCGGCGCGCCGAGGAGGTCGATGCCCTCCAATTGCGCACCCTCCAGTTGAAGCGGTGCCCCGAGTGCCGGAGTACCAATCCGCTTCCAGATATTGACTGCGTTCTCTGATGCAAGAGGACGATAGGATAAAGTCAGGATCGCCCTGCTCCAGTTCTCCAGCATTTCCTCCGGCACGAGTTCACCCAGGAACCGCAGAACGGGAGGACTGAGCTGCGGGATTGCCAGGGCGTCCGCGCCTTTCCGGCGTAGCGCACAGGCGAGGAAATATTCGAGGAAACTACGGTGAGAAAAGCCGTAGTTTCCGTCGGCATCCCGGACAAGGAACGCGGCGGTGCGCACTTCGTGGTCAGCGGCGTCGAGGGTTTGGAGGGTACGGCTTTCGTCCGGAAGGAACTCGGCGACAACGTCCCGCAGATCTGTGAAATGAAGGCGAGACGATTCGCGACCCCATAAGCGGAGAGCAAGTTCCTCCACCAGGAGGCGGCGGTTGTCGCGGGTGAAGCGCATGCGCCAGTCCTGGCGCGAGAACCACTCCTCCGTATAGATGGCGTATAGGTCGGCCACAGTGACGTCCCGGCCGAGGCGGTCCAACTGCGGCGCACTCTTGACGATCATCTCCAGCAAGACGGGCTTTTCGCCGATCTGCTGCAGGGGTTCGGAACCGGCGATCAGTTCCAGAACCGCATCCGCCTTGGAGCCACAGGCGCGCTCGACGTACTGGCGCATCTGCGCTTCGTCGAAACCCCGGAGGAACGCGGTTCGGACTCCTTCGCGGCCAAAGACTTCGCGAAATAGCTCGGTGGGCTTGTCTCCCAGATCGGCGGCCGGGAGTCCCTTGACCAGCCGGTCCACGTAGCTCTGATCCTTGAAGTAGTGCGTGCGGCAAGTGAGGATGACCTTGGCTTTCCCCGCAACGCACTTGAGGATTTCGCGGAAGTTCTGGCGAGTAACTTCCCAATCCGCCTGAGTGGCCATCTCATCGAAAGCGTCGAAAATGAGAATCAGGCGGCCCTCCTCGTTCAGGCGCAGCACGGATTGGGGATTCACGCTGCGGTTCAGGACACGCTGGAAGTGGCTGTGGAGGATGCCGTCCAGGTCGAGCGCCTTGGCGACGTCCCGGAGACTGATCCGGATGGGCTGACGGCGGACGGCGGGTTCCTGGTGATGGAGGCGAGCGAGTTCCGCGGCCACCTTGCGGGTGAACCAGGTCTTGCCGGTACCGTAGTCCCCGAGAATGAGCTGAAAGCGGTCCGACTCGTGGCCCAGAAAGCGGTCGATGGCGGCGCGGAGAGCGATTCTCTCTCCGGCGCCCGCTTCGGGATAGACGTCCTGCTCGACGTAGAGGCGCTCGATGTCGAGGCCCTCGTAGTCCCGGAGAAGGACCTGATCGTAGCCGCTCAAGTTGACCAGGCGTCCGAGCAGTTCTTCGTAGGTCCACAGAATTAGACCGTTCTTGCGGGCGTGTTCGCGGGACTCTGCGGTGAAGGCTTGTTCGGCGATGAGAAGGCCCTGGGCGTTGGGCTCCTCGCGGCGGATGGCCGTTACCCGGCCGTGCAGTGCGTCCAAGTCAGCGACGCCGACGGGCCTGGCGTGGGCCTTGCATTCGCCAATGAAGAGCCGGTCTTCAAGGACGCCGCGCTGCCGGGCGATAAAGTCGATCTGCCGTCCGTCCCGGTGTGTGTTGGCCTCGACTTCAAAATCGAGTAGCCGCATAACTTCGACGACTTTTTCCTCGAAGGTTTTGCCCTTCTCCTGGCGGCTAACATTCAAGGGATCGAAGCGGCCTGCGTTGGCGGCGGATCGTTCGGGTTCCGCATCGGCGATTAGTTTTTGGGCCAACTCATGGAAGGGCTGGGTATACGCCGGATCGCTGTCGGCTTCCATCGTTCGAATTCGTTCTTCCAGCAACAGGTCCGTTTCAAGAGGAACGATGACGGTGGGCGCGAGGCCCTGCATCTTCAGTTCTTCGAGGCGCCGCCGCCGGAGCGGGCCGTCGGCGGGAACGTGGCTGGCAACCCGGTAGATGACGAGCTTCTCCCGGAGACGAACGGGGCCTCCCAGGCTGCGGTCAAATATCTGCTGGGCCATAGCCGCGCCGGCCGCGCCCTGGTGACTCATGGTCATCACCAGGACAACTACCTCCGGCAGTTGCAGGGTCGAGACGGCGCCCAGGTCTGTGATGCCGGTTCGAGCATCGATGAGTATGAAGTCCGGCGCGAAACGCTCCTCAATGGCCTTACGTATGGCATAGAGGAGCGAAGGACCGACGGCTTTCTCCTGGTCCCGGGAGAATAGTTCCTTCCAGGGAACCTGGTCATAACGGGTAAAGTAAGTCTCGCCAGGCGCTCCGGCAGGGAGGATGAGCAAGTTTTCCGAATGCATTAACACCAGGCCAGCGACCTGCCCTACGAAGTCGGCCTTGGGCTCGGCGAGGATATCGATGGTTCCCGCCTTCGCCTGATTACGCAAGGCGGCAAAGAGCGGAATTTGCAGAAGGCCGGGCGCTTCGAGGTCGAGCTCCCAGATGAGGACTTTCTTTCCTTCGCGGACGAGGGCCGCGGCAGTGTTCAGGAGAGCCATGGTGCGGCCGACGCCGCCCTTGTAGGAATAAAAGGTGACGGCGCGGCTCATGCGAATTTCACGCGCGGGAGCCATTCGTCATCTGGCAGAACTCTACCGATCGCGACGCGGTATTTCCGCAGCTCTACGACGTTGCCGCAAGCATGGGCGATACCGGCCGGACCGAGGCGGACCCAGGTTTCCGAACCGCGCCGCTCGCGTTCGACGATGGCGTGCGCTTCCAGTTCGCCGAGGAGACCGGAGAGATTCGCGTCTGAGACGGCGAGTTGCGACTTCAGTTCCTGGAAGCGGATTTCGCGGTGTTCGGAGAGTATGTCGAAGATCTGCTGGCGGCGAGGGCGGCCGATGACGTGGCGTTCGACGGCGTTGCGTTCGGAGGCTTGGATACGCTCCTCCGCTTCGGCCAGGCGGACGAGGACGTCCCATTGCGCCAGTAGCTTTTCAATTTCGCCGGTTTCGGCCAAGGTTGCGGCGGCGGGCGGGGAGGAGATGAGATTCAGAATCGCGGCGACGACTTCACCGACGGGTTCGCGGCGTTTGAGGGCACCTATGAACCGGTCCCGAACGACGGCGTCGAGATCCTGGAGAGTAAGGATATCGTGATTGAGGAGCGCCTCCTCGGTGGCGGCGAGGATGACGGGCCAGGGTTTATCGATCCAGTCTTGCAGCGGCATGGCTCACTTAACCTTTACTTAAATTCTACTGTTTCCATCATAACTCAAACTGAAGTCGACGAATACCAAGTCACTTGAAGCGGGCTCAATGTTCTCGTTCCGGAACGGCTTGCGGTAGAAGCACGGCGCCTGCCGGCCGACGACCCCGCAGTTGGCGACCAGTGTGGCGGCCCAAAGGCGGGCCAGTTGGCCGGCGACATCCTGCAGGTCGCGTGTGCGCGACGTCATTGCGGGTACGAAGAAGTAGTCAGCGCCGGATGCGGCCAATGCGGGCTGCAGGTCCGGATGAAAGAAACCGACGCAGATGGCGACGCACAGGCGTCCGATCGGGGTGTCGCAGAATTCGATTACACGGCCGGGGCTAATCGCCTCAGAGCCGCCCTCAGCGCCGATGCCGACGCGGGCGAAAAAGTCCGGCGCGGCGGCGGCATTTTCCGCGGTGGCGCGATACTCGCGCAGTTTGCGGTGCTGCCAGACGACTTCGCCGCGTGCTCCGAGGATGGTGCAGCGGTTTTCCCATCCGGCGCCGGCGGCGTAGTGCCAGCTACCGGCAACGACCAGTGCGAGCGAGTGCCCGCCGTTCGCGAGAAATTGCTGCACTTCCCCCTCCATGGCTGGTGTTACGCGGAGTTCGGGAAGGACAAGAACGGCAGCGCCCTGGGCGGAGGTTTCGCGGAGTGTCTTGAGAAGATTGGCTGTCTCTTCGGCGCCGTTTTTGAGTCCGGTCAAGCGGAACCGGCTGGGCTCGGTGGCGGGGAACCCGGCCAGCGACTCGCCTTCCAGTTCCGCACCGCCGCCGAGAGAGCAGAGCGCAACGCTTAGTTCTCGACGGAGGCGACATTCCCGCAGTTTGGCGCGGGTGGGCGCGCTCAACGGGACGGAGGTGAGCCGGAGGCCGTCGACTTCGACGGGTGAGAGGCGGAGCCCCGGCAGATAGAGCGATTCGAGTGTGGCGGAAAGCTCCTCGGTGTGGCGGGGGAAGTCGCCGACGAACGGGGTATCGTCCGGCGCAATGTGATATTCCGCGCGGCCGGCGACCGGACCGGCTTGGATGACTGCCGGTCCAGACTCCAGCAGGCGCGAACGGCAGGCGGAGGCGACCGTGAACAGGGCGGCAGCTAGGGCTGGAAGGTCCGACGCGGGGGAAGGTAGTTCAAATGATCGCTGAACGACCAGTTGCGGATTGAGTTTCAGCTCTTTCCCGAACGATTTCCGGAGTCCGATGTGGCGCTGCCATTCTGCGGAGTCGTTGAAGAGATTGAGGAGATCAAGGGAGTGGCGCCGGGCGATGTAGTAGAGGCCGGCCAGCAGCTCGAGGGCGTTTCGACCCGTGGCACTCCAATCGGATGCGGCTGTGGCGGGCGTTGAAGGTTGCGGGAACGGCGCCTCCGGAAAGGGAGGCGGACGGGTTGGCTTCCGCCGTTTCCCGCGGAGGGCGGCAAGGAGGCGAGTGCGGGCGGTTTGCTGGTTGCAGCCGACGAGATCGACGTAGATGCGGGTATTCAGCAGAGGACCGGGATCGCACTCGGAGACGCGGATGGGGAGGAGGAGTGCTTGCGTGCCAGTAGGATCACGGCGAAAGAACTCATACCATTCGGGGTGGGTAAATAGGGCTTCGAGGTAGGCGGGGGAGAGGACCGCGATCAGCCTGTCGCATGACTCCAGCGCGGCACGCATTTGCTCGACAAAGTCGCGACCGGGAAGGAAGTCCCAGTCCTGGAACACGACTTCGCAGCCAGTGCGCTCGGCGTTCCAGGCGATCCAGCGGGCGATGGCGATGTCGGCTATGTTGAAGCTGAGGAAGAGCTTCACTCTCGACTATCTTATCGAAGTTAGTTGCCGGAATAATCCTAGGGACGAAGTGTATCTTGGGGCCAGTCAAATGCAGTTACACGGCACCGTTACCGCCTTTGGCCAAGCTCTTCAGCGACCACCTGCGGTTCACGGATTGTCCCCCGGCGGAGCAGTTCCTCTTCGCGCACGCCGTTCAACCTGGATCGCCTGAAAGCGGGGATCCTGGGCCAGTAACTGGCGCACTTGATCGCTGAGTTCCTGCCAGACTTTGACAAAGTATCCGGCGTGTTCGTTGGCCAAGGTCTCCGCACGTTTCTCTTCGAGGATTGCGATTATTGCCAACGTATCCAGCCGATCCTGTCCGCGCTGGTGCTCGGCCGTCTGCCGGAATGCATTCGCAACCCGATCAAACTCTGCCTGTACGGAAAACTTGATCCGCTCGGCCCACTCGATCTGGCTTGTTGTGCCGGTCATGTTTCCCTTATCTCGCCCACCCGGTGTCGTGAACGGGCTTTTGGAGGGAATTGATCATGGGAACCTCCTGGCTGTCGGGTGGCGCCTAAGAGGCGGCTATCGGCTGGCAAGACGGCACAGCTATTAACCATAATAAGTTAATAGTATCGACTTGTCACTTTACGTTTGCCGGAACGTGTTAACTATTTATGGTTAATCGCCAAAATGAGTCGATTACTTATCAAACTACCTGAGGGCGGGATCAGCGTCGAGAGCCGAGGTTCCCTAATCGCGATGACGAATTGCTCCGTTCGCGGCCTCCCGCGCCTGGCGTGTTTGGCGAGTGGATTGACGTGTTCTGCTAGTGACCGTGGCGCGTGCCGCCAGTAAACTGAGAGTGTAAAAGCCGGCTGGTAAGCCGTTCCAATCGATGGCGGGCACGCTTGGTGCCGCGCGATCGCCGCTTGTCAACGATGAGGTGACTTCGGATGATGACAGATCGCTTTCGGCTCTCCAACACACTCGGACGCCGGCTAGCAGAGCAGGGTGTCTCGGTCGAAGCGGTGTTGCGCCGCGCCGGACTTCCCGTGTGCCTGTTCGATCAGAGCCGGATCTGGCTCACTACAGCAGAGATGTGCGCCTTTTATGGGGCCATTCATGAATTGAGCGACGATCCGGCCATCGGCCTGAAACTTGGCAGCGAAAGCCGCCCGGAGTACTTCACGCAGATCGCCATCGCAGCGCTCTACAGCCGGACCTTCGGCGAGGCGTTGGAGCGAATGGCGCGTTACAAGCGCCTGACGGCGCCGGAGGAGATCCGCATTTCGGGGCGCGGCGCTGAATGCGCGGTTGAGTTCCTATGGCTGCTTGGCGAGAAGAGGGAGGCGCCAACCTGGGTCGATATCTGTTTCTCGTGGACGATCACCATTGCACGGCGCGGGACCGGGCGCGACGTCACTCCATTGCGCGTTGAGTTGCGGCGTCCGGACACCCATCGGCAGTGCTACGAAGGTTTTTTCGGATGCCCCGTGAAGTTCGGAGCGCGCCGCAACCAGTTGGTTTTTCGCTCGGCGGATATTCTCCAGCCGTTCACGACGCACAATCTTGAACTGCTCGAGCTGGTGGAGCCGCAACTCGAAGCCGAACTGAAGCGGCAACTCGCCAACCGTCCCTTGACGGAGCAGGTGAAGGGGATCTTGAAGAGGTTCCTGGCGGGCAAGAAGCCACGGCTTGAAGACGTTGCCATTGAGCTGCGAATCGGCGCCCGGACTTTGCAGCGCCGCTTGCTGGAAGATGGATTTACGTTTCACGAACTGGTGAAGGAGTCCCGGCGTGAAATGGCGCAACACTATCTGCGCCAACCGGCGCTCGAGCTAAACGAAACCGCATATCTGCTCGGATATGAGGATCCGAACTCATTCATTCGTGCCTTTCACAAATGGGAAGGCACTACACCCGGCGAGTGGCGATCCAGCCATTGCTAGGACGCCAGCCGATTCCGCCGGTGGCTCGCTGCACGCGTACACCCGGAACGAACTCATAGCCATTTTTCACAACACGAGGATCCAATGATGCACACCGAATCACAGACCGGGCACAGTTCTCTTAGCCGATCCGGCTTCTTCAAAGCCGGATCGGCGGTCGGAGCCGCCGTGGGTACGCAGACATCGCTCGCCTATGCGGCCGCTCTTCAACAACAACAGAGCGGCCCATCGATCATTCCTCAGCGCCGCACGCTTGGCGCCGGAAAGTTCGCTATGGAGGTTTCGGCGTTGGGCTTCGGCTGCATGGGCATGAGCTACCATCGCGGCCTTCACCCTCCAAAGGAAGCGATGGTCAAGCTGTTCCGGCAGGCCGTGGAGCGCGGCGTCACGCTCTTCGACACCGCCGAGACCTACGGTCCATTCGTCAATGAAGAACTTGCCGGCGAAGCATTGCGCCCCGTGCGCAAACAAGTGATGATCAGCACCAAGTTTGGGTTCAACCACGAAGGCGGGCGGTCCAACGGCCTCAACAGCCGTCCGGAGCAGATCCGCCGCGTAGCCGAAGCGTCTTTGAAGCGGCTCAGGACCGACGTCATCGACCTCTTCTATCAGCACCGGCTGGATCCCAATGTCCCGATCGAAGACGTCGCGGGCACAGTGAAAGACCTGATCGCGGAAGGCAAGGTCCGGCGCTTCGGCCTCTGCGAGATCGGCGCCGACACGATTCGCCGCGCTCATGCCGTGCAGCCCATCACCGCGATTCAGAGTGAGTACCATCTGATGTGGCGCGAGCCTGAAGAGAAAGTGCTGCCGGTCTGCGAAGAGCTTCGAATCGGCTTTGTTCCGTACAGTCCGGTGAACCGCGGCTTTCTCGGCGGCACTCTGAACGAGCACACGCGCTTCGATTCCGGCAACGACAATCGCGAACATCTGCCCCGCTTCACGCCCGAGGCAATGCGAGCCAATCTTGCCATCGTGGAAGCGCTCAATCGCTTCGGCCGGCCGCGCGGCGCCACATCCGCGCAGGTCGCGATGGCCTGGCTGCTGGCCAGGAAGCCCTTCATCGTGCCCATACCCGGCACCACGAAACTTGCGCATCTGGAGGAGAATTTGCGAACGGCTGAGTTCGTCTTCACCGGTGCCGAAATACGGGAACTGGAAGACGCCGTTGCAAAGATTCAAGTCGTGGGCGATCGTTATCCGGCTGAGGAACAGCGCCGGATCTCGCGCTGACGCCCGCATCCTGTCGCGGGTGTTGACGCAGGAGATTGGAGGAGTGCGGGAAGGCCGCTGTCGCTGGAGGATGGGCGGAGTCCAGTGGCGGGCTACGTGGAATATTGCAACGGTGTTGGCTTGAACCGTGCTACCGGTTGCATCACGCCGAGAGGCATGCTCGGCGGCCGTCGGCACGGGGTCCATGCTGACCACGATTGAAGAATGGAGGACTCGCGAAAACAACGGCCAATTCGCCGTCAGCAGGCTGCGGGAAAAAGGGCCGGCACGGCAATTTGCTGTCGCTGCCGACTCGTATAAACGCAACGCCGTTGAACGTCAGTTCAGGGGGATCATCGGGGAACGCAGCGGGCGCTCAGCCTCCCATTGCATTCCGTCGCGCCTGTCGTATGCTGAACCATATGGTTCAGTATTGCCAAACCCACTTCGATGCCTCGTTCGGCGCGCTCTCGGACGCCACCCGGCGTGGGGTTCTGGAGCAACTCGGGCGTGCGGACGCTTCGATCACAACCCTTGCCGAAAGGTTCAGCATGACCCTTACGGGCATGAAGAAACATGTTGGCGTCTTAGAGCAAGCGGGGCTCGTCAGCACAGAGAAGGTGGGGCGCGTGCGGACCTGCAAGCTCGGGGTGCGCGGACTGGAAGAAGAGGCGGCATGGATCGAGAGGTATCGCCAGCTCTGGGCCGCGCGCTTCGACGAACTGGACATTGTTGTCGAGGAATTGAAACGGAAGGAGAAAGCAAATGGACGAAAGAAGAGAAAGTGAAGGCGCCACAACAAGGAACCCCAGGACGGTGGAGCGGAAGTCCGAGCTCGAGTTCGTCGTCACGCGAACCGTGAACGCGCCTGCGCGCCTCGTGTTCGAGGCGTGGACCAAGGCAGAACTATTCAGGAGATGGTGGGTACCAAAATCGTTTGGGCTGACCCTGCTTTCCTGCGAAATGGATGTTCGCGCTGGGGGGGCAGTATCGTTTGGTGTTTCCTCACAAAGATTCGACGATGGAGTTCTTCGGCACGTACCTCGAAGTGATACCAAACTCGCGCCTCGTTTGGACCAACGACGAAGGTGACGGCGGCCAGACCATCACCACGGTGACCTTCGAAGAAAACGCAGGCAAGACGTTGTTGGTCGTGCACGATCGCTATCCCTCGAAGGAGGCGCTTGACAACGGATCGACGGGCGCGATGCCCGAGGCGCCCTCCGTGCCAACATAGGTGAGACAAATCCGGTTTGACTAATTAAAGAGCAGAGCGGGAAAGAGAACCGGAATGAACAAGCAGCAGACGAACGGATCGACCACGGCGTGGGGAGCCGCG
>Ga0315912_10002482_pt1 | contig 19549 bp, 13 predicted proteins | sample VfabasoilMG_FD_204469 | JGI IMG/M metagenome (GOLD analysis project Ga0315912, IMG submission 204469) | Garden soil microbial communities collected in Santa Monica, California, United States - V. faba soil | ecosystem: Environmental > Terrestrial > Soil > Garden | place: USA: California...
ATCAGCTCTGCGCCTTTGGGGCGAAGCTCGCCGATGCGCAGCGGCGGCGCGCCGAGCACGGGCGTGAGCAGCACGTCGTGGTCGTCGTAGAAGCGCAACACCTTGCGCGCCGCGGCCTGCAGGGCCTCCAGCGCCGCGATGGTATCCCCGGCCTGAAATTGTTTGCCGAGCAGCGCCAGGAGCCAGGTCGGCAGCTCGAGATCGGCCGGCCCCACGCTGCGCTGAAACTCACGCTCGGCGCCCTGGATACCGCCGGCGACCGACGCACAGACGACCGTGAAAAAATGCAGGGCAAACTCTTCTGCTTCGATCGCTGGGCCCGCTTCGACCACCTGGTGGCCGAGGCTCTCACACAACTTTGCGGCGTCATGCACGGCCGCCACGCAGTCGGCGTGCACGCGCCCCGGCAAGTGCGGGGTCGTGGAGAAAGCGATCCGGAGCCGCCCCGGGGGAGCCCCTACCTCCTGCAAGAATGGACGCGCATTGGGCGGCGCCCAGTACGGCGACGTCGCCTCTGGACCGGAAGTCGCGTCGAGCACGGCGGCGCTGTCCCGCACGCTGCGGGTGAGCACGTGCTCGGCGGCGAAGCCCATCCAGTGTTCGCTCGCGTCCGGACCACACGGGTTGCGACCGCGCGTGGGCTTGAGCCCGAAGATGCCACAACACGACGCGGGAATGCGGATCGAGCCGCCGCCGTCGCCGCCGTGCGCGACCGGCACGATCCCCGCGGCCACGGCCGCCGCGGCCCCACCGCTCGAACCACCGGGAGTGCGGTCGATGTTCCACGGGTTGCGGCAGGGGCCGAAGATCTCCGCCTCGGCCACGGGCATGATGCCGAACTCGGACAGGTTCGTCTTGCCCACGAGGATGAGCCCCGCTGCCTTGTAGCGGCGCACGAGCTCGGAGTCGAAACTGGGTACGTAGTCGCGATAGAGCCGACTGCCGGAGGTGAGCGGCTTGCCGGCGTACGACGAGAGCAAGTCCTTCAGCAGCATCGGAACGCCCGCCAGCGGGCCCTCCGGCAGGGGGCCCTGCGCCGCGCGCCGCGCCTCCTCGTCCCAGCGGCAGACCACCGCGTTCAAGGTGGGGTTGAGCCGCTCGATGGCCTCGATGACCCACTCGACCAGTTCGCCCGGGGAGACCTCTCGAGCTCGGACCAAACGCCCGAGCTCCACTGCATCGAGATGCGCGTATTCCATGGCAACTCTGCTCTAGAAAACTCTGCTCTAGAAGGAGCCTTGCGCAGGCATGGCCCGCAGGACACGGCTCGGCAGGCGGCGCCGGCCGGCGCTGCCCTTCGCCCAAAGTATAGCCCGCCGAGCGCGGGGTGCGAGTCAGCCAGACTGGAACGGGCAGGGAGCGCCATCGCGCCAGGTCATCAGCTGCGCCGTGGGGCCCGCTGCCGCCCGGGTCAGTACCAGATGCGTGCGAGTCGCAGGCAGCGCGGGCAGACGGCCCTCGGGTGCCTCCTCTTCGGCCCAGCCACCCAGGTTAACGTACGTCGATTGAACGTCCGTCGGTCGAACTTCGGGCAGGTGGGTGTGACCCATCACGACCACCGCCGCGGGGAACAGCCGCGCGACACTGCCGGCGCGATCGCGCAGCATCGAACTCGGCTCGACGCTCTCCCGCCGCAACCACGTGCGCCGCAGCACCGAGAGGCTCAGCACCAGCCCGGTGCCGCAGCCGAGCGCCGTCCCCCAGTGGTCCAGCCAGATCAGGCTCGCAGCCAGGGCGCCCAGGATGGCCAGTCCGAGCAGCACGTGATCGAGCATCAGGCTGGAAACGATGCCCGCGAAGCTGCGGGTCAGCGGCGGCAGCTGCAAGCGGACCAGCTCCAGCAAGCGCTCGATGCGGAACTGGCGCGCCTCGCCGAAGAGCTGCAGCTTGCGCTCGTGCTCCCGACGCACCCGCTGGAGGGCCTCGCTCGAGTGCTCCTGCCAGAGCTGGAGCGCCGCGCGCAGCACCGCCAGGAAGCGCCCGACCAGCGCCAGCATTCCGCTCAGCCCGAGCGACAGCGCAAAGCGGATGTAGTCGCTCGCTCGCATCTGGTCGTGGCCGCCCTCGGTCATGCCCCGCGTCGGGCGCACGACGTAGCGCACCAGGATATCCGACAGTGAACACGTGGTGCGCCGCGGATCCTTCGGGGACACCGGATAGAGCACGTGGTCATGACTGCAATACGTATCGTATTGGTGGCCATGCTCCAGGTAGATGACGCCTTCCTCGTAGTAGAACCATGAGGAAAACTGGATCTGGGCCGGCAAGACTCCGCCGCCGCTCGACAGCGCCGTGCGGAACTCCGCCTGCACGGCGTCCCAGTGAAAGTCGGCATCATGGTTGCCCGGTACGACCACCAGCTGGTTGCCCGCGCGCAGAAACGCCGACAGGGCGTGCATCACCGGCGCATGATGGTCCATCACCAGGCGCAGCTTGGCGAGCGCATGATCCGCCGCTCCGCCCAGACCGTGCGCGAGCTCTTCCGCGGTCGGCGCCGTGACGATCTGCGTCGGGCCGCGCTCGGACAGCACGCTCATGCCGCTGAAATCGATGAAATCCCCGCCGATGATCAGCCGCCACGGGTGGCCGCCGACCGGGCGCTGGCGATACCAGTCGAGCAGCGCGGCCAGATCTCGATCGCGGCGCAGGCTGCCCGCCGGCGAAAGAGGGGCGTCCGGGCGGGCGTGTTGCACGAGATCGCTGCCGAGATGCACGTCGGAGAAAGCGAGCAGATTGTATGTCGCGCTGGACAAGATCGGGCGGAGGCTGACCGCGCTCGGGGGAGCGGGCTCGGCACATACAAGGATACTCCGCTCCGTGCAGGTTTGCCGTCCGCGGCCGGCGATGTGACTCATTTGTGAGATGCAGCGTGTGCCCCGCTGACAATGATCCATCGCTACTACGCCGCTCACGGCGCGAGCGTAGGTTGAGGACCTACCACGCCCCACGCCGTCCGGCGGCTGGCTCGCCCCTGCGCGGCACGTCTGGCCGCCCCGGTCGTTTCGAAGCAGCACGCTCTCGACGCTGTCGAAGCGGCGACGCCGGGCACCAGGATTCCGTCCTCACCCTCATTTCAGGGTATTACAGGGCCGCCCGCCCATGCCAGTCTCGCGCCCATGTCGAAGTGGCTCCGGGGGATCAATCGCCTGCTGAATGGCGCGCACGTGCAACTGCGGCAATTGCCGCAGGGCCACCATGCCGACGCGTTCGAGGAGCAGCGCCGCGTGCTGGCACAGCGCAAGGTGCAGGTGGTGTTCGACGTGGGCGCCGACGTGGGCGTCACGGCCAAGCGTTACGCCGGCCTGTTTCCCGAGGCCCAGATCCATTGCTTCGAGCCGTTCCCGGAGTCGCACCAGGCACTCACGGCGGCCTTTCCGTCCTCTGCGCGGGTGCATGCCCACCAGGTCGCGGTGTCCGCGGAGGTGGGGACGCGCACGTTTTACGTCAACAAGGCCTCGGTGACGAACTCCCTGTTCCCCACCGCGGACGACTATCGAGAGCGCCACGCACGCAGCGACATCACCACCACCACCGGCAGCATCACGGTGCCCACGACGACCCTGGACGAGTTCTGCGCGCAGCGCGGCATCGAGCACGTCGACGTCCTGAAGTTGGACATCCAGGGGGGTGAGCTGCTCGCCTTGCGCGGCGCGGAGCGCCTGCTGCGCGCGTCGGCGATCGACGTCATCTACTCGGAGGTCACCTTCTCTCCGATCTACGAGGGGCAGGCGTTTTTTCATGACCTGGCGCCGCTCTTGTTCGAGCGCGGCTACCATCTGTACAACCTCTATCCCTTGACCTACACGCGCAACGGGATCGTGTCCTGGACCGACGCGCTGTGGATCAGCAGCAGCGTCGAACGGGCCTTGCCGGTCTCCGCGACGAAGGCCCGCGCGTGAATTCGCAACCGAGCAGCAGCGACGCGTCCGCCAGGCGCGTGCTCGAGCCTCACGAACGCATCTCGGAGGTGCTGTTCGGCCTGATCATGGTCATCACCTTCACCGGTTCGTTGAGCATCGCCGAGGCGGGGCGCGACGACGTGCGGACGATGGTGATCGGCGCCGTGGGCTGCAATCTCGCCTGGGGCATCATCGACAGCGTTTTCTATCTCCTGGGTTGCTTGGCCGAGCGCAGCCGCCACGTGCTGACGCTGCGCGCCGTGCAAGGCGCCAGAGATTCCGCTGCGGCACAGCAGATCGTCGCCGAGGCGCTGCCACCGCTCGTTGCGTCCGTGCTTGGCCCCGCCGAGCTGGAGTCGATCCTGCAGCGCTTGCGCGCGCTGCCTCCCACCCGGAGCGCGGGGCTGACCCGTCGCGATGCGGCGGGAGCCCTGGGCGTGTTTCTGCTGGTCTTCGCCTCGACGTTTCCGGTCACGGTACCGTTCATCTTCGTGCACGAAGTCTCCGTGGCCATGCGCCTCTCCAACGCCGTCGCCTTGACCATGTTGCTCGGGGCGGGTGCCGCCTATGGGCGTTCGATCGGGCGCTCCGCCTGGGCTTTTAGTGTGGTCATGGCCGCGCTCGGTGGCGTGCTGGTCGCGCTCACGATCGCCCTCGGCGGCTGAGCGGGTCGGGCTCCGCCAGCGAGAGCTCCCCCGCTCGCAGCGCGGGTGCAGCGGGAGCCAGGTCCACCGCTCCGGCGAGCTCCTCCCCAGCGACGAGGGAGAGCCGCCCGGCCTCCACGTTCCCCAGCCGGGACTGAATGCGACCGATCGCGCCGCGCGCGGCCTGACGCAGCTGCGCTCGGCCAAAGCCCTCGGCCAGGGGCAACAGCGGCTCCACCGCCGCCACGCTGCCGACGCTGCCCAGCGCCTCGGCGCTGGCGCGCTGCACCGGCTCGGCGGGGTCCAGGAGCAGCCCGATCAACGCCGCCTCCGACGGGCCCCTGGGCAAGCGGCCCAGGGTGGTAGCAGCGGCCGCGCGCACCGCTTCGTGCTCGCTCGACGTGCACGCCACGACGGCGCCCGACAGCGCGCTCAGCTGACGCTCGCGGATGACGGACAGCGCCTCGCACGCGAGCTCGGGCGGGCCCGAGCGGGCGAGCTCAGCGAGCAGCTGGTCGAGCGCTGGAGCGCCCCCGGCGTGGAGCGCGCGCAGTGCCTCCACGCGCAGCTCCGTCTTCAGGCCGGAGTTCGACGCGAGCTCGCTCAGCTGCGGGTGCCCCACCGCCTGCAGCTGTTGGGCGGCCAGCAAACGCACTCGCGCGGACACGTCCGAGAGCAGCGCCCCCGCCGTCACCCGGACCAGCAACGCCGGCGCGCGTGTGCTCTCGTCGGTGAGGAAGCGGAGATTGAGTAAGCGTACGCCGGGACTGGGATCGTGCACTGCGTTGTGGGCGAGGCGCTCGTGCAGCTCCTGGCGGGTGACGCTCAGCAGCGCAGCGAGCTCCGCCAGGTCCCGCAGCTTTTCGACCAGCCAGGCCTGCTCCGCAGACGGGCTCCCGTAGAGCTCGTGCACCACCTTTCGCTCGCGAACCTCGGCCCCCCACTCGAGCAGCTGCGACAGCCGCTCCCGCGCCGCGGAAGATAGTGCCGCGCAGACATACGCATCCAGCTTGGCCAGCTCGACCACCCCGTCGAACTCCGGGTCGCCGAGTTGCTCATCCTCGCCGTCGAAAAAGCGCCCCAGCGAGCGCAGAACCGTGTCTTTCTTCAGCTGCAGGGTGACGGGAATGCGAGCGTCGCCGCCCGCGCTGAAGGTCGACTTTTCGTCGACTCTTCTGTGCTTTCCGATACCGGTGACCTCGCGCCGGAACTCGGCGCTCACCGGCACTCCGTGCAGGACTCCCGCCATCCGGCGCTCGTCTTCCGGACCGCTAAACTCGAGCCCGAGCTCCAGAGCCGCCGACTGCCAGGCGCGCAGGCTCTCCTGCCGCCAGCGGGCATTCGCTTTCGCGATGGCCAGAACCAAAACGCCGGCCAGACAGAGAATCAAGAGCACGCTCATGCTGCCGGCCCCACCTTTCGACACGGCAAGCCCATCGCCCGAGCTTGTCTCAGCTGGCGGGCCTTGGAAAGCAGATCTGACGACGCCGCTCAGAGCACAATCTGAATCCCGACTTCCATCACGCGGGCCGGCGGGATGTTGTAAAAATGCGTGGCAGGCTGGGCGATGCGGGACAGCACGGAGAAGAGCACCATGCGCCAGCGGCGCAGGCGCCCCGCCGGCGTCACCAGCAGGTGCTCTTGCCCGAGGAAAAACGTGACTTCGTGCAGGCCGTTGACGAGGTCCGAGTGCAACACCAACTCGGCGGCGTCCGGCTGATCCATGAAGCCGTAGCGCCCCACCAGCCGCCAGACCCCGGGCGCGATCGAGCTCACGCGCAGGCGCTCGTGGTCCGGGATGCGCGCCGCATCTTCGGTCACGATCGACAAAAATACGATGTTCTCGTGCAGGACGTGGTTGTGATCGAGGTTCTGGAGCAGCGCCGGCGGCGTTCCCTCGAGCGACGCGGTCATGAAGACGGCCGTGCCCGGCACGCGCAGGTGCGCCTTGCGCCCCGCCACGAGCAGGAACTGCTCGATGGGCAGCAGATCCCGGCGCACCCTCGCGGCGACCTGCTGGCGGCCCCGATACCAGGTGCTCATCACCAGCGACAGGAGCGCGCCGAGCAACAGCGGAAACCAGCCGCCGTGGCTGATTTTGCCCACGTTGGCCAGAAGGAAGGTCAGCTCGATGCAGAGCAAGCCCAAGGTCAGCGAGAGCGCCCGCGGCGCGCCCCAACCCCAGGAGCGCGCCACCGCGTACGCCAGCAAGGTCGTGATCAACATCGAGAGCGTCACGGCGATGCCGTAGGCCGACGCCAGGCGGCTCGAGGAGCCAAAGCTGCACACCAGGCCGATGGTCACCAGCATCAGCAACCAGTTGACCAGCGGCACGTAGATCTGCCCCTCCTGCTTGGCGCTCGTGTGCAGAACCTGCACCCGCGGCAACAACCCCAGCATGGACGCCTGGCGGGTGATGGAGAAGACACCCGTGATCAGCGCCTGCGATGCGATGACCGTGGCCGCCGTCGACAGCGCGATCAGGGGATAGAGCGCCCAGGCGGGCGCCAGGTGAAAGAAGGGGTTCTCGGCGGCCTGCGGCTCTCGCAGCAAGAGCGCGCCCTGACCAAAGTAGTTGAGCACCAGCGCCGGCCAGACGACGTAGGTCCAGGCGAGGCGGATCGGTGCACGACCAAAGTGCCCGAGATCGGCGTACAAGGCCTCGCCACCGGTGACGGTCAAGAACACCGCGCCCAGTACCGCGAAGCCGCCCAGGTGCCCGGCGAGCAGGAACTCGAGACCGTACCAGGGGCTCAGCGCGCGCAAGATCTCGGGCTGGAGCAGGATCTGCCGCAGGCCCAGCACCGCCAGCAGGGTGAACCAGAGCAAGGTGATCGGCCCAAAGATCATCCCCACGGTCGCGGTGCCGCGGCGCTGCAGCAGAAAGAGCGCCACCAAGATCAGACAGGTCGCCGGCACGACCACGGCCCCGAGCTGCGGCGCCGCGAGCGTCAAGCCCTCCATGGCGCTCAGCACCGAGATGGCGGGCGTGATCGCGCCGTCGCCATACAGGAGTGCGGCGCCGGCGACCCCCAGAGCCAAGATCGCGTTTCGGTAGCGCGGCCTGCGCTCTCTCGACAGGGAGAGCGCCATCAACGCCAGGATGCCCCCTTCCCCGTGGTTGTCCGCCTCGAGCACGTAGCGCAGATACTTGATGGAGACGATCAGCGTGAGCGACCAGAAGATCAGCGACAGCACACCGAGCACGCTGCCCTCCTCGACGCGGACGCCGTGGGGGCCGAAACACTCGCGCAGCGCGTACAGCGGGCTGGTGCCGATGTCTCCGTAGACGACGCCGAGCGCCAGCAGCGCGAGCTCGGCACGCTGGCGAACGGCGCCCGGGACGGGCGCGGCGCCCGCCACGTCGGTCCTGGGGGACGAGCCGCGCGGAGGCGGCGAGAATCGCGCGAAGGCAGCCCGGAGCGTGACCATAAAAAAACGCAGCGAACTTCCGTTAGCCTGGCCCCGCCGCAATGCCGGACGATGTCGTGAGCAAGTCCGGCAGCGCTCGAACCGCTGATCCGCGACCGGATCCGGGCCGCCAGCGTCATTTGCGCCTCCGCCTCGCTGGACCCTCGGCGTGCGGCGCCTGCGCTGGACTTGCGCCCCTCAGTAGACCTTCGGAACGAACAGCTCGGGCGGCAGGCTCTTGCGCTCGTAGTCCGTATGGAAGACCCGCTCGGGCAGGCGGACCTCCTCGTGCGGCACCTCGTTGTAGGGCAGCTGCTTGAGCAGGTGATCGATGGTGTTGAGCCGCGCTCGCTTCTTGTCGTTGCCCTCGACGATGAACCAGGGAGCCTCCTTGATGTTGGTGCGCTCCAGCATCTCCTCCTTGGCGCGTGTGTAGTCCTCCCAGCGCACGCGCGATTGCAGGTCCATCGGGCTCAGCTTCCACTGCTTCATCGGGTCGTGGATGCGCATGAGGAAGCGCATCTGCTGTTCCTTGTCGGTGATCGAGAACCAGTACTTGATGAGCACGATGCCCGAGCGCACGAGCATGCGCTCAAATTCGGGCACGTCACGAAAGAACTGCTCGACTTGCTCGTGGCTGGCAAAACCCATGACCCGCTCGACCCCGGCACGGTTGTACCAGGAGCGGTCGAAGAGCACCATTTCACCGCGGGCCGGCAGGTGGGCGACATAGCGCTGGAAGTACCATTGGGTCTTCTCGCGATCGGTCGGCGCCGGTAAGGCAACGACGCGGCAGACCCGCGGATTGAGCCGCTGGGTAATGCGCTTGATCACGCCACCTTTGCCCGCCGAATCGCGACCCTCGAAGACGACGACCAGCTTGGCCCCGCTGTGAGCGACCCAGGTTTGGAGTTTGATCAACTCGGTTTGCAGGCGGATCAAGTGGCGGAAGTAGTCGCGGCGCTCGATCGATGGGGGATGGTTCTCCGCGTTCAGCCGGAGGAGCTCCTCGGAGGGCTTTGTTTCGAGCTCCAGCTCGAAGTCCTCGTCCAGTATGTCGTCCAGCTCTATCTCCAGCCATTCTTCCGCTCGTGCGCCGGGCTCGTTCATGATTTTGCTCCGTGGGGGATGTCAGGAGCGAGCAATTTCATGACGCCACGGTCAAGCAACATCCCTGTGGCAACGGCCCCACCGCGGCCTCAGCGGCCCATTTCAGGGCGCCTGGCTGCTCCACCAGCGTCGCGACTCGAGGCTCCACGCCGGGCGCGTCGTCAGTTGGTAGTGGACGGAGGCAAAGCGCAGGCCGGCGCGGCGGGCCGCGAGAATAGCAGCGGCGCGCTGCGAGAACGGCAGTGGCGGCGGGCCGCGCGTTCGACGCGCAGTGTGCCTGCCCGCGCTCGCGCCGAGCAAGCGCCGCGAGTCATAGTTCGCAATCTTGCTCGCCGCGCGTTTGCATTTCCTGTGCATTCGCCCGCATCCGCCACTCTCCGCGCTTCTGCTGCTGGAGACCCGCTGAGACCCGTGCCAAAAGCACACCACATGAAGCTCGATGTCGCGCGTGCCCTGTTCTCCCTCGGCAGTGGAACACTACTGCTGCTCGCCGGCTGCCTGACCCCTCCCGCGCCCCCCGCTACCGCTGCGCCGGCCGCGGCCCAACCCGCGCCTGACGTGCCGGCGGTGGCGGACACCAAACCACGCCCTGCGCGCGAGTTCACGCGCACGTCGACCGAGCTGCTCGCCACGCTGAAGCTGGGTTGGAACCTGGGCAATAGCTTCGACGCGCCGGAGAGCGAGACCGCGTGGGGGAACCCGGCGGTGACGCCCGAACTGCTGCGAGCCGTGGCCAAGTCCGGCTTCGACCTGGTGCGCATTCCGGTCACCTGGTCCCTGCACACCGGTCCGGCACCGGACTACACCATCGACCCGAACTGGCTCACGCGGGTGGCACAGGCGGTCGACTATGTTCGAGACGCAGGCATGTTCGCCATCATCAACGTTCACCATGACGGCGCCGACGGCTTCAAGCAGGTCGAGTGGCTCAGCCTCAACGATGCGACCGGGGCCGTCACGGACGCGAACAACCAGGCCGTTCGGGCGCGCTTCGTCGCCGTCTGGGGCCAGATCGCCAAGCGCTTTGCCGACTACGGCGAGGAGCTCCTGTTCGAATCGATGAACGAGATCCACGATGGCTACGGCCCGCCCGACCCGAAGTATTTTGCGATCATCAACGGCCTCAACCAGGCGTTCGTCGAGCTCGTGCGAGCCAGCGGTAGAAACAACGCCCAGCGGCACCTGGTCGTGCCCGGATACAACACCAACATCGACCACACGATCGCCGGGTTCCAGCTACCGAAGGATCCCACGCCGGGTCGGTTGATCCTTTCGGCGCACTACTATGACCCCTATTTGTTTGCCCTGCAGGCGCAGAAGCACACCTGGGGCAAGGCCTCCCCGGGCAACGACGGTTGGGGTCAAGAAGACTTCGTCGTCACTCAGTTCGACAAGCTGAAGACGCACTACCTGGACAAGGGCATCCCGATGATCCTGGGCGAGTATGGGGCCTGCCAGCAGCAGGGCTTCGAGGACTACCGGCGCTACTACATGGAGTACGTGACCAAGGCGGCCGTCGATCGCGGCATCGTTCCCGTGTACTGGGACAACGGCGGCGAGGGCAGCGGCGGCGAGAAGTTCGGGTTGTTCAGTCGCTCGAACTACGCTCCGCTCTACCCGAAGCTGCTGGAGGCGATGCTGCGCGCCGCCAAGAGCTCGTATCAGCTGAGCGACATCGCGTTGCCCAAGGCACAATGAGGCCGAGGGCTGAGCGGTCTGACCTAGCGGGACCCATCCAATGCTGTTCCGTTCTCCAGACCGCCACATGTGGCGTGATGCAGCACTCCAGCCCGCGGCGCCACGCCGGCTCACGGGTGCTCGCATAAGCCCACCTCGAAGGGCCGGGCCGCATTCGCCACACTCCGGCTTTTGAATGGATCTGGCCGCTGACCGGCCACCGATTTCATATGGCGCCTGCCGCGTCCTCGGCTACTCCGAGAAGACCCGGAGCGCATGAAATCTGTCAAAAGCCTCAAAGCATCTACGCGGAGGGCGGCCGCCAGAGCGGCCCCGCTTGCAGGCCAGGTCATCGGAGAGCGGTATCGGCTCGAAGAGTTGCTGGAGCGAGGCGCCATGGGCAGCGTGTGGCGGGCGGAGCAGATCCGGCTGCGCGCGCCTGCGGCGGTCAAATTCCTCGAGCCATCGTTGATCGGCGACCCGGAGATGCACGAGCGCTTCATCCAGGAGGCCCGTTCCGCAGCGGCGGTCCGCAGCGTGCACGTCGTGCAGATCCTGGACTATGGCAGCGAGGGGGACGTGCCCTACATCGCCATGGAGTTTCTCGAAGGCGAGAACCTCGACAGCCGGCTCTCGACTCGCGGCACGCTCACGCCCGCCGAACTGAACAAGATCTTCAGCGAAGTGGCGCGGGGGCTCAGTCAGGCGCACAGCCTGGGCGTCGTGCATCGCGACGTGAAGCCGGGGAACATTTTCCTGGCGCGCGAAGGTGAGCACGAAGTCACCAAGCTCATCGACTTCGGCATCGCCAAGGTCAAAGCGGACGCGCTCAAGTTCACGCAGATCGTGGGGACACAACTCGGCACGTTGCTCGGCACGCCGCAGTACATGAGCCCGGAGCAAGTGCGCGGCTCGAGCAACGTCGATTATCGCACCGACCTGTGGGCGCTAGCGATCATCGCCTGTGAGTGCCTGACCGGGCGCTACCCTTTTCCCGGCACGACCATCGGTGATCTGGCGGTACAGATCTGTACCGAAAAGCCCGAGGCTCCCTCCTCGCTCGGGCCCGTTCCGGCGGGTTTTGATCAATGGTTTTTCAAGGGCACCCGGCGCAAGCCGAGCCAACGTTTTGCCTCGGTGGAAGAGATGGCCGCCGCGCTGGACAAGCTCGTCACGGCCGCCGACCTGATCAAACCAGCCTCACCAACCTTCGCTGCCGTGTTGCGCGCCAAGCTCGCGTCCGAACGGTGGCGAGTGACGACCTTCGCTGCGGTGTTGCGCGCCAAGATCATGGCCGGGGTGCAGTCCGGACGCTGGCGCTCGGCAAAGCCCCTCTGGTCGCGCCAGGGGCTGTTCGTTGCGTCGCTGCTGGTCGCGGTGTGCGCTCTGGCGATATCGGCGCTGCGGCATCGGCAGCCGGCGCACCTGCAGCAGGAGCCCGCCCAGGTGAACCAAGCGCTATCCGCTGCTCCGACCGAGGCCGACCTCCGGCCGCTGGCCACCGTACGCGCGGACATGCTGCCGATGGCTGATCCGGAGGATCGGGATGACCCGGCAGCGAGCGAGCCCCCCACTGAGATGGCGCCGAGCGAGCCCGCCACCGAGACGGCGCCGAGCGCCCCCGCGCTGACGGCTGCGCCAGCGCCCGCCAAGGCCGCAGCCCCGCGCGCGCGGAGCAAACGCTCGCGCCCGCCGCCGATCATCGACGCGGACGCCCCCGTGGGGCCCATGACCGTCGCGATGGAGCAGGCCGGAGCGCGCCTCGCGCGCGGCTTTGGCACGGCCAACGACCGGAAACGGAACGCCGCCAGTCCCGGCGCCGGCAAGCCGGGCTCTGCTGCGTCGAGTGCGGCCGCAGTCCCGGCGCGCCCGAGCACGACCCCGGCGAAGAGCACGACCCCGGCGAAGAGCACGGATCAGACCTCGGCGCGTCCCGCGGCCGCCCGGGTCACTGCCCCGTCCGCGGCGAGCGCGAAACCAGCCCCTCCGAAGCCGAACTGAGCGCTTCATCGTCGGCCAGGGAGAGCTCGCCCACCCGCACGGCAGGCGCGTCGGCGAGAGCCACGGCGCCCGCGAGAGGCCGCTCGTCGGCGAGCGAGAGGCGCCCTGCTTCCGCCTCGCCCAGGCGGGACTGAATGCGGCCGATCGCAGCGCGTGCCGCCTGGCGCAACTGCGCCCGGCCCAAGCCCTCGGCCAAGGGCAAGAGCGGCTCCACCGCTGCCACGCTGCCGATGGCGCCGAGCGACTCGGCACTCGCGTGTTGCACGACGGGGGAGGCATCCGAGAGCAGCTGGATCAACACGCCCTGCGCGCCCGCGGCGGGCAGGCTGCCGAGCGCAGCCGCCAGCGCGGCGCGTACGCTGGCGTGCTCACTCCGGGCGCAGCCGAGGACGGCTGCCGATAGCCCCTCCAGCTGGCGCGCCGCGATGATGGACAGCGCGTGGCACGCGAGCTCCGGCGGGCCCGACCCGAGCAGCTGCGCGAGCAGCGCGGGCTCCGCCCTTTGCTGTTCGTCGAGCGCGCGCAGCGCCTCCTTGCGCAGTTCTGTCCCGAGGCGCGGGTTGGTCACGAACCCCACGAGGACGGGCAGGCCTTCTGCCGGCAGCTGCCGGGCGGCCAGCAAGCGTACGGGGGCGGACACATCCGAGAGCAACGCGCGGGCGGTCGACGCCAGCAGCGGCGCCGGCGTGCGCGTGCTCGGGTCGCTGAGGAAGCGGAGATTTCTCAGGCGCACGGCGGCGACGGGATCGCGCGTGGCGTTGTCGGCGAGGCGCTGATGGAGCGCGTCCGGCGGCACGCTGAGCGCCTGACCCAGTTTTGACATCGACTGCAACAGCGGGACCAGCCAGGCCCGGTCCTGCGGCACGGGCACACGCCGCTCATACTCCACCCTGCCCTGGCGCACCTGCCCTCCCTGCTCGATCAAGGAGCGGAGCTGCTGCCGGGCGCTGAAGGAGAGCGCTGCACAGACGTGCGCGTCCCTCTGCGGCAGCTCCACCAGCTCATCGAAGTGGGCGTCGCCGCTCGCTGGGTCTCCGCCCTGGTCTCGGCCTTCGACGAAGCGGCTCAAAGAGCCCACGAGCGTGTTCTCGCGCGCCACGAGGGTCTCCGGGATGGTGGCCGCTGCCGCGACCTCGATCGGTTCCAGGCGCGCCCGGCGAGCGAAGTCATCATAGGGAGGAAGCCGCCCCACGAAGAAGCTCGTCCGTTCCCCGTCGCCAATGAGCTCCGCCCCCGCGTCGGTGCCCTGCCGCGTCATCCGCATCTGGGGCCGAAAATCGACGCGCACGGGCACGCCATTCAGCACTCCGCCCATCGAGCGCGCGCCTTGGCGGCCCTCCGTCAGCTTCAGCCCGAGCTCATGAGCGACCGCGCGCCATTGCCCGAAGGCCCGTTGGCGGCGCATCTCGGCCGCGACCGCGAAAACGGCCGCGAGCACAGTGAGGAGCACGATCACCAGCAGCACGGGCATGCAGGGCACAGCCTTTCACCCTCGCCCGGCGGGCGCAAGCCCGCGCTCCCCCACCGGCGCAGCTCGACGCGCCAGCGCTCAGAGCAGACGCACGACCGGCTCCGCGTGCATGAGCGTGCGTTTGGCCAGTAGGTCTTCGACCGTGGCGCACAGCCAGCGCTCCGCGTTGACACCGAACGCCACGCGCAGCCGGGGGCGCCGATCGCTCGGCGAGTGGGGCGGCGACAGCTCACCGAGCGCGGGGTTGTGCTCGTTGAGCTTCACCACGAGGGCCGGGGCCGCCGCATCGGCGCTGCCGCCCAGGCGATGCAGGTTGCCCGCGTCATCCCAACCGAAGCTGCGGTCGTCCGCGCCGTTGCCGATCTCGCAGATCACGAGCTTGAAGAAGCGCTCCGGTTCACCGAGCGCGCAGGTGGGTACGAGGTGCCTCTCCCAGAGGTTCATGGCCGTGGGGAAGCGCGTGCCCCCGGGGATGATCACCGTGTGGCCAGGCGCTCCGGAGGCGGCGTCGTGCGTGAGCAGGGCGTAGTCGTGCAGGATGAAGTCGCTCGTGTGCACGCGCTCGGCGGCAAAAATCGCCGCCCCGTACGCGACCGCCTCGAACGGCAGCCAGTAGCGCACGCGGTCCCGCCCAAAATCGCGCGCAAACGTGGCGAAGACCTCGGGCAGGAGCGTGGAGCCCCCGACCAGGAGCACGTCGTCCACCGCGCGGAGGCCGTCACCGCCGGCGACCTGCAACACCTCTTTCTGGCACGCCTCGAGCGCGCGATACAGGCCGCGCTCGGTGAGCAACTCCACCACTTCCTGGCGTGTGACCGAGAGCTCGCGACTCTCCCCGGACAGGCGCGCCTCGAAGCGCCGCAGCTCTTCCGGCGGATACAGCCCGAAGCTGGCGCTCGGGCTCTTCTCGAGCGCCTCTTTCACGCGCCGCGCCTCCCGTAGCATCAGTTGCTGCCAGAAGCGCCCGTCCTCGTCTTCGGGCTCCAGCAGCGGGTAGTCCAGGCGCCGGCAGAAGTGCTCCAGCAGCCAACCGTCGACCCGGTTGCCGCCCAGCGCTCGACCTGCCTTGGCCACGACGCGGCAGCCGCCGCTCTCGAGCGCCTCCGGGTCCATCCGCACCAGGGCCAGGTCCAGCGTGCCACCGCCGAAGTCGACCACCAGCACCAGGCGACGCTTGCCCGCCGCCAGGCTGTAGCCGAGGGCCGCGGCCACCGGCTCGTCGACGAAGCGCACGCGCCGCACCCCCAGCCGACCGAGCAACGCCGAAACCTCTGCGCGGTACGATTCATAGCTGCCCACCGGTACGGTGACGGTCAGCTCGCGGATGCGCTCGCCCGTCTGGCGCTGCGCCTCCCGCAACAGCTCGCGCAAGAAATGCCACGCCACGTCGCGCGCGCTGTAGCTGTGCCCGCGCAGCTGCGTGAGCGGGCGCAGCGGCTCCCTGCCGAGCGCGGCCTTGAAGGTCGGCACGAAGCCACGGGGACGGGCGGGATCGCTGCGCTCGATCGCCTGCTGGCCGATGTACGCCAGCTGCCCCCAGAGCTGCCGGCCCGAGAGTGGCCCCCAGTTGCCCGCACGCGCCCAGACACTGGGCGCCTCGAGCAATTGGGTCACCGACGGCACGATCTCCGGCGGGCTGACGCCCTCTACCTGCTCCGCCGTTCGGATCAGCCCCGGCAGGTGGACCAGGCGCGGCCGATCGCTCTTGTCATCCCAGCAAGCGAGGCTGGTGTTGGTCGTCCCGATGTCGAGGCCCCACATGGCTCAGAACACCGGCGGCTCACCTCGGCGGGCGGGACACGAGCTACCGTGCCACGCACCAGCCCACGCCGTTGACCGGCTTGCAAACGGCGGTGCCGGGGCAATTGGAGTTGTTGGTGCAGCCATTGCTGTACGCACACGCGAGTTCCGCTGGATAAAAGCTCTGCGCGCCCTGGGCATTGACCGTGACGCAGCCGGGCTGCACCAGCGCGCAGATCCCGCCAGCCTGCGCCGTGCAGTCCGCGTTCGATCGGCAACTCGCCTTGATACACTGGCGGATGGCGCCACCGACGACCCGCTCTTCCGAGGCGAAGCCAGTGGGGCCACACACGCCACCGGGGCAATCGGCATCCGACGCGCAGCCACTGCTGCGGCACATGTTGCGGGTTTGAAAGCCCGCCCCACATTGACCGTTGGGAAAGCTCAGCACGGGGTAACAGCTGCCCGTGGCGCAGGGACGATTGACGTCACACTCATCCTGCGCCGAGGTCGACGCCGTGGTTACGACGGGAGGTTGGTACGTGCAGAGCCGATAGCTGCCGGCGACCGTCGCGCAGGCGGGGGTTCCGGTGCCCAGCGTGCAGTTGCCCGAGGACTGGCACTCGCCGGCGCGCGGGGGATTCTCGCTGGTCACGAGGCGGCTCCCGGCAGGCAAGCCTGACGTGCCGGCAGCTCCCGCTCCCGAACCGGCCGAACCCCCCGCGGCCGTCACGTCATTGTCATCGTCTCCACCGTCTCCACCGCAACCAAATCCCAAGAGGGCCCAGGCAGCGACCGCGACCGCTGGCCATCGAACATTCCACATGGCCTGACTATACCTGGCGGGCGCCGGACCACACGCGTCTCGTGGCGCCGCCGGGGGTGATTCATCACGGAAATCAGGCCCGGGTGCGCAGGCGAGCGCCGGCTGAGGCTGCGCGAAAATACCGCACGAAAGGCTGCGGCGCGCGGGCGCGCCACGCACAGCGGAGAAATCGCGTGACACCGCTACGCGAGAGCAGGCCGCTCGCGAGGATCGCGCTGGCAATGCGAGGTGGCGACCCAACCTGGCGCAACAAACGCCCACGGAAATGGCGTTTACCGCCTTCCGCCTGCCTGCGGAAACGGAGTATACGGGACCACACTTGCGCCACCTCTACGCTTACCTGGGAGTCACCCGATGACGGACAATTCGACGGATCGCTCGATCCACCAACGCTCTTCGCTCGCCCTGTTGCTCGCCGCCACTAGCCTCGCTGCGGTATTCGCCTGCGGTACGAGCGACGAGAACGATGCGGCCGACACCGGGGGCGAAGCCACGGGCCAAGAGACGGACGCCAACCAGCCCGCGCCCACGCCCGGAGGCCCGACGCCGAACGGCCTGAGCGTGCCCGCGGGGGTTCAGGACTGGGGTGTGATCGGTGCCGCGGCCGTTCCCGACAACGGCGGTACGTTGCGCGTGATCCTGGGCAATGAGATTGCCGTCGATGCCGCCCGTGCCGGCCAGACCAACCCGTGGCCCAACGGCACGATGTTGTCTCACCTGCAGTGGCGGCCCGAGGTCAACCCCGATGACGCGAACACCATCGGGCCAGGCGACTTCGTAGCGCTCACCTTGATGGTCAAGGACGTCGAGAAATACTCGGCCGATGGCAACTGGGCCTACGGCCTCTGGCGGGGCCCTGAGCTCACCCCGGCCCCCGCGGGCTTCGATCGCGCTTGCGTGAACTGTCACACCACGGAGGTCGCGGACAAGGACTTCGTGTTCACGGTCCCCAGCCAAGTCCCGGCGACCGCCTTCGGCGCCGCGGCGCAAGCGCCCAACGGGCTCAACTTTCCCTCGCAGATCCTCGACTGGAAGGTGATCGGCATCGCCGACATCATCAATCCGGCGGGGCCCCAACTGCGCGTGCTCGTGGGTAACCCCACGGCGGTGGCCGCGGCGCGCAGCGGGCAGACCAACCCCTGGCCCGATGGCAGCATGATCTCGCACTTCGTTTGGGCGGCCACCACGAACCCCGAGACCCCGCCGACCGTCGTGGCAGCGGGCGACTTCCGCGCCATCACGCTGATGCAGCGCTCGAGCGCGCTGTATCCAGCGGACGGCAACTGGGCGTACGGGCGCTGGGCCACCGCTGACCTCGCGCCGCTCGCGGCGGGCGCTGACCGCGACTGCGTCGCTTGCCACACCGCCACGGTGCCGGACCGCGACATGGTGTTTACGCGCATGGCAGAGTTTCCGGACGCCATGGTGCCGTGATGCCGAACCCGCTCCTGGCGCGCTGACTCACGGGAGTCCTCGCGCCAAGCGCACACAAAGCCTCGGGACCGCGGCGCGGACCGCACCCGGGGCTTTGCTCCATCTGCGCTCCGCGGCCCGCGCGCGGGCCGTACCCGCGCGATGTGCTAGCTGCGCTCCGCGGGATCGCACGCCAGCGGGGCATTTCTGCGCCGCCGTGCGTGCGCGCGCGCTCATTTGTGAGGGCACGGTGTCGCGAGCCAGGCGCTCGTGAGGCGTGTGAGGCATGACAGATTGCCGCACGTGGCAGTGCGGACGGGGCGCGGCCCGTCGCGGGCCCGAGTGCTGGCCGATGCGACGCGGAGGAAGGGCCGTTTTAGGCCCGAATTTCAACACTCGGCACCTGGCCCACGCCGGCAGCACAGCAAGGCTCTGGTTGGCCCGTGCCTTGCTTAGGTGCTGCTCGTATCGAGGGGACAGAGTGAGCAGGAGGAAATGATGTTGATTCGGGCCGGCTACGAAATCTCAATCGAGTGTGCCTACGAGACGCCTCTGATGGCCCTCGTGAGCTTGCATCCCTCGCGCGCGGGCGACCTGCGCACCCCCGCCATCATTGCCTCGAGTGGCCCTGCCCCGCTGGAAGCGAGCCTGGATGAGTTTGGCAATCTGCGCACGCGCACGATCGCGCCTGCGGGCATCCTGAAACTGTCGACGCAGTTCGTCGTGCAAGATTCGGGTCTGCCCGATGAGGTCGTGCCGGGTGCGCAGGAGATCCCGGTCGCTGAACTGCCAGATGACGCCGTCAGCTTTCTCCTGGGCAGCCGCTACTGTGAGACGGATAAGCTCTCGGAGCTCGCGTGGTCGCTGTTCGGTAACACGCCGCGAGGTTGGGCGCGCGTGCAAGCCATCGTCGACTACGTGCATCAGCGCCTGACCTTCGGCTATCAGTTTGCCCGCACCACGCGCACGGCGTGGGAAGGTCACGAGGAGCGCGTGGGCGTGTGCCGCGATTTTGCGCACCTCGCCATCACCCTGTGCCGTTGCATGAACATTCCGGCGCGCTACGCCACCGGCTACCTCGGCGACATCGGCGTACCGGTCGTGCCGGCGCCGATGGACTTCAGCGCCTGGTTCGAGGTGTACCTCGACGGCCGCTGGTTCACCTTCGACGCTCGCCACAACACGCCGCGCATCGGGCGCATCCTCGTGGCTCGCGGGCGCGACGCCGCCGACTGCGCCATCACGACGACCTTCGGTCAGTCCCGGCTCGTGCAATTCAATATCATCACGGACGAAGTGAGCAGCGACGAGCTGAGTCGCGTGTCTCGCGCGGCCTGAGACGAGGGCGCGGGCGCCT
>Ga0315912_10002483_pt1 | contig 19549 bp, 10 predicted proteins | sample VfabasoilMG_FD_204469 | JGI IMG/M metagenome (GOLD analysis project Ga0315912, IMG submission 204469) | Garden soil microbial communities collected in Santa Monica, California, United States - V. faba soil | ecosystem: Environmental > Terrestrial > Soil > Garden | place: USA: California...
CTTGCTAGTGCCGGCGCGCCGCGGGCGGTGCGCGACGGGCAGCTCGCGCACGCGGAAGCCCTGCAGGCGCAGCAGGGCCGGCAGGAAGCGGTGCAGCCCGTTGAAGGCCGGGACCTCCGACAGGGCAGCGCGCCGGATGACGCGGAAGGTGCAGCCCGCGTCGGTCGTCACGTCGCCGGTGATCCAGCGGCGAAAGCCGTTGCCGATGCGCGAGGCGAGGCGCTTGGTGCGGCTGTCCGCACGCCGCGCTCGCACGCCACAGACGGCGTCCACGCCCGCACAGGCCTCCAGCAGCGCCGGCAGGTCGGCGGGGTCGGCCTGACCATCGGCATCCAGCGTCGCGACGAGTTCGCCGCGGACGAAGTGGAAGCCGGTGAGGAAGGCCGCGCTCTGCCCGCAGCGCCGGCGGTGCGTGAGGAGGCGCAGCCGGCCGTCGCTCGCCTGCAGGCGCTGGAGCACGGCCGCCGTGCCGTCGCGGCTGGCGTCGTCCACGAGCAGCACCTCGGACACGCCGGGCAGGCGGTCGAGCACCGCCAGCAGTTCGTGCACGAGCGGGCCGACCGACGCCTCCTCGTCGAAGCAGGGCAGCACGATCGAGCGTGCGATGGCGGCGGGCGTGCTCATCCGGTGGGTGCGGCTCCTGGACGATCCTGGGCGCTGAGCTGCCACTCACTCTGCGGCGGGTCGCGGCCCACGTCCTCGTCGGGCTCGAACGCGCCCAGCCATTGCGGGTAGCGCGCGCGCAGGGCCTCCCAGTGTGACGCGTCGTAGTCGGCGCGGGTACCGGCTCGTCCGGCCTCGAAGGCGGCGCGCCACTCCGAGATGCTGGAGTAGGTGAACAGTCCGGCGCCCCACACGCAGGCGACCAGCACACCGGCCGCGGCGCGCTGCCCGCGACGCGCCAGCCACAGCGCCCCCACGCTGGCGAGCCCGACGGGCAGGCCGGCCGCCCAGCCCGCCAGGCCGCCGTCCAGCACCTGCCCGAACCAGAAACCGAGCACGCCGGCGAGCGCCAGCCCGACGATCACCCCCACCCCACCCAGGGTGGCCAGCGCCGCGCGGGAGAGGCGCCCGGCGGCCGGTCGCAGGGCGAGCAGGGAGTCGGCCGTGAGGGCCGCCAGCGCCGGGAAGCTGGGCAGCATGTAGTGCGGCCGCTTCTGCGGCAGGATCGAGAAGGCCACCAGCAGCGAGAGGACCACCACGGCCAGCAGCCTCAGCGTGGGCTGCGCCGCCCAGAGGCGGCTCGTCACCCCGCGCCAGATGACGACCGGCAGCAGCAGCGACACGGGGAAGCTGCCTTCGACGAAGTAGACGCACTGCATGAACCAGGGCTTGTAGTGCGCCGCGGAGTGCACCGCCGGGCCCCCGTCGGTCTCCAGGCCGAGCGGCACCGCCGCGGCATTGAAGAACAGGGCGCGCGCCTCGGGCACGAAGGCCAGCAGCACGCCGTACCAGGCGAAGCCCACGACCACCGCCGCCAGCAACCAGCCCCAGCAGCCGCCGACCGCCGCACCGAGACGGCGCTCGTGGAGCAGCAGCACGGCCAGCGGCAGGCCGATGACGAGCAGGGCGGCGGTCGCCTTGGCCAGGCAGGCGCTGGCCAGCACCACCGCGAAGAGCGGCGTCCAGCCCACGCGCCCCTGGTTGTGGATGCGGTCGAAGACGACGTAGGCCAGGTTGCACAGCAGCGCCAGCGTCATCTCGGCCGTGCCCTCGCGGCCGCGCGAGTGCAGTTCCACCATCATGGCCAGCAGCACGGCGGTCGTGAGGCCGACGCCGGGCCCGAGCACGCGCGCCATCCAGCGCCAGGCCAGGGCCACCAGCAGCAGGGCCGCCAGGGCCGACGGCAGGCGCAGCGCGAAGCGGTCGAGGTGGCCCGACAGCTGGACCGTCACCGCGCCGAGCCAGTAGTAGAGGGGCGGCTTGTTGAGCCACGGCCCGCCCAGCCGGCGTGGCACGAGCCAGTCGCCGCTCGAGACCATGCCCTCGATGATGTCGGCACAGCGCATCTCGGGCGCATTCGTCACCGGGGCCGCGCCCAGCCGGTAGAAGAGCAGCAGGGCGAGCAGGGCCAGCAGGACCAGACCGCCCGCCGTCGTGCGCTCCACGCGCAGCCGGCTGCCCGCGAGCGCGTTGCCCGCCGGGCCGACACACGCTTCGCTGGCAGTCCCCGCGCTCACGCTCGGCTCTGACCCATGGGCAGGACCTGGCGGCCGGGCCGTGCCCGACCCGCGCCGATCCGAGCGGCATCCTGCGCCCGGCCGGCGGCCGGCTGAGGTGACGTTCCGATCATCTGCCGCCGGCCGAGGCTTGCGCTCGGAGGCCACGCCACCTTTTCATGCGCGCCCGCCTTCATGCGCGCCCGCCCACCGAGACCCGCCATGTCCCGCCCGCTGCACATCGCCCTCATCGGCGCCCGCTTCATGGGTCGCGCCCACAGCAATGCCTGGAGCCAGGCCGGGCGCTTCTTCGAGCTGCCGCGGCTGGTGGCCCTGCACACCGTGGCCGGGCGCGACGCCGCCGCCCTGGAGGCCTTCGCCGCGCGCTGGGGCTGGCTGCGCTGGACCACGCGCTGGCAGGAGCTGGCCGATGACCCCTCCATCGACCTGGTGGACATCGGCACGCCCAACGACCTGCACAAGGACCAGGCGCTGCTGATGCTCGCGGCCGGCAAGCACGTGGCCTGCGAGAAGCCGCTGGCCGGCACGCTGGCCGACGCGCGCGCCATGGCAGCCGCGGCGCGCACGGCGCGCGGCAAGACCTTCGTGTGGTTCAACTACCGCCGCTGCCCGGCGGTGGCGCTGGCGCACCAGCTGGTGCGCGAGGGGCGTCTCGGTCGCCTCTACCACCTGCGCGCCCAGTACCTGCAGAGCTGGGGCGGGCCGCAGACGCCGCGCGTCTGGCGCTTCCAGAAGAAGCGCGCCGGCTCGGGGGCGCACGGCGACCTCAACGCGCACATCGTCGACATGGCGCGCTTCCTGACCGGCGAGGAGATCACGGAGGTGCACGGCGCCGTCGCGCGCACCTTCATCACCGAGCGCGTGCTCCCCGCGCCGGAGGCCGGGGCGCTGGCCGGAGCGCGCCGCTCCGCGAGCGGCGTCGCGCGCGCAGGTCGTCGGGTGGCCAAGGCCGGCACGCGCCGGCCTGCCACGGGCAGGAGCGACGTGGACGACGCCGTGCTCTTCCTGGCCAGCCTGGAGGGCGGCGCCACGGCGAGCTTCGAGGCCACGCGCCTGGCGCACGGCCACCAGAACCGGAACGGCATCGAGCTGAACGGCGAGCACGGCTCGCTGCGCTTCGACTTCGAGGACATGAACGTGCTCTCCTACCTCGATGCCCGCGAGAGCCCGCGCACGGCGGGCTGGCGGCGCATCATGTGCACCAACGCGGCCGGTGGCCACCCCTATGCAGGCGCCTGGTGGCCGGATGCGCACGTGCTCGGCTACGAGCACGGCTTCACCAACATGGCGGCCGACATCGTGTCCGTGCTCTGCCGCAAGCAGCCGGTGGTGCCGCTGCCCGACTTCGCCGACGCCTACGAGACCCAGCGCGTGCTCGAGGCCGCCCTGCTCTCGGCCAGGGAACGCTGCGCGATCCGGCTGTCGGCCGTGCGCTGAGTGCCGCCCTCCGGTTAGGCTCTAGCCCCCCGCCGGACGAGGCCCCCGGCGACCTGCAGTGCTGCCCGGAGACCCCTCGCCATGCCGCGTCCCGTGAGCCTGTTCACCGGCCAGTGGGCCGACCTGCCCCTGTCGGTGCTGTGCGAGAAGGCCGCGCGCTTCGGCTACGACGGGCTCGAGCTCGCCTGCTGGGGCGACCACTTCGACTGCCACCGCGCGCTCGAGGAGCCGGGCTACTGCGCCGACAAGTGGGAGCTGCTCGGCGACCACGGCCTGCACTCCTTCGCCATCAGCAACCACCTCGTGGGCCAGGCCGTCTGCGACAAGATCGACGAGCGCCACCAGGGCATCCTGCCGGCGCACGTCTGGGGCGACGGCGACCCGGAGGGCGTGCGCCGCCGCGCCGCGGCCGAGATGATCGTCACCGGGCGCGCCGCGCGGAAGTTCTTCGACCTGGCGCCGGAGGCGGTCAAGGACCGGCTGGCGATCACCGGCCGCACGGTGGTCGTGGGCTTCACCGGCAGCCGCATCTGGGACGCGGCCTACGCCTTCCCGCCCCTGCCGGCGGGCGCCATCGAGGCCGGCTTCACCGACTTCGCGACGCGCTGGAAGCCGATCCTCGACGACTTCCAGGAGCACGACGTGAGCTTTGCGCTCGAGGTGCACCCGACCGAGATCGCGTTCGACATCGCCAGCACCCGCCGGGCGCTCGTGGCCATCCATCACCACCCGGCCTTCGGGCTCAACTTCGACCCGAGCCACTTCGGCTACCAGGGCGTGGACTACCTGGCCTTCCTGCGCGAGTTCGGCTCGCGGCTCTACAACGTGCACGTCAAGGACGTGTGGTGGGCCGAGCGCCCGGCCGAGGCGGGCGTCTTCGGCGGGCACACCGATTTCGGCAGCGACGGCCGCTACTGGGACTTCCGCAGCCCGGGCCGCGGGCGCATCGACTTCGAGGCCATCCTGCGCGTGCTGAACCACGTCGGCTACCAGGGTCCGCTCTCGGTCGAGTGGGAAGACCCGATGATGGACCGCGAGCACGGCGCCGCCGAGGCCGCCGCCTTCGTGCGCCGGCTCGACTTCCCGCGCTCGCAGATCGCCTTCGACGCGGCCTTCGCTGAGTGAGCCGCGGCGCCGGGGGTGCGGGCGGCGGACGCGATCCGCAGGTTTCGGGCGAGCCGCCGGGTGCGCGCGGCGCGCCGGCCGCCGCGGACGAGCTCGCGGGCGGGGCGGAGCCCGCGCCGCCGATGGGCTTCGCCCTGGGCAGCCGCCTGTCCTTGATGATGTTCCTGCAGTACGCCATCTGGGGCGCGTGGCTGCCGTTCCTCTGGTCGTTCCTGGCCGACCATCGCCAGATGCCGGCCGAGCAGATCGGCTGGATGTTCTCGGCCGGCGCGGTGGGCGCCATCGTCGGGCCCTTCGTGGCGGGGCAGCTCGCCGACCGCTGGTTCGCCACCGAGCGCTTCCTGGGCGTCTCGCACCTGGTCGGCGCGGCGCTCATCTGGCAGCTCGCGTCGATCGAGGACTTCAGCACCTTCCTCCAGTTCTCGCTGCTCTACGGGCTGGTGTACGCGCCGACCATGGCGCTCACCAACGCGCTCGCCTTCCACCACCTGCCGGACCGCAACCGCGACTTCGGCAAGGTGCGCCTGTGGGGCACCTTCGGCTGGATCGCGGTGGGCATCGGCATGGGCCACTGGCTGGCGCAGATGCACTCCCCGGCCGGCATGAGCGGCACCGAGCTGGCCATGGCGCAAGTGGCCGGCAAGGCCGACGCCTTCAAGCTCTCGGCGCTGCTCGGCCTCATCATGGGTGTCTACAGCTTCACGCTGCCGCACACGCCGCCCTCGCGCGGGGAGCAGCGCAGCGCGGTGCTCGAGGCGCTGGGCGAGGTGCGCTTCCAGCCGCTGCTGACGCTCTTCGTGCTGGCCGTGCCGGTGAGCTGCATCCACCAGTTCTACTTCGTGCACACCGAGAGCTTCCTGCACAAGAACCTGGAGCCGCCGGAGTACTTCGCGCGCGTCTTCGGCGTCGGCGGGGGCGGCTTCATGACCATCGGCCAGATGGTCGAGGTGCTCGTGCTGGCGGCCATGCCCGTGCTCGCGCGCCGCGTGCCGCGCAAGCTGCTGCTCGCCGTCGGCCTGCTGGCCTACGCGGGGCGCATGGCGCTCTTCGCCTACCTGCCGCACTCCACGGCCGCGCTGCTGGTCGGCGTCGGTCTGCACGGGGTCTGCTTCGGCTGCTTCATCTTCATGGCCTTCACGATCGTGGACGAGCACACCTCGCCCGACGTGCGCGCCTCGGCGCAGAACCTGTTCAACCTGGTCATCGTCGGCATCGGTGTGATCGTCGGCAGCCTGGTCGCCGGCTGGGTCGCCGACTGGGCCACCGTGGCGGGCAGCCTCGACACCGAGCGCCTCTTCCGCGTGCCGATGCTGGCCGCGCTGGCCTGCTTCCTGCTGCTGCTCGTCGCCTATCCGAACCACGCCGCCGGAGCGCGCGGCGACTTCCGCCCGGAGATCGACCCGTGAGCCCTGCGCCGTCCCCCGCCCCGCGCCGCCCCGTGCCGGTCAGCACGCCCGCCCCCGCTCCGCACTGCCGCCTGCGGCGGCGCACGCCATCCCTGGCTCCGCACCGACAGGCGCGCCTCCGGCCGCTGCTCGCCGTGCTGGTCGCCTGCGCGCTCGTGCCGAGCGGCTGCTGCGTGCGCTGCAGCAAGGAGGCGGAGGCCGCCGAGGCCGCCAGCGCGGCGGCTGCCGACGGTGTGCCGGCCGCGGCCGCCGGGGTCTCGGCCGTTGCCGGGGCGCTGGCGCCGAACACGTTGAGCGACGCCGAACGCGCCGCCGGCTGGGAGCTGCTCTTCGACGGCCGGACCACGGCCGGCTGGCGCGGCTACCGGCGCCCCGACGTGCCTTCGGGCTGGGTCGTCGAGGACGGCTGCCTGACGCGCACCGGCTCCGACGGCGACCTGCTCTCGGTCTGGTCGCTCACCGACTTCGAGCTGCGCCTGCAGTGGAAGATCGCCGCCGGCGGCAACAGCGGCATCTTCTTCCACGTGGACGAGGACAGCGGCGAGTACGTCTACGAGAGCGGCCCCGAGTTCCAGGTGCTGGACAACGCCGGCCACGCCGACGGCAGCAATCCGGCCACCAGCGCCGCGTCGGCCTACGGCCTCTACGCCCCGCTGCGCGACGTCACGCGCCCCGTCGGCGAGTGGAACGACGTGCTCCTGCGCGTGGACGGCGGCCACGTCGAGCACTGGCTGAACGGCGTCCAGGTGGTCGACTACCAGCTCGGCAGCCCCGAGTGGACCGCGCTCGTCGCCGCCAGCAAGTTCAGCAAGTGGCCAGGCTACGGCCGCGCCGGCAGCGGCCACATCGCGCTGCAGGACCACGGCGACCCGGTGTGGTACCGCGACATCAAGGTGCGGCGGCTGGAGTGAGGGGCGTGTCGCGGCCTGCATCCAGGCGCGGCCGCGCAGAAACGGGGCGCGGGCGATGACCGGCCTGCAGTACCGCATCGCCACGCAGGGCTGGGAGTTCGAGGCCATCCACCGCCTGAACTACGCCACCTTCGTCACGGAGATCCCGCAGCACCCGCCGAACCGCGAGCAACGGCTCGTGGATCGCTTCCATGCCGAGAACACCTACGCCGTGTGCGTGGACGGCGAGCGGCTCGTCGGCATGGTCGCGGCGCGCACGCAGCGCCCGTTCTCGCTCGACGGCAAGCTGGCCGAGCTCGACGCCTGGCTGCCGGAGGGCTGCCACCCGGTGGAGCTGCGCCTGCTCGCGGTCGAGCCCGCGCGGCGTCGCACGGCCGTCTTCACGCGCCTCGCGGCGACCATCGCGCGCCACGCCCTGGCACAGGGCTGCGACCTCGCGCTCATCTCCGGCACCACGCGCCAGCTCGCGCTCTACCGGCATCTCGGCTTCGTGCCCTTCGGCCCGCGCGTCGGCAGCGAGGCGGCGCTCTTCCAGCCCATGCGCCTGCCGCTCGAGCGCTTCCTGCGCCATGGGCAGGCGTTGCTGCAAGTGCGCTCGGGCAGCGAGCAGCAGCTGGCCAACTACCTGCCCGGGCCGGTCGCGCTGGCACCCGAGGTGCGCCGCGCACTCGCCGAGCTTCCGGTCTCACACCGCTCGGAGGCGCTGCGCGCCGACCTGCACGCGACGGCAGGCCTGCTGTGCGCACTCAGCGGCGCGCGACACGTCCAGGTGCTCATGGGCTCCGGGACGTTGGCCAACGACGCCATCGCCGGGCAGCTCGCCCGACTGCCGGGCGCCGGCGTGGTGGCCTGCAACGGCGAGTTCGGCGAGCGCCTCGTGGACGCAGCGCGCCGCGCCGGACTGCGCTTCGAGGTCGTCGCCAGCCCCTGGGGACAGGCGCTCGACCTGCCGGCGCTGCGCCGGCAACTCGACGCACAGCCGCGGCCCGCCTGGCTGTGGTGCGTGCACTGCGAGACCTCGACCGGGGTGCTCAACCCGCTCGCTGCCCTGAAGCAGGAGTGTGCAGCGCGCGGCATCGCGCTCGCGCTCGACGCGGTGAGTTCGCTCGGCGCACAGGCGATCGACCTGCGCGGCGTGCACCTCGCGAGCGGCGTGAGCGGCAAGGCACTGCGCGCCTGCTCCGGGCTCGCGTTCGTGTTCCACGAGCGGCCCCTCGCGGCCGCGCCCAACGACCTGCCGCGCAGCCTCGACCTCGCACACTGCGCGGCGCACGAGGGCATCCCGTCCACGCTCTCCTCGAATCTGCTGCGCGCCCTGCAGACCGCCCTGCTGCGCACCGACTGGACGGCACACCAGCAGCGCCTCGCTGCAGCCGGCGCGCGCCTCCGGCAGCTGTGCCGCGCCGCCGGCCTCGAGCTGCTCGTGCCCGACGGGCTCGCCGCCCCCGCCGTGCTCACCGTGGTCGCGCCGGCCGACGTGAGCTCGCACGCCGTCGGGCTGCGCCTGGAGGCGGCCGGCACGCTCGTGAGCCACGCGAGCACCTACCTCGTGCAGCGCAACTGGCTGCAGCTCTGCCTCATGGGTGAGTGGTCGGACGCCGAACTGCCCGCGCTGCCGGGCCGCGTGCTCGCGGCCTATGCCGACGTGCGCCGCGCGTCGCTGCAGCATTCCGCCGGCCGACAGGCGCCCGCAGGCCGACAAGTCGACGAGGCTCGAGGAGCGTGATAGCGTTCCCCGACGCGCGGGCCGCGCTGCTGTGGCCTGCGCCGCAAGCCGACCCGCGCGCTCCTCTGCACAGACCAGCCACGCTGCGATGAAGACCTTCCTCCTCTGGCAGCAGTTGTCCCCGGGATCGGACACACGGGGCGCCGGCCGGCGCAGCGCTCCTCCCGCGGGCGCTGGCGGCAAGCCGGCGGCCTCCCCCGCCGCCGTCGCGCAGCGGCTGTTGCAGCTCTTCGCGCCGCTGTTCGACCCTGCGCCTGCGCTCACGTTGCGCTCCGAGGCCGGCGGACATCTCGCCTGGCTCGAGCTGCCGGTTGCGGGCTTCAACGCGCCCTTCGTCGAAGAGGACCCCGGCAGCGGGGAGCAGCACGGTGGTGCGTCGGGCGTTGCACCGGTCGGTGGAGCAGGCGGTGCACCGGGCATTGCGCCTCACGCGCACAGCGCAGCGGCGGTGGCGTCTACGTCGGCGCGTCCGGGCTCAGCTCGCTCGAACGCCCCGCGCGCCGGCTGGGCCGCGGCCTCCGAGTACCCGCTCAACGCGCGGCGCGTGCTGCGCGCGGGCGGCGGCTCCACGCCGCCGGCCGTGCTGCCGGCGCTCGCGCGTGCGCTCGCCGAGCGGCCGGCCGCGCTGCTGCCCGAACTCGCGCCTCCCTTCGCCCTGCTCTGGTCGCCGCCCGGCAGCGGCGAGATCCACCTCTTCAACGATGCGCTCGGGCAGGCGCAGCTCTACCGCTATGAGCGCGACGGCCTGGTCGCCGTGAGCAACCGCCTCTCGGCCTTCACGGCGCTCGGCATCGCGCTGCGCCCGGAGACCGCGGCCTGGGCCACGCGCGTCACGCTGGGCTGGTTCCCCGAGCACGTCTCGGGCTATGCCGACATCAGCAACCTGCCGGGCGGCACGCATCTGCGCTTCCACGCGCGCGGCGTCGAGCGCCACCGCACCGATGTGCTCGCATCGTGGATCGCGCCGCCGCGGCGCTCGCGCGAGGAGTGCCTCGAGCTCGGGCGCCTCGGCATGCGCGCCCTGCTCGAGGATGCGCTCGAGCTGTGCACCGAGCCCAGCGTCGGCCTCTCCGGCGGCTGGGACAGCCGCACCGTGGTCTCCTGCCTGCGCACGATGGAGGGCGCGCGCTACTCGCTGCGCGTGCGCGGCGAGCCGACGCACTTCGACGTGCTCGTCAGCAACCAGCTCGCGAAGATGGCCGGGCTGCCGCTGCGCATCAAGTCGGGCGGCGGCGTGCCACCGGGCACGACGACAGGCGCGCGCCGCAGCATCCTCATGGCGCTGCGCTGGCAGGGCGGCACGACGACGCTGCTCAAGCACAAGACGTTCCTGGCCAAGGGCGACGACGAGCGCCTCGACGGCGGCGTGGTCAACGTCATGGGCCAGCACGCCGGCGTGGGCAAGGCCGACTTCGCGGTGGACATCGCCGCGCACACGCTGCCGGAGAGCGCGTTCGAGCCGGCGCTGCTGGAGTTCCTGCAGAAGCCGATGCCGCCCTTCCTGCGCACCGAGCTGCGCGAGGGCGTCGTCGAGGACCTGCGCGCGGCCTATCGCGCCGCCCAGCGCTACGGCCTCTCGGGCCTGCACGCCCTGCACTTCTTCTACCTGCACGAGTTCACGCGCCGCTGGGGTTCGGCCACGGTGAACCACCAGAGCGGCCAGGTCGTGGCGCCCTTCCTGTGCCCGGACGTGATCCGCGCCTGCCACGGCCTGCCGCCCGAAGAGCTGCCCGGCAAGCCGCTGCACAAGTACATCACCGCCAAGCACACGCCCGACTGGGCCGCCTACCCGTACGCCAACCAGATCACCGACGAGGACGTCGCCAGCGGCCGCATCCCGCCGCTCGACGGCCACACCGCCGCCGTGCAGCCGCTGCAGCCCACCGGCACGCCCGAACGCTGGCGCCGCACGCTGCGCCACCGCAAGTACCGCTACGGCCGCTACTGGAAGGAAGTCGGCGCGCCGCTCGTGGAGCAGGCCTTCAGCGACGGCGGCTTCTGGACCACGCTCTTCGACGTCGACCGCGCACGCGCCGAGTGGAACGAGACCAAGGGCGCGGCGGATGCGCTCGTGGTGACGCACCTGCTGGAGCACACGGGGGAGTTGGACGGGGCGGGGTGAGGGGGGCCTCAGCGCTGCCCACCCGGCGCCGCTTCCTCCGGCAGCACCAGCTCCGCCTCGATCGCACCGTCGGGCAGCGGCTGCTCGACGCGTCGCTCGCCGAGGGTGGCCACGAGCGTCACCTCGGCCAGCGGCAGCGGACTCAGCACGTGGGTCTCGATGGTCACGCGACGCCCGTCGATGCTCCGCGAGGAGAACTCGGACGGCTTGTCGCTCCGGCCGACGGCTTCGCCGCGGCGGAGCGCCTGCACCGCGACGCCGCTCACTGTCAGGCCGGCGGCATCGACCACCCGCACCGCGACCCGCCGCCCCTCGGGCAGCACGAGCGGCACGCGCGTGCGCGGCGCGGCGATGGGGACGCCGCTCACCGCCAGCCCCGGCCGCCCTGTGGCAGACACGCGCACATCGAGCCGATCGCTGAGCACGCCGGCGAGCTGCGCGTTGCCCTCCCCATCGGCCACGAGCGTCGGGCCGACGGCGCCGTCTTCGGGGCTCAGCCCGACGCCGACGCGCGCGCCAGGCACGGGCGCGCCGGCCGCATCCCGCACCTCGAAGAGAACCTCGGTCGCGAGCGCGGGCAGGAAGAACGCGATCTCACGCTGCTCACCCGCCGCCAGGCTGATGGACTGCTCCGGGCCGACCTGGCCGCCGGCGCCGTCGAAGAGCGCCACCTCGAAGCGTGCCCCGGGCCGCAGGCACGAGAAGAGGAGCGGCTCGCTGTCCGTGACGTCGACGATCAGCGAGGCGGGCGCGCGCGTTCCATCGGGTCGCAGCCAACCGCCGCTCGCGGTGAAGGCGCCGCCTGCGCCCGGGCCACCCGCGACGCCGAGCTTCCGGCGCAGCGGGCTTACCTGCAACGGCAGGCCGTCGCCCTCGAAGACCCGTTCGTAGCTCGTGAAGCGCAGCTTCAGCGGGCTGACGTCGACCCCCGTCCGGCGCGGTCGCGCGACGATCGGCCCGCCGTCCGAGTCGAGCACCGCCACGCTCAGGCTCGCGCAGGGCTCCAGCACCACCGGCACCGGCTGCGGGCTGTCGGGGGTCCACGGCACGCTCGCACTGCTGTGGCGCAGGGCATGCACAGCGAAGCCCGGTGCCGTGAGCGGCAGCGCGGGCAGGCGCCCGCGACCCGCTCCGTCGGTGGGCGCGGACGGCAAGGCAGCCGGCGCCTCCCCCACGGCGATCGCGCCCGCGATCGGCTCGCCAGCCGCGTCGGTAACCACGAAGTCCACGGCGCAGGTGCCGAGCAGCAACAGGTCGCCGAGGTCCACGTCGGCCGCGCCGGGCAGCGGGCCCGTGTCGAGCTGGGCCAACCCGCTGCCGTCGGCGCCCGAGAGATCGAGATGCACGTTCCTGGCATCGCCCCAGCGCAGCGGCACCTCGAAGCGACCATCGGCATCGGCGTAGAGCCCCGCGGAGTTCGAGCCACCGTCGGGAGTCGTCACCTCGTACAACACGAGCGCGCCCGGCGCGGGTGTGGGCGAGGCGCCCAGCGCAACCGGCGCGAGCACCCGGCCGAGCACGACGCGCGGGCGGATGAGTCCGAGGCGCAGCCCGAGATCCGGCGCGGTCACGCTGCCAGCCGGGTAGCTCTCCTCGTAGCGATAGCCGGCCGGCGGTTCGAGCTGCCCTTGCCAGCCGTCGGGCAGGCCGTCCAGGCGAAAGACCCCGTCCGTATCGCACGCGAGGGTCGGCCCAAAGCTCGGACCCTGTCGGCCAGGACGCTGATGTGCGAGCTGCCCGAAGAGTTCGGCGGACAGTCCGCCCGGCCACTTCGGCAGCGGATGGATCTCGAAGACGAGCGACTCGCCCGGCGGGCGGCCGTTCACGCGCACCGATCCCGCGAGCGAGGCACCGGCCGGCAGTTCGCACAGCACCTCACCGCGTCCGCGCTGGAGCACGCGCCGCTGCACCTCCCAGCTCGCGCCCGCGACGAACAACTCGACGCGCTGCGACCAGCCCGGCAGCTGCGCCCGGCCGGCCGCATCGCTCTCGGCGCGCGCGAGCGCCCGCCCGTCGGCGACCACGAGCACGACCGCGCCCCAGGCCGCCTCGCCGTCCGCGCGACGCACGCTCACGAGCAGGGGGGCATCGTCCGCAGCTGAATCCAGGGATCCGGCATCTGCTCCGACCGTCGTCGCCGGCGACTGCTCGAGCGGGACGGCAAGCGCATCCAGCCCGGCAGGCTCCGGAAGCAGCAGCCGATTCGGATGCTCCTCCGAGGTTCCGGCCGCCGGCCGCGCGGCCGTGGCTTCACGCCCACTCGGGGGAGCGGACGGGAAGGGGCCGAACAACCAGAGTACGAGCAGCACCACGCACCCGAGCCCTGCGATGAGCCCGCCGGTGCGCACTCCGTGACTCATACCCATCGACGCCCCCTCTACCGCACCAACGGCACCAGCTCCACGCGCTCGAACTCGATGTACGCGCCCTCCGACTGCAAGGCGATCGCGCCCGGCAGCTCGTCGCACCAGGCGGCGGCGTTCTGCAGCACGCCGTTCACCTCGAGCGTGAGCCGGCCGCGGTCGAGCACGATGCGGTAGTCGTTCCACTCACCGAGCGGGCGCTCGCTGCTGGGCTGGGCGCGGCTCGTGCGGCGGCCGTCGGTGCGGCCTGGGTCGGTGGCCATGCCGAACGCGCCGATGTTCCACAGGTCGCCGGCGTCGCCCGCGTGGAGCTGGGCCTCGATGCTCTTCGGCCACACCTCGTCCGCGCCGACGACGCGCAGCAGCACGCCCGAGTTGCCCGCCCCGCGCGCCGGGTCGAAGCGCCAACGCACGTGCAGCTCGAAGTTGGTGAAGCGCTCCGTCGTGCACAGGTACCCGACCGGCGCGCCCTCGCAGCGCAGCACACCGCCGGCGACGGACCAGGGGTTGGGTGCCGCGCCGCCTGCATCGGCACTGTCCGCGCCGCGCGCCGAGCCCGCCTCCTCCGCGCCGGCTTGCGCGCCCGCGCCCGCGTCGCCTCCCGCCGGCGCCGCCGAGACAAACCTCCAGCCGGCGAGGCTCCGGCCGTCGAAGAGCGCGATCGGCTCGCCGCGTCGCAGGGGCGCCGAGGCGTCCTCGAGCAGGAAGGCGAGCAGGTCGGCGAGCTGTTGCGCACCGAGGCCGGCCGAGAGGCCCTCGGGCATCGTCGAGACGGCGTGCCGGCGCGTCTCGACGACGTCGGCCGCCGGCAGCACGTGGCGCCGGCCGCGCGTGTCCTTGACCAGCAGGCGCTCGGCGTCGGCGGCCAGCAGGAAGCCGTCGAGCACCTCGCCGTCGGCCAGCCGCCAGCTGCTGGCCTCGTAGCCGAAGGCGATGCCCGCGCTGGGGTTCAGGATGGCGTCGAGCAGCTCGGCCCGGCCGAGCTTGGTGCGGATGGCGGTCAGCTCGGGGCCGATGTCGCCGCCACGCCGGCTGCCGTCGCGCGTGATGGCATGACAGCCGACGCACTGCGTACGCGGATCGAGGAACACGTCGCGCCCCGCGACCGGGTCGCCCGGCAGCGCGAGCAGCGCGGCGACCGGCGGCAGCTGGCCATCGGCGGCCGGCCGCGGCAGGTACTCGCTGGCCAGCGCGCGCACGGCGTGGTCGGGGTGCAGGAAGAGCTGCTCACCCACCTCGGCGCGCGCCGGCTCGTCCCAGCCCGGCCAGCCGTCGAGCGCGCCGCGCGCCAGCAGGTCGAGCAGACGGCTGGCGCCTGCTGCGTCGGCGGCGAGCGCCAGGGCCGCCTCGAGGCGCGCCTCGTCGGCTGCTGCCGGGTCGAGCAGCGTGGCGACCAGCGCGTCGAGCCGCGCCCGCGCCGGCGGGCGTTGCAGCCGCACCTCGAAGACGACCGAGGTCGGCGCGTCGGCGCGCTGCTGGGTGCCGCCGTCGTCGACGGCCACGCGCGCGAGCAGGCGCTGGCTGCCGGGTGGCAGCGGATAGGCGATGGCCGAGGCGGCGTGCGTGCCGAGGCCGTCCTGCGTCACCTCGCCGTCCACGCTCAACGGGCCGCCCTCGCAGTTGCGGCCGCGCCGCACCTCGCCCCAGGCGGCGCTGGCCGAGAGCCAGGGGAGATCCAGGAGGGAGACGGTGGATGCGGCGCCCCCGGCGGGCACGGTGTCGGGCGCGGTGTCGGCCGCGGGCACGCCGGGCGCGGTGTCGGCCGCCCCCGCGGCGCGCGGCTCAGCCCCTCCCGCGGCCCCCGCCCCCACCAGCAGGCGCGGCTCGAGCCAGTCGGCCCAGTCGCAGGAGTTGCCGTCACCGCCGTCGTGCACCAGCAGCCAGAGCACCTCGGCGCCGCTCACGTCGAGGTCCAGCGCCTCGCTCCCGCGGCGCAGCAGGGCGCTGCTCCAGATCGACTCGGCGGCCGCCAGACCCTGCGGTTGCAGGGCCGGCATGATGTGATACGCGCGCCAGTCGTTGCCCGCGCGGTGCTCGAGCCACCAGCGGCACAGCTCGCTCGTGTCGGGCGGGCCGGTGAGCGCGAGGCGCAGCATGGCCTCGGCCGCCGGGCGCTCGGCCACGAAGGCCAGGGCGTCGATGGCCCGCACGCGCTGCTCGCGCGGCAGGTCGGCCGACGCGGCACGCGCCGCCAGCCAGGGCACGGCCGGCAGCGGATGGAGGCGCCAGGCCAGGGCCTCGAAGCGCGCGTCGCCCAGGCCGCGCGCGAGCTGCTCCTCGTCCAGACCGAAGGCCTCGGCGGCGGCCGCCAGCATCTCGGCCTCGCTCCCCGCGCAAGCCAGCCCGAAAGCCTCGACCAGCACGCGGTCCGCCGGGTCGAGGGTCAGGGCCAGGCGCACGAGCAGCTCGCGCGCGGCCGGGAAGGGCACGCCGGCCAGGGCCAGCAGCATCTCGGCGCGCACGGCCGGCGACGGGTCGTCCACGAGCGGGTCGAGCAGCGCCAGCAGCCGGCTGCCGTGTCGCTCGGCGAGCAGCGCCCGGGCCGCGCGCAGGGCGGTGAGGCGGATCTGCGGATCGCGATCCTCGAGGAACATCTGCAGGGCCGCGAGCGAGGTCTCGCCCTGCCGCGCCAGCGCCCACAGCGCGCGCGCCCGCAGGCGCGGCGCGTCGCCCTGGATGACGGCCAGCATGAGGGCGTTGAAGGCCTGCTCGCCGCCCGCGTCGAGCGTCGCCAGCGCGGCGTGGCGCACGTTCACCGCCGGATGACCCAGGGCCGCGAGCGCGCCGTCGATCGTCCACGGGTCGAGCAGCGGCACGATGCGCAGGTGCCCCGGCGGCGCGATGCGCAGGATGCGCCCGTACGCCTCCCGGTCACCGGCCGCGTGTCCGCCGACGCCCGGGTCGTACCAGTCGGCCACGAGCACCGAGCCGTCCACGTCCACGACGACGTCGCTCGGCCGGAACCAGGCCGCGCCCGGTCGCTCGTCGCCGTCGCGCGCATCGATGAGCGTGCCGGCGCGCGGCGCGGGCTGCGCGCGTGACTCGGCATCCGCACCCTGCGCACCCTGCGCGCGCTGTGCACTCTGCGCACCCGGTCCACGCTGCACGCGCTGCACCGCATCCGGGCGCAGCGCCATGCCGGCGCCGGCCGGCTCGGGGCGTAGCGCGTAGACCACGCCCGCGCCCGCGTCGGCGGCCAGCACGCGCCCGTCGATCCAGGGCGCGAGCAGCTCGGCCTCGTAGACCGCGACGCCCGTCGGCCCGCCGGCGCCCGTGAGCGTGCCGGCCGGCGCGACGCCCGGGTCGTCCTGGTGCCAGTGCGCCGTGGGCGTGGACTGCCCGGGGCGCCGGTCGGCCGCCCAGTAGCGGCTGCCGTCGGCGGAGAAGTACCCGTGATCTCCGCCCGGCAGGCACCACAGCACGCGGCAGCCCTGGTTGCCGTCGTCGTCGTTGTCGCTCTGGTAGAGGTTGCCGAAGGCGTCGAGCGCGACCTCGTAGTTGTTGCGGAAGTTGTGCGCGCGCACCGAGAGGCCCGTGCCGTCCTCGGCCACGCGCAGCAGCAGGCCGCCGGTCCACAGCCGGCCGTCGTCGCTCACGAGGCCCGGCTTGTTGTCGGCCGGCACGGCGCCGCCGCCGGTGTACAGGCTGCCCGAGCGCAGCGTCCAGCCGGAGCGGTCGGTGACGAGGTGCGGGCCGGCGTTGCCGACGGCCAGATAGAGGTAGCCGTCGGGGCCGGCCACGGCCGAGTGCAGGCCGTGGTCGTGGTCGTGCCCGCCGAAGCCGGTGAGCAGCACGGAGCGATCGTCGGGCACGTCGTCGCCGTCGGCGTCGGTGTAGACGATGAGGTCGGGCGAGCACGAGACGTACACCTGGCGCCCGAGCACCGCGATGCCCAGCGGCGCGACGAGCCCGGGCTCCTGCACGAAGACCTTGCTCGACTCGTAGACCCCGTCGCCGTTCTGGTCCTCCAGGATCACGACGCGGTCGCCCTCGGGGTGGCTGAGCCCCGGGTTGCGTCCGTCCCAGCGCCGGTAGTTCACCGCCTCGGTGACCCACAGGCGTCCGCGGCTGTCCACGTCCATGGCCGTGGGGTTGAAGAGCAGCGGCGACTCGGCCGCGAGCGTGACGACGAGGCCCTCCGGCACGCGCAGGCTGTCGGCGAGGTCGGCGCCCGGCGCGGTCGTCGCGGCGGGCGAGCTGTCGGGCGCGAGGGCCGCGTCCTGCGCGTGCGTCGTCGCAGCGAGCACGGCCAACGCGCAAACGAGCGCCGCACTCCGCACGCGGAGCATCACTCGAGCTCCCGCACGAACAGGTTGCACCACTGGATCGGGCTGCCGTGGTGCTGCAGCGCGAGGCGGCCGCGCGCCGGCACTCCGGGCAGCTGCGCGTCCTCGATCACCGTCTGGCCGTTGAGCACCACCGTGAGCCGATCGCCGCGCAGCGTGATGTGGAAGCGGTTCCACTCGCCGAAGGGCGCGTCGGCGGCCATGCGCGGCGTGACGCCGGCCCGCACGGCGTCGGAGAGCGTGCTGTCGGTGCGGTAGCCGAAGACCTCGCCCGAGCCGATGCTCCAGCCCCAGATGTTCACCTGGCTCTTGCTGCTGCCGCGCAGGTAGATGCCGCTGTCGCCGTCGTGCGGGATGGCGTCGGTGAGCGGCTTGCCATCGGCGTCGGTGGCGGTGCGGCCGTCGGGCAGCACGTGCGGCTGGACGCCGGGTTTCGGCTCGCCGGTCCAGCGCCAGTCGACGCGCAGCTCGACGTCGCCGAACTCCGCCTCGGTCCAGAGCGTGTCGCCGAGGCCGTCGTAGTCGAGCACGTGGTCGCGCACGGTCCAGTGGCCGGCGTGCACCGGCTCGACCACCCAGCCCGTGAGGTCCTTGCCGTTGAACAGGCTGCGGAAGCCGCGCGCCTCGTCGGCCACGCGCTCGGCCGGCAGCGGCGGGTCGTTCGGCGGCAGCTCGCGGAGGCGCAGGTTGCGGAAGTGCACCTCGCTGCCCTCGGACTCGAGGCACAGGTAGCCCTTGGCCGGGCTCACCTCGCTCGCGCCGCTCACCAGCGCGCCGTTCACCTCGAGGGTCAGGCGCCCGTTCTGCCCCGTGACGCGGTAGTGGTTCCACTCGGGGCTGGGCTTGGCGCGCGCCTCGCTCGGCAGGCAGCGCATCCAGCCCGCGGGGTGCGGCCGGTCCGGCACGAGGCGCGCGCCCCAGATGGCGAAGAGGTCGCCCTGGCTGGTGTAGTTCTCGGTCTCGACGCCATCCATGATCTGCACCTCGACCGAGCGCGTGAACGGCACGCCCACGGCCGGCAGCGGGTCGGACCACACGAAGAGTCCGGCGTTGCCGCCCGGCGTCAGGTGCCGGTACTCCAGCTCGAGCACGAAGTTCTCGACCATGCGCTCGCTGCGCAGCACGCAGGTCGGCTGGCCGTTGCAGACGATCATCCCGTCGCGCGCCACGAAGGTGTCCGGCGCGCCGTTCACGACCACCCAGCCGGAGAGGTCGCGGCCGTTGAAGAGCGGGGTGAAGTCGTCGTCCGCGCGCGCCGCTGCGCACCACGCCCCGAGCAGGCCCACGACGAGCAGGCCAAGCCGCAGCGCGTTCACGGGGGCATCGGACATCGTCGGGCTCCGCGGGGACGAGCCCGACACGTTACCCGCCCCTCACAACTCCCGCACGAGCATGTTGCGCACCCACAGCGCCGTGTCGCCCTGCACGTGCAGCGCCCCGTAGCGCTGCAGCCCGATGAAGCCGGTGGGCGCGCGCTCGGCGAAGGGCGGCTCGGCCGCCAGCTGCAGCGTGTCCACGTCGTAGAGCACCTGGCCGTTGAGCGCCACGGCCAGGCGCGAGCCCTGGTAGAGCACGTCGTAGGTGTTCCACTCGCCGGCCGGCTTCAACACACCCGGCGCGGCGGCGGCCACGGCGGCATAGAGGCTGCCGCACTGCTGCATGGGCTTCAGCGCGCTGCCGGCCAGCGCCTGCCAGCCGTAGTCGTCGATGATCTGCACCTCGCAGCCGCTGTAGGCCGGGTCGCCGCCCCGCCGGTCGCCGCGCAGGAAGAGCCCGCTGTTGGCGCCGGGAGCGAGCTTGAAGTCCAGGCGCAGGCGGAAGTCGCGGTAGTCGGCCTTGGTGCGCAGCTGTCCGTTGCCGGCCCGGCTGGGGATGGCGAGCACGCCGTCCACCACGGGATAGTCGCGCGGCGACTCGACGAAGTCGCCGCGATCGACCTCCCAGAGCGAGAGCGTGGGGTCGATCAGGCTCGTCCAGCCCAGCTCGTCGCCCA
>Ga0315912_10002484_pt1 | contig 19547 bp, 12 predicted proteins | sample VfabasoilMG_FD_204469 | JGI IMG/M metagenome (GOLD analysis project Ga0315912, IMG submission 204469) | Garden soil microbial communities collected in Santa Monica, California, United States - V. faba soil | ecosystem: Environmental > Terrestrial > Soil > Garden | place: USA: California...
CCGTGGGCGTCGCCTCCGCCGCAGGCCGGATTGAAGCGATCGGCGAGCGTCGCGGCGCAGCCGTCGTGCAGGAAAGGTGCGCGGTAGCCGACGCCGATGAGCGACGGCACCTGCAGCGGCACCGGCGAGCTCGTGCCCACCGAGACGCTGCGGTTGTTCGTGAGCTCCGGGCCCGAGTGGCACGTCTGACAACCCGATGAGCGGAAGAGCGCCTGGCCGCGCACCACCGCCTCGTCGTTCGCGGCGCGCAGCGGTGCCGGTGGCTCGAGCGAGAACAGCCAGTGCTCGAGCCCGGCCAGGCGTTGGTCGCTCTCGCGGATGCCGCCCATGCGACCTACGAACACCTCGTCCATGAGGGCGCCGACGCTCCGGAGCTCGCCGTCCCAGTGGAACGGCTGAGTCCCCTCGAGACCGACGTGCAGCGCCTGGGTGCGTCGCTTGCCCACGGTCGAGAACTGCCAGACGTTGCCGTCTTCCGCGCCCCCGGGGTGGCAGGTGGCGCAAGCGAGGCCGCCTCCGGAGTCGCGGTGAAAGAGCTCGAACCCCGTGTCGCGCGTGGTTCCGTCGTCGAAGGAGACGACCTTCCGTTCCCCGTACTGGCCATCGAGAATGACCAGGGAGGACGGCTGCACCGTCTGCACCACGACGCGAGCCGGATTCGACGGATCGTACGCGACGGCCACGGCGGGATCGGTGTCGGCGAACGGGGTCGCGAAGACGCACCCGGGATCGCCCTCCACCGTACCCTCCGCCGGTGCGGGCCCCGTGGGCGCATCCGGCAGCATGACCAGCGCGAGCGTCGTCATGTTGCCGAAGCCCCCGACCGTGCCTCCCGGGCTGTCCACGTCCTCGTCCTCGAACCGGACGAAGGGTCGCGGGGCGGCCGGATCCGCCAGCCCCGCCATCGCCACCAGCAACGAGCGACCGTCGGGCAGCAAGGTGGCGTCGACCGGCAGCGGTGCGCCGGCGAACGTGACGCTCACGACTGCGCCGTCGGGGCCGATCAAGGACACCGCGTTCTGGGCAATGCCGCTACACGAGAAGCCCGCTCCGCCACCACCGTAGGAGCTTCCGCTCGCGGAAGGCGGGACCAGCTCGATCTCGGCGTCGAGGGCGCGCTGATGCACGATGATGGTGGAGCCGTTCGGCCCCGCGAGGGTTTTCCACGCGACGAGCGGCCGGAACGGATCCGTCACGCCGATCATGGGGGGGCCGAATTCGGGGTCTGGGTTCGGCTGGCTCCGATCGACGACCTGATGCTGTCCGTAGACCTTCGGCAAACGGTCGCGCCGGGTGACGGTGCCGGCCGGGTCGACACGCAAAAGTTCGGCCGACTTGAGGCGCGACACGCTGAGACCCGTGGAGGTGGCGACGACGTCGCGCAGATCCGCATCGAGGCTCACGACGCGAGTCGGGGCGCCACCCGCTATCGGTAAAGTGACGAGCTTGCCATCGCCGCAAGCGATCTCGAGGGTGCTCGCGCTCGAGAGGGCGAGCCCGTTCGGCGCGCCGCACACGTTTCGCCGATCCAGAACGGCGAGTGCCTGGGGGTCGACGGTGACGACCGCGCCGCCGCGTCGGAGCGCGACGTGCACGTGCCCGGCGTCGTCCTCGACCAGGCGGCCCGGCTCGTCTCCGGGCTCGAGGGCGATCGTGCCGCGCAGCGTTCCCGTCGTCACGTCGGCGACGATCAGCGCGTCACGGTCGGGGTCGGACGCCACCGCGAGCGAGCCCCAGCGGGTGACCAGCAGCGTGCCGCCGGAGATGGGGGCGGGTGTCCGCGTCGCGCGGAACGCGGGCCGCGTGTCGACCGGAATCACCAGATGGGTGCCCGATGATTCGGGGCTCTTGGGGTCGAGGCTATTGCAGCCCGCCCCGAGCGCCAGCGCGCCGGCGCACAAGGCGCGTTTCGACCACGAAGTCTCCCCGCAGCCGCGAGCTCGCATGAACGTACGCATCGAAAAACCTCCCGCCACGCAATTCACAGCATACGCCGCTCTCTGCCGTACTTCCAGTCGCCCGGCAGCACACCCTGAATCCCCTCGAGATTCGCGATCGGAGCGCGATGGATGCTAACAAGCGAGCTCTCGGTGGTCGGGATGGGAAACAGGCTCGTCACAGCGCCCCTCGGGCTCGCTTGGACCCTCAGCGCTGGAGTGGCCCTCGGGGCGCCGCCTACAGCCGCACCGGCGCCGCGGGCCACCGCCGCAGCCACCGCGCCACCCGCAGCCGCAGCGGCGCCGCTCGACTCCGCGCCGGAGAGCTCGCGCGAAAGAGCACAGCTCGAGACTTTTCTCTCACTGCAATACGATCAGCTCGGTCGCCCCTGTGAAAAGCTCGCGGTCCAGAATGTCGGGGAGCGCTACGCCGTAGCGTGCGGCAGCGCAGGCCTCTGGATCCTGCGCCGTGACGCCGCGGGAGGCTTCGTGCTCCTCCGCAGCGACGATTTCGGCGGGCCCGTGGTCGGGCTCTTCCTCCGCGACGGCAACGTCTGGGCCGAGCTCGTGCGGACCGAGGCTCGCCCCGTCAGCCTGGGCGTCGAGGACGGGAGCTCGCGCTCGTTCCCGGTCGAAGCGGCTGAACCGCGAGTGAAGCCCGTGGTAGTGCCCGCACTCCGTTCGGCGACGCCAGCGCCGCCGTCCGGAGTCGCCCCGCCGCGGCGCGAGGGTCGCGTGGTGAAAACGCTGCTGGGTGAGGTCGAGGTGGATCTCGGCCGGCGGGACGGCGTTCGCTTCGGAGAGCACATCGAGCTCTCCATCATGACGACCGAGGAGGTCGGCGACGAGCACGCGGTCGAGCGCCACGTCGTGGCGGTCGGCGAGGTGACGACGCTTTCACCCGGGTTTTCACGCGTCCGGCTGGGCGTCGGCGAACGGGTTCCCCTCGGCGCGCTCGCGCGCATCGTGTCCGACGAGGCCACTGCGACGCGGGTCGCTCCCCCCCGCCTGGGCGGGCTCTGGGAGGTCGGGTTCATGGTCCGCCCGTTCATCGCACTCGACGATCTCGGCGGCGGCGTCCTTCTCGACGGCTCGGTCGGGTACCGGTTCGAAGGCGCCTTTCACCTCGAGGCGGCGCTGCAACCGCTCGCGTACGGTACGGGCGCGGACAAGCCGGCGATCACTCCCGTCGCGGCTTACCTGAAAGCAAGCTACGACCTGGCGCTGTTCGAGGCGGGCTTCGGCGTGGGCGGCGAGACCGTGTACGACACGGACTTCGGCACCGAGCCGGGCTCCGGCACGCTGTTCGTTCAGCAGCTGCGCTTCGGGGCGGTCGACGGCTTGAAGCTCGACATGAGCAGTCGCGTGGTGCTGTTCGAAAGCCAGTTTCACTTTTCGGGCTTCCTCGGCACCGGCCAGATCCCCGTGGGGCAGCGCTCGTGGATGCTCTTCCGCGGCGGTGGCGGCGGCTCGGGCTTCGGCTTCGGCGAGCTGGGCGTGCGCGCGCTCGTGAAAGGCAACGGCGATCGCGGCTCGGTGTTTTTCACGGGTATCGTCGGCGGCCTGGTGGTCTTCAAGACGGACACGACCGTCTGCAGGCAGCCGACGTTCGAGTTCGAATGCACGGATACCGTCACCTACGCAGGCCCCATGCTCGGCGCAGGCGCGGAGTGGCGGCTGTAAGCACGACGGCGCCTGCCTGGTGCGAGGGTGGTACTGTCGCGGGCAGTACCAGGAGACCTGCATGGAACACGCCAATCTGCTTCGCGAAATCCCCCTGTTCGAGTCGATGGAGGATGCGGACCTCGTCCTGCTGGGCAAGAAGCTCACGGCGAAATCCTTCGGCGATGGCGACGTGATCTTCGCGCAAGGTGACGAAGGCGACGCCATGTACCTGATCCAGGAGGGTGCGGTCGACATCGTGGCGGGCTCGGCGAAACAGCGCGTCACGCTCGCGTCGCTCTTCAACGGCCAGTACTTCGGGGAGCTGTCCCTGCTCGACGGCGCGCCACGCTCGGCCACCGCGCTCGCGACGCGGCCCACTCAGGTGCTCGCACTCGAGCGGGACGACTTCGTCGATTTCGTCAAGCGTCGCCCCGAGGCCACGCTGTCGATCATGAAGGAGATCGGTGAGCGCATGCGCGCCACGAACGAGCTCATGACGCGCACCGTGTCACGCAACATCATCGAGGAAGACCAGGAGAACATGTCGATCGGCGACATGGTGGCCGACAAGGTGGCGGCGTTCGGCGGCTCGTGGCCTTTCATCTTCATCTTCGGCGGTTTCATGGCCGCATGGATGACGTGGAACTCCGTGGCCGGGCGCCTCGCGTTCGATCCGCTCCCGTTCATGTTCTTGAACCTGTTCCTCTCCACGATAGCGGCGCTTCAAGCCCCGGTGATCATGATGAGCCAGAATCGGCAGTCGTCGAAGGACAAGGCCATGGCCGTCAACGACTACCAGGTGAACCTGAAGAACGAGGTGAGCATCGACAAGCTCATCCGCAGCCAGGGCGAGCTCGTCCAGCGCCTGGCGCACGTGGAGCGCATGCTCGGCGGGGCAGGCAGGACGTCGCTGCTGCCCCCTGGCTGACGCTCTCGGCTCCGGGCTCGAGGCTCAGGCCTCGGGCTTCAGGATCGAAAGGCGATCGCGGTGGCGTGCTTGCGCGTCGTTGTAGTCGCTCTGGCTGAGGCCGAGCGACGTCGTGATCTGCCGGAGCAGGTTCGTCTCGCTCATCGTCACGCGGCCGTCGGCGGCAGCGAGATCGACCAGCGCGTCGAGCACCTCGAGCCGTAGCTCCGCATCGCCGAGCTCACGGAGCTCGCGCGTGAAACGCGTGACGCCGACGGTCGAGGCCTCGATCACGTGGCGCCGCATCGCAGCGCAAATGGCCTCGATGCCTGCGGGCGTCATGCCGCTCACGCGGGCGAGGAGCTTCCTCACGACGGCTTCCTCGTCGCTCGAGTAGTTTCGGTCGGCGTAAGCGACCGCCGCGAGCAGCCCGCCGAGCGCGGCAACGACGCGTGCCGTGTCGTCGTCGGCATCGGGCAGATGCTCACGAACGCGAAAAAGGATCTCCTGCGCACCTTCGGGAACCTCGGAACGCGACGCCGAGCCGAGCCAGCGACCGAACATCCCCGCATGCTGCCCGAGCCCTCGCGGAACCGCCAGCCGGCGGTTTGGCTGAGCCGCCGGGGCGCCGTCGTGGCTCGTATCCGGTCATGACCAGCCTGGCGAGATCCGCGCTCGTGCGCTCTTTCGGGATGGCCCTGGCGGCAGGGCTCGTGGCGTGTACGACCGCTCCCGACGCGCCGAGCGGCCTGGGCGGGACGGCTGGGGGAGCGGGCCATTCGGGAACAACGGGGCGTGGCGGTGGGTCGGGCACGGCCGGCGGGGGAAGGAGCGCGTCCGGCGGAGCCGGCGCGAGCGGCGCGGGGACGGCGGGGCGCGCTGGAGGCGCAGGTGGAAACGGGGCGACGAGCGGCTCGTCGGGGACGGGCGGCGGTTCGGGCACGGCGAGCGCGGGCATCGGCGGGCGTGGCGGCGCCGCGGGGCGGTCGGGTGGAGGCGGCTCAGGCAGCGGCGCCGAAGGTGGAGAAGGCTCGAACGTCGGGGGCGCCGCGGGCGAGGGCGTGTCGGGCTCGGACGAGATCCCGCCGGGCTACGTGAAAGGGATCGTGGGCGTGGGTTACGGAGGCATTCGCATCCTGTCGCGCGATGGCGGCAACACCTGGGGCGAGCGCGTCTACGCCGCGCCGGATGGCGGCGACGACGAGGATCTCTTGCGTGCGGTCGCGTACGGCAAGGGTCGCTGGATCGCCACCGGCTGGAAGCTCATGACCTCGGACGACGGCATGAGCTGGATCGACCGCGGCATGCTGAACGACGGCATCATCGACGGCAATCCCATCATCGAGGGGCTCGCGTACAAGGACGGCTATTTCTATGCGGCGGGGGACGGTGGCTCGGGCGCGCACATCTACCGCTCGGCCGACGGCCTCGAGTGGTCGAGCTTCGGGACGGGCGGTGACACCGTGAAGCACACCGGGCTCACGTATCACGACGGCCTGTTCGTTTCGTACGGCGATTCGGAGACGAGCTACCAATCGACCGACGCCAAGAGCTGGACCGAGATGGGCATCGACAACGCGACGTTCTGCGAGGATGAGTGGCGCACGCTCGAGGAGTGCCACGACGCGTGGTGGTTCGACGACGGCTACTACATCCTGCCCGAGTGGGGCGGCCACATCCGCCGTTCGACGACCGGCTCGAACTTCACCACCGTGTACACCGACGATCAGGCGAACACGTTCTATCGCGCCCGCGCCGTCGCCGAGGGCTACGTGGCGCCGGATTGAGCACGGCGAAGCGCCACGTTTCTTGCGCCCGCGTTTCGTGCAGGTTGCGGTCACGTGTGGGGCCGTGCGGCTGCAATAAATGTTCATGAAAAACCCGGGGCATTGCCCACGTTTCCGGCAGCGAGCGCGGCGCGCGTCGGCTAACATTCAGGATCGATGCTTGAAACTTCGCGCTCCCCGGGGGTGCAAGGCGCTCAAGTCCTTGCCGCGCTGAGGCGCGGTCTATTCGCCGAGCCCGAGGGCTACCTGGCCGGCGCGCTGGTGACGGTCACCGCGACGAGCCTTTCGCTGGTGGCGGCGCCGCACGCGACGCTGGCTCACGTGATGGTGATCTACCTGCTCGGGGCCGTTCTGATCGCCACACGCTACGGCGTCGCGGTTTCGTCATTCACGATCGCCGCGAGCGCCCTCTGTTTCGACTACTTCAACATTCCGCCTATCTTTGCATTTGCGCTGCCCGATGCGCACAGCGTGCTCACGCTGGGCGGCATGCTGCTGACCGCCATCGTGGTGTGCTCGCTCCTCCAGCGGCTGCGCCTGCAGAGGACGGCCGCGCGGGCCAGCGAGGCGCGCACCCTCGAGCTGTGTGCGATGAGCCTCGACCTGTCGGAGGCGTCGCGCATCGAGGACCTGCCCCGCATTGCCGAGCGGCACCTCGTGCGCCTTTTCGGCCCGGATGCACGCGTCGTGCTGCGCGATGCCGCGGGCGTCATCCCGCTCGGAGTGCTCCCCGAGGGCGAGCGCGGAAGTGCCGAGCAAGCGCTCGCCGAGCGCGTTCCGAGCGTGCTCCCCACGGCGGAGGGCGCCCGCGGATTCCAGGGTGTCGCTTCCGGTGCGGAGGCGCTCGGGGTGATCAGCGTGCTGCTCGCGCCGCACTCCGGCGCCCCCGCGCACGAAAAGCTCGTGCTGCTGGCCGCGTGCGGGGACCGTGTCGCGGTCGCCATGGATCGTCTCGTGCTCGGCAACGCGGCGCGACGAGCCCAGGTCGAGGCGGAGGCCGAGCGGCTCCGCAACGAGCTCCTGAGCGCGATGTCCCACGATCTCAAGACGCCGCTCGCCGCCATCCTCACGGCCGGTACGCTGCTCCTGGGCCGAAATTTCGCGAGCGACGCCGCCCGGCGCGAGCTCACCGAAACGATCGTCGACGAGACCGAGCGGCTGAACCGCCTGGTCACCAACCTGCTCAGCGTCACGCGCCTCGAGTCCGGCAAGGTTTGTTTGAACCGGACGCCGGAGGCTCTGGACGATCTCGTGTTCGATGTCCTTTCGCGGCTCGAGGGGCGGCTCGAGGGGCGGCAAGTCGAGGTCGACGTGCCGCGCGACTTGCCGCTCGTGTCGATGGATCCCGTGCTCGTCGACCAGGTGCTCGTGAACCTGATCGAGAACGTGCTGCGCTACACGCCGGCGGGCTCTCCGCTCGCGATCCGCGTGCAGTCGTGCGAGCGCGAGGTCCTGGTCGAAATCGCCGATCGCGGGCCGGGCATCGAGGAGGGCGAGTGCGAGAAGGTCTTCCAGAAATTCTATCGCGGTCGCCTCGCCAGGCGTCGTGACGGGGGCTCGGGCCTCGGGCTCACGATCTGCCGGGCGGTGGCCCGTGCCCACGGTGGGCGCATCGCCGTGCGGCCTCGGTCGGGCGGGGGTACTGTCGTGGAGCTCGTCCTGCCCGCCACGGACGACGAGGCAGCGTCCGGACCTCGCGCCTCGCGCGTTCCCCTGGAGGCGCACGGATGACGCCGAGCGTGCTCGTGGTCGAAGACGAGGTGGCGATGCGGCGCGTGCTCCGCGCGGCTCTCGGCGGGCAAGGCTATCGGGTATGGGAGGCCGGCGGCGTCGCCGAAGGCATGAGCGCTTTCGCTGCGCGCTCGCCCCAGGCCGTGCTCCTGGATTTGGGCTTGCCCGACGGCGAAGGCTTCGAGCTCGTCGAGCGCATCCGCGAGACTTCGGAAGTGCCGATCGTCGTGATTTCGGCGCGCAGCGAGGAACGCGAGCAGGTGCGGGCCCTCGACGGCGGCGCGAACGACTACGTGACCAAGCCGTTCCGTGAAGCCGAGCTGCTCGCCCGCCTGCGCGCGGCGTTGCGCAGCGCCGCGCGGGCGTCGCGCTACGCTGCCACGCTGACGATCGGCGGGCTCCGCGTCCAGTGCTTCGAGCGCCGCGTGTTTCTGAACGAGGTCGAAATTCAGCTGACGCCGACCGAGTTCAGCCTGCTCCAGGTGCTGGCGCGCGACGCAGGACGCGTCATCACGCACCGTCAGCTCCTGCGCCAGGTTTGGGGAGCTTCGTACGTGGATGACGTGCAGTACCTGCGTGTCTTCATGAAGCAGCTGCGTCAGAAGCTCGAGCAGGATCCGTCGCACCCGCGCCTGCTCGTGACGACGCCCGGCGTCGGCTACCGCCTCAGACCCCCGGACTGAGCAGCCCTTTCAGCGCGGCTTGGTGGGTCGAACCACGAGCACGGAGCAGCCCGCTTTGCGCATCAAGTTTTCCGTGATCGAGCCGAGCAGCAAGCGCTCGAAGCCCGAGTGATCGTGCGTGCCCACCACCAGCATGTCGGCCTTGATCTCGGCCCGTACGCGCAGGATCTCCGCCGTGGGGTCGCCCACGATGAAGTGGCCGGTGACGTTGTTCCGGCACTGCAGGCGTGCCTGCCGGACGTGAAATTCGAGGTGCTCCTTCGCGTCGGCGAGCGCATCGGCGTTCGCTGGCGGCGCTCCGGCGTGCGCGCGGTCGAAGCGGCTCGTCCGGAACACGTGGACGATGTGCAGCGCCGCCCCGGGAAAGGCGCGCGCGAGACGGGCCCCGACCGCGAGCACCCGTGCCGAGCCGTTGGACGTATCCACGGCCACGAGGACGACCTCGGGGTCATCGCCTGTGTTGCGGAGGGGATCGGTCGGTTCCGAGGTCATGGTCACACTCTCCGTGGGGTGCGGGTCAACGCTCCAGGAAGACGAACACAGCCGTCATCACGACGTGGGCTGGCAGCATGGCCGTGAAGGCGAAGACGGCATAGCGGAAAAAGCCGGGCAGCGAGTAACCCGAACGCTCGGCGATCGCCTTCACCATCAGATTCGGTCCGTTGCCGATATAGGTAGTGGCACCCATCACGACGCTCCCGGCGCTGACGGCGGTGAGCATCAGCGGGTCCACCCCCGCTACGAGGTCGGGATGTCCCTGGCTGAGACCGCGCCCGAGCGCCGCGAGCGCGGCGTACGTCGGCGCGTTGTCGAGAACGGAGGAGAGGATCCCCGAGACCCAGAAAAGCTGCCAGCTCTTCTGCAGCGGGAGCTCGTGCGCCCGTGCCGCGAGGCCGAGCTCGATCGGCACGAGGCAGGCGAAGAGGCCGGCGAACAGCAGGCCCACCTCGAGGATGGGTGCCAGCGAGAAGCCGTTCAGCGCGTGAAGCTCGCGCTTCGTCGCAAAGAACGAGACCAAAGCGATCGACAGCATGGCCGCCTCGCGCACCCCCGAAGGCAGGAACGCGGCGGGGACGATCGCGAGCAACAACGCAACGTTCAGCGCGCCCTTCACCTCGAGCGGTTTCCGCTGGCTCTGGTCCCGGATCAGCGCGGCGGGCGACTCCTTCGCGTAGGCGCGACGATCGACGAAGTAGAGCGCGATGGCGAAGGTCGCGACGTAGAGCAGCCAGACCGGAAACAACCGCAGCGTCCAGAAGAACGGCACCCCACCGATGAACCCGACGAGGAGTGGCGGGTCCCCGAGCGGCGTCAGCAGGCCCCCCGCGTTGGCCACGGCCAGGATCATGAACGGGGTGAGGTGCGCCGTGTGCTCGCGCTGCTGGTTGGTGCGGAGCAGCGGTCGAATGAGCAGCATGCTCGCGCCGGTCGTGCCGATCACGCTGGCGAGCACGGAGCCCACGAGCAGGAAGAGTACGTTCGTGCGCGGCGTCGCCTCGAGATCGCCGTTCGCGTAGATCCCGCCGGCGGTCACGAAGAGGGCGGCGAGGGTCGCGATGAATGCCGCGTAGTCCTGGCCCGCGTGCCCGACGTGCTCGCCCTGACCCCGAGCCAGGAAGTACCAGACCACGGGCACGCTGAACCCGAGCACCACGAGCGCCTGAAACCAGCGTTTCTCCCAGGCGTGCGGTACGAGCATCGGGAGGAACGCCATCGAGAGCACGAGCCCCGCGAAGGGCAGCATGGTCCAGGTGGGAATGAGGTCGGGGCTCACAGGGCCGAAGTCGCATCGAAAGGCATGAAAAGAGCGGCGCGGCACCCCGCAAGGCACCGCGCCGCTTTAGGTCCGGTCGCCTCTCAGCCAGCGGCCTTCGCCGGCGCCAGCTCCGACATGCCGCTCGCCTCGGCCGCCTTGAGCTCCGCGGCCGCCGCTTCCGGCGTCATGAGGGGGAGGAACTCGGGATAGCCGGGCACGCCCATCTCCGGAACGTCGAGGCCGGCCACTTCCACTTCCGGCGACACGCGGTTGCCGCCCACGAGCTTGCCGACGATGAAGAAGCAGGCGCCGCCCATCACCACGTTCCAGGCGACGCCGGCGCCCGTCTCGACCAGCTGCGCGATGAGCTGCGAGCCATCACCGTAGAAGAGGCCGGTGACGCCGAGGCCCGCCTTTCCGAGGTAGTCGGTCGCGCCGACGCCGTTCCAGCCAGCCCCGTAGCTGCCGTCCGAGAACAGGCCGACCGCGATCAGCCCCCAGGCGCCGTTGACGCCGTGGACGCTGATGGCGCCCACCGGGTCGTCGATCTTCCGGTTGTCGAAGAAGAACACGCTGACGATCACGAGCACGCCGGCCACCGCGCCGATGACGAACGCGCTCATCGGCGTGACGAACGCGCAGGGCGAGGTGATGGCCACGAGCCCGGCGAGCATGCTGTTGCACATCATCGACGGGTCCGGCTTGCCATAGACCTTCCACATGTAGAGAACGCCGCTGATCGTCGCCGACATGCCCGCGATCATCGTGTTGGCCGCGACGATGCCGATGCGGCCGTCACCACCGGCGAGCGAGCTGCCGGCGTTGAAGCCGAACCAGCCGAACGCCAGGATGAACGTGCCGAGCTGCACCATCGGAATGTCGTGCGCGAGGATGGGGTTCACCTTGCCGTCCTTGCCGTATTTGCCGATGCGCGGCCCGATCATGAGGGCGGTGATCAAGGCCAGAGCGCCGCCCTGGAGATGCACGACGCCCGAGCCGGCGTAATCGACGGCACCATGACCGAGATGCGCTCGGTAACCGAGCTGCGCCAGCCAGCCGCCGCCCCACACCCAGCAGCCGAAGATGGGATAGATGAGCCCGCCGACCAGGATGCTGAACAGGAAGAAGCTCTTGAAGCTCCAGCGCTCGGCACAGGCGCCCGTGACGATCGTCGCGGTCGTATCCATGAAGACCATCATGAACAGGAAGAGCACGATCGCCGCGGCGTCGTAGCCGCTGCCGGTCAGGAAGAAGCCGGTTGCTCCGATCAGACCCCAGCCGTGGTCTCCGTTCACCGACGCTCCGGTCGTGATCATGTGGTTCAACGTCGGGATGCCGCCGAGGGTAGCGGGACCGCCGATGGCCGTTCCGTTCATGCCTCCGCACATGAAGGCGAACCCGCACACGAAGAAGCCGAACATGCCGAGCGCGTACACCATGAAGTTCATCGACATGGTGTGCGCGGCGTTCTTGCCGCGGATGAGGCCCGTCTCGACGAGCGCGAAGCCGGCTTGCATGAACATCACGAGAAAGCCGGCCATCAGCACCCACACGAAGTTCACGGAGAACATCGCGTGCGAGGCGGCCTGGGCCGTCGCATCGACGGCAACGGCGAGCTCTTTGGTCGTCGCCTTCTCGGGATCCGGCTTCGTGTAGCCCGGCACCGAGTAGCCGTTCGGGGTGGTCTGAAACGCGCCGGTCTTGTCGGGAGCGGGCTCGTCGGCGCGCGCAGGGGACGCGAGGACCCCCAGCACGCCGAGGGCGAGGCCGACAATGGCCAGCCAGCGGCGGAAACGTTCAAGGGAAAGGGAATTGTCCATGGGGATACCTTTCGATTCTCCGAGGGGCTGAGGCGTCAACGCAGGGCCATCAGGCCATGACCCCGCTCGATCCGTCGCTTCAGGCGCGCGGCCCACAGGCTTCCGGCGACGGCGCCGAGCTGCATCGCGAGGAACAGGACGGCAGCGGCCTGCCACACGTGCAATTTCAGGAAGATTGCGACGGTAACGAGCGCAATCACGGCCTGGGTGACGAAGAACGTTCGCTTGTATCGCTCGAGCATGGGCCAGATCTGCTCAGAGCCCTGCGAGCCCCCGGTTTCCTGTTTATTTCGAGACGCGCCGTCGCGCGTCAGGGAATCCTTACGGCGTCGCGCAAACGATCACGCGCGTTTCTGTGGTGTTGCGAGTGCGGACAGCACTCTCCCACGGCACGTGCTTCTGAAAGTTTTCTTCGCGCGCTCGTTCAGGTGAATCGACCGAGCCAGCGGCGACTCGGGGCATCGAGACGAGCGGCGTCCTCGATGAGGTAGCGCATGCCGTGCGAGTCGGTGATGACGTAGCGGCCGCCCTCGAGCGAGCGTACGTGCTCCTCCTGCTCGAGCACGAACGACACCGCTCCGCGGTCGGTCGTGACACTGAAGTGAAAGCGGGCATCGAGCGGCGTGACGGCCTCGATGCGGCGAATCACCGGCAGAAACGTGGCGGCGTGGAGCGCCTGGAACAGCGCTCCACGCGAGCCTTCGTCGAGCGCGTCGGGCGCGTCGAGGCAAGCGAGCTCGTGTCCGCGCTCGTCGGTAAGCGCGACGAAGTGCTCGGCGTCGGTGAGCGGGAAACAGCGGCGCGGGATCACGCGCCGGCGCGCGCCGCTCGTGCTGACCGCCCACAGGCCGTCGCCGTCTCCGCGCTCGAGGCGCAGGCCGGCGAGGTCGACCGCCGGTGCAGCAAGGCTCGCCTCGTCGTCGTCGTCGTCGGCGACGTCGTCCGAGGCGTCGTCGCCGCGCCTGTCGCCAGCACCCGCGCTCTGGGCACGCCAGAGCCGGGCGTACTCGCCGTCCCGCGCGAGGAGCTCGGCGGGTGGCCCCAGCTCGACGACGGCGCCGTCGCGCAGGACAACCAGCAGATCCGCCTTGCGCAACGTGCTCAGGCGGTGGGCGATGGCGATCGTCGTGCGCCCCTTCACGACGGCGTCGAGCGCCCGCTGGATCTGCCGCTCCGTGCGCGTGTCGACGGCCGACGTCGCCTCGTCCAGGATCAGGATGCGCGGGTCGACCAGGATCGCGCGGGCGATCGCGATGCGCTGCCGCTCGCCGCCGGACAGCGATTGGCCGCGCTCACCCACGAGGGCGTCGTAGCCCTCGTGCAGCTTCAGCACGAAGTCGTGGGCGCGAGCGGCCCGTGCGGCGCCGAGCACGGCCGCAGGCGACGCGCCCGGCAACCCGTACGCGACGTTCTCCGCGATCGTGCCGAAGAACAGGAACGGCTCCTGCAGCACGATGCCGATGTGGCGGCGGTGCTCGGCCACCGAGAGCCGCCGCAGGTCGACGCCGTCCACCAGCACGGCGCCGGCCGAGACGTCGTAAAAGCGACAGATGAGGTTGGCGACCGTGCTCTTGCCGGAGCCGGTGTGACCCACGATGCCGACCATCTGACCGGGCTCCACGCGGAAGCTCACGTCGTCGAGCACCAGCCGGCTGCCGTGTCGAAACGACACGTGGTCGAAGGCCACCTCGCCACGGATCTCGGGCTGCTTCACCGGGTGCTTCGGCTCGAGCTCGGTGGGCGCCCGGTCGAGGATCTCGAACAGGCGTTGGGCGCCGGCCGAGGCGCGCTGCGTGGCCGTGAGCATGCGGCTCATGCTCTCGACGCGCGTGTAGAAACGGCTGATGTAGGCGATGAACGCCGTCAGCACGCCGACCGTGACGCGACCGTGCAGGACCTGCCAGGCACCGACGGCCCACACCACGAGCAGCCCCACCTGGTTCAAGAGCTGCACGACCGGCCAGAAGAACGTCCACAGCCGGTTGATCCGGTTGTTCACGTCCACGATGCGCTGATTGGCGCGCTCGAAGCGCCGAATCTCACGCTCCTCCTGCGAGAACGCCTTGACGACCCGGATGCCGGGGATCGCGTCGGCCAGGATGCTCGTCATCGCCGACCAGGAGCGGCCGCCGCGCAAGAAGCCGTGCGTGAGGTTGCCGCGAATGCGGACGATGAGCCAGGCGATCGGCGGGAACGAGGCGACCGAAGCCACGGCCAAGAGCGGGTCGATCGTGAGCAGCACGACCGCGGTGCTCACGATCATGAGCACGTCCGCGATGAAGTCGATCAGCGTGTCGGATAGGAATGCGCACAGATGGTCGGTGTCGGAGCTGATGCGCGCGACGAGATCACCCGTGCGCTTGCCGCCGAAGTACTGAAGGCCCAGGCGCTGGAGGTGAGCGAAGGAGCGGTTGCGAAGGTCGGCCGCCATGCGCTCGGTGACCGCCGCGAGCACGGCGCCCTGCGCCCAGGCGAGCAGCCAGGCGAGCACCGCCGCGAGACCGAGCCCGCCCAGGTAGCGGAGGACCGTTGAGTAGGCGCCGCTCGGGTCGCTCGCGAAACGTCCGGCGGCACCGGGGACGAGCACGTCGTCGACGAGCGGCATCGTGAGGTAGGGCGGGACCAGGCTCGCTGCGGTGCTCGCGAGCGTGAGCGCGAGCCCGAGCAACACCGAGGAGAGGTGAGGGCGCGCGAGGCCGAGCAGGCGCAGGAGCGGCGAGGCACCGAGCGGAGTGGTCGCTTCCCAGGCGTCCGTCTCGGGGGCGGCGCGCCGCCGCGCGCGGCGGCCCGCGGGGCCGTACGTCTCGGAAAATGCCTCGACGAGGTCGGTGGCGTCGCGCGCCTGGGCGAGGGTGTGCGGCCAGCGTGCGACTGACTGGCCGGCCCGCATGACGTGCAGCTCTCCGACCCCGCTGTGCTCCTCCCGCATGAGCTCCGTGTCGGGCCCCACCTCGATGTCGGACCAGGTTCCGTCGGGGCCGCGGTGTCTTAGCCGGCGACTCGTGAGAACGACGGCGCTTCGCTCGTAACCCTTCTCGCTATTCAGGTCGGGCTGAAAAATGACCAGAATTTCTTCGCCGGGCTCGAGCGGGAAGTCGCCAACCCCCGGGTCTTCCATGGAATAGTTCGCCATCACTTGAGGCCGCGAGCCGCCGGACGTTGCCTGCTCGTGTCATCGGGCGCAACGACGAGGTAACCGAGCCGATACACCCGCCTCGAGCGTCCTACCCACGCCCGGAGAGGTGTGCCCCCTCGGCGCCCCCCAGGCCAGCCATGCAGGTCAGAAGCGTCGTCGCCCTGAAAGGCCCCAATATCTGGGCAAATTTCCCGGTGTTGGAGGCCGTGGTCGACCTCGGAAAATACGAGGATCTGCCCACCGACAAGCTGCCGGGCTTCACCGATCGCCTGATGGAGTGGCTGCCGAGCCTGATCGAGCACCGCTGCTCGGAGGGCGTTCGTGGAGGTTTCTTGCATCGGCTACGCACCGGCACCTGGCTCGGCCATGTGCTCGAGCATGTGACGCTCGAGCTCCAGACCTTGGCGCACCTGCCGGTGGGTTTCGGTCGCGCCCGAGGTACCGGCGAGCGCGGCGTCTACAAGGTCGTCGTCCGCTGCGACGAGCCCGCTTTCGGCGAGGCATGCCTGACGGCCGGGCGCGAGCTCGTGCTCGCGGCTGCCGAGGACCGCACGTTCCCCCTCGCCGGCGAGCTGCGACGGCTGCGCGAGCTGGCCGACAAGATCTGCCTCGGCCCCAGCACCCAGGCAATCGTCAGCGCGGCGCGCGAGCGCGGCATCCCGCATCTGCGCCTGTCGGCCGGCAACCTGGTGCAGCTCGGCTACGGCAAGGCCCAGCGTCGGATCTGGACGGCCGAGACCGACGGGACCGCCGCCATCGCCGAGAGCATCGCGCAGGACAAGGAGCTCACCCGCACGCTCCTGCGGTCGGTCGGCGTTGCGGTGCCCTCGGGGCGGGTCGTGGCCGACGGGTCGGACGCGTGGGCGGCGGCCGAGGACCTCGGGCTACCCGTCGTCGTGAAGCCCCAGGACGGCAACCACGGCCGTGGCGTCTCGATCCGGCTCGCGGATCGGGCCGCGGTGGAGGCGGCATTTCAATTCGCAGCGAATGAAGGCTCGGGGGTCGTCGTCGAACGCTTCGTGCCGGGCGCCCAGTACCGCGTGCTCGTGGTCGGTGAGCGGGCCATCGCCGCGAGCGGTGGCGATGCCGACCAGGTGACGGGCGACGGCGTTCACTCGCTGACCGAGCTGCTCGCGCTCGCCAACAGCGACCCGGCACGGGGCGAGGACTCGGCGCAACTTTTGACGACGCTCGTGCTCGACGACATCTCGCTCGAACTGCTCCGCACCCAGGGGCTCGAGCCCGCGTCCGTGCCTGCGGCCGGCCGCGTCGTCATGCTGCGCTTCAACGGCGATCTCACGGTCGACGTGACCGATCGGCTGCATCCGGACGTGGCGGCGACGTGCGTGCTCGCCGCGCGCACGATTGGCCTCGACATCGCCGGCATCGACCTCATCGCGGAGGACATCTCGCGCCCGCTCGAGAGTCAGGGCGGCGCCGTGATCGAGGTGAACGCGAGTCCGGGTCTCGTGATGCACCTGAAGCCGTTGCACGGCCGGCCGCGGCCGGTGGGCGAAGCGATCGTCGAGCACATGTTCGGGCCCGGACAGACGGGCCGCGTGCCGGTGGTCGCGGTCGCGGGCAGCCACCGCTCCGAGATCGCTGCCAAGATCATCGGGCGCTTCCTGGGCACCACCGGCTACCAGGTCGGCCAGGTCGACGCGGAGGGTGTGCGCGTCGGCGAGCACTGGCTCGCGCGCGGTGACGCATCGCGTGCGGAAGGCGGTCGTCGCTTGCTGGTGAATCCGTTCGCCAACGCCTTCGTGCTGCACGTCACCGAAGCGAGCGTTCTCGGCGAGGGGCTCGCCTTCGACCGCTGCCAGGTCGCGGTCGTCACCGATCTCGACGAGCCTGCTCCCGCCGTCGACGACGACGGCCCTTCGCCGCGCGCGAGGGCGGTCCGCGCGCCGGTCGACGTCGTGCTTCCGTCGGGCGCGGCCGCGTTGAACGCCGACGATCCGGGCGTCGCTCGCATGGCGCCGTACTGCAAGGGCAAGGTGGTGCTCTTCGCCAGCAGCATGGCGGCGCCGCCGCTCGTCGCGCATCTGGCCCAAGGGGGCGAAGCAGTCGTTCACGACGCGGGGCGAGCACTCATCTGCCGTGGGAGCGAACGGAGCGAAGTGCTAGACGCCGCGCTCCTCGCGGGGGCTCGCCTCCCGGGGGTTGCAACGAACCTTCATGACTGGCTGGCCGTCGTGGCCACCGGCGTCGCACTCGGCATGACGGCCGAGGCGATTCGCAGCTTCTTTCTCCGTGAACTGGGCACCCGCCCGACCGAGCCGCGCGAGCGGGAAGGTGCCGGGGCGAGCGCCGTAGGATGATGACGATGAAATTCGAGTCAATACGTCTCCTTCGAGGTGCGAATCGCTGGTCGGACCAGCCCGCCGTGGAAGGCATCGTGGTGCTCGACCGAGGCTTCGCGGGCGTGACCCTGCTCGCCGAGCTCGAGGCCCGTTACCCGGAGCTCACGGCTCGGGCGGCGGCGGGCGCGCCCGGCGAGGTGACCCAAGCACTCTTCTGGGCGCACGTGGTCGCCCGGCTTTCGCTCGAGCTCGAGCGCGCGATCGGCGCGGACGTAGAGCTCGCTTTCGGCGCTCCGCTCGACACCCCGGCCGAAGCGCGCTTCGTCGCCGAGTACCGCGAAGAAGCGACGGGTCGACGCGCGGCGGAGCTCGCGACCGAGCTCGTCGCGGCAGCGCGTGAGGCTCGCTCGCTCGACCTCGGCGTCGAGCTCGAGCGCCTACGCAAGCTGAACGAGGACACGCGCCTCGGTCCGAGCACCGGCGCGATTGCCGATGCGGCCCGCGCGCGCGGCATTCCCGTGCGACGCCTGACGGACGGCAGCTTGCTGCAGCTCGGCTACGGGGCGCAGCAGCGGCGCGTGTGGGCCGCGGAGACGGATCGCACGAGCGCGATCGCGGAAGCCATTGCTCAGGACAAGGAGCTCACGAAGAGCCTGCTCGCGACCGTCGGCGTCCCGGTGCCCGAGGGTCGCCCGGCCGGATCCGCGGCGGAAGCCTGGGCGATCGCGCAGGAGATTGGGCTTCCGGTCGTGGTGAAGCCCCAGAAAGGCAACCAGGGCAAGGGCGTCTCGGTCGGTCTCACGACGCGTGAAGCCGTCGTGGCGGCGTTCGAGATTGCGGTGCGACGCGATGGCCAGGTGCTGGTCGAACGCCACGTCGAAGGCGCCGATTTTCGCTTGCTGGTCGTCGGCGGAAGGCTCGTGGCTGCGGCGCATCGCGAGCCGCCGCGCGTGGTGGGCGACGGGCTTCACACGATCGCGGAGCTCGTCGCCGTCGAGAACCTGAACCCGCTGCGCGGAGACGACCACGCGACGGCTCTCAGCAAGATCCGTCTCGACGAGATCGGGCTCGAGATGCTGGCCGAACAGGGGCTTCTGCCGGACAGTGTGCCGGAGCGCGGCCAGAGCGTCGTGCTCCGTCGCAACGCGAACCTGAGCACGGGCGGGACCGCGACCGACGTGACCGACGAGGTGCATCCGGCAGTCGCGCGCCGCGCCATCGAGGCGGCGCGGGTCGTCGGGCTCGACATCGCCGGCGTCGATCTGGTGGCGCCGTGCATCGATCGGCCGCTCGAGGAAACCGGCGGTGCCTTCGTGGAGGTCAATGCGGCGCCCGGGCTGCGCATGCACCTCGAACCGTCGCACGGTCGCGGTCGCGCCGTGGGCGACGCCATCATCGACTCGATGTTCGCGCGGGGCGACGACGCTCGCATCCCGATCATCGCGGTCACCGGTACGAACGGCAAGACGACCACGACGCGCTTCATCGCGCACCTCATGCGGCAGCGCGGGTTGCGTGTCGGCCTGACGTGCACCGACGGCATCTACGTCGAGGGGCGACGCATCGACACGGGCGACTGCAGCGGACCGAAGAGCGCGAAGATGGTGCTCGGTCACCCGGCCGTGGATGTCGCCGTGCTGGAGACGGCGCGTGGCGGCATGCTGCGCGAAGGGCTCGGCTTCGATTGGTGCGACGTCGCCGTCGTCACCAACGTGGGGGAGGGCGATCACCTCGGCATGAACGGGATTCATCGCGTCGAGGATCTGGCGGCCATCAAGGCGATTCCCGTGCGCCGCGTCTCCACGCGTGGTGTGGCGGTGCT
>Ga0315912_10002485_pt1 | contig 19537 bp, 23 predicted proteins | sample VfabasoilMG_FD_204469 | JGI IMG/M metagenome (GOLD analysis project Ga0315912, IMG submission 204469) | Garden soil microbial communities collected in Santa Monica, California, United States - V. faba soil | ecosystem: Environmental > Terrestrial > Soil > Garden | place: USA: California...
CCCGCGCGGCAAGCCGATCCAGGAGCTGCTCGACCCGGTAGTGCCCCCGGGGCTGCCGTCGACGCTGCTCGAGCGCCGTCCCGACGTCCTGCAGGCCGAGCAGAACCTGCGCTCCGCCAACGCCGCGATCGGCGTGGCGAAATCGCTCTACTACCCGACGCTGTCCCTGACCGGCCTGCTCGGCCTGTCGAGCACATCGCTCGGCGACTTTGCGAAGGGCACTTCGGGCACCGCGGCCCTCGCCGCCGGCATCGCCGGCCCGCTGTTCACGTTCGGCGGCATCGCAGGACAGGTGGACAGCGCCGAAGCCGGCCAGCGCGCCGCGCTCGCTTTCTATCAGCAGACCGTGCTGAACGCGTTCCGCGATACCAACGACGCCCTGGTCGGCGTCGCGAAGCGGCGCACGGAGTACGAGGCGCTCGCAAAGCGCGCCAGCGCCCTTCGCACTTACGCGCGCCTCTCGCGCGCGAGGTACGAGGGCGGAGCGGCAAATTACATCGAGGTGCTGTATGCCGAGAACGAGCTGTTCGCGGCGGAGCTCTCCGCCGTTTCGTCTCTCGCCGAGCGGCACACGGAGCTGATCAATCTCTACAAGGCGCTGGGCGGCGGCTGGGTCGATGGCGTCGATCCGCTCGCGCCGAAACCTCAGGAAGCCTCGCAAGCGCCCTCGCGCTGACGTGATAACGTGCCGCCGATGCAGGCCGATCTGACGCGCATCGTCCTCGCGGTGCTCTTCACCGGCGGGCTGATCGCGGCCTGCCTGTGGATCCTGCAACCGTTTCTCGGCGCGCTGATCTGGGCAATCATGATCGTCGTCGCCACCTGGCCGGTGATGCGCTGGGTGCAGGGCCACCTCGGCGGCCACCGCTGGGCCGCGGTGACGGTGATGTCGGTGCTGCTGCTCCTGGTCCTGATCGTGCCGGTCGCCATGGCCATCGGCACGCTGGTCGGCAACATCGACGTCATCACCGGCTGGGCGAAGGATCTCGGCGAGCTGCGGCTGCCCGCGCCGCCCTCATGGCTCGCCGGCCTGCCATTCGTGGGCGAGCAGGCGGCGCGCCTCTGGAACCAGGCCGCGATCGACGGCTTCCAGCCTCTCGCAACCAAGCTCTCGCCTTATGCGGGCACGCTGGGACGCTGGCTGATCGGCCAGCTCGGCACCTTCGGCGGGATCCTGCTGCAATTCGTGCTGACGGTGATCGCTGCGGCGGTGCTCTATGGCTACGGCGAGGAGGCGGCCGATTTCATGCGCCGCTTCGGCCGGCGGCTCGCCGGCGACCACGGCGAGAACGCGGTGCGCCTCTCTGGACAGGCGATCCGCGGCGTGGCGATGGGCGTGGTGGTCACCGCACTCGTGCAGGCGCTGATCGGCGGCGCCGGCCTGGTCATCGCAGGCGTACCCTTTGCCCCGGTGCTGACCGCGCTGATGTTCCTGCTCGCGGTGGCGCAGATCGGCGCAGTGCCGGTCCTGGTCATCCCGATCATCTGGCTCTACTGGACCGATTCGCCGGGCTGGGGCAGTTTCCTGGTGGTCGTCGCCATCGTCGCCGGCACGCTCGACAACGTGCTGCGCCCCTTCCTCATCAAGAAGGGCGCCGACCTGCCGCTGCTGCTGATCTTCGTCGGCGTGATTGGCGGCCTGATCGCCTTCGGCCTGATCGGCATCTTCGTCGGGCCGCTGATCCTCGCCGTGACCTATACGCTGCTCAACGCCTGGATCGATAACCCGCGGCCCACCTGAGGCCAAGTCCTACACCGCAGACCGCGACAAATTCCGCGGGGGAGATGGCACCAAGGTCCAATACCCGAGCCTTGGAGCGGGCCGCATACTCGGCCACCACGTTACAGGGGAGGTCCCATGCGGCTCGTGATCCTTGCAGCCTGCCTGCTGGCGCTCGCAGGCTGTGAAAGCTTCAACCAGAAGGTCGACGCCTCGCGCCAGGATCGCTGCCAGCGCGCCGACTGGGCCCTGGTCGGCGAGCGCGACGGCGCGACGACAGGAAACCAGACCCTGCTCAGCGACCGGTACTCCTACATCTGCGGCGATATGTACGACGACGCGAAGTACAAGGCGGGCTTCTCCAAGGGCTTCGCCCGCCGGCCGAAGCCGGTCACCTGATCACTGAGAGGGATTCATGCGACTTTTACTTGCGGTAGTGGGCTGCACGCTCATTGCGGGTTGCGAAAGCTTCAATACCAAGCTCGACGCTTCGCGCCAGGATCGCTGCCAGCGTGCAGAGTGGGCCAAGGTCGGCGAGCGTGACGGCCTGGAAGGCGCGACGACGATGGCCGAGCGCTACCAGCACATCTGCGGCGACATGTTCCAGCCCGGTCCCTACCAGGAGGGTTTGCAGAAGGGGACCGCCCGCAGGCCGCGTCCGCCCGTCTAGCCGCCGAGCGCGATCAGCGCGCCGACGAGTAGTGCGCCGACCGCAGCCATGCCGAAGCCGGCCAGCCAGCGGTTGCCGCCGGCGTAGCGCGCGAGCAGCCAGCCCCCGAGGAAGAGCATCGCGAGCGCGACCAGGCGCGAGGCGAGCAGCGCGGTCGCGAGCTCGCCGAAGACCAGGAACGGCACGACCAGCGGGAAGGTCGAGGCCGTGACCAGGACGAACACGGCGAGCGCAGCCCTCAGGTCATCGGCGTGCAGGCGCGGCGCATCCGCGGGCGCCTCGCCGAGCATGCGCGCGCGCGAGCGCTCGGTCAGCATGGCGACCACGTACATGATCGCGTCGGTCAGGCCCCAGGCGATGTTGCAGCCGAGCGCGGCGAGCATCACGGTGCGCGCTTCTTCGCGGCCGGCGCTGGCGACGTTCAGCGCGCCGATGAAGGTCATCGCCATCAGCACGCCGAAGATCACTTCGGAAACCCGCTCGATCGGATCGAGGACGGGCTTCATGCCGGGATGAAGTAGAACATCAGCGCGATGATGAGGTAGACGGCGATCAGCTGCACGCCCTTGTACCAGTTCGAACGTCCGTCGCCCGCCACCACCACGCCGATCAGCACCGCCATGAACAGCGCCCCGACCTCGGCGCGGCTGAACGACAGCTCGAGCGGCTGCGGCGCAACGAAGTAGCTCGCCAGCACCAGGACCGGCGCGACGAACAGCGCGATCTGGATACAGCTGCCGAGGGCGATGCCGACCGCGAGGTCCATCTTGTTGCGCAGGCCCATGGCGATCGCGGAACCGGCCTCGGCAGCGCCGCCGACGATGGCGAGGAAGACGATGCCGATGAACACTTGCGACATGCCGAGCGCCTCGCCAGTACCTTCGGCTGCGCCGACCAGGACCTCGCTCATCCACGCCGCGAGCAGCGAGGCGCCAATCAGGCCGCCGAGCGAGCGCTGCAGGCTCCAGCGCGCGCCGTGTGCCTCGTGCCCGCCGCTGCCCTCGGCCTTGAACTCCTCGGGATGGGTCTTGAGCATGAACACCAGGTACAGCGCATAGGCGACGAGCAGGACCACGGCAAGACCGATGTTGAGCAGCGCTTCCGCGCGCACCGTCTCCTCGGGGGCAAGGAAGCGGCTGAAGGTGCTCGGCACCGTCAGGCTGAGCGCCGCGATGAGCATCATCGAGCCATAGACGCGCGCCGCTCCCGCGTTGTAGGTCTGCACGTGGTGGCGCAGCCCGCCGAGCAGAAAGGCGACGCCGAGTGCCAGCAGCAAGTTGGCGAGAATGGCGCCGGCGAGCGATGCGCGCACCATGTCGAGCAACCCGGCACGCAGTGCGATCAGTGCGATGATCAGCTCGGGGGCGTTGCCGAAGGTCGCGTTGAGCAGGCCGCCGACGGCGTCGCCGATGTAGGTGGCGAGCTGCTCGGTGGAGCGCACGATCAGGCCGGCGATCGGCACGATGGCGAGCGCCGCGGAGAAGAACACCCATGGCGCCGGCGCGCCGCCATGCTCGAGGCCAAGCGTCACGGGTATGAACGCGAGCAGCCAGTTCATGGGCGCGAGCTTATGCCTTCGAACTCGTCGAGGATGTCGACCGCGGCGACCCTGCGGCCGAGGTAGCCGATATTCTGCTCGTGCGCTTCGGCAACCAGCATGTCGCGCACTGTCGCGTGCGCGCCGGCGAGGCGCAGCTCGATGCCGGCCGCCTTCAGATCCGCGTACAGCCCCGCCAGCATGCGTGCCCCCGCGAGGTCGACGCGAGGCGAAGTCGAAAGATCGCAGACCACCAGTCGCAGCGGCGCGCTGGAACGGATCTTTTGCCAGACCAGCTCGCGCACGTGCTCGACGTTGAAATAGACGAGCGCGGCGTCGACGCGGAACGCGAGTGCCCCGGGAACGGGTGTGTTCTCCGGATTGCGCTCCATGTCCGACAGGCCGTGGAAGCCGGGCATGCGGCCGAGGAAGGCGACATGCGGACGCGCCGCGCTGCGGATCAGCAGCAGAAGCGAGACCACCGCCGCCAGCATCACGCCCTTGAGGATGCCGAACAGCAGCACGCCGGCGAGCGTGAGCATCGAGATGCCGAACTCGAAGCGGCTCACGCGCCACAGCTGCCGCAATGCCGCGACGTCGATCAATCCCTTGACCGCAACCAGCACGATCGCAGCGAGCACGACGTTGGGCAGGTTGCGCAGCAGCCCGGTGAGGAACAGCAGGCACAGCGCGATGGTGAGCGACGCGAACGCCAGCGCGAGCGGTGTCCTCGCGCCGGCCTTGTCGTTGACCGAGGACTGCGACAGGCCGCCGGCGACCGGGTAGCCCTGGCTCAGCGCCGCGCCCAGGTTGGCCGCGCCGAGGGCGAGCAGCTCCTGGCGCGGATCGATCGCGGCGCCGTGCTTCTGCGCTAGCGTGCGCGCGGCGGAAACGCCCTCGACATAGGCGAGCAGCAGGCAGGCGAAGGCGAGCGGCACGACGCCGTCCACATCGCGCAGGCGTAACTCGGGTGCGTGGAAGTCGGGCAAGCCCTGCGGCAGCTCGCCGACGATGCTGAAGCCGAGAGCGGCGAGCGAGGTGGTGGAGAGAACGGCGATGGCAAGTGCCACTACCGCCAGCGCGACCGGCCGGCCGGGCGCGAGCTTCTCGCCGACGAGGAGCAGGGCGAGGGCGGAGACGCCGAAACCAAGCACGGCGAGGTTCGTGTCCGGGAGCTGCCCGGCGAGGACCGCGACGCGCTCGAAGAAATCCTCACCGCCGCCCTTTACGCCGAAGAGCTTCGGCAACTGTGTCAGCGCGATGGTCAGCGCCGCGCCTGCCTTGAAGCCGAGCAGGATGGTTTCGCTGATGAAGTCGACCAGCGAGCTCAGGCGCAATCCCCACGCCAGGATGCTCATGGCCGCGACCACCAGCGCTGTCAGCGCGGCGATATCGGCCCAGCGCTGCGGATCGCCGGCCGCCATGCCGGCGATGGTCGTGCCGACGAGCAGCGAGATGGCCGATGTCGGGCCGACCGCGAGCTGGCGCGAAGAGCCGAACAGCGCGTAGAGCAGGCCGCCTGCCAGATAGCAGTAGATGCCGTACTGCGGCGGCAGCCCGGCGAGCGTGGCGTAGGCGAGCGCCACCGGAATCGCGTAGGCGGCGAGCGTCACGCCCGCGACTGCATCACTCGCCAGCCAGCCTACGCGGTACTCGGCGAGCCACCGCACTGGCGGAAACGCGGCGCGCCAGCCGATCACGCGCTAGAGCTGCGACTTGCCGAGCAGGCGCCAGCGCCCTTCGACGCTGCACCAGTCGAAGCGCTCGTCGGACTTGCGGCCCTGCGCTTCGTTACGCACGCGCAACTCCTTGCAGGGACGGTCCTTCGAGTCGAAGCGCCGCAGTACCGTGGCGTCGCCGTGGTGGCCTGACCTGGGGTTCTGCCAGCCGCGCACCTGGTTGTCGTCCACCCCGTCGAGCGCTTCGCGCACTGCGGCAAGGAACAGCTTCATGTCCTCGTCGTCGAAGAATTCCGACGGCGTGTTCTTCAGCAGGCTGATCCAGTTCTGCGCCTGGACGTTAGCCGAGGCGAGCGCGCATAGCGCAAGCAGCGTGATGGCGAGGCGTTTCATGGGGTGGACGACGCTAGCGGTATCCGGCGCCTGGGGAAATTGGACCTTGGTCCCATTTGCGGTGGCGCGGCGCCGCGTATGCTGGAGCCAAGGAGGTCGCATGAGAACTTCTTTCCTGACTTCCGGCTGGCTGGCGCTGCTCGCGCTCGGCGCCTGCGCCCAGCCGTCGCACTGGGAGAAGCCCGGCGGCAGCGAGGCAGCGCTGAAGGACGATACGGACGGCTGCTACCAGCAGGCGCGCGTCTCGCCGTCGACGCGGCCCGCGCCGCCGCCCTCGGCGTACGGCTCGAGCTTCGGTTTTTCGGTCGAAGAAACGCGTCTCCGCCACGAGCGCGACGTGTACGAGCGGTGCATGGGAGACCGGGGCTACAGCGCGAAGCGCTAGCGCGTTCGACGCGCCGCTAGAAGCGCGTGCCGAGATCGATCCGCCACTGGACCCAGGGCGTCGAGCCGTAGTTGCTGAAGTCCACGTACTGCTGGCTCACCATCCCGCGCACGACGAAGCTGCGGCCGATGTCGGCGCGCACGCCGAGGCCGAGGCCGTAGGAGAACTTGGTCGTGGTCTTCGTCGGCACGACGGTCGAACAGTAGGTGCCGTACCACGGGTAGTACCAGCAGACGTTCTGCGGCAGTCCGTCGGGGATCCCGGTGTCCACGTAGGTCCAGCCGGCGTTGACGTTCAGGAACGGCGTGAGAGGGCCGGACGCGAGGTTATAGGTGCCGTTGAAGCGCAGGCCCGAGGTCAGGATCGTGCCGTTGATCCTGGTCGGCGCGTTCGGATTGCCCGGACCGGGTTGCACGGTAGCGCGGTAGTCGATGTCGCCCCAGTTGAATTCAATGCCGGCGGCCCAGTGGGCATCGAAGTTGTAGTCCCAGCCGAGGCCGAAGCCGACTCCCGTGTCGGTCTGCACGCTCGTTCCGCCTTCGAAGGTAGAGTTCTGGGAGTTGGTGAAGATCGGCGAGAAGTAGAAGTCCGACTTGCCGGCGCGTTGCGCGGCCGCCGGCGCGGCGAAAACCAGTCCGGTCAGGATGAAAAGCAGGATAGTCCGCAGCATCAACGTCCTCCGGGGGTTGCGTGGCCGCCGCTGGCGCGGCTCAGGGTTGCGGAAATCGTATTGAGCAGGATGCGATCGTCGAGCGGCTTGCACAGGTAGGCGACCGCGCCGGCGGCGAGGCACTCTTCGCGCGCCTCCGGCTCGTTGTGCGCGGTGATCACCACCGCCGGTAGCGCACGCCGCGACCGCCGCAGCTCGCGCAGCACGTCCAGGCCGGTCATGCCGGGCATGTGCAGGTCGAGCAGCACGCAGTCGGGGATGCGCTTTGCGATCGCGCCGAGGAAGTCCTTGCCGCAGGCGTAGCTCTCGGCGTCGAGGCCCGACGCGAGCAGCAGACGCGTCAGCGCCTTGCGGACCTGCTCCTCATCGTCGACGACGGCGACATAGGACACGATGCTCCGGATTGGAGCAGGTGCCGCAGCCCCTCGTAATTGGACCAAGGTCCCATGCCGCCAGCCGGGTGCTTCCCTACGCCGCTGGCAGGGTGATGTGGAAGCTCGCTCCGGACCCGGGATTGGCGTCACCCCACAGATGGCCGTTGTGCACGCGCATGATCGCCCGGGAGATCGACAGCCCTAACCCCAGCCCCTGGGCCTTGGTGGTGTAGAACGCCTCGAACATCCGCTCGCGCTGTTCGGCGGTGAAGCCGGGCCCGGAGTCGATGACGCTGACCTTTACTGCTCCGGCTTCGGCCTCGGTGCAGACGGTGAGGACGCGATGACCCGGCGCCGTGCCGGCGCTCATGGCTTCGCTCGCGTTCACCACCAGGTTGAGCAGTACCTGCTGCAGCTCCACGCGGTCACCGCTCACCTCCGGAAGCGACGCGCCGAGGTGGCGCCTCACCTCGATCGAGCGTGTCACGAGGTCGCCGTGGACGATGTCGAGCACTTCGCCGACCAGGGCGTTCACGTCGAGCGGGCGGAACTCCGTCTCGCCGCGCCTGAACAGCGAATGCAGGCGGCGGATGACCTCGCTCGCGCGAACGTCGGCGAGCACGATGTCCTGCAGGATTTCGGACAGCATCTCCGGGCTGCCGGTCTTGTTGGCGATGAAGTGCTGTGCGGCCTGGGCGTTGCTCAGGATCGCGGTGAGCGGCTGGTTGAGCTCGTGGGCGATGCCGCCGGAGAGCTCGCCCAGCATCGCCACGCGCGAGAGGTGAGTGAGCTGCAGGCGCTGCTCGTGCGCTTCGCGCTCGGCGCGGCTACGCTCTTCGAGCGCAACCGCGAGCAGCAGCATCGGCACCGACGCCGCGATGAGGAAGAGCTGCATCTCGCGCGCCGTGTCCGCGGGCGTGCCGTCGACGAACGGGCCGAGGCCGTTCACCGCTCCCCAGATGGTCGTTACCGTCAGCAGCGCGATCGCGCTCGCCGCCCCGGGCGTGCCCATGCGCACCGCGGCCCAGAGGAGGAAAGGCAACGGCGCGTAGAACAGCGCCGGCGCTACGTGCGCGTCGATCTGCGGCAGGTCGAAGGCCACCAGGCACACGGCGAACAGGCCGCCGAACAGCGCTGCCGTTTCGGCGGAGCGCGCCATCGACGCGGCGCGCAGCCGAGCAACGCCGAACGCGGCCCAGGTGAGGATCAGGGGGCCGACGGTGAGCTCGGCGAGCACGTTGGCGGCGAAGCGCCGCTGCACCATGTCCCAGTACGCGCTCTCTCCCCATCCGATGAGGTGCACGAGCGCGGCGTCGATGAAGGACGAGAGCAGCGGCGCCGCGAGCACCGCGCAAAGCAGGAACAGCCCGACCTTGCGCAGCGAGTCGAGGCGCAGCGGTCCGGGGACGAAGCCGCGCACCAGCGCCGCGCCGATCAGCGCCTCGCTGCAATTGCTGGCGTACCAGCCGAGCACCATCGTTTTCGGCACCCCGCTCTGCAGTTCGACGAGCAGGTGCGCGGGCAGTGCTGCGGCGAGCAGCCACCACCAGGCGCGTCCCGGCGCGAGCAGCAGCGTCGCCAGCAGCAGGGCGTTCGGCGGCCACAGCGTCGAGATCGGATGCGGCTGCAGCGTGAAGGCGAAACCGACGCGCGCGGCGGCGTAGTACCCGACGGCGACCAGCAGCATCTGCGCCAGCGGGCCCGGAACGGCGCCGGCCCGCCAGCGGCCGGTCAGGTCGAGTAGGCGCCGGGAGGCTGAATGGACGTCCATGCGCGGACCAGTCCGGCGAGGGAATCGACCTGCATCTTGCGCATCATGCGCGCGCGGTGGACCTTGACGGTCTTCTCCGCGGTGCCGAGCTCAGCGGCGATCTGCTTGTTGAGCTTGCCGGCCACGACCAGGTCCAGCACTTCGCGCTCGCGCGGCGTCAGGGAAGCGAGGCGTGTATCGACCGCGGCGCGCTCGAGTTGCGCACCGCGGGAGCCGCGGTCGCGCTCGACCGCCGCGCCGATGACGCCGAGCAGCCGGCTCGCGTCGAAAGGTTTGGTGAGGAAGTCGACCGCGCCGGCCTTCATCGCCTCGACGCTGGTCGCGATGCTGCCCGCGCCGCTGATGAACACCACGGGCCGGCGGTCGGCCTTCTTGGTCAGGGCTTGCTGCAGCTGCAGGCCGCTCAAGCCGGGCATGGAGAGGTCGATGACGATGCAGCCGGGCGCGCCGCCGTCGGGGTGCGCGAGGAAATCCTGCCCGGACGAAAACGTCCGCACGGAATAACCTGCCGCCTGGAGGAGCCGGCCGACCGATCTCAGTACCGCGGCGTCGTCGTCGACGACGCTGACGCAGGCCTGCGCGCTACTCATGCAGCCTCCCTCGAACTCCTTCCCCCGCAGCGAGGCTACACCCAATGGCCGCGTGGCGGAAGGTAGACGTCCGCCACCGGACAAAAAGCAAAAATAGTGAAACGCTCCGCCCTGCCGCCGGGCATGGAAGGCTATGAAGCGGTGTTCACTCCCGCGGCCGGATGATCGTTTCGACGTCGGGAAGGCGGCGCACGGCGCGCAGGACGCGCGCGAGGTGCTGGCGGTTCGCCACCTCGATGACGAAGTGCATGGTGGTGAACACCGCGCGGTCTTCCTCCATGGCGATGGAGTCGATATTCGAGCCGGCTTCGGCGATTGCCGAAGCGACCTTGGCGAGTACTCCGCGCTGGTTCTCCACTGTTACGTTAATCGCCGCCTGGAAGAGCCGCGTGGTGCGCGGATCCCATTCGACGTCGATCCACTGCTCGGGCTCCTTCTTGCGCGAGCGCACGATGCTGGTGCAGTCGGCGGCATGTACGACCAGGCCCTGGCCTTTCTTGATCGAGCCGACGATCGTGTCGCCGGGGATCGGCCGGCAGCAGGTGGCGAGCTGCACGCCCATGCCTTCGGTGCCGCGGATGGTCATCACGTTGCTGGCGAGCGCCTTCGGCTCTTCCTTGGCGTCGCCTTTGAGCAGGCGGCGCGCGACCACTGCCGCGAGGCGCTTGCCGAGGCCGATGTCGGCGAGCAGTTCCTCCCGCGAGCGCGAGCCGCTGTCGCGCATCACGCGGTCCCAGTTCGCGTCTTCAACCTCCGCAAGCGTGCTCTTAAGCGCCTTGAGGGCCTGCTCGAGCAGGCGCTCGCCGAGCCCCGCCGACTCCTCGTACTGCATGGTCTTCAGGAAGTGGCGGATATTGGAGCGCGCCTTCGCGGTGCGCACGTACTGCAGCCAGCCGGGGTTGGGCTTGGCGTGGCTGGCGGTGATGATCTCGACCCGGTCGCCGTTGCGCAGTTCGGTGCGCAGCGCCACCAGCTCGCCGTTGATTTTCGCCGCCACGCAGCGGTTGCCGATGTCGGTATGCACCGCGTAGGCGAAGTCGACCGCGGTCGCGCCGCGCGGCAGCGACAGGATCCGGCCCTTGGGCGTGAACACGTAGACCTCGTCGGGGAAGAGGTCGACCTTGACGTGCTCGAGGAACTCCTGGGGATCGCCCGACTGGTGCTGGATCTCGAGCAGCGACTGCAGCCAGCGGTGCGTCTGCTTCTGCAGATCGGACAGTTTCTCGGTGTCGTCCTTGTAGAGCCAGTGCGAGGCCACGCCCGATTCGGCGAGGCGGTGCATTTGCGCGGTGCGGATCTGCACTTCCACCGGCACGCCGTAAGGGCCGATCAAATCGGTATGGATCGACTGGTAGCCGTTTGCCTTCGGGATGGCGATGTAGTCCTTGAACTTGCCAGGGATCGGCTTGTAGAGCGCGTGCAGCGAGCCGAGCGCGAGGTAGCAGGCGGGGATGTCCTCGACCACCACGCGCGCGCCGAAGATGTCGTGCACCTCCGAGAAGGAGAGGTGCTTCTCGATCATCTTGCGATAGGTCGAGTAGACGTGCTTCTCGCGCCCGTAGACCTCGGCGCGCAGCCCGCCCTCGGCGAGCTTGCGCTTGATCGCGTCGAGGGTCTTGCCGATCATCTCGCGCCGGTTGCCGCGCGCCGCGGCGGTCGCCTTGGCGAGCACCTTGTAGCGTCCCGGGTAAAGGTGCGAGAAGGCGAGCTCCTGCAGCTCGTGGAACAGCGTGTTCAGGCCGAGGCGGTTGGCGATCGGCGCGTAGATCTCCATCGTCTCGCGCGCCACGCGCCGGCGCTTCGCCGGCGCGACCGCGCCGAGGGTGCGCATGTTGTGCAGGCGGTCGGCGAGCTTGATCAGGATGACGCGCACGTCGCGCGCCATCGCCAGCAGCATCTTGCGGAAGTTCTCGGCTTGCGCGTCCTCGGCCGACTGGAACTCGATGCGGTCCAGCTTGGACACGCCGTCGACCAGATCCGCGACGGGTCTGCCGAAGGTATCGGAGATCTCGTCCTTGGTCACCGAGGTGTCCTCGGTGACGTCGTGCAGCAGCGCCGCCATCAGCGTCTGCCCGTCGAGGTGCCATTCGGCGAGGATCTCGGCGACCGCGAGCGGGTGCGAGATGTACGGGTCGCCCGACTGCCGTGTCTGCCCGGCGTGCGCGGCCTCGGAGAAGCGGTACGCCTCGGCGAGGCGCGCCACGTCCTTCGGTTTCAGGTAGCCGAAGCGGGTCGGATCGGGAAGCTGTACTGCGGCAGCCATGAGGTCAGGTTACCCGACCCCACTGTTTCTACAAGGTCGGCGCGGCGGGCGGCGTCGGATTGCGCTTCAGCACTTCGGTGCCGACCTTGCCGGTCGCGATCTCGCGCAGGGCGATGACGGTCGACTTGTCGCGGTTCGGCTCGACCAGCGGTGAAGCGCCCGCGCTGAGCTGTCGCGCGCGATACGTCGCGGCGAGGGTGAGCTGGAAACGGTTGCTGATGCGCTTCAGGCAGTCGTCAACGGTGATTCTGGCCATGGGGTTTTGCTCTTTCCTTTCGGATGATCTCCGCGAGCTCGCCTTTGGCGGCTTCGAAGTCTTTGTTAATTATAGCGTATTTGAACTCGCCAACGTGGGCTAATTCCTCGCGCGCCGCGTCGAGCCGGCGGCGGATGACTTGCTCCGCGTCCTGGCCCCGGGCGCGCATGCGCCGCTCGAGCTCTTCCACCGACGGCGGCAGGATGAAAATGCCGATGCACTGCGGGTAGATCGAGCGCACCTGGCGCGCGCCCTGCCAGTCGATCTCCAAAATCAGATCGTCGCCGCGCTTCAGCGCGTCGGTGATCACCTGCTTCGACGTGCCGTAGCGGTAGCCGTGCACCTCGGCGCTCTCGAGGAATTCGCCGCGCTGCTTCATCGCGAGGAAAGTGCCGTCGTCGACGAAGTGGTAGTCGACGCCGCCCTCTTCGCCGCGGCGCGGCGCGCGGGTGGTGTACGACACCGAGACCTTGAGGCTCGGGTCGTCGCGCATGATTGCGTCGATGAGCGAGGTCTTCCCCGCGCCGGACGGGGCGGTGATGACGAAGAGCTTTCCGCTCATTCGATGTTCTGCACCTGCTCGCGCATCTGTTCGACCAGCACCTTGAGCTCGAGCGCGCCGTCGGCGACCGCCGGGCTGGCGGCCTTGGCGGCGAGCGTGTTGGCTTCGCGGTTCAGCTCCTGGGCGATGAAATCGAGCCTTTTCCCGACCGCGCCTCCCTGCTTGAGGATGCGCTCGACTTCGCCGAGGTGCGCGCGCAGCCGCGTCAGCTCCTCGTCGACGTCGACCTTGGCGGCGAACACCGCGACTTCGGCGCGCACGCGATCGTCGTCGGCAGACCCGAGCGCCTCGCGAAGGCGCTCCTTTAATCTTTCATGATAGGCCGCGACCGATTGCGGCATGAGCGGCGCGACGGCCTCGACGCGCTTGCGCATCGCTGCGATGCGCTCGCCGATCGCGGCGGCGAGCTTCGCGCCCTCGCGGCCGCGCGCGGCGATCAATTCGTCGAGCGCGCGCTTGCACAGGCGCTCGGCGATCGCGCGCAACTCGCGCTCGTCGCCCGGCGCGCCGGAGACCACGCCGGGCCAGCGCAGCACGTCGGCGATGCGCAGGTTTTCCGCCTTGGGGAATGCTTTCTGCGCCTTTGCCGCAAGGCTCTTCAGTTGGGCGAGTGCAGACTCGTTCAATTCGGTGGCGGCTGTGCTGCCCTCCACGAGGAACAGCCGGCAATCGACCTTGCCTCGGGCAATGCGCTCGCCGATTTTCTCGCGCAGCATCGGCTCGAAGGCGCGCAGCTCCTCGGCGATGCGCATCTGCACGTCGAGAAAGCGCGAATTCACCGAGCGCAGCTCGAGCGCGAGCGTGCCGCGCGGCGATTCGGCAGTGCTCGCGGCGTAGCCCGTCATGCTCTGGATCATTCGCTATCATAGAGGCGTGCAATTGAACCTGCCACTGCAGGACGGCAGCCGGCTGGAGAACTATCGCATCCTGCGCGTGCTGGCCGCCGGCGGGTTCTCCTTCGTCTACCTCGCGCACGACGAGAACGACGCGCCGGTCGTGATCAAGGAGTATCTGCCCGCCACGCTCCCGCTGCGCGCGAATGGAGAGGCACACGCGCATCTTTCCGACACGGAGCGCAGCCGCTTCAACTCCGGCCTGAAATGCTTCTTCGAGGAGGGACGCTCGCTCGCCCATCTCGCGCACCCCAACGTGGTGCGGGTGCTGAATTTCTTCCGCGCCAACGAGACCGTGTACCTGGTGATGCGCTACGAGCGCGGCCGCACGCTGCAGGAGCACATCCAGGCGCGGCGCGGCTCGCTCGAGGAAGGGTGGCTGCGCTCGACCTTCACGCAGCTCCTGAACGGCTTGCGCGAGGTGCATTCCAACAAGCTGCTGCACCTCGACATCAAGCCCGGCAACGTCTACGTGCGCAACGACGGCTCGCCGCTGCTGATCGATTTCGGCGCGGCGCGCCAGGCGTTTTCCGCCGAAGGGCTGAAGCTGCCGCCGAGCTATACGCCGGGCTTCGCCGCGCCCGAGCAGCACACCGGGGCGGCGCCGCTCGGGCCCTGGACCGACATCTACGCGGTCGGCGCCACGCTCTACGCCTGCCTCGCCGCCGCCGAGCCGCAGCCGGCGGACGCGCGGCTGGAAGACGACAAGCTGCTGCCGGCGCGGCGCGCCTGGAAGGGGAAATACTCCCCGCAGCTGCTCGATACGGTCGACTGGTGCATGAAGCTTTCACATCTTGACCGACCGCAGAGCGTTTTCGCGCTGCAGAAGGCGCTGATCGGCGAAAGCGGCGGCAAAATGGCTGCGAAATGAAGTTCACCCTCGCCCAGGACACCCGCATCGGCCAGCGCCGGCAGAACCAGGACCGGATCGCCCACTGGCGCACGCCCGAGTGCGTGCTGCTGGCGGTCGCCGACGGCCTGGGCGGCCATGCCTACGGCGAAGTCGCGGCGCAGATGGCGATCGAGATGCTCGGCGAAGCGTTCGCGCGCGAGGCAAAGCCGAAGATCGCCGACCCCGGTGCGTTCCTGGCCCGCGTCTTCGGCGCGGCGCATACCGCGCTCCTGCGCGAGGCCGACAAGCGCCGGCTGGACGACACGCCGCGCACCGTGATCGTCGCCTGCATCATCCAGGATGGCCGCGCCACCTGGACGCACGTCGGCGATTCCCGCCTCTACGTCCTGCGCCAGGGCCGCATCCTGCACCGCACGCGCGACCACACCCTGGTGCAGCGGCTGATCGACGAGGGCCGCATCCGCGAAGAGGCGGTCGCCACGCACCCCGAGCGCAACCGCCTGCTGCAATGCATCGGCGGCTACGAGGTGCCGCGCCCCGACCCGGCCTCGAGCATGCCGCTCGAGAAGGGCGACATCCTGCTGCTCTGCTCCGACGGCTTCTGGGGACCGCTGACGCAGCGGCACATGCTCCACTCGCTGCTGACGCGGCCGCTCGAGCGGGCGATCCCCGAGCTCATCGACCTTGCGGAGGCGCGCGCCGGCGGCCACAGCGACAATATCTCGGTGGTGGCGCTCGCCTGGCACGAAGAAGGCCTGACCCAGGACCGCACGCCGGCCGTCCTTACCCAGACGGAAATCAAGGACCTCACCGCCACCGAGCTCGACTACATGCGCATGACCGACGAGGATGTGGAGAAGGCGATCAACGAGCTGAAGAGCGCGTTGCGCAAGAACGCGCCGCAATGAGGCCGAGCGGTCGCAAACCCGATGAGCTGCGCGCGGTGCGCATCCAGCGCGGCTTCACCAAGCACGCGGAAGGCTCGGTGCTGGTCGAGTTCGGCGAGACGCGCGTGCTGTGCACCGCGAGCGTCGAGGAACGCGTGCCCGGATTTCTCAAGGATTCGGGCCGCGGCTGGGTGACGGCGGAATACGGCATGCTGCCGCGCTCGACCAACACGCGCACCGACCGCGAGGCGGCTCGCGGCAAACAGTCGGGACGCACCCAGGAGATCCAGCGATTGATCGGACGCTCGCTCAGGGCGGTCGTCGACCTCTCTTCGCTCGGGCAAAGGACGATACAGGTGGATTGCGACGTGCTGCAGGCCGATGGCGGCACCCGCACCGCGGCGATCACCGGCTCGTTTGTTGCCCTGCATGACGCAATCAGCTGGCTTCGGCAGAAGAAGCTGCTTGCGGGAAACCCCATTCGAGATCACGTCGCCGCGATTTCAGTCGGCATGTTCCAGGGCGCGCCGGTGCTCGACCTCGACTACGCCGAGGACTCGAACAGCGGCTGCGACATGAACGTGGTCATGACCGGCGCCGGCGGCTTCGTCGAGGTGCAGGGCACCGCCGAGGGCGAGCCGTTCGCGCGCGCCGAGCTGGACGCACTCCTCGCGCTGGCGTGCGGCGGCATCACGAAACTGGTGGGTCTCCAGAAAAAAGCCCTCGGGCTGTGAAGCTGGTGCTCGCGTCGGGCAATCCCGGCAAGCTGCGGGAGATCGGGGCGCTGCTCTCGCCGCTCGCGATCGAGGTGGTGCCGCAGTCACAGCTTGGCATCAGCGAAGCGGAAGAGCCGCACGATACGTTCCTCGAGAACGCGCTCGCCAAGGCGCGCCACGCCAGCCGCGCCGCCGGCCTGCCGGCGCTCGCCGACGATTCCGGCCTGAGTGTCGACGCGCTGGGCGGCGCGCCCGGCGTGCATTCCGCGTACTACGCCGGCCGGGAGGGTGACCGGGAAGAGAGGGACCGGCGGAACAACGAAAAATTGCTGGCGAATCTTTCCGACAGCAGAAGCGCACACTACGTCTGCGTCATGGTGCTGGTGAAAGACCCCGAGGATCAGGATCCGCTCGTCGCCGAAGGCCTCTGGCACGGCGAGATCGCGCGCGCGCCTCGCGGCACGAACGGCTTTGGCTACGATCCCCTGTTCCTCGTCGGCGGGCTGGACAAGACCGCCGCGGAGCTCGAACCCGAGCAGAAGAACCGCATCAGCCATCGCGGCATCGCGCTGCAGAAGCTCGTCGCCCTGTTGAATGAATCCCGTCGTCGTTGAGCGTCCCGGGACGGTCAAGCTGGCGGTGCTGCCGCCGCTCGCGCTGTACGTCCACATCCCGTGGTGTGTGCGCAAGTGTCCCTATTGCGACTTCAACTCGCACGAGCGCAGTGGCGCGCTGCCCGAGGATGAATACATCCAGAAATTGCTTCTCGATCTGGAAAATCTGCTTCCCTCGGTGTGGGGACGGCGGCTCACCAGCGTGTTCATCGGCGGCGGCACGCCGAGCCTGTTCTCGCCGGCTTCGATCGACGCGCTGCTCTCGGGCGTGCGCGCGCGGCTGACGCTCGAGCCTGGCGCGGAGATTACGCTGGAGGCGAATCCCGGCACCGTCGAGGCGGCGCGCTTCCGCGGCTTTCGCGACGCCGGCGTGAACCGCATCTCGATCGGCGTGCAGAGCTTCGACGACCGGATGCTGGGCAAGCTCGGTCGCATCCACAGCGCCGGCGAGGCGCGCAAGGCGATCGACGCTGCGCTCGCCTCTTTCGAGCGGGTGAACGTCGACCTGATGTATGGCTTGCCCGGCCAGGATGTTTCCGCAGCCGCCGCGGATGTCGAAAGCGCGATTGCCGCAGGCGCGCCGCACATCTCGGCGTACCAGCTGACCATCGAGCCCAATACGGTGTTCTTCAACAAGCCGCCCGCGCTGCCGGCGCATGACGCGTGCGCTGACATGCAGGTGATGATTGAACAGCTCTTGCACAAGAAGGATTTCGAGCACTACGAAACGTCGGCGTTCGCGCGCCCGGGGCAGCGCTGCCGGCACAACCTCAACTACTGGGAATTCGGCGACTACCTCGGCATCGGCGCGGGCGCCCACGGCAAGATCTCGCTTCCGGGCCGGATCACGCGCCACGAGCAGGCGAAGCAGCCGAGCGCTTACCTGAAGGGTGATCCGATCCGCGAGGTCGAGATTCCCGCGAGGCAGCTGCCCTTCGAGTTCATGCTGAACGCGCTGCGGCTGGTCGAGGGTTTCCCTTCAACCCTGTTCCAGGAGCGGACGGGGTTGCCTTTCACGGTCATCCAGCAGAACCTGGAGAAGGCCGAGCAGGAAGGCCTTCTCGAGCGCGACCTGCAGCGGATCCGGCCAAGCGAGCGGGGCAAGCGCTTCCTCAACGACCTGCTCGAGCGGTTCCTGCCCTAGGGCCGGTAGACCACCGCGCGCACCGGCGTCGGGTTGTAGTCGTTGACCGGGTTATTCATCTGCGGGCAGTTGGAGACCACGGCCAGCACGTCCATCTCGGCCCGCAGGTCGATATAGTCGCCGGGCTTGGAGATGCTCGGCCCCATGTCCATGGCGCCGTCCTTCGCCACCGGCACGTACATGAAGAAATTGAGGTTGGCGGCCAGGTCGCGCGGCCCCATGCCATGGCGGCGGAGCTGCTCGAGGAAGTTCTGCCGGCAGCTCGGGTCGTCGGGCTTGTTGTAGCGGCGCCGGTTGAGCGCCGAGGAGCAGCAGCCGCCGATCGTGTCGTGGAAGCCGCAAGTGTCGTCGACCACGGCGAACATCGGGTTGCAGCCCACCGAGTACAGCACCGTGCCCTTGCGGATGAAGATGTTGCCGTTGATCTTCATCGTGTCGGCCGCCGCGTAGCGGTCCTCGTGGTCGCGCGCGTTGTAGCAGAGGAAGTCGACGGCCTGCTTGCCTTCCAGGTCGACCAGGCGCAGCACCTCGCCGCTCTTCAGCTCGCGGCTCCAGCCGGCGCGCGCCGGGATCACTTCGTCGCTGACGATGGCTCCATCGATTCTCATGTCATCTCCTGCGGCGGAAGAACAGGTCGCGGATCGGGTGGCCGAGCTTCTGGCCGCGCGCCTCGAACTTGGTCGTCGGCCTTTCGATGAAGCCGCGCGTCATCTTTTCAAAGTCATTATTTTCCAGAAAGACTCGTTCGATGTGCTCCGCGTAGTCCGGCACGTCGGTCGCCGCGTGGACGATTCCGCCCGCTTTCAATTTTTTCGCCACGAGGATCGCAAACGCGGCCTGCACCAGCCGCCGCTTGTGGTGGCGCTTCTTCGGCCAGGGGTCGGGAAAGAAGAGGTGCAGCGCCGCGAGCGAGCCGTCGGCGACCATGCGCTCGAGGACTTCGACCGCGTCGTGGCGCACCACGCGCAGGTTCTTGATGTCTTCTTTTTGAATTCTGTTCAGGAGACTTCCCACGCCGGGTCCGTGAACTTCCACGGCAACGAAGTCGGTTTCCGGGTGCGCCTTGGCGATCTCGAGCGTGGTTTCGCCCATGCCCGAGCCGATTTCCAGCACGAGCATCTTTTCGCTTTTGATCTTGTCCGGGAATGAAATCCCGTAGACGGGAAGCAGCGCATCCAGCGCACGCTGTTGCGCCGGCGTAGTCCGACCCTGACGCAGAACGAAGCTGCGGATAGGTCTGTTCAAGCAGCCTTCGGCGCGATTTTCCCTTCGGTGGGCGAGGAGGGCGCTGCCGAGTACAGTTTCTTCGGCATGCGGCCGGCAAGGAAGGCTTCGCGCCCGGCCTCGACCGCCTTCTTCATCGCGCGCGCCATCATTACCGGGTCGCGCGCCGCCGCGACTGCGGTGTTCATCAGCACGCCGTCGCAGCCGAGTTCCATGGCGATCGAGGCGTCCGAGGCGGTGCCGACCCCGGCGTCGACGATCACCGGCAGCTTCACCTTGTCGATCACGAGCTGCAGGTTCCAGGGGTTGAGGATGCCCATGCCCGAGCCGATCAGC
>Ga0315912_10002486_pt1 | contig 19530 bp, 16 predicted proteins | sample VfabasoilMG_FD_204469 | JGI IMG/M metagenome (GOLD analysis project Ga0315912, IMG submission 204469) | Garden soil microbial communities collected in Santa Monica, California, United States - V. faba soil | ecosystem: Environmental > Terrestrial > Soil > Garden | place: USA: California...
GACATCGTGACCTTCACGATGGGATCGAGCGAAGACGCTTGGGTGGCGCTATCGGACGGCTCTAGGTTTGTAAATGCATCCATGTGGCATGACTATTTTGGAAGCGACGGCGAGACGATGGGGGTCGCGGACATGAACGGGGACGGCATGGATGACATCGTGTCGTTTTTGCCGGGCAACAAGGACGTGTGGGTCGCGCTGTCGACGGGGAGTTCATTCACAGAAGGCAGCCTCTGGCACTTGAACTTCATGGCCTCGGGGCAGCGCGCGCTGGTGGGTGACGTGGATGCGGATCACCGTGCCGACGCTGTGTTGTTGACACAGGGCTCCACGGCGGACGTGTTCGTGAGCCGGGCAATCCCCTGATCCCAGGGCGTGCGGTGCTGGGTCGGTCGGAAACAAGAGCGGTCTCGCTGGGTTGCAATTATCCACCGTGAGTGGTTGATGATGGGGTAAATTGGCAAAACTTGACCCCTTCTCTCACTCTGGTGCGTCCGCTTTCGGCTAGTGCACCCTCCCATGCTTCCTCGTCAATCCCTTGCCTTGCTTCTCTCCGTGCCTCTCTTTGGTTGTTCGTCCATCAACGGTGAGGGCGCGCTGCAGGACGACATGGCCAGCGGCGGCGCTCCCAGCTCGTCCGGCGGCGCATCTGCTTCGGGCGGACAGGGCCAGGTCCAGACGGGTTCGGGTGGGGCTGGCGCGGTGGGTACGGGTGGCCAGGCTTCGGGCGGAAGTAGCGCCAGTGCCGGGGGGAGTTCGTCGAGCGGTGGTGCCGACAACGGCGCCAGCGGCGGCGCCACCTCAGGCTCGGGCCTGGGTTACGGCATGATGGAGGGTGAGGGCGAATCCAGCATGCAGTACGAAACGGCGTTCGTGAGTCGCAACGACGTACCGTACATTCTCATCACCAACGGCTGGGGACCAGGGTTTGGGTCGCACACCGTCGCTTGGAGCGGCACGTCGTTCATCGTAAAGAGCACGGAGGGTTCAGCGGGTCCCGGCGGGCAGCCCGCCTCGTATCCATCGCTTTTTTGCGGGCGTTATTCAGTCCCAGACGTGCCTGATTGTGGCTTGCCCGCGCCCATCGCCTCCCTCAGTTCCCTCAAGACGGGCTGGCGTTGGGCACAGAATGGCAGCCCGGGGCAATACAACGCCGCGTACGATATTTGGCTGGGCAACGGCACCCAATTTTCCCAGTACCTCATGGTGTGGTTGCACGATCCGGATGACTACCAACCTGCTGGAGCGCCTACGGAACACGCTGGGGTGACGGTCGAAGGTTTACCCGGGGTTTGGGACATCTGGGAGGGTACGGTCAACAATCGACCGATCATCAATTGGGTCAAGGCCCCGGGCGACGAGATCGAAGAGATCGAGTTCGATGTTTTGTCCCTGTTAGCGGATGCTCAGGCGCGCAATTTGAGCGTGACCGGCGATCAGATCAACGCGGTGGCCGTGGGCTTTGAGATCTGGGAAGGCCCGGTGTCCAACCTGGAGACCAAGGATTTCTACGTCGACGTTCAAGCCAAGTGATGGTGCCCGGTTGTGTCACTGTGCACAGCGCGTGGATCGGTATCCCTACACTGGTTTTCCCTACACTGGGCGCGCTGGACCTTCACGCCCAATTGCAGTGACCTTACGGCCGGGCCTTAAGTTATTCGCGCATTTAGGCGTAACCTGTGCATCCGTTTGAACAACGATGCGCAGCGGTCCGCCTTGGACTACGGTTTTTCCACCAGTGGCCTCGCCTCAATTCACTTCGCTCAGTATGTCGCTCACAGAGCCGCCTCCTCGTGATGTCGAGACGGATGAGCTCATCGGGCGTTGCCTAAACGACACGTACATCGTCGAAACGGTGCTTGGTGAGGGCGGCGTTGGACGCGTCTATCGCGCCCGCCACGCGCGCATCCCCACCAAGAACTACGCGCTCAAGGTCCTGCACGCCGAGCATTCGCGCGACCCCCAACAGTTGGCGCGCTTTCAGCGCGAGGCAGAGGCGGCCGCAAGCTTGTCGCACCCCAACGTGGTGGGCGTCTTTGACGTAGGTCGCACGGAAGACGGTTATTCGTATTTGGCGTGTGAGCTGCTCATCGGCACGGATCTGGACGCTTATCTGGAAAAACAGGGGCGTATTGGCGTCGCTATGGCCGTGCACATCGCCATCCAAATCTGCGAGGCGCTCGAGGCCGCGCACCAACAGAACATCATTCACCGCGATCTGAAGCCGCAGAACGTGTTCTTGTTGAACGACCCCAGCGGTAAAATTCCGCCGCAGTGCCACATCAAGCTCGTCGACTTTGGCCTGTCGCGCATGCTCGACCACGCCGATACGCAGCTCACCAAAACCGGGACCTTGATGGGCACGCCTGCTTACATGGCGCCCGAACAGGCCACGGGCGACCGCGGTGATCACCGCGTCGACATCTATGGCGTCGGGGTGATCTTGTACGCCTCGCTCACCGGGCGGCCGCCATTCTTGGAGGAAACCCTGCCAGGCATGCTGGTTGCGGTCATGACGCAGGAGGCGGAGCGGCCCAGCAAGCTCGTCTCGGAGATACCCCAGGCGCTGGAGCTGGTCATTCAGCGCGCTATGGCCAAGCAACCTGACGAACGTTATCGCAATGTGAGTGCGTTGCACGACGCGCTCAGCGAGGTGCAGGAGAATTTGGTGCCTGAGCAGCGCCTGGCGCGGGCACGCATGAGCTCTGCCTTGTACGTGCAAGATCAGACGACCGAGCTCAAGACCAGCCGGGTGCGGCTGTTGTTTTTTGGGTTTCTGTTGACGCTCACGGCTGTGTGTTTGCTCGCCGCAGGCGTGAGCGGCCTTGAGCTGTTCACCGGTCCCTTGGTTTTCAGCCGCACGGAGCTGGCGCTCATCATGGCGGGCCTAGTGGGAACCATTGCCACGCCGGCGGCGCTGTTCTTCAAGCATTTTAGACGCAATGTGTGGTCCAACAGCGCCAAAGTCATGGACGTCCTCACGGCGTTGCGCGGCCCGGCGATTGCCGCAATCACGGCCTACGGTGCCGTGTCCATCGCCCTGCGCTTTGCTGACGAGTTCTTGTCACGGCTGATCCCCAATCCACTTTTTGGTCGCACACCCGGTGTGGCGTGGCCAGGGTTTACCTGGGTGCTGCCTGTGGCGTGCATCGTCGCCGCCGGCTTTTCCTACCTACTCACGCGCGTGCAAGGCGCAGAGTTTAGCGCGGCCAAACGTGGCTGGATGGCGTTGTCGCTGCGCGCAACCTCGATCGTCATGGTTTTAGGTGTGCTGTGGGCAGGCCTACACTTTCGCAAAGCTAGTGTGGAGCAAGACGGCGTGCGTGAACTAGCGCAAGCGACGAGCGAACGTGCCAGCGAGCGTCAGCCAAACACGAGCAGCACACCAGCAGCGCTGCCGTCGTCCCCACCTACGCATGCCCCGGAGCCCCTGCGCTTGGCGTCTGACAAGGAACTGGCCGCCGCCTTGGAGCGCGGCTTGGATGGCCTGTTGCCGCTCTCAGAAACGTATCCCAAAGATCCCCGCGTGCTGCAGCCCTTGCTCCTGGAGTTTGCCAGCCGGGCGACCGGCTTGGCCGACGCCATGGTGACGGCCAAACGCCTGATCGCGGTGGACCCCGAGAAGCGCGAGACCGAAGCGCTCGGGCACATCGTCCGTCGTGCAGCAAGCACGCCGGGCCAGGCCTCCGATCTGGCCTTTGAGTTGATGACCACGGGCCTGGGGAGCAAAGGGCCCGACTTGCTCTACACCTTGTCCAAGTCCGGGGACAAGGTGAGCGAACGGGCCAAACGCGCGCTGCTTGCACCCGAGGTGCGGAAGATGATGAGTCCTGCATTGCGCATCGCGATGGAGCTGGAGGAGGCAGGGAGTTGTGAGGAGCGCTTGCCATTACTGCACCGCGCGAAGTTCTTGGGTGATGCACGCGCAGTCGCGGTGCTGGCACCGCTGTCCAAAGGCTCCAAGACCGGGTGCGGCAAATACCGCAATCGACCGTGCCCGGCCCAATGTCCGGCGCAGGCCAAGGATTACTTGGAAGCCATTTTAGCCATCCAAAAGCGTGCGAGCCTCACGTCGTTGTGAGAGGTTGTGATGGGCTCGGCTGACTGTCCGAGCACAGCGTGCGCAGGCGCAGCTCTGCGGAGGACGAACCACACAGGGTGTAGAGTCACCACACCGGCGTGCGTGGTCTTTGCACGAGCACCCAGGCCGAGATGCGGACCGTGCACGCCACCTAGTTCATGGAGTCGCTGCCTAAGGACAAGAGCAACGCGCTGCGAAATGAGTCTGAAGGCGGTGTGTCGTGGAACGTACCCGGCGTACATGCGCGCACTGATCGGTGCGCCGCGTACGCTTCGACGCTTGCCCCACCATTGTTTTCCGTGAAAGATTACACAATTGGCTTTACGGGGCGCCCCAGCGATAAACCAATCGCTACCTTGGCCGTAATGCCGACCAGCTAGATATGTCCCCTCAACAAGTGAATGGAACGTTGGCCGTCACAATGCGGTGCTTTCCGGGAGAGCGCATGGTGACAGCTGTCTCGAATTTGGTGCTGGAGTTTTGCAGATTGTTGGTCACAGACCCTGATGTGGCCGACCGCTTCCACATGGCGGCGCAAGAACTGGTGGAAAATCTAGTCAAATACTCCTCCGGCGAGCAGGTGAGCCTCACGGCCGAGGTGATCAGTGAGGGTGGGGATGCGGTGCTGCAACTGGTGGCAAAAAATCACAGCACCGAGGAGCAGCTGCAGGCGGTGGAGCGCAAGTTGCGTGAACTCACTAGCGCGTCTGACCCGGTTGAGTTTTACGATCGTCTCATTCGCGAGGCGGCGCCGTACGCTGAAGGTTCAGGGCTTGGACTGGCCCGCATTCGCGCGGAGGGCGAGTTCGACATGGACTACACAATCGACGGAACGGAACTGACGATATCGGTGCGCGCATCTGTGCACCCCCCAAAGGCGTGATGGATATGTTATCAATAGACGAAGTTAATGTTGAGTCATTTCAAATCAAAGCTGCGGCTGAGGGCGAGCGTTTGAACCTGCGTCTATCCGGAACTGGGGACATGGTGGCGGTCGCTCATCTCAAGCGCTGTTTGGAGCAGGCTCGAGCCTCGCTGAAGAGCAGGATATTTACCCAACTGCTCGTCGACATTCGTGCGCTTTATTTGCTGAATTCAAGCTGCATCAAGACGATGGTGCATTTCATCTACCTCAATCTTGAAGAGGGCCCCGGGGTGCCCATTGAGTTCGTGGTCGATGAGAAAGTGACCTGGCAACCACGCGCGCTGGCGGCGCTGAAGCGCTTGGCCCCTAAACATGTGACCATCACCAGCAAGGCCGGTTGAGCCATGGGAGCCGCGGGAAGAAAGACCATAGCGCTGCTGTTTGACCGCCTGAGCTCCGAATATGCCGCTCACTTGCGGCGTTCTATCGAACGAGCTGCCTCACAGAAGGGTGTGTCGGTATTGTCCGTGGTGGGTCAGCTGCTGGGTGATGTCGACGCGTCTGCCGTCACCCAGAACCAAATTTATGAATTGGTGAGTCCAGCCTGTGTTGACGGCGTGGTCGTCGTCTCGGCGACCATGGGTCACTACTGCGGTCAGGAGGGGCTTTTGGCACTGTGCCGCGGCTATGCTCCGTTGCCCGTTTGCAGCGTGGGGGTCGCCATCCCGGGTATTCCCAGCTTGGTCATCGACAACCACATGGGCATGCGCACGGGCGTAGAGCACCTGATGACCGAGCACGCTTGTTCACGCATCGCGTTCATTGGTGGACAGAAGGAGAGCATTGAGTCCAACCATCGCTTGGCCGGTTACCTGGCAGCCCATGAGCAGCTAGGCATCTCCGCCGACCCACGGCTTGTTCGGCACGGCGACTTTACAGTCAAGACAGGCATCCTGGCGATGCGGGACTTGCTCAAGAGCGGCGTGCCGTTCGATGCCGTGGTGGCCGCCAACGATGACATGGCGCTTGGTGCGCTGGATGTGCTCAGCGACGCGGGTATCTCCGTGCCGCGTGACGTGATTGTATTGGGGTTCGACGACATCAACTCGGCCCATTTTACCCGGCCTTCGCTGTCTACTTTGCGGCAACCCATGTGGTGGCTCGGTGAACGCGCGGTCGATTTGATCTTGGACCAAATCGCAGGTCGCAATGTGCCAGAGTTGCAGGCCGGCCCGGTGGATCTGGTGCGTCGCGAGTCCTGCGGCTGTGGCTATCAAGTGGGCGTTACCTTGCATCCCCAACAGAAGGATCTCGGGTCGGTGCGGGATGTCATCGCCTTGTATCGTGAACCTTTGACCGAGGCGATGCGCGCGGCAGTGGCAGTACCCAAGGATACGCTTGGCAATTGGCCCAGCCAGCTGCTCGATGCCTTGGATCAGGAGTTCTCCGGCAGTGAGGGCCGTTTTTCGGAGGCCTTTGAAGAGATTTTGGAGCGTGCTCAGCGCGAAGGTGCAAGTTTGGATGAGTTTCAGCGCGTGGTATCGGTGCTGCGCTCTGAGTTTCGGCGGTTTCGTCTCGAGAAAAAGGACGAGGATCGCTACATGGATCGCGTCTGGCACAACGCACGCGTACTGGTCGGCGCGGCCTCCATACGCCTTTTGGGTCGCCAAAAGCTCGAACAGCAAGAGGTGTCGCAGTGGCTGAGTTGGGTTGGTGAGCGATTGGCCACCTCGCTCAGCCTATCGCTGTTGCGGGAGCAATTGGTCGGATCCCTTGCCAAGCTGCAGATAGAGCGCTGCGCTGTATCGCTCTACACGGCTCCTGCTTCAAAGGAGTTGAAGCTATTGGTCGCGTGCACTGAGTCCGGCCAGCTCGCCGTCGCGCAGGACAAATTTGACCATCATCAGATGGCGCCCCGGGCTCTTTTTGAAGGTGAGCGACCGCGACACTTCGTCGTGATGCCCATCAGTTTTGAGACGGAAATGCTCGGCGTGGGGGTGTTTGAGAGCGGGACTATGCCGACGGTCTACGAGACCTTGCGTCAGCAGGTGGGCTCCGCGGTCAAAGGCGCGATATTGCATCGTGAGATGGTGGCGCAGGTCACTATCCGCGAACGATTGGAGAAGGAGCGCATCGCAGGTGAAGCGCGCCTAGCCGCTGAGATCCAGACCAGTGTTCAGCCTGCTGTGCTCGACGTGGCGGAGCTCGATCTTGCTGCATGGAGCGAACCGGCGGCCGAGGCGGGGGGCGACTACTATGATGTGTTGCCCGCGCGCGAAGGCGCCTGGCTCGCCATTGGTGACGTCACCGGGCACGGCTTGGCCTCGGGGTTGGTCATGTTGATGATTCAAAGCATGATCGCTGGCTTGGCCCGGCAAGATTGCCAACTGACGCCGAGCGCCGTGGTGTCGGCGGTGGGTGATGCGCTCTGGGACAACGTGCGTCGACGCCTCAAGCGAGACGATCACGCGACGTTGACTGTGCTCAAGTATCATAAAAATGGGCGGTTTACCTTCGCTGGCGCTCATGAAGACATCATCGTGTGGCGCAAAAATACCGGTAAATGCGAGGTGGTTTCCACGACGGGGTTTTGGGTCGGGGCAGTGCCCAGCGTGCGTCGGATGACGCAAGACGCGGAGATCATTCTGGAGCTCGGTGATACCCTGGTCTTGCACACTGACGGCATCACTGAGGCACGGAACGCGCGCCAAGAGCAGTTTTCTGAGGAACGTTTGGTCGCCATCATCGAGTCCAAAGGAGGACTTGCCTCGCATTTGATCCGTGACGCAATCACTGAAACGGTACGTGGCTGGACGGCCAGCGTGGATGACGACATGACCTTGCTGGTCGTGACGTACGTCGGGGGCTGATCTTACGCGCCTGGCTTGAACGCAGGCTGCGCTCTGTCCTTTTGGGGACGTGCGTGTTTGGTGCCCAGCAGATATTCGCGCGGGGTCGTGCCCAAGAATGCGCGAAACACGCGATGGAACTGCACGTAGCTGCCAAAACCGGCGTTGAGCGCCGCTTCGAGCAAGTTGCCACCGCTGCGCTCCACCAAGCGCAGAAAGGTCTCAAGCCGCAAGCGGTTGCGGTAGTCCCCCACGGAGAACCCCATCTCCGACTTGAACAGTTTTCCCAACCTGCCCTCTGAGGTGCCCAGGCGGGCAGCCAGCTGTGCGCGCTCAAGACTGGGCTTTTGATGCATCAGCTCGACCGCGCGCGATACCAGCTCCGTTTGTGCGATGGCCCGCGGATGCCGGGCGCGAAACACCGGACGCTCCGGAACTTGTCCGGCCTCGTCTCGTTTGAGCTCGATCAAGTTGGCCAGGAGGGAACAAAATACGGCCGCTTGGGTCTGCTTGGATTCGTCCACGGGCGCCCCGGTGAGCGCACCATCGCTGGAGAGCAGCCCCACCTGTCCTCGCGCAGAGATGATGGGGGTAAGAGCGATCCAACCGTTTTCCAGAATGCGTGTCTCGCCATCCAGCTGCACGGTGCGTGGGGCGTCGTCCAAGAGCAACCACCGATCGCCGTCCGACTCCGCTCGCTGAAATGCCTCGCGGTGGTTGTCACCCAGCGCGAAGGCAATGCGATGTTCGTCGGTGGTTTGACCGCTCAGACCGGTGCCCCAGCTGCCGTGTAGTAGTTGGTCCTGGGGTTGAAAGAGAAATATTCCGACGCGTTCCAGCCCGATGCGGTCGCGCAGGAGTTCCACGGCCCGGCGCAAGATCACGTCGAGATCTTGGTAACAAGAGAGCTCGTCAATCGCCGACAGCACGCTCATGACGCCCCCCCGTGGGGACCCCGGGCGTGCGTGCAGACTGGTTGATCCAAGAACAATGGGCCAATCGACGCGGCGGATGCGCTGCTCTTGGCTGTCCATGGGCTTTCCCAACTCAAGGTGTGTTTCGACCATCCCTTGGCCCTCCTCGTTATCAATCAGGCTAAAGCGTGCTCTTGGTAGGGTCCTCTTTCTTTTCCCAGATCCATCTCATTTCCGGGGCTAGTGGTCCGCAGGGTCGAGCGAGTTGTCATCTGGCGACCGCGACTTGTCATTTGGAGCAGGCGCCGTGCGTTTGCGCCGGAGCAACGGCTCAGCTGGGGATCACAAAGAACACACGGAGCGCGACCCGAAAGAACAAAGTCGGCGAACGACAAGAATCATCGAGGCGTCGTGGGCACACTTGGATCATGAAACGAATCAAACGCCATACTCATCACGTACATCTCGTTCACTTTGCTCTGCTCGTTGGGCTCGCCTGCGGCTGCTCCGTACAGCCAGATTCGGACCAGCCGCCAAAAGTGGATGCTCGCAAACAGGAAGTGAGGTCCATTGAGCAGGGGCCCATCGTCGAGCCGCCCGATCCTCCTCTTACAACGGGCAACCCGCTCGCGGGCGCTGCGCTCTTCGTCGACCCAGAGTCCTTGGCCATGCTGCGCGCGAACGCACTCCGGAGCGAGCATCCGGATCAAGCGCGGCTCTTGGATCGCATCGCGCAACAGCCCATGGCCATGTGGATGGGCGGATGGAACAGCGATATTTATCGCGCTGTCGATCACTACGTGTCACGCGCCCAAGCTGACGGGTCTGTACCTGTGATGGTCGCCTACAACATCCCCGAGCGTGATTGTGGACAGTACTCGCAAGGGGGCGTGGCCAGCGGTGAGGAGTACCAGCGTTGGGTCAGGCTTGTGCGCTCTGGCATTGCCCAGCGTCCGGCGGTCGTGGTGCTGGAACCGGATGCGCTCGGTATGTTGTCGGAGTGCCTGAATGAGGACCAGCAAAGGCAGCGTTTGTCGCTGCTCAAGGACGCGGTCAAGGTCTTGCGCCAGGACCCGAACACCACCGTCTATCTTGATGCCGGTCACGCACGCTGGCTACCGGCGCCAGTCATGGCCCAACGGCTCGTTCAAGCGGGCATCGCGCACGCGCATGGATTTGCCCTCAACGTTTCCAACTACGTCTCCACCGAAGAAAACCTCGACTATGGTCAGCAGCTGTCGAGCCTGGTTTTTGACAAGCCCTTTGTCATCGACACCAGTCGCAATGGTCGAGGAGCGTATGAGCAAGCAACGACTATTGAAGAGAGCTGGTGCAATCCTCCGGGCAGGAAGCTTGGCCACGTGCCCACCACCGACACCGGGGACGACCTTTGTCAGGCATTTTTGTGGCTCAAGCGACCCGGGGAGTCGGACGGGGAGTGCAATGGGGGGCCAGTGGCCGGCGCTTTTTGGTTGGACCAAGCGCTCACCATGGCCAGCGATGACTGAGCCATGGGCGTAGGCGCGACGGCCGCGCGGGGCGTGCTGGAAGACGATCGCACACGTCCACCCACCTTCGCGTGATCGATCGCGGGCCGTCATGCATGGAGCAGGTACGCTCGGTGTACTAGAAGATTTCAGCCCCTCGCTATCGCCCCATTGCCGTGAAGACCACCCCATCTCTCTCAGTTGTCTCGTTTGTTCTGTTGTGCGTGGGGGCCGGTTGCGCGGCGGGGCAAGATCCGGGCGAGTTTGATGCCGACGGGGCGGGGGGAGCGGTGGCCTCGGGCGGGCTTACGGGGTCGAGCGGAGGCGCTGGGGGCGACCAGGCGAGTGGAGGAGGACCGGCCGCTGGCGGTAGCGTCTCTGTGTCGAGCGGCGGCGGTCCAACAGGGAGCGGCGGTGGGCCGCTGGGGACCGGCGGTGGAGATGGCGCGATGACGGCCGCCGAGCTGGTGGACAGTTGGGGCCTCGGGTGGAACTTGGGCAACAGTCTGGACGTGCCGGAAGGCGAAACCGAGTGGGGAAATCCAGAAGTGAGCGCCTCGTTGCTCGAGGGGGTGGCCGCGGCGGGATTTGACGTGGTGCGCATCCCCGTCACCTGGTCGTTGCACACAGGCCCTGGTCCTGACTACCTGATCGACGAGGCCTGGCTGTCGCGCGTGGCTCAAGTGGTGGACTATGTCCAGCAAGCAAATATGTCCGCCATCATCAATGTGCATCATGACGGTGCGGATGAGTTAGAGGGTGTGGAGTGGCTGACCCTCAATGACGTGGACGGCAACATAACGACCCAAAACAACCAGGCGGTTGAAGCGCGTTTTGTGCGCATTTGGACACAAATTGCGCAATATTTTGCGGATTACGATGGAGGGTTGTTGTTCGAGAGCATGAACGAGATCCACGATGGCTATGACGCTCCAGATCCGCAGTACTATTCGATCATCAATCATCTCAACCAAATCTTCGTTGACCTGGTGCGGACGAGCGGTGGCCACAATGCTGAGCGGCACTTGGTGGTACCTGGTTACAATACGAACATCGACTACACCGTGGCGGGCTTCGAAGCACCCGTTGATGTAGCCCCTGATCACCTGATCCTGTCGGTGCACTTTTACGATCCGTACACCTTCACCATCGAGGGCTCGACGATGACTTGGGGCGCGCAGTCACCGGGCACGGATACTTGGGGCCAAGAGGACTACGTGGTGGAGCAGTTCGACAAGCTGCGCGCGACCTTCGTCGACGCGGGGCTACCGATGATTGTGGGTGAATATGGCACCAGTCACCTGGCTGGTTATGAAGACTACCGCCGCTACTACATGGAGTACGTCACCAAGGTGATCTCCGATCGCGGGATTGTGCCCATCTATTGGGACAACGGCGGGACGCAGTCCGGCGGCGACAACTTTGGCTTGTTGTCGCGCGTGGATGGCAGCGTTGCGTTTCCCACGGTGCTGGACGCAATGGTGCGAGCCACAACCAGCAGCTACGCACTCTCTGACGTGGCCTTGCCCGCGCCTTGATCTTGATTCACCTGCCGTGATCAGCGAATGATGTCGGGGCGCGGCTCGCACAGAAAATCGACGCTCAGTTCCGCGTCGGGGTTGGCCTGCAACTCGGCGCAAGCGCTCTCACACAGCTCAATGGCCTTGGGGTCGTCTTCATCGTCGTAGTGCCAGCTGTCTGACTCCTCGCACTCTGAATCGTAATTCAGCCGCATCTTCTTGCCGTCCACCGAGACGGACACGTCGACCTTGTCGGGATCAAAGCTGGTCCCCGACTCGGGATTTTCAGGCATCGGGATGGTGCAGGCTAGAGAACTCTCCCGGATCGCCTCGATGGCGGCGCGGAACGCACGCTCCGTAGCGCTGGGGTCCCCCGTGTCGATGAGGAACGCCGCGTCTGTCCCGCCCACGCGGGCCAATTCGTTGAGCGCTTCGAGGGTGTCAGGTGGGGTGCATGGTGTGTCCCCGCCGCCGTCGCCGAAATCACAGCTCCCCCAGTCGTCCCAGCCATCTGGAAGGTCGTCCGGCGGGGTGGTGGGGTTTTCGATGCCGATCACATAAGTCGGCAAACCATCCGCATAGAAATCTTCTGCTGCCTGCAGTGCCCCCGAGATGTCCGCATCGCATCCTTGCGGGAGACCATCGGTGACCAAGACAATGGCAAACTCGGCTTCTTCCTCGGTGCCTCGCAGGGCGTCCAGCGAGGTGCCCACACCGGTCAGAGCGGCTTGGGTGGGGGTGCCGCCCCGCCAATCTCCGCCAGCGAGCGGCGAGCCCACTTCATCCTCATAGTCGGAAAATGCATCGGAAAACGCGTCAGAAGGCAGAGCTGTCATGCTCACCTCGGGGTTGGCGTAATTGTCCGACTCGCATTGATCCTCGAGGGCGGGAAACAACGCCATGGACGCCGAAAGGCCCTGGGAGGATGAATCCTCGAAGAAAGCGGACGTCGCCTCGACCACTGGTTGCCATTTGGACTCGGGATCGTGCCACCAACGGGGCTGATCCAGCTGGCCCATGCTGCCCGAAACATCGAAGGCAAAGGCGAGGTACACCGGCGGCAACTCGGCCGCGGCTGAAACGGTCTCACAGACCGGGCCACCGCCGCCGCCACCCCCGTTCTCCGAGTCCGAGTCAGAGTCCGAATCGGAATCCCCGGAGGTCGTGATGTCGAGCGTGGTGCCCGAGTCGCCGTCGCCGTCCCCGGCTCCGTTTCCGCCAGCGTCGCCATCCCCCTCGCCCGAGCTGTCGTCACTGCAGGCTTGGGACGCGAGACCCACGCACGCGCCCACACACAAGACGTAGAACAGTCGATGAGTCATACAGGATAATTCCTTTCAGGGGAGCGGAGCGCCGTTTCACCCGACGCACCAAGCGCCAGCCGACTACTACGATGAGCCGATTCGGGGTTGGTCGTCGTGCCAAGTCAGATTGCCGCACAAACTTACAGTGCCGCACAAACGTACATTGCCGCCCAAGGTTACAATGAGGAGCCCACTATTTCTGCCATCCAAATGTCGAAGTCCCCCCCCCGATCAGAGGAGAAGTATAGCCGTTTGCCGTCGAGACTCAACCAAGGGTCGCGGTCGTCGCCGCTGCTGTTGATTCCACGAATAATGTGGGGCGCGGAGAACGTGGCGCGTAGCGTGGTGCGGTAGGAATAGTAAAGGTCGGATGGATCTTCACTGGCTGAGTCGATCAAACTGTACAAAAAGGTGAGACCGTCTTCGGTGAGAAACCCGTCGACGATCTCTATCCCGTCGAGCTCGAGTTCATCAATGGGCTGGGGTGCAGCAAAGCGTGCGTCTTGGTCAGCGCGCTCGGCGAGATACGTTTGGTAGCCGTTGCCCCCGCGGCGTGAGCCCAACGGCATGACCGTGTCCGCCATGGCGCAAGGGCGCGGAATGTCGTCCTCTTCCGACGATAGCTCCACCACGCGCTGAGGCTCGCTCCACGTGGCGTCGCGCCGGGGACGCACGGACACGAAGATGTCGAGCCCGCCCAGCGTGTCGTCCTTCTGCGTACCTACCCACAAGGATAGGCCATTGAGAGCGAGCGCGGCGCTTGAATCGAATCCTTCGGCGTTGACGAGGGTAAGCGGCATGAGCGGGCCAAAGGGGTCCTCCCGAGTGCCACGCACGGCGCACCAAACGTCGCTGCTCCCTTGACCACCAGGTCGTTTCGAAGTGAGGCAGAGCTCGAGTTCATCTGAGGTGAGGGTTGGATTGTCATCCTTGTCAGGATCGGAGAGCTCCGCGACCAGCTGCACGTGATCGGCCCGTAGCTCGGGCACGTCTTGCCCTTCGCCTTCTCCGCCTTGTCCTCCATAGGCAGAGCCAGCATCCTGTCCGCCGCTCGCTGTTGCGCCCGAGGAGCCGCCGAGCGTGATCGTCTCTCCAAGACCACAACTTTGGCCGGAGACGCTCACACAGAAAAGCGTAGCGCAGGGTAAAAGAAGCCGCGCGCTGATAAGACGTCGGTGCATCCGCTTCATCACGAGCACGCGGCTCATCGCTTGGGGGTCGTGTTTTCAATCCGCGCCTTGTGCGGACTATCGGGATGATCGACAAGAAACTGGGTTCTCAGTTCACTCAGTGCAGCCTCTTGTCCAGCCGCATTGAGTGCTTCCATACGCAAGACCAGGGCTTCCTCTCGGAGCTCTCCGTTGGGGAACCGTTCATCGTAGCGGCTGAGGCGCCGCAGGGCCGTCTCCGCCTGTTTGGCGCGCAGCGCTGCACGGACTTGCTCGAGCAGCGCTAGCTCATCATGCAGACTTGACGAAGCTTGAGGTGTGACTGACTGGGTTGCTCTGTCGGGCGGGAGGACTTCACCCCGTGCGACCCAGCGCTCGTTCGTCCGTGGGGGCACATCAGTGCTCGCGCGCCCGGACGGGCCGCTGTGCGTCTGTGCCTGACCCTGCCCGAGTCGCGATTGTGTGGTCGGGGTGTCGGTGTGCGAGACGGTGCTGTGCGGCGCTTTGGAAGGAGGCTCTTGGCCGACGAGCGCACGAGCGAAAGGTCCGCTCGTGTCGACTTGTTTCGAGTCCAATTGCGCTGGGTGGAACTGCGCAGGCTGGGCGTGCCCCGATTCCTGCTCTGAGTTGCCCTTTTGTGCAGCGTCTGCACGAGACGCGAGCGCGGACCTCTGCAGCGTTACCCCATCCCGGACGGAGTCATCCGTCGTGCCCAGCGGCTCAGTGAGCCGCCCGATGCCTAGCGCCACGAGGCCGAGCAGGAGCACACCTGCCCCCGACCACGCGAGCAGGGGGCCCAGCGTCGAAAGGGCGCCAGGTTGAATGGACGCGGCTCCCACTCCGCCGGGCGTGGACAAATGCCCGACGCCCGCTTCAATGGCGGGTGCAGGGCCAGAAGAGCCCGTCCCGTCCGCCCCGAAATGGACGGGGGAAGAGAGCGGCGCCAGTAAGAGCGAAAGAGCGGCGCCTTCAGGCTCTTCTTGTCCAGCATGGGCGAGAAACAGACGCTCCAACGCACTGCCTTCGTCGTGAATCAGTCGTGTTGGTTCCTTCATGGTTGTTTCTCCAATGTGACAATCTGGGAGGATGTGAGCGAGTGATGAGGGTCGGCTGCGGGGCTCGACTTGAGGGCTTGATCGAGATGCTGCGTCTTGCTGCGGAATGCGTCTCGTGCGCGGCGGAGCCTAGAAGCTACAGTTCCCACAGGGATGCCGAGCAGTTCAGAAATCTCTGGTGCGGTCATGCCCTCGATCTCGTAGAGGGAAAAAACCGTGATGAGGTCCGGGGCCATGCTGCCCAAGACGCGGTCCAGGACCTGCAGGGCGAATTGTCGGTTGGTCAGTTGTGCAGCGGACGCCCCTAGGTCGGAACCAAGGTCCACCTCCTCAGAGAGCTCGAGGCGGCGCTCCTTCCGTAATGCGGTGCGCCCAAAGAAGATGGCGGTCGAGAACAAGAAGGCCTTTTCCGAGCCGGGAAAGATGTACGCGAGCCGCTCGAGCGCGATGAGATAGGCTTGTTGCGTGAAATCGGCCGCCGATTCCGGGTTGAACCCCATGCGTCGTAGCGTGCGCCAAATGATCTTGTGATGTACGCGGTACAGATCCGATAGCTGCCGTCGATCCTCGTCCGTCACGTCGCGAACGGGATCGCTGGGCGCTTGTGAGGCTCGGGTCATGGAATCTGGTGTTGTATGCACGAGGGTAGCGTTTCGATCGGTGAACTCGGCCGTAAATAGGGCGATTTCCTCCGCCGCGGTGGGGGGTCGCGCGGTCAGAAGAGCGTCACGCTCAACTGCGCGCCCAGACCATAACTGAAGGCATTCTGCTCGTAGAATATCTCATCGTTGAATCGATAGCTGTCGACAATGAGCGACGCTGCCCATGATCCGCGCACAATCACGTCCATCCAGCGCCCCAGGTCGACCCCCAATACCAATTCGGCTCCGGCGCTCAGGTAGGGGCGACGTCGGAGCTGTCCGTTTTCAGTATCCTTGCCCTCACTGCGCAGTCGTCCAGCTGTGCCATAAGCGCAGGGGCGCAGCCAAAATGCGCGTAGGCGCGCCTGGGTGGGGCACAAGTCCAAAGTCAGCTGCCATAGGCTGAACCGCGCATCTCCAGCAGATTCACTGACCTCGACGGGGGGCAGCACCACGAAGCCCAACTCAACCCCCGGTGACCACCAAGCGGCGCGCCGATCACCCCCGTAGACACTCAGGTGGGGCCCCAGTTGAGTGCGGGGGAGCGCAGCGAACGCAACTTGTGCCCCGGCCGCGCCACGCATTTCCCACCCCTTCCGCTCTGGGGCGGGGCTGGCCTTGGATGGGTGTGGGGTCGACTCCAGGTCTTCATCCAATGCGACACTCGTCACAAACGCGATGCCCTCCGCGGCTTCCGCACACGTCGCCGCAGAGATGGTCCGCTGCAACGTGGTTGTGCCAGACGAGAGCAACCGAAGTTGCGCTTGGTAGCCGTGCTCGAGGCGCAGCACCTGTACATCCGCCCGGGCGCTGCCTGCTGTCAGCTCTACGCGCTTGTCCGGAAGTCGCGCGGCAAGGTCGCGCACAAAACGCGCTTGATCAAAACATGGGTCCGAAGTGCTGATGTGGATCAGCACTGGAGGTGGGGCGGCAGTGCTCTCGTGGGCGTGGGCGGCGCTGGTGAGCGCGCAGTGCGTCGCGATTAGGCTCAAAGCGCGACGCCACCCCTGGCCGACGCGGAGAATTATTTCCCGGACCATGAGGGATGACTCAAGGGATGCTCCGCGCGATGATCAATCGTTGTCGCTTGCGGTCTTGATGGGTGGAAGCTTTACGGGGCCTGACTCATCGCCGCTCGTTGGCAAGAGCGTGGGTTGCGCTGCAGGGCGGTCAGCGGCGTGATCTGGGCTGGCCGATTTCACGTTGATCTCGACCGCGGGGGGCGCGTCGGGCCCTTGGGCACTTTCAGTTCTGAAGATGCGGCTAAATTGCCGAGGGAACAACAGCGCCGCCAAGGTGATGACCAGCATCGCGCCCACCGCAAGGATCAAGGGCTTGTTGGCTTTGGCCTGATTGATCCACTGCGACATGCGCTGGGGCTTCACGGACGAGGGCGCTTGGCCCGCGCTCGCTCGGGGCGGTTCGGGTCGAAGAATCGCGGCCGCCGCCGCGGCACGCTGCTCGTCTTCGCTGAGGATCAACGTCGCTTCGCGGGGTGCGTAGCTGCTTGGCGCGCGCGATACCCGATCAAATTGCTCCAAGCGGGAGGAATCCAGACGAGGGTGCGCGGAGGTGGGGACAGGGGCCTCGGGAGGTCGACTACTGTCCGCAGCGCGTCGAATGGCCGCGCGTTGTTCCTCGAGCTTGGGTCCCATCGTCTCCTCTACCCAGGCGGCCACCTGAGCTGGGGTCGAGAAAAACTCCTGACGGGCCACAACTCGCCGCACCTGGGTCAACATCTCTTCGGCGGTTTGAAAGCGTGCACTCGGGGCCTTCTCCAGAGCTGTCATGCACACCCAGTCGAGCGCCGGAGGCGGACAAAACCCAACCTGGCTGGGCGGAGGAACTTGCTGTTCGACCACGTTGCGCAGTGTTTCCTCGGCGCTCGCGCCGCGAAATGGTTCCACGCCCGTGAGCGAATAGTAGAGCACTACGCCCATGGAAAAGATGTCGGCGCGCTGGTCTACGGGGTGGCCCAGAATGAGCTCGGGAGCCAAATAGCCCGGCTTGCCCCACACTGGTCCTTGGCTTTCTGCTCCGCCCCGCGCGCGGGCGATCCCAAAATCTGCGATGCGACATGACCCATCCACGCTGACCAGCAGGTTGTGGGGCGTCAAGTCGCAGTGAACGAGGTTGAGTGGTCGCCCCGCCTTGTCCACTGCCCGGTGCGCCGCGTCGAGGCCGGCCAAGGCGTCCAGGATGATGGTGACGATCTTGGATGGATCCCGTTGTTTGGGCGATCGATCACAAAGTTCAAACAAGCTGCCCCCCTCGACGTAGTCGAGAACGAGATAGGGCTCTGTTGGTGTTCCCACATCCACAACGCCGACGATGTTGGGATGATGCAATTGCGATAGCAGCTCGGCTTCGCGAAAAAAGGCGCCCAGCGCGTCAAACTGCTCAGCGCCCGTGTCGGCCCCGTTGCTCGGCAGGGAGCGCAACACCTTCATGGCAAACAGCCGCTGAAATCCGGCGGCTCCCGAGAATCGACACAAGTAGACGCTGCCCATCCCACCGCGCTTGAGGCGAGCCAAAACTTCGTAACGTCCGACGCGGGGTAGAGGTGGGTCCGGCTCTGGCGCTTGGGTCGGGCGAGAACCTTGCGTCACCCCGGGAGCTCTGGTGCTGTTGATGGCAGTATTGAGTTGCGACAGCTCCTGCTTGACCGACTGTGCCAGACGTACTGAAGGGATGGGACGGTCATCGTCCAAGTCGGGAGAACTGTCGCGGTGGATCTTGGGTGCCGTGGATTGGAGGAACACCGGGGCAGTTCCACCTTGAACAGTGGAGCTGAAGAGCGCATGGGGGTTCTCACGCGCCTGATTGGACTGCTGCGTGGGCGGAGAGCTGGATGTTCTCACGCCCGCGTTGGCCGGGCTGGATTGGTAGAGCATGCGTCGCTCGACCGGAGCCTTGGTGAGTGCGGCGCTTGCGCCCACCAGGGTTGCGCCAAAATCGCCGGTGGTCTGCGGCTTGGTCTTGGGCCCTTGCTCGGCGCCCTCCTCCTTGGCCGGGGCATTCAATGAAACGCGTCGGCGCACCATGAGCGGTGCCTCTGGCTGTGCCTTGGCCGCAGCCGGCACTTGCACCTCCGGCGGAGCCGCCGGGACGGGGGTCTTGGCTGTCCCTGAACCGACATGGACGATTGTCTTTCCGAACGACTTGCCCTGCGTCATAGGTCGGTAGGAGGGTAGCATTCAATTCCGCACACTCGACGCGAAAAGTGGTCTTTTCTGCTAGGGCTGCTTAGCTAGAGCTTCCGGACATCCACTGTGGCTGGAGCGTCGCCTGGCCGTCAGGCGCTAGGATCGAGTCGTGATCGCTTGAATAACCAGGCGCTGAGCCCCAACCCCAGGGCTGGTACGAGGGCGGCCCCGAACAGGACCGCGCCGAACCCAGCCGTGTCCCCCCACCACCAAAACAGCAGCGCATAGATGCTGCCCACTCCCACACCAGCAAGACTGCCCCACAGCGAGCAACTCCACACCGGCCAGCGCAACGCGCCGGCGAGCAGGGCCATCGCTTCCGAAAGTACGGGCAATGCGCGACTCAGCGCAATGGCCATCGCCGCGCCGCGGGTGGAACCAAATTGCAGCGCGCGCTGTTAAGTTGCTTCTCCCAGCGAGCGTCGCGTTCCGGCGGTGC
>Ga0315912_10002487_pt1 | contig 19523 bp, 22 predicted proteins | sample VfabasoilMG_FD_204469 | JGI IMG/M metagenome (GOLD analysis project Ga0315912, IMG submission 204469) | Garden soil microbial communities collected in Santa Monica, California, United States - V. faba soil | ecosystem: Environmental > Terrestrial > Soil > Garden | place: USA: California...
CCTCGACATCCCGATCGCCACGCCGCAGACGCGCATGGCGCTCTTCGCCATCACCGGCGCGACGCTGATCGGCACGCTGCTGCTGGCGCGCTGGCTGACCACCTCGCGCTTCGGGCGCGTGCTCGCGGCGATCCGCGACGCCGAGCAGCGCGTGATGTTCTGCGGCTACGACACGGTGAACTACAAGCTGTTCGTCTGGACGCTGTCGGCGGTGATCTGCGGCATCGCGGGCGCGCTTTACGTTCCGCAGGTCGGCATCATCAACCCGGGCGAAATGTCGCCCGCCAACTCCATCGAGATCGCCATCTGGGTCGCCGTCGGCGGGCGCGGCACGCTGGTGGGGGCGATCCTCGGCGCCGGGCTGGTGAACGGCGCGAAGAGCTTCTTCACGCAGGCCTTCCCCGAGTACTGGCTGTTCGCGCTCGGGCTGATCTTCATCCTGGTGACGCTGTTCCTGCCGCAGGGCATCATGGGCCTTGTGAAGAAAAAAGCGTGACGAAAAAACCGTGACCACCAGCGCCACTACCGCGAACGAGAGCGGCGGCTTCAGCCACGTCGCCACCGAGGGCCTGGACACCACGCATGGCGTGGTCCTGTACCTGGAGGACATCTCGGTGTCCTTCGACGGCTTCAAGGCCCTCAACAAGCTGTCGCTGCAGATCGACATCGGCGAGCTGCGCTGCGTGATCGGCCCGAACGGCGCCGGCAAGACCACCATGATGGACGTCATCACCGGCAAGACGCGCCCGGACGAGGGCACCGTGTTCTTCGGCCAGACCATCGACCTCGCGCGCCTGACCGAGGCGCAGATCGCGCACGCCGGCATCGGCCGCAAGTTCCAGAAGCCGACCATCTTCGAGCAGCACAGCGTGTTCGAGAACCTGGAACTGTCGATGAAGGCCGACAAGCGGGTGCGCAGCACGCTGTTTTCGAAACTGAGCAACGAACAAAGGGATCGAATTTCCGATAGTTTGAGTCTGATCAGGTTGAAAGAAAGTTCGGACCAGGCCGCCGGGCTGCTGTCCCACGGCCAGAAGCAGTGGCTGGAGATCGGCATGCTGCTCATGCAGGAACCGCGGCTCCTGCTGCTCGATGAGCCGGTCGCGGGCATGAGCGACGAGGAGACCGAGCGCACCGCGGAGCTGTTCCTGTCGCTCGCCGGCAAGCACTCGCTGGTGGTGGTCGAGCACGACATGGCCTTCATCGAAAAGATCGCGCGCAAGGTCACGGTTCTGCACGAAGGCAGCGTGCTCGCCGAGGGCACGATGGCGCAGGTGCAGGCCGATCCGAAGGTGATTGAAGTGTATCTGGGTAGATAGGTTTTACTTTTCATTCGCCTTTCAAAAAAATGCTGACCGTTAAAAACCTCAACCAGTATTACGGGGGTTCTCATATCCTTCGGGACCTTTCGTTCGAAATTCCTGCGGGGAAAGTCACCGCGCTGCTCGGGCGCAACGGCGTCGGCAAGACCACGCTGCTGCGCACGCTGATGGGCCTGGTGCCGGCGAAGGATGGTGAAATCACCTTTTATGATGAAAAAATAACGCATGTAAAACCCTACGCGCGCGCGCGCGCGGGAATCGGCTACGTGCCGCAGGGCCGCGAGATCTTCCCGCGTCTGACGGTGGAGGAGAACCTGCAGATGGGCCTGGCGACGCTGCCGCGCGGCGCGCGCGTGCCGGCGCGCATCTTCGAAATGTTCCCGGTGCTCAGGCAGATGCTCAGGCGGCGCGGCGGCGACCTGTCCGGCGGCCAGCAGCAGCAGCTCGCCATCGGGCGCGCGCTCGCGATGGGCCCGAAGCTGCTGATCCTGGACGAACCGACCGAGGGCATCCAGCCGTCGATCATCAAGGACATCGAGCGCGTCATCCGCGCGCTCGCCGCCACGGGCGACATGGCGATCCTGCTGGTGGAGACCTACTACGATTTCGCGCGCTCGCTGGCGGACCAGTACATCGTCATGGAGCGCGGCGAGATCCTCAGGCAGGGCGCCGGCGCCGACATGGACAAGGACGGCGTCAAGGCCCTGCTGGCGGTATGATTCCGCGATGCTGCTCGCCGAGCCGATGGTCAGTTCCTGGAAGGCCCGCCTCGCGCTCGAATTCTCCTTCCAGGACGGCAAGACCAGGCTGAGCGGCAAATCCCACGACGGGCCGCTGGTGGTGCAAAAGCCGCTCTACCCGGAGGGCGGGAACGTGTGTCACGCCATCATCGTGCACCCGCCCGGAGGTATTGCAGGCGGGGATGAATTGAATCTGGAAGTCACGGCAAAAGAAAGCGCATCGGCCCTGCTGACGACGCCGGGCGCGACCAAGTGGTACCGCTCGGCGGGCGCCTGGGCGAAACAGAGCCTTTCTTTCAGCGTGCGCGGCCTGCTCGAATGGCTGCCGCAGGAAACCATCGTGTTCGACGGCGCGCTCGCGCAAAGCGCCTGCGAGGTGGACCTTGCCGCCGATGCCGGGTTGATCGGCTGGGACATCGTCTGCCTCGGGCGCACCGGCTCGGGCGAGACCTTCCGGCGCGGCAGCTACCGCCCGTCAATCCGCCTGCGGCGTGCTGGCAAGCTGCTGTGGATGGAGCGCGCGCGCATCGACGGCGGCGGCAGGCTGCTGGAATCGCCCGCAGGATTGGGAGGAAATCCTGTTTTTGGTACCTTGTTTGCTTCTTCCCTGAATTTAAATCAGGAGCTTTTGAACGAATCCCGCAAACCCGAACCGGAAACTGGCCGCGGCGCTGTCACGCTGCTGCCCGGGGTCCTGCTGGCGCGCTACCTGGGCGATTCGAGCGAGGCGGCGCGGCGCTATTTCATCTCGCTCTGGCGCATCCTGCGCCCCCGGCTTGCCGGGCTGGAAGCGATCGAACCGAGGATCTGGCAGACATGAAGAGAGAGACATGACGAGAGATACGGCGAACAAGGCGCTGGTCGAGGCGATGCGCAAGAGCGGCGCGGCCGCGACCGGCAAGGCGGCGCGCCTGCTGGTGAAGGCCTACCGTACGCGCACGCCGGCCGCGACCGGCGACGTGGTGCTGCGCAACGAGGAAGACGCCTATCACGTGCAGGCCGAGGTGTTCGAGGCGCTCTGGCCGGGCGCGCGCCCGGCGGCATGGAAGGTGGGCGGGCCGAGCGACAAGGTCGTGCCGACCGCCGCGCCGATTCCGGCCGAGAAGCTGCTGCGCAGCCCCGCCAGCGTCGTCGGCGCGAACATGCGCATGATCGGCGTGGAGGCGGAGGTGGCGTTCCGGCTGGCCAAGGACCTGCCGCCGCGCGCGCGGCCCTATTCGGGGCGCTCGGTGATGGCCGCCGTCGGCGAAGTGCTGGTGGCGATCGAGCTGTGCGACACGCGGCTCGCCAACTGGAAGAAAACCTCCGGGCTGTGGAAGCTCGCGGACTTCCAGAACAACGACGCGCTGGTCACCGGCAGCGGCACCCGGGACTGGCAGAAAATCGATTTCCTCAAGCAGGAAGTCGAGTTCAAGGTCGGCGCGCGCGTCGTGCGCGCCAGGGGCGCGCACTCCTTCGGCAATCCCGCGCGGCTGCTGCCGTGGCTCATCACGCATTGCGCGAAGCACGGCCACGGCCTGCACGCCGGCGACGTCATCACCACTGGCGCCTGGACCGGGCTGGAGATCGCCAAGCCGGGCGACGAGGTCACCGCGAAGTTTCCTGGCATCGGCGAAGCGACGGTTCGCATAAATTGAAGGTCTTTTTCTTTTGTGATTTTTCAAAAAAATAATTCATGGACCTAACCCCCAGAGAGAAAGACAAGCTGCTGATCTTCACCGCGGCGCTGCTCGCCGAGCGGCGCAGGGCGCGCGGGCTGAAGCTCAACTATCCGGAGGCGGTGGCCTTCATCACCGCCGCGGTGATGGAAGGCGCGCGCGAGGGCAGGAGCGTGTCGGACCTGATGGGCTATGGCTCGACGATCCTCAAGCGCGCCGACGTGATGGACGGCGTGCCCGAATTGATCCCCGACATCCAGGTCGAAGCCACCTTTCCCGACGGCACCAAGCTCGTCACCGTCCACAACCCGATCATTTGAGGAGAGGCGAATGGTTCAAGCGGTTTTTGCCCTGGTTTTCTTTTCTGGTTCGGTACTTGCCCATCCGGGCCACGGCGCGCTGCAGGTCCACTGGCACCTGGGGGACGTTGCTCTGGCTGTGTTGGGTTTCCTTGTCATTTCCTTGCTGGTTTATCTCGTCAGGAAGGCCCTGAAGCGATGATCCCGGGCGAGATGCAGGTCGCCAAGGGCGACATCGAGCTCAACAAGGGGCGGCGTGTTGTTGGTTTGAAGGTTGTAAATACAGGAGATAGGCCCATTCAGGTCGGCTCGCACTATCACTTCTACGAGACCAACGAGGCGCTCAAGTTCGACCGCCAGAAGGCCTACGGCTGCCGGCTGAACATCGCCGCGGGGACGGCCGTGCGCTTCGAGCCCGGGCAAAGCAGGACGGTTGAATTGCTTGATCTGGCGGGTTTGCGCAGCGTGTTCGGTTTTGCCGGAAAAGTGAACGGCAAACTCAAATGAAAATCACAAGACAAGCGTACGCGGAGATGTTCGGCCCGACGGTCGGCGACCGCGTGCGGCTCGCCGACACCGAGCTGTGGATCGAGGTCGAGAAGGACCACACGGTCTACGGCGAGGAGGTGAAGTTCGGCGGCGGCAAGGTGATCCGCGACGGCATGGGGCAGAGCCAGTTGCTGTCGGCGAAGGTGGCCGACACCGTCATCACCAACGCGCTCATCATCGACCACTGGGGCATCGTCAAGGCCGACATCGGCATCAAGGGCGGGAAAATCTGGAAAATCGGCAAGGCCGGCAACCCGGACATCCAGCCGGCGATCACCATTCCGATCGGCGCCGGCACCGAAATCATCGCCGGCGAGGGCATGATCGTCACCCCTGGCGGCATCGACGCGCACATCCACTTCATCTGCCCGCAGCAGATCGAGGAGGCGCTGATGTCGGGCGTTACCACCATGATCGGCGGCGGCACCGGGCCCGCGACCGGCACCTTCGCCACCACCTGCACGCCCGGCCCCTGGCACATCCACCGCATGCTGGAAGCGGCGGAAGCCTTTCCGATGAACCTGGGTTTCCTCGGCAAGGGCAACGCCTCGCAGGCCGCACCCCTTTCCGAGCAGATCAAGGCCGGCGCCATGGGCCTGAAGCTGCACGAGGACTGGGGCACCACCCCGGCGGCGATCGATACCTGCCTGGGCGTGGCCGACAAGGAAGACGTGCAGGTCGCGATCCACACCGACACGCTGAACGAATCGGGCTTCGTCGAGACGTCCGTTGCGGCGATGAAGGGCCGCTCCATCTCCACCTTCCATACCGAGGGCGCGGGCGGCGGCCATGCGCCGGACATCATCAGGATCTGCGGCGAGCCCAACGTGCTGCCCTCGTCGACCAACCCGACGATGCCCTACACGGTGAATACGGCGGCCGAGCACCTCGACATGCTGATGGTCTGCCACCACCTCGATCCGGCGATCGCCGAGGACGTGGCCTTCGCCGAGTCGCGCATCCGCAAGGAAACCATCGCCGCCGAGGACATCCTGCAGGACCTGGGCGCGTTCTCGATGATGTCGTCGGACTCGCAGGCCATGGGCCGCGTGGGCGAAGTGATTATCCGGACGTGGCAGACAGCACATAAGATGAAGATTCAAAGGGGCTCTTTAAAAGAAGACAAAAACAAAAACGACAATTTCCGCGTCAAGCGCTATATCGCCAAATACACGATCAATCCCGCGATCGCGCACGGCCTCGCGCACGCGGTCGGCTCGATCGAGGAGGGCAAGCTCGCGGATCTCGTGCTGTGGCGGCCCGCTTTCTTCGGGGTGAAACCGTCTTTGATCATCAAAGGAGGCGCCATCGCGGCCGCCGCGATGGGCGATCCGAACGCGTCGATCCCGACGCCGCAGCCGGTGCACTACCGGCCGATGTTCGGCGCCTTCGGCAAGGCGCTGTCGACCTCGATCACCTTCACGTCCAAGTCGGGCCTGAAGAACCCGGCGCTGCAGAAGCTCAACCTGCACAAGGCCCTGGTCGAAGTGAAGAACGTCCGCAAAGTCGGCAAGAAGGACATGATCCACAACAGCTGGCAGCCGGACGTCACGGTCGATCCGGAGACCTACGAGGTCCGGGCCGATGGCGAACTGCTCGTTTGCGAACCCGCGAAAGTCCTGCCAATGGCACAGCGGTATTTCCTCTTCTGACTGGACTGGTTTTTCCGATGCTGGAAATAAAAGCAAAACTCAAAATACCCAAGGGTGCGTACAAGCTCGACGTGCGCGGACAGCTCAGGCTGCCGTTCGACGCCCGTCAGAAGAGCCGCCTGCGCACGCAGCTCGTCTCCGGCGAGGAAGTCGGCCTGATGCTGCCGCGCGGCGAGATCCTGCGCGGCGGCGACCTGGTCACCGCCTCCGATGGCAGGGTGATCGAAATCGTTTCTCTTGAAGAGAAAGTTCTTCATGTGGAAGCGAATTCACCCCAGGCGCTCGCGAAAGTCGCCTATCACCTCGGCAACCGCCACGTGCCGGTGCAGGTGGGCGAGAACTTCCTGCGCATTGCGGAAGACCATGTGCTCGAGGAAATGGTGAAGAAGCTTGGCGCCAGGGTGTCGCACGTCGAAGCCCCCTTCGAGCCCGAGGCGGGCGCCTACGCGGGCGGCCACCAGCACGACGAGATGGGCCATGGTGGCAAGATCCACGACCATCACCACGATCACGACCACGGGCACGTTCATGACGAGCACTGCGGTCATGACCATGGTCACGACCATCATCACAAATGAGCCTGGCCAAGCTGCTGCAACTGGCGAGCCCTACGCTTCCCGTGGGCGCCTACAGCTATTCGGGCGGCCTGGAAGCGGCCATCGAGGCGGGCGCGGTCAAGGACGCCGCGACGGCGGAGCAGTGGATCGGCGATGTGCTGGAGCACGCCGTTGCGCGCATGGAAGCTCCGCTGATGTTTGCATTGATTTCTTCTTGCATTCAAAAAGATCTTTCCGAATTCGAAAACACCAATCAAAACTTCCTGGCGTCACGCGAAACCGCGGAACTGCGCGCGGAAACCGTGCAGATGGGCTACTCGCTGAATCGCCTGCTGAAGGACCTGGGCGTCGGCGAAGTGCCGGTGGAAGAGCCGTCCTTTCCGGCGGCGTTCGCCTTCGCGGCGGCGCACTGGAAGATCGTGCCGCCGGACGCGCTGCAGGCCTACTTGTGGGCCTGGCTGGAGAACCAGGTCATGGCCGCGGTGAAAGCCGTGCCGCTCGGCCAGACAGATGGACAGAGGATACTTTTGAATTTGGGGGAAAGAATTTCGGAATTGATGCCGAAAATTCTTTCCATGAAGGACGAAGATATGGGCAACTTCGTTCCGGGATTGGCGATGTTTTCCGCGCGGCACGAAACCCAGTACAGCCGCTTGTTCCGCTCATGACCCTGCGTGTAGGCATCGGCGGTCCCGTCGGGTCGGGCAAGACGGCCTTGACGCTCGCGCTGTGCAAGCGGCTGCGCGACCGGTTCAACATCGCGGTGGTCACCAACGACATCTACACCGAGGAGGACGCGCAGTTCCTGGTGCGCAACGAGGCGCTCGCCCCCGAGCGCATCATCGGCGTGGAGACCGGCGGCTGCCCGCACACCGCGATCCGCGAGGACGCCTCGATCAACCTGGAGGCGGTGGCGCGCCTGAACCGGCGCTTCACCGGCCTGGACATGATCCTGATCGAATCGGGCGGCGACAACCTCGCCGCCACCTTCAGCCCCGAGCTCTCCGACCTGACGCTCTACGTCATCGACGTCGCCGCCGGCGACAAGATTCCGAGGAAGGGCGGGCCCGGCATCGTCAAGTCCGACCTGCTCGTGATCAACAAGATCGACCTCGCGCCGATGGTGGGCGCGTCGCTGGAGGTGATGGACCGCGACGCGAGGAAAATGCGCGGCGCGCGGCCGTTCGTGTTCTCCAACCTGAAAAGCGGGCAGGGGCTGGACGCCATCGTCCAGTTCATCGAAACGGAAGGCATGTTACGCGCCGCCTGATTCCCGTAGCGGCCGTCGCGGCCGCGTTGATCATTGCGATCTCCTGGAAGCCCGCGTCGTATGTCGAGCAGCTGATCCGCATCCAGGCGGAACAGGAACTCGGCGGGATCGATTCCCGCATCCAGGACGAACCCGCGCAGGTCCAGGCGATGTTGCTGGACTACGCCGGCGACAGGGAACTGGTCCTGAAGGCGTGGATCGCGCTCGCCAGATACCAGGGCACCGCCCGCGACATCCTGGTGCGCTATGGTTCCGAGCGGGAATTCCAGGACGTCCTGCGGACCTACGGCGACGCCGTCATTCCCGTCATCCAGTATTTCCGGGACAACGACGTCTGGAGCGTCAGGGCGATGGATGCGACGGCGAAAGCCGTGGAGGCGGTCAAAGAGTGGTGGAAGCGGGTGACGGACAATGGTCCCGCGAGCCCCGAGCCGGCCGCGCTGCCCAAGCCGGTGCCGCTGGGTCCGGACGAACGCGGCTGGTACGCGGTCCATTTCATCAAGCACGAGGGCCACAACTTCCTCGCGCAGTTCGCGGTGAACAAGGACAGGAAGGCGGTCTGGAACCAGACCGATCGCATCGTCAAGGCGTCCACGGGCTTTTTCACCAGCGGCGTGCGCAACCTCGAAGCCAAGCATGACCTGGGCGAAAACATCACGGCCATGGACGCATTCTGGGCCGGCCTCGATGTCGCGCTGGTCGCTCTGCCCGCAAAGCTCCTCGTTTCCGGCAAGGCGATCGCGCGTTCGGGCGGGGAATTGAACCTCGCGACGCGCACCCGGCTGTTCGCGCCGCGCCTGGTGTCCGAGAGCCAGGTGTTCCGCAAGCTCGGCGCCTATGGCGCCATGGCGGCGACCGTGTACATCGTCGCCACGAACCCGAGCCTGCTGAACAGCGTGTTTGCCGAAGTCGCGGAATGGATCGGCGTGAGCCCCTGGGTCGTGCAGGTCGCGGGCTGGTCGATCCTCATCGCCGTGGCGCTCTTTGCGCTCTCCTGGCTGCTGGTCCCCGCCGCCCAATTGACGCTGTTTCTCCTGAAGCGGCCTGAACGCTCGCGGAAGTGGTCCTAGCTTGCGCGACCGGGGCATCGGGCCGCTGCTGACCCGGAAAGTCCATGACGCACTGCGCGCAGGCGCGCGCACGCTCGAGTGCTCGCTGGATCTGGACTGTTCCATGACTGCCGTCGAAACAGACGCCGCCGGATGGACATGGCAGGGCCGCCGCTACCCGTACCTCGAGACATGCAAGGACAGGACCATCTATCACTGGACCGGCGGGTCCTTCGAGCCGGTGCAGCGCTACGCGGGCTCGCTCATCAAGCTGGTGCCGACCGAGTGGGGGCCGCCGACTTTCGAGATCGACGGCATCAAGATGCTGCCGACGGCGCGGGTTTCGCCCTATGAAGACGCCGGCCGCAAGGTCGCGCTGGTCGAGCCGCGCGGCAAGGCGGTGCTCGACACCTGCGGCGGCCTGGGCTATTTCGCGGCCTGGTGCGTGAAGGCAGAGGCAAGGCAGATCCTTTCCTTCGAAAAAAACCCCGACGTGCTGTGGCTGCGCAGCCTGAATCCCTGGTCGCCCCGGAACGGCAATGGTTTGACTCTGGAACAGGGCGACATCACGGAGCGCATCGTTGCGCTGCCCGACGCCGCGTTCGACGCGGTGCTGCACGATCCGCCGCGCTTCGGCATCGCCGGCGAACTGTATTCGCAGGATTTCTACGGCCAGCTCGCGCGCGTGCTGAAGCGCCGCGGCAAGCTGTTCCACTACACCGGTTCGCCCAACAAGCTGACCAGCGGCCGCGACGTGCCGGCGGAAGTGAAGAAGCGCCTCGCGCGCGCGGGCTTCCGGGCGGAATCGAGCGGCGACGGCGTGCTCGCGGTGAGACGGTAAAATCCGCCGATGCCCAAAGGCGTCGTCGATCTCGAAGGACTGAACAGTCCCGCCAGCCAGGCGCTGCGCGCGCTGCAGCCGAGGCCCGGCCGGCCCTTCAGCCTGACAAAGATCGGCCACGTGGTGCTGATGTCGACCGACCTCGAGCGCTCGGTGCGCTTCTACACCGGCGTGCTCGGCTTTCGCGTGTCGGACGTCTATCCGGAAACCATGATGAAGGGCCGCATGGTGTTCATGCGCTGCGCGGCCGACCACCACGGCGTGGCGCTGATTGGCGCGGCGCCCGCCGGGTCTTCCGGCACGTCGCCGCAGCACGAACTGCACCACATGGCCTTCGAAGTGGCGACGCTGGACGAAGTGTTCGGCGCGCGCGACTGGCTCAGGCAGAACGGCGTCAAAGTCGAATTCGAAGGCCGGCGCCGCGCCGGCTGCCAGGTGGCGGTCGAGTTCCGCGACCCGGACGGGCACTGGCTGGAGATCTACTGGGGCCTGGACCAGGTCGGGCCGGACGGCGGGATCCGCCCGCCGCAGGAATGGCGCGAATGCTTCACGCTGGAGGAAGCGGCGAAAGACGCGCCTCCCGGACAGGACACGAGGAGATCGCGGTGACGGAGTGGACGTTCGCATCGGCACGCGCGCTGCGCAAGGCGCTGCGGGCGAAGAAGGTCTCGGCGCTGGAGCTCGCGCGGGACGCCATCGCGCAGATCGAGAAACACGACGCGAAGATCAACGCCATTTGCGTGCGCGATTTCGAGCGCGCTCTGAAGGCCGCGCGGGCGCAGGACCGGATGCTCGCCAGGGGCGGCGCCGGGCCGCTCGCCGGCATCCCGATCACGGTGAAGGAGTCCTACAACGTCGCCGGCCTGCCGACGACCTGGGGCTTCGTCCCGCAGAAGGACTTCATCGCGGCCGAGGACGCGCTCGCGGTCGCGCGCGCAAAGGCGGCCGGCGCCGTGGTCATCGGCAAGACCAACGTCCCGGTGGGTCTCGCCGACTGGCAGAGCTACAACGACATTTACGGGGTCACGGGCAATCCGTTCGACGCCAGCCGCACGCCGGGCGGCTCGTCCGGCGGCTCGTCCGCGGCGCTCGCCGCGGGCTACGGGCCGCTCTCGCTCGGTTCCGACATCGGCGGCTCGCTGCGCTCGCCCGCGCATTTCTGCGGCGTGTACGCGCACAAGCCGACCTACGCGCTGGTGCCCTCGCGCGGCCATACGCCGCCGCCGTTCCCGCCGCTGCCGTTCGACCGGGACCTCGCGGTCGTCGGTCCGATGGCGCGCTCGGCCGGCGACCTTGCCGACCTGCTCGACGTGATCGCCGGCCCGGATGAGATGGAAGCGGGCCGCGGTTACCGGCTTGCGCTGCCGAAGGCGCGCCACGCGGCGCTGAAGGGCTTTCGCATCCTCGTGCTGGACACGCATCCGATGATGCCGGTCGCGGCCAGCATCCGCTCCGCGATGGACGGGATGGCGGCGCAGCTCGCGAAAGCGGGCGCAAAGGTCCGGCGCGAAAGCGGCCTGCTGCCGGACCTCGAAGGCGCCGCCCGGCTCTACATGCGCCTGCTCATGTCGTTCCTCGCCGCCGCGTTCCCGCCGGACAGCTACGAAGGGATGAAGGCGCAAGCGGCGAAACTGCGGCCGGACGATGCCAGCCTCGCCGCGGAGCGCCTGCGCGGCATCGCACTCAGCCACCGCGACTGGCTGATGAGCGACGGCCAGCGCGCCGGGCTGCGCGCCCGGTGGCGCGCCTTCTTCGGTGAGTTCGATGCTCTGGTCTGCCCGATCATGCCGACGCCGGCGTACCCGCACGACCACCTGCCCGACCAGGCCCAGCGCCGCATCGTCGTCGATGGCAAGGACTACCCGTACCAGGACCAGTTGTTCTGGCCCGGCGTGGCGACCTGCCCGGGGCTGCCGGCGACCGCGGTCCCGCTCGGCCTTGCGCCCGGCGGGCTGCCGATCGGCGCGCAGATCGTCGGGCCCTGGCTCGAGGATCGCACGACGCTCAAGCTCGCCGAGCTGATCGAGCGGGATTTCGGCGGCTTCGTCCCGCCGCCGCTGAACAAGCATTGAGCGTCCGCGAAACCATCCGCCGGCGCGTACTGCGCGGCCTTGCGCTGAACCGCCAGCCGGGCTTGCACTTCCCCGGCAATTTCCTCGACGTTTCCTTCGACCGGGTGGGCCGCCGGGGCGTGCGGCTGTCGATCGAGCCGGGACCCTGGAGCGCCGATGTGGGCGGCCAGACCGACCTCGGCGCGCTGGCGATCCTCGCCGACCTTGCGCTCGGCGCCAGCATCCGCGCGCATTTGTCGCGCGAGGCGCGCGTCGCCACCGTCAGCCTCGCGCTGCAGTTCACCGGCGCGCCGCGCCGCGGTCGCCTGCTTGCGCAGGGCGAGTTCCAGGGCTTCTTCGCGCAGGGCGCCGGCCGCCTGGGGCTGAGCCGCGTCACGGTCTCCGGCAGCGCCGGGCAGGTCTGCTACGGCACCGGCAGTTTCATGGCGCTTGCGCCGCCGAAGGATGTCACGCTGCACCCGGTTCCCTTGCGCAGCAGGAAGTCAGGGGAACCTGGACGAATTTCCGAGAAAGATCTTTCAGTATCGGAAAGGCAGATCCTGAATCGCTCGGATGCCGCGCTGGCGGCAGGCGGCAATTTCATTGAGCAATTCTGGGGCGGCGCAGGCACGCTCAGGAACGGCCTGCATGCCGGCAACCGCGTGGGCCATGCGCAGGGCGGCATCCTCGTTGCCATGGCGGCGAAGAGCGCCGCTGCGCAGTTGACCGGCGCATGGCAGCTGGCAGGCGTGTCGGCGCTCTATATCAGTCCGGGCGAGGGGCGCACGCTGCGCGCGAGCTCCAGCGTCATCCATCGGGGACGCCTGACGGCTGTGGTTCGCACTTGCATCACCGGCAGGGACCGGCGGCGGGTGCTCGAAGTCGTAACGACGCATGCGGCGGTGCTGGCGTAAAGTACGGCCATGCGGTTGATGGCTCCGGTCATTTCTCTGCTAGCTCTCCTGCACGGCTGCGGCGGCCAGGCGCATTCGACGCTCCCGCCGGCATGCGCAAGCCTCCGGGGCACGGTAATCGCGGTGCCGCAGTGCTTCAACGAGTCGCGGGAGGGCGAAGCCTGCCCGACTCCGCCGAGCGCAAGTACCGGACCCGCGGCTAAAACGGACCCGCTTGCATCGTCCAGCCTTGGCGCTTGCCGCTGACAGGCTTCGCCGGCGCGAATAAGCCTTCCTCCGCGATCCCGATCAAGGCCGGACGATGAAGGAGCCGGTTTCTTCCGCGTCGCGGCTCAGCGAGTCCACCTTGGTGGTTTCGAAGGCCGCCAGCTTGTCGCCGCGCACGCCGAGGTAGATCGGCTCGGCCTTATCGCGGTGGATGTTGATCTTGGCGTTGTAGAGCGTGCGCTCCGCGCCGTGCTTGTCGCGCACGTGGAAACGGTTGACCAGGTAGCGCCCGCCGCCCAGGTTCTGGCCGGTGAGGTAGCAGCGGATTTTCTCCACGCGGCCGCCGGAGATGTCCAGGCCGTTCAGCTCGTCGAGCGTCGCGCGCGTGCTCTCGACGAAATCGGGCGTGTCGAAGCGGATCCCGCGCTCGATGGCGTTGCCGCCGAACCGGAACGAGAAATCGCCCAGCAGGATCTGGCCGGGCAGCGCGCGCTCGAGCATGCGCGCGAGGTCCACGGTGACCTGGCCGACGATGTAGCTGAAATTGGTCGGGTTGAGGCCCTCGACCTGCTGGAATTCGTAGTGCTCGCCGACGTGGAACGCGGCGCGCAGGTTCGGCACCCAGGCGCTGCGCGCCTTGCGCCGCGCGACCGCGTTGTCGGCCAGGATCATCATCATCAGCCGGTACAGCTCGGCGTTGGCCTCGGCCGTGGTCGCGCGGTTCCAGATGTAGAAGCCGTCGCCGGTGGTGGTGCGCGCGAAGTCGATCTTGATGTTCTTCGACAATAGCTGCGCGTAGGCCGAGTTCACGGAATACGACAGGCTGTTCAGCATCGCCATCTGGTAGAGCGGCGGCTGCAGCGAGAAGCCCACCGCGTCGAGCAGCACCACGGCGCGGTTGCGCACCAGCGAGACGCCGTAGCAGCGCACGATGTCGCTGATCACCGCGGCGACGCTCGGGCTCTCGACGCGCAGATTGACGCGCATCGCTTCCGGGCGGCAATCGAAGGCGCGGCAGAGCGCCTCGAAGGCCTCCATTGCCAGGTATTTCGGCCCGGCGAGCACTTCGTTGACGAAGCGCGGCGCGTCCGGCATGCGGCCGTCCGGGGCGGCATTCACGGTCTCCGCGATGGCGTAGTGCCGCACGGACAGCACGAAGAACTCGCCGGCGCGGTAGGTCCAGCACAGCAGCACGTTGTCGCCCAGGTTCCAGATGCGGTACAGCCTCTCGTCCAGGCGCGCGAGCTCCTCCAGCGTTTCCGGCAGCAGGCCCTGGACGCCGCTCGCTTCCGCGCGGGTGCTGAACCAGCTGCCGCGTTTCATGCGGCCCGCCTTTGCGCCCGCCGCAGCGCCGTGACGGATCGCGGGTAGACCTTCCTGACGTTGTCCTCGTAGATCTTTTTCCGGTCGGCGGCCGAGAGTCCGGCCGCGTTGTCGATGTAATGCCGCGTGTCGTCGAAATACCGGCCGGTTTCCGGGTCGATGCCGCGCACCGCGCCGACCACCTCGGCGGCGAACAGGATGTTGTCCGCCGGGATCACCTTCAGCAGCAGTTCGATGCCGGGCTGGTGGTAGACGCAGGTGTCGAAGTAGACGTTCTTCAGCAGGTGGTCCTTCAGCAGCGGCTTCTTCATGTCCTGCGCGAGGCCGCGGTAGCGGCCCCAGTGGTAGGGCACCGCGCCGCCGCCGTGCGGGATGACGAAGCGCAGCGTGGGGAAATCCCCGAACAGGTCGCCCTGGATGAGCTGCATGACAGCCGTGGTGTCGGCGTTGATGTAGTGCGCCCCGGTGAAATGGAACGCGGGGTTGCAGGACGAACTGACGTGCACCATGGCCGGCACGTCGAGTTCGACCAGTTTTTCGTACAGGGGATACCACCACCGGTCGGTGAGCGGCGGCTCCTTCCACCAGCCGCCCGAGGGATCCGGGTTCAGGTTGCAGCCGATGAAGCCGAGCTGGTTGACGCAGCGCTCGAGCTCCGGGATGCAGTTCGCCGGCGGCACGCCGGGAGACTGCGGCAGCTGGCAGACGGCGGCGAAGTTGGCCGGGTACAGGCTGCAGACGCGGTGGATCAGGTCGTTGCACTCGCGCGACCAGGCCTCGCTCGTTCTCGCGTCGCCGACGTGGTGCTCCATCGAGCCCGCGCGCGGCGAAAAGAACGTCAGGTCGGTGCCGCGCTCGCGCTGGATCCGCAGCTGCGCGCCCTCCAGGGAGTCGCGGATCTGCTGGTCCGGTATGTCCGGTTTTGCAATGGAATTCTTCAAACTCGAAAGCTGATTTTTTCTCCACGTCCACAATCCCTCGGGAGCAGTGGTGTAATGCCCGTGGCAGTCGATGATCACTGTGCTGCCATGGCTGTTGAACTTCTGTTTTTGAATGAAATGACAAAGCCAATCACAAGGGCGTGCAGCGTGCAGTAGAAGGCGCCGGCGATCGCGGGCGGGTTGGTGGTCACGAGGCCGACCCAGGGGACTTCGCGCGGCCAGAACCAGTTGCCGAGCGTGGTGCCGTAGAGCTCCAGCGTCAGCGTCAGCACGAACGAGGCCGCGAGCAGCCGCCGGTGCGCGGGCAGCGCCAGCACCGACACCATGAGCAGCAGGTAGAGCGGCACCGCGAGCGTGTCCAGCCCGGAGAGCGCCGCAAGCAGCGTGTAGACGCCCGCGCCGCCGAGGATCGCGCGCGCGCCGGTCTCGGACATGCGCCGCGCGAGCGACAGGCCGAGCATCAGCATGAGCGCGTGCCCGGGCGGCACGAACATGGGCACGTTGCCCAGCCGGTACGTGTAGAGGCCCCAGCCGAGCGAGAGGAACAGCTCGCCCGCGGTGGCGATCGCCACGCAGGCGAGGTACAGGCGCCGCTCAGCGGCCGGCAGCGGCGCGATCAGCGCGAGAAACAGCGCCCAGACCGCGGCGCCGATCGCGAACTGGCCGGGCAGCTCTACATGGATGTCCGCCCAGAGGCCAAGCGCAAGGACCCCGGTGGCGGTAAGCAGGCTTGCCGATCCCCCCATGGAGCGGAAGGATACGGCATAACCCCCTTGCGCCTTTGTGGCTTAGTTCATGCCGGGGCGCTTGGGCGGCGCGGCGACGGCGGCGCGGTCGAGCACGCTGATTTCCCCGGCCAGTTCGGCGCCTTCCTCGACCTTGATGCGCGCGTAGCGGATTTTTCCCGTCACGCGGCCGGTGCCGTGCACCACCAGCTGCTTGCGCACGGTCAGTTCGCCTTCCAGGCGGCCGTGGATTTCGGCGTTGTCCACCGCGACGGTGCCGCTGAACACGCCCTTCTCGGTGATTTCGAGCACGCGCGCATCCAGCGTCGCTTCGATGCGGCCCTCGACCTGCAGCGTGTCGCAATCGTTGACCTCGACGCCTTTCATCTTGATGTCGGGGCCGACGACCAGCTTCGCTTCCTTGCGTTCGCCTTTGTCCTTCTCCTTCTCCGCCGCTTTCGCGACGTCCTGCGCCGCCGGCGTCGTCGCCGGCGGCATCAGGCCGCGTGCCGGCGCGGGATCCGGATTGCGAAAGAAGCTGTTCTTCTGCAGCATTGGAATTCTCCTTGGAATGGTTCAAACAGAACCCCAACGCAGGGTTCGTGCCCGGTTGCGTGCCCTGCGCAATCAAGGCCTTGCGGGGCGGCGCGTCGTCGCGCACCGACAGGAAATCGTGGTGCTACGACAGGAATTCGCGCAGCACGCGGCCCGGCAGCTTGCGCGCGTGCTGCAATTCGGCGCGCATGCCGTGCTCATCGGCGACGCGTTCGCCATTCACCCAGACCCCGTGCACGCCGCGCGGCGGCATGATCAGCCGCGTGCCGCCGGCGGGCAGGTCCTGCACGCGTTTCTTGGCGCCGCGCCCGACTGTGGCGGGGTCGAAGAGGAACAGGTCGGCCGCGCAGCCCGCCGCGAGCCTGCCGCGGCCCTGGATGCCGAACACCGAGGCCGGATCGCCGGTGAGTTTGCGCGCCGCTTGCGCGAGCGAAAGCACTTTTTTCTCGCGTACCCAATGTCCCAGCAGATGCAGCCCGAAGCCGGCGTCGTTGAACAGCGTCAGATGCGCGCCCGCATCCGACAGCGAAACCAGCGAATGCGGATGGTTCAGCATCGAGGCGACCGCGGTTTCGTCCGAATTGAGCAGCAACGCGCTGAATTCGGTGTCGAGGTCCTCGGCGAGCGCCAGATCGAGCATGGCGTCCAGCGGATCGGCGCCGGTCGCGCGCGCCATGTCGGCCACCGTCTGCTGCTGCCACCTGGCGTTCTGGGGCCGGCCGACGTTTTCGACGTAGACCTTGTCCCACTCGCCGTTGAACAGGCGCGTCGCCACCGGCGCGCCGGTGATCTCGGCACGCACCGCGCGGCGGAATTCTCTGTCTTGCATTTTCAATCGATATTCTTTTCCCGAAAGAGCGAGCGCGGGTTTCCAGGCGGCCAGGCCCTCGAAGGTGTAGGGCGAGTGCAGGGTGAAGTCCATGGTCAGGGGGCAGCAGGAGATCGCGCCGTAAAGGCGCCGGCCGCGGCGGTTCGCGGCGCTGATGCGCTCCAGGTCGTCGAACACGTTGCGCGGGTTGGCGTTGTTGTGCAGCAGCGCCGCCACCACCACCGGCCGCCCGGTGTCGGCGGCGAGCTCTTCGAGGAAGTCGACCCCGGTCTGCCCGCCCTTGGTGAGCATGAATACGCCGCGGCCCGCTTCCTTCAGGCAGCCGACGAGCGCGCGCATCTCCTGCTCGTCGGCCAGGCGCGAGGGCATCGGCAGGCCGCCGTGGCCATTGTGGTTGGGCGAGGTCGAGGTTGCGAAGCCGATCGCGCCCGCGCGCAACCCGCCCAGCACGATCTCCTTCATCTGCGCGACCTCGGCCGCGGTGGCGGCGCGCCGGGGCGCGTCCCCGCCCATCACGTAGGTGCGCACCGACGAATGGCCGACGAAACCCGCGACGTTGAGCGCCACGCCCTGGCGCTCGAGCATGCCGAAGAACTCGGGCACCGACTCGAAGTCCCAGCGCGTGCCGGCGCGCAGCACGTCGATCGACATGCCTTCGACCTGCGTGAGGTTCTTCAGGATCAGGTCGCGGTCGGCGGGGCGGCAGGGCGCGATGGTGAAGCCGCAGTTGCCGATGACCGCCGTGGTCACGCCGAGCGCGGGCGAGGGCGAGGCCTGCGGATCCCAGGTGAGCTGCGCGTCGTAGTGCGTGTGGTTGTCGATGATGCCGGGCATCAGCGCCAGGCCGTCGGCGTTCAGGGTTTCCCTGTACTTTTCTTTTGCTTTTCCTGTTTCAAGGATTTTCCCGCCGGAAATCCCCAAATCTCCGTGTACCGGTGGCGATCCCGTGCCATCCAGGAGGAGCGCATCCCTGATCAGAAGGTCGTGCATGCCTCTATACTAGCGGGACAAATGCGGCCCGCATGGACCTGTTCGACCTGAAAGGCAAAACAGCCATCGTCACCGGCGCCGCGCGCGGCATCGGCAAGGCGACCGCGGACCTGCTCGAGAACGCCGGCGCCAGGGTATTTCGCATCGATCTGGATGCCGGCATCATCTGCGATGTTGCGGATGAAAAGCAGGTCGAAAAAACCTTCAGGGACACCGGGCCGGTCGACATCCTGGTCAACAACGCCGGCATCGCGGTGCGCAAGAATGCCTTCGACATCCCGCTCGCCGACTGGGAGCGCGTGATCGACGTCAACGTCAACGGCCTGTTCCTGTGCTCGCGCGTGGCGGCGCGCGGCATGAAGGCCAAGGGCGGTGGCGCGATCGTCAACCTCGCCTCCATCATGGGCTTCTCGGGCGGCCTGTTCCCGAACCCGGCCTACCAGGCCTCCAAGGGCGCGGTGGTGAACCTGACGCGCGCGCTGGCGCTGGAATTCGCCGAGCACCGGATCCGCGTCAATGCGGTGGCGCCGACCTTCGTGCGCACGCCGCTGACCGAGCCGGTGTTCTCCAATCCCGCGGTGCTCGAAAAAGTCATGCAGCACACGCCGCTGGGCGTACTGCCGGAGACCGCCGACATCGCCGCCGCCATCCTGTTCCTGGCCGGACCCGCGGCGCGCTGCATCACGGGCGTGACGCTGCCGGTGGATTCAGGGTACCTCGCGAGGTAGCCCTGAACGAAGCCCTGGCCCTACGTTTGCGCACGGCGCTGGCCGGAAGGAAAAACGTCGGCGAAAAGCGCATGTTCGGCGGCGTCTGCTTCCTCCTGCGCGGGAACATGCTTTGCGGAACCGGCAAGACCGATTTCATGTTCCGCGTCGGCAAGGAGCAAGATGCGGCGGCACTGTCGCGCAAGGGCGCACGCCCGATGGACATCACCGGCAGGGCGATGAAGGGCTTCGTCTGGGTGGATCCCTTGTCCTGCGATGCGCGCGGCCTGAAACGCTGGGTCGATCTCGCGACGGCGTATGTCGGCAAGCTGCCGGCGAAATCG
>Ga0315912_10002488_pt1 | contig 19518 bp, 15 predicted proteins | sample VfabasoilMG_FD_204469 | JGI IMG/M metagenome (GOLD analysis project Ga0315912, IMG submission 204469) | Garden soil microbial communities collected in Santa Monica, California, United States - V. faba soil | ecosystem: Environmental > Terrestrial > Soil > Garden | place: USA: California...
AAAATCGAGAGGATTATAATATCGGGATCGGCCTCAGAGTACGGACTTGTAGAAGAGGAGGATTTGCCTGTTTCAGAGTCTAAACCGCTAAATGCAAATAGTATTTATGGCCGCAGCAAAGCTGAAGAAACGACACAAGCGTTAGAGTTTTCCAAGAAACATGGCTTGCCTGTAGTCATCGCTAGGATCTTTAACCCTATTGGCTTAGGCATGAACCCCCGCCTATTAATTCCCAAGATCATACAGCAGATACAAGAGATTCAACAGGGCAAGAGACAGGTTATAGATACCATCTCCCGGCTTGACTCTAGGAGAGACTACATCGACATTAAAGATGTGGCACTGGCCATCAAAGCGCTTGTAGACAACCAGCCAAAGGAAGATGTTTATAATATAGGCTCGGGGCAAGGGGTGTCAAATGGGGAGCTGGTGGAACTTATTTTAGAGAATAGCAACTTGCCCACCAAGCCAGAAATTACGGAGTCGTCACCTACGCCAGAGCCTTTGGTTGCTGTTCAAGCTGATGTTTCCAGATTGAAAAATGAATTTAGATGGAGTCCGGTGAATTCTCTCAGAGATACCATAAAGGAAATTATGTATGCCGCAGTCTAGCAGTGACAGAATACGAGTTGTCATAGTAGGTGCCGGTAAAGCCGGAGAGCTTGTACTAAAAGACATCCTAAAGAATAAGGAGTCTTCTTTTGAGGTAGTGGGCTTTGTTGACGACGATCCCAAAAAACAGGGCAATACGCTAGATGACGTAAAAGTTTTAAGTACCGTTCCTGATCTGCGCGGCATAATTGATGGGCATAATGTCCAAGAGCTATTTATCGCCATTCCCTCAGAACGTGGCAAGGTCATACGTGAAATTTTAGAAGCCACTGCCGGCCAGAAAGTTATCTACAAAATACTCCCTAGGCTCTCAGAGGTTTTGCTGCAAGACTACGATGAAGATTACATAAAATATATACGGAAAGTGAAAGCCGAAGACTTGTTAGGCGGCGAGATTCTTAAGTCTGACCAGCAGGAAATTACGGAGTACACACAGGGGCAAACTGTACTTATAACCGGGGCTGCGGGCTCCATAGGGTCGGAACTAAGCCGCCAGATTTCTGCTCATTCCGCCGAGAAAGTTATATTTTATGACTGGTGGGAAAATGGCATGTTTGATTTAAGGAACCAGCTGCTTGAGAGCCATCCGGACGGCAACTTTGAGTTCATCATAGGTGACGTGAAAGACAGCGCCAAAATGAATTTAATAATGAAGACCTACAAACCGACAACGGTATTTCATGCCGCAGCCTATAAGCACGTGCCGCTAATGGAGCACAATCCGGCAGAGGCTATTAAAAATAACATAGTCGGGACCAAAACTGTTGCCGAGATTGCTATTAAGCACGGGGTTAAGAAATTTATACTTGTTTCCACTGACAAGGCTGTAAATCCCACTAATATCATGGGTGCGACCAAGCGCGCAGCGGAGAAGATGATTCATATTTTGTCAGAGAGCCAGTCCGGGACAATTTTCTGTGCGGTTCGTTTTGGTAACGTCATAAATAGCAACGGCAGCGCTATTCCTATCTTTGAAAAACAGATAGAAAAGGGCGGTCCGGTTACAGTTACACACAAAGACATAACTCGTTTCTTTATGACCATTCCAGAAGCCGTGCACCTGATACTACAGACCTGGGTTATGGGCAAGAACAACGACCTGTTTGTTCTAGATATGGGCGAGTCCGTCAAAATATATGATCTTGCCCGGTGCCTGATTGCCTTGCAAGGCTACGAACCTGACAAAGATATACAGATTAAGATCACCGGCCTGCGCCCGGGAGAGAAGCTGTACGAAGAGGTGCTAGTGAAGGAAGAAGAAACCAAAGCAACCAGCGTCAAGAAAATCTTCCGGACACAGAATTACGTAAATTTTGACAAGCTTACCTTCCTTAACAACCTGGATTTGCTGATCGAGTCCATAAAAGACGAGGGGCTAAACACTGTTTACTTAAGAGACAGATTAAAAAAGATGGTGTCTACGTACAATCCGAGTAAGTAGGAGCTGACCCTCTATTGACCTACAGAGAAGCCGCCGCTTCTAATAACTCCGCTTGACGCCTGCGGATAGCTAGTGCTCCAGGCATTGTTGCGGTAATTAGCTACAAAGAATGAATATGGACCAGGCGTCACCATTGCGCGCTGCCCGGAGTACGTGTAGGTGGAGTTGGCGGAAATAGTAACATCTGTTGCGTACGTGAAATCAGCGTTATATCCGTTCTTATCTCTCGCGGCTACGACAATCGTCCCAATATTAACCGGGTAAGGATTGGTGTTCTGTATTGCCATAGAGGCCGTTATAGTTTGGCCAATTACAGGATTTGCAGGGGAGAACGTAACCCCAGAAGTGATGAGAGGGCTATCCTGTACGGAAAAATTACCACTTCTGACTACTCCGCTTCCTGAAGATGGATAGTTTCTGTCCCAGGCATTATTGCGAAAGTTTGCTATGAAGAATGAGTAAGGTCCCGGTGTTATCATGGTTCGCTGCTTTGAGTACGTGTAGCTAGAGTTAGCAGGAATCACTACACTTGTATCGTAAGGAAAATCAGCGTTATATCCATTCTTGTCTCTGGCAGCTACACTGATTGCCCCGATGTTAACTGGATAAGGGTTAGTATTTTGTATGACCATCGAGGCCGTTATAGCCTGCCCGATAGCTGGATTTGCAGGGGAGAACGTAACCCCAGAAGTGATAAGGGGGCTATCCTGTACAAAGAAATTGCCACTTCGGGCAGCGCCACTCGCCGCCTGAGGGTAGTTTGTAGCCCAGACGGTATTCCGAAAGTTAGCCACAAAGAATGAGTAATTTCCCTGTGTTACCATGGTTCGCTGGCCGGAATATGTGTAGTCAGAGTTGGCGGGTATAGTGACGTCTGTTGTGTAAGGAAAATCAGCGTTATATCCATTCTTGTCTCTGGCAGCTACACCTATTGCCCCGACGTTAACCGGGCTGGCACTATTATTACGTACCGTCATACTTGCCGTTATAGCCTGCCCGATAGCTGGATTTGCAGGGGAAAACGTAACGCCAGAGGTAATTAGCGGATTAGCTGCCACGGTCATGGAGAGAGTCCTGCCTTGGGCGGTTGAGCTGTTATATGGGTATGTGGGACTCGCCCAGCCGCCAATGGAGGCGTGGTAAGAACATATGAAAAGCTGCAAATTGCCCGAGCGATCTAGTGTCTTGGAGTAAGAAATAGTCACCGTACCATTAGCCGGTATATTGGTCTGATTAGTAAATCCGAAGTCATAGTACTGGCCATCTATCCGTCCACATATACCCAGTCCGCCAGCGAGTGTGTCGTAATTAGCGATGTTAGATACTCTGTAACTAGCGGTTACAGTCTGTCCTTGGTAGACAGTTCCAGAAACATTGGCTGCTAGGCTTTGCGATAAGATTATATTGCCGTTATAGGCATTGGTAGAACCAAACCAATCGTTGAAAAGCCTCCAGAAGTTGCGGTTGCCGTATGAGCTGCACCCATCTGTCTGGCCTCCGTAAAGATTGCTCAGGGCGGTGGCGTTTGGCTGGTAAGGGGTGTAGTTGTATAGGCCGGCTGTTGCTTGGTTGTGTACATATACGTTAGTGCCCCCACAGCTTGTGTTGGGGTGAAATTGGATATAGTTTTCGCGGTAGGGCTTGTAGCGGAAGAGGCTGGCGTCTCGGGCGTAGCGCTTGAACTGGCGCGCCGCATAGTAAACTTGGTCGAAAAATGCGCCAAACTGCGGATCGCATGGTGCGGTGTCGGGACAGCCAAAACCTGTAGCGCTATTGTACTGCACTGTCCAAGGCCAGTCGTCGGTAACAAGCGATTGCTCTTTCTCGAGTATAACAAGCAAGACCTTAGGGTTAACGCCACAAGCATGGCCAACATCATGGATGATCTGGGCTGCAGATTTATTGCCGCCAAAGTACTGGTTGCACAGACCGTCTGCCGAGCGGGTAGGAGTCTCTTGGCGATAATCTTTGAGGCATATAAATGGAGGAGGGTTTCCTCTAGACGTTCCGTAAGCAGACCGAGTAGTGCCGCCGTAGGGCTGGGCTCCCCAGGTGTCGCAGGTAGGAACTTTAGCGTTTAGAAACTGCTGGATCTGACCTATGTCTATGCCAGCAGGATTGAAGAACACCCCGTCGTCCATAATCTTGCCCGCATTAAAATCAGAGCCAGACAGAGCGGCTGTCTTAGGCGCTGACACCAGGCTAAGTGCGCTGAAGCTCGCGAGGAGCGTTAGGGCTAGAAGTAATTTCTTCATAGTCTTATTTTACCTCAAAATCCATAGGCTTAGACGTGCCTTCTGCTGAGCCAGAGGTGTACTTTACGGTTACGGACCAGGGGCCCTTCTGGCTGAATTCACTTATCAGGGCAGACATAGTCGGGCAGTCAACGGTGTTGACGTTCTTTACGGCTTGGACAGATTTTGCAAACGAAAGATCGCCGCGAGTGAAGGTTGCTATGCACGTGCCGCCGTCCTCGAAGATACTAGCGACAGAGGCGTCGACCTCGATTGTGTTCTGATACTGACCAACGTATACAGCCGGCATGACTTCTTTTTTAGTGCCAGCAGGTTGTGGCTGCTGATTTTTTTCTTGTTCCTGCCGTTCTATTAAGCGCTGCTTGTTGGTGTCGGCACGCTGTTTGTCTTCTTCGGTGGCTGGTTCAAGATTTATGTAGCCAGGCTGTCCAGGCGTACCAATGCCAGCAATCTCATTATTGGCTTGACCGCGGTTATATAGGAACCCGCAAGCGCCTACCAGTGCCAGAATTAGGAGGCCAACGAACAACTGTCTTTTTGATGATTTTTTTATTTTTTTCACGCTAATACTATAATAGCAAAAAACAAGCGTTTTGTCCAGGGCTAAGTAGACCATAGATCGTTGTGTATATATCTTTCCTGGCGGCAATACCCACGTGATTACTGGGCTGCACCCAGCGGGCTAGTTGTGTCGTATAATACAAAACAAATAAGCGGAACTTTTGCAATGAACACCTACATTAATGATTTTAGAACAATACCCAAATTTTTATTGCTGTCTGTTGCTTCAGGTCTTGTGCTCGCACCGCTCTTTAACTGGGTGACAATGCTATTAGCTTTAGGTATGCTTGCCAGTGTCGGCGTTTTTGGTCTGGGTATATTTGCCCGCATGGGGCTAGCCCTGCTGATGTATGGGACGCTGGGTGCAGCCGCTATGCAGATAACTTCTTTGCTGAGCCTGCAGATGAACTTCGCACTGCTGCATACAGCATTTCTCGTGCTTGCGTTTTTGTATGCTGCAACTTTTCGGGATAGGATTGATGTTCGTTCGTCGGTTACAGATATTTTGGGAGCTGGTGTAGGGCTAGCGGTGTTTGTGGTACTTGCCGCCCCTTTCTATGGTTCGACTACGTCTAGGATACTCGAGTCATTAATAGGAGGCGAGGATAATAATTCGCACCTGCAGCTGTTCCGCTACACGCTGGTGGAGAAACACTATGCTTTTCATAATGACATAGAGCAAGCAGGTATCCGGCCGAGCTTGTTGTCTTATGCCCAGGGGAGCCACGCGGCTATGGCTACGGTGGCATCGCCGTTTGTCGAAAATTCATCTAGAGGCGACCAGCTAAAGGCGTATGTGTATTCAGCGGCGGGCGTGTTCGCGATGGTCTTTTGGTTTGTTTTTCTGGCTATTACCAGACCGCTCGCAAGAATTAAGGACTTGAGATTGCAGCTTGCAATAGGGAGCTTAGGCGCTCTCTCCTTCGTGGTTTATGTGCCGCTAGGGGTATTTTTGAGTCTATATAATTTTGGTTACTATCCGCAAAATTTAGCATATTTGGCGTTAGCGGCACTGCTCTTGGTTGTAATTGCGTCTGCGACAGTGGTTAAGAAGAAAGCAGATGCTAATCCAAGGCTGTTTCTGCTGGAAGTAGGTGTGCTTTTGCTGGCATTTTACGGCATATACTCATCGTGGTATCTGCTAGCACCGGTAGCAGTACCGATTTTGCTCGCCTACTTGTGGGTAAATCGCGAGAGGGTAGTGCTGCATAAGTGGAAGTTGTTTGTGCTTACTGCACCTATTGCGTTGTTGTGTCTGCATTTAACTTACGTATATTTATTCATGACAACAGGGGTAGGCCACCTTTTGACTCCGGCAGGGGTAGTTCAAATGAAGGCACGGCTGCTATTGATATGCGTGCCAGCAGTCTTTCTAGGCATTATCTTTTTTCGGCGCAGACAATGGTATATTGCAAGTATCGCTGCCTGTTTATTGGCGGCTGGAGGGATGGCTCTGCTGATCGGCTTGTATCAAATCAAGAAGATACAGCACTTCGATTACTATTTCTACAAAACACTCTTTACCGTTTTGTTCCTGGCACTCATATATTACGGCTATCTATTTACGCAAAGTCTCTCAGATGCTTTAGGAGCAGTAAAGCCAAAAACAACGCGCAGCCAACCAGTTGTGTGGCCAGTCGTTGGCCTGCTGTTGGTAACTGGAGCACTTATATTTTATTCGCCGCCAAAACACCTAAAGGAATTTGTGGCTACTAAGCGGGCGATCCCGCAAACAGAACCTAGGAGACTACTCGATGTATATACAAACGAAGCAATATACGAAAAGTATAGCGACGTCATAACGCTGTACAGCTGTAATCCGTATACGAACTTCACGGGTACGCTTTGGGGTGGCTCGTATTTTCTGTCTTATAACGACGCAAGAGGCAAACTAGAGAACGATCTTTTAAAGCGAAACAACGAGCTAAGTCTGCAAAACAGTCCCTTGCTGGATGACATCGATAAGTATGCGGCTGGCAAGAACAAGCCAGTCGCGGTTGTTATCGGGGAAGTGTATTGTGCCAACGAAAACACAGGGAACATTATGCAACAACTGAGTAATTCAAAAAATGTACGCATGGTTGATCTGCGCGGCGAGCTAATCAGCGACCGCAACAAGGGGTCTACGTATTAACCGGCTTGCTTAAAAGATATTTTTTTGTTTAGTATGTACTGGCCTACCACAATTGGTGGTATTGTAAGCAACTTGGCAATGGTTGGGCCGACATCGACGGCCTGTAAGGCCGCGATGGCTATTGCAGAAAGTACGGCCCCCGAAAGACCGATACCGTAGAAGCTGTAGAAGCGCTTTAGTAGATTGTCGCTTACTTTGAAGTTGAACTTGGCGTTTAGTATAAAGTTGTTAGTTATGGCAATAGTCACGGATAAAAACGAGGCGAGCGGAGGGTAAACACCAAACTCTTTGTATAAAAGCAGATAGATTAATATGTCCAGCGTGGCACCGCTTACGCCTATAAAGCCATAAACTATTAGCTGCCTTCTTAGTCGGAGCTGCTCTAGCGCAGCGGAGTAAGTTTTCTTAACCAATAGTCGCACCTGATCCTTGCATAACTAGATATTATAGATGAAGCAGGTGATCTTTTGAAATCAGTTCTCTGTACTAAGACTGCCCTCTGTATCTGGTATAATTACTAGTAACACGGAGCGGGTGGATCTCCATGAACAACACAGCAAGGGCCGCGCTAGACGATATATGAGTAAGACATTGAAATCCAAAAAGTTAATAAGCTATATACTGCCAATATATAACAATGCTCCTAGCTTGGAGTTGCTGCATCAGAAGATTGCAGACATGATGGGAGATGTATCTGGCAAATACGATTACGAATACATATTTGTCAACGATGGCAGTCCGGATAACTCCTTAGAGGTTCTGACGAAGCTGGCTAAGGAGGATGCTCGGGTAAAGGTGCTAAACCTGTCCCGGAATTTTGGCCACCAGGCAGCTGTTACGGCGGGGCTTGACCGTGTTGACGCGGATGCCGTTATTATCATGGATGCGGATTTGCAGGACCCACCGGAAGTATGCATGAAGCTCATAGGCAAGTGGGAAGAGGGTAATCATGTCGTGTATGCGCAGAGGCGCACACGCAAGGACACGTTTTTCAAGCGTATTACGGCGAATATTTATTATCGGGTGCTTGCCTCGACTTCCACGATCAAAATTCCCCGCAATACCGGAGACTTCCGTCTTGCTGATAGAAAAGTGGTAGAAGTTGTACGAGATATGAAGGAATATAACCGGTTTCTGCGAGGTATGTTTAGTTTTGTCGGATTCAAGCAGGAGGGTGTGTTGTTTGATAGGGCGGCACGCTTTGAGGGAAAGTCTGAATATACGCTTAAAAAAATGCTGAAGCTTGGCAAAGACGGCTTGTTTGGTTTTTCCGATGCGCCCCTAAAATTTGTTTCCCGGCTGGGATTTATCGTATCCGTCCTAAGTGTTGTAGGCATAATGTATGCGCTCATGCTTAAGGTCTTTTGGTCGCATATTACCGTCCCTGGCTGGACAATGATCGTTGTATCGATCTTCTTTGTAGGCGGCGTCCAGCTGGTAATGCTGGGAGTGATCGGTGAATACATTGCAAGGATATACGACGAGGTGCGGGGCAGGCCAACCTATATAGTGGCTGATGAGATTAATATATCAAAGTAACGAGTTAGGATACGTATTTTATGAAAGTTTTAATAGTTGGTGCTGGCGCGACGGGCTTAGCAGCAGCGTATGAATTGCAAAAGAGCGGCGTCGAGGTAGTCATAGTGGAGCGTTCCAAAGAGCTGGGCGGACTAGCTGGCAGCTTGACTGTTCAGGGTACAAATCTTGAACTTTTTTATCACCACCTGTTTACTACCGATAAGTCTGCTATAAACCTAATACAAGAAATAGGCTTGGGCGAGCAGCTTAAGTTTTATCCTGCCAGCAACGCCATATTTTATGAATCTAAAATATACCCATTTAGTACACCGAAGGACATACTAAGCTTTGCGCCAATAAGTATTATTGACCGACTGCGGCTCGGGGCAAGCAGTGCTTACCTAAAAGCCACGAAAAACTGGAAGAATCTTGAGAAGCAGCTAGCTCTAGAGTGGATGAGTAAATGGGCTGGCCAGCGCACTACAGAAGTTATATGGGGACCACTTATTACCGGTAAATTTGGCGACCGGGCAAAAGATATAGCTATGTCTTGGCTATGGGCAAGAATTCACAATCGCAGCTTTAAGCTGGGGTATATGGACGGCGGTTTTCACCAGGTGTACGAAGTGCTAGCAAAGAAGATCAAGGCCAAAAAAGGCGAGATCTTGTTTGCGGATAGCGTGGAGCAGCTTAAGAGTGATAAAAAAGGTGTACACGCCAAGCTGGAAAGCGGCAAGCTGATCGAAGCTGACGCAGCAATAGTAACGGTGCCTGAGCCAATATTTGCAAAAATGGCAGGCATTAAACTTGATAAGAAAAAATCGCACGAGCACCTAGGGGCTACTTGTTTTATTTTAGAACTTGATCAAAGCTTGATCCCGCATTACTGGCTGAATATTAACGACGCATCATTTCCCTTCCTAGCAGTCGTAGAGCATACCCGCATGGTGGGCACAAAAGCTTACGGCGGCAAACATATCGTTTATGTTGGCAACTACATTCCGCATGATGACTGGCGATTCACTAGTGACCCAGCTGAGTTGCTGAAGAAATATATACCCTATCTTCAGAAGATAAATCCTGACTTTAAAAAAAGCTGGATCAAGAAATATCATTTCTCGAAGGCGCCGTTTACACAGCCAATTGTCACTCGTGATTACGCATCTCAAATTCCTCCAAATAAGACAAGCCTGCCGAACGTTTGGCTAGCAACCATGGCGCAGATATACCCGGAAGACCGCGGGCAAAACTATGCTTTTGCTATGGCTAAAAAAGTCGTGGGCGAGATACTCGAAAATAAGCGATGACTAGAAAAAGCTAAGGGTTTTTCCTATATATAGCTTCTAGATTGTGGTCGGAGGCGACACTTAACAAGTATTTACCGTAGCCGCTCTTGACTAAAGGCTCAGCGATATCTTGCAGCTGTTGCCTTGTGATAAAGCCTTGGAAGTAGGCAACTTCTTCTATGCAACCAATTTTGAGGCCTTGTCGTTCTTCCATCACCTGCACAAACTGCGATGCCTGATTCATGCTTTGGAATGTTCCGGTATCTAGAAAAGCTGTTCCCCGGCCCAACACAGAAACTTCTAATTTGCCGCGCCTAAGGTACTCGTTAAGAACCCCAGTAATCTCTATCTCGCCGCGGTCGCTGGGCGTTACATTTTTAGCGATCTCGATCACCTCGTTGTCAAAGAAATACAGGCCAGGTATAGCGTATCGGGATTTGGGTTTTTTTGGCTTTTCTTCAATAGAAATCGCCTTCATGTTTTTGTCGAACTCCACCACGCCGTAGCGTTCGGGATCAGAGACTTGGTATCCAAAGATTACACCGCCGTCAGGATCTGTATATTGTTTGAGTTTAGTGCCCATGGCCGACCCGTGGTAGATGTTGTCACCTAAAATCATCGCTACTTTATCGTTGCCAATAAAATCCTCCCCAACAATAAAGGCGTCAGATAGGCCACGGGGCTCGTCCTGGACTTTATACGTAAAGTTGCAGCCGATTCGGGAGCCGCTGCCAAGCAGCTGCTCGAAACGGGGTAAATCCTGCGGGGTAGAGATAATTAAGATGTCACGAATACCCGCACTCATCAAAGTGCTTAGCGGGTAGTAGATCATCGGCTTGTCGTAAATAGGGATAAGCTGTTTACTGACACCCAGGGTAATGGGGTATAAACGCGTACCAGAACCTCCTGCTAGAATGATGCCTTTCAACTTTTTATCCCCCAGATCATGTTAATTGGTGTCCTTTTTCATAAATTCTGGCACGTAAAATTTCTCCATATAGGGCTTCCACCATGCTTCATTGCCACGATACCAATCAATTGTGCGGCGCAGTCCTTCCTCGAAGGTTACGCTTGGCTGATAGCCAAGTTCCCGCTCAAGCTTGGTGTAGTTGATGGCGTAGCGGCGGTCGTGCCCAGGCCGGTCGGTAACAAATTTCTTGAGCTCCTGGGGTTTGCCAAGGATCTTCAAAACGCTATCAGCAATTTGGACGCCGTTCTGCTCTTGTCCGCCGCCCACACAGTACGTTTCCCCTGCTGCCCCTTTGTGCAAGATGAGATCAATGGCGCGGCAGTGATCCTCTACAAACAAATAGTCCCGGACGCTTTTGCCATCGCCGTAAATTGTCAGCGGCTTGTCCTGTAGGGCCATAAGCGCAAAAACAGGCACGATATTCTCCGGTACCTGGTAAGGTCCATAATTGTTGGAGCAGTTGCTGATAGTGATATTAAGACCGTATGTATGGAAGTAAGATCTGACTAGGTGGTCGCTCGCTGCTTTAGTGGCTGAGTAAGGGCTGCGCGGATCATAGGGGGTGCTCTCGTCAAATTTGTCGGTACTATCAAGCTGCAGACTTCCAAAAACCTCGTCTGTGGAGACATGGTGGAATCGTTTGACGCCGTAATCTCGGCTTAGGCGCAGGAGTATGCTGGTTGCAAGCACGTTGCTGTTTACGAAATTATCTGGGTCTTCGATTGATCGATCAACATTTGTTTCGGCTGCAAAGTGCACGACATAGTCGATGCCTTTCTCGAAGACCGGCAGTAACTTCGATTCTTCGATCAAGTCGAACTCGTGGAATTCAATATCTTGCCTAACGATGGCCAGATTCTCTATGTTGCCCTGTTGGTTTAGCTTGTCTATCACGACAATTTTATAGTCGGGGTGTTCGGCGCGCAGAAAGTGAACAAAATTTGAACCAATAAAACCAGCACCGCCAGTCACAAGAATATGCATATCTACTAGTATAACTTTTTGATTATATTTTGTAAGGCTCTATGGCCTACTTGCTGTCACGAAGTCTTAGATACGCATGACGTAGAAGGTGGGGTATAATTCGATTAAGGGCAGCATTGACTATTACAAGTGGTCTGCACGGCACCTCTAATATAGGCTTGCAAGCGGTGCCACCCATATGTGATTGGAGACTTTTGACACCTAAAACGAAGGGAAGTATTTTGAAAATTATTGTGACGGCAGGAGGACAAGGAGCCAAGCTGTGGCCGTACTCACGCCAAGATAAGCCCAAGCAGTTCCAGCCAATTATTGGCGACACATCGTCGTATGAGCAGACGATTAAGACACTTCTGAAGCAGTACTCGTCCGAAGATATTTTTATTTCGACCAAGCGCAAGTTTATTAAGTACATATCTGAACAGTCGCCGCAGATTCCGCTAAAGAATTATATTGTGGAGCCGGATATTGCCAAAGATCGGGGACCAGGCGAGGGGCTGGCCTATCTGCGGCTTAGTGTGAGCCACCCTAACACGCCGTTTATGGTGGTGCAGGCTGACTGTATTCGTTCACCAGAAGAAGAATTCTTGAAAATGATCAAAGACGCCGAAGATCTAGTAGTGAAGCACAAACATTTTATAACGGGCGGCATTAAGGCCACGGAGCCAACCATGGGGGCTGATTACCTAGAGCTTGCCGACCAAGTGGCCGATACTAACGGCCAGGAAGTTTATGCAATCGATAAATTTATATTTCGCAGGCCGACACTTAGAGACACCAAAGAACTGGTCGAGAATTATCATGTTGTCGTGCACTGCAACCATACCTGCTGGTACCCGGAGCTCATGCTGGAGGCCTATAAAAAGTACCGGCCGGACTGGCATAAAGCTTTGATGAAAATTCGCGATGTCCTAGACAAGCCGGGCGAGAATGAAGCCATTGAGAAGATCTACGCTACCATGGAAAAAGGAGCCACGGAAGAGGTCACAAAACATGTTATGAATAGCGGTGAAGCTATGGCGATACTACTGCCATATAAATGGACTGACGTTGGGACGTGGAGCTCGGTCTATGACTTTTTCTCTGATGGCACCGAGAACTACGAAGACGGAAACGTTATTGCGGTCAATACTTCCGGTTCACTGATAAAGACCAGTAGCAAGAGCAAGCTGATAGCGGTAGCTGGCATCAAGGATTGTTTGGTGGTTGATACGGAGGACGCCTTGCTGGTGATTTCTAAGCAAGATATCGATAAAATCAAAGATATTCAGCAGTTGCTGGCCGAACGCAGCGAAACCGAATATCTATAGGTTGTTAATTGCTAGCGCTTTCCAGAGCCTCTACGTTGACGTTGATTGATGCTTGCCAGTCTACTTCCGGAAAACTGCGAAGAAGTTTTAGGATATAGCCACGCAAACTATCGTAGTCTTCCGGTGTTTTAGCTTCGTACTTGACCGTCACGTAGGGCCCATTTTGTGAATAACGTATTACAAACATGCGGTCGGACAGCTCAAGACGCAGGCCATCGCCAGCCCGCTCATCGTCTATTACTTCAGCGTCCGGAAAATCCTGCTTCAGTATTGGCGAGAGTTTGCTTATGAGAGCGACTTTTTTATCGTCTGCGCAACCAACACAAATCTGCGGGCTTGAGATATATACTGGTAGCGTATCGACTGCTTGGCCGAGTGTCTGGCCGGTATTGGACAGGTAGCGAAGCAACCGGAGCGTTGAATACAGGCCGTCGTCATGGTTGAAAAAGTCGGCGGAGAAAAAGAAGTGCCCGGAAAGTTCGCCGATAAAAGCAGCTTTGACTTCTTGATTTTTCTTTTTTAAGAATGAGTGCCCTGTGCGCCACAAGAAAGGCTCGCCACCATTTTTGAGAATCGTTTCTTTAACAACCTTAGAACAAAGCGTGTTGTACATGATTTTTGCTCCGGGGTGATCCATCAATACGTCGCTGGCGAAGAGTGCAAGCAGTACATCATTTAGGATAACTCTGCCTTTTTCGTCGACAATGCCTATGCGGTCGCCGTCTGCGTCGTAGGTGAAGCCTATGTCTGCTTCCTCTTTGAGGACTTCGTCCCTGAGTCGCTGCATGACCTTTGTTTTTGTGGGATCAGAGACACCAAGCGGGAACGTAGGGTCAAGCGTAGTGTTGTACTCTATAACTTCGCATCCTGCTTCGCGGAGCAGTTTTGGCGCCATTGGGCCAGCGGTAGAGAAACCAGGATCAATTACTACCCGCAACTTCTTGGTAACTTTTAAGCGGCCTAAAATATCTTGGCAGTAAGCTGGAAAAATATCTTGTTGGGAGATTGTTCCAGGCGCGGCGCTCTCGTAATCCTCGTTCTCTATGAGCTTCCGTATTTCTTGGATACTTTCAGACACTAATGTTTCAGAGAAACCGTTGGCCAGCTTGAAGCCGTTAAATTCAGGCGGGTTATGCGAAGCAGAAACATACGCTCCACCTGGAACTTGGAGATGATGCTGTGACCAATAGAAAGTGCCAACAAGCTGCATGCCTATGTCGACAACATCGAGCCCTGTTGAAGCCAGACCCTCGCATATCTTGGCAGCATACTCTGGACTTGTTGCCCGGCAGTCGCGGCTGACAACGGCTTTGGTGTGGCCCTGGCGGACTAGGTAGGTGCCATGGGCTTTGCCCATATGCAGGGCAATCTCAGGCGTTAAATCAGTGTCGACCAAGCCGCGGACATCATAACCACGGAAAATATGGGGGTTAACTTTCATGAAACTCCTAGACCGTTATGTAATAGGTGGTATTATTATCGCATAATTTGGCCAAAGGGAGTCCTGTTATTAGTGAAGAACATAAAAAACTTGTAGATGCGCTAAAGAAGTTGGAGCCTGGATTTTTGCCATATGATATATTTGTGCAGATTGCCCGGCTGGTGGCGCTGCCAATTATCGAATTCGTGCCGCTGCGTATGAACGGAGCTATCGTCGAAGTTTTACTATTACACAGAGGCGAAGATGATCCAATTTGGTCGGGTGAATGGCATACGCCGGGCACAGTTGTAAGGGCTACGGATAACGCTAAAAATATTTACGAAGCGTTTGAGAGAATCTTGAAGGATGAGCTTGCCGGTACGAAAACTGAGAATATGCACTTCGTGGGGAGTATCTTGCATAAAAGTAAGCGCGGCACTGAACAGGCTCAGGTCTTCTGGGTTGAGGTGATGGAAGAGCCCAAAGCCGGGGTGTTTTATCCCGTGACTGCCTTACCCAAGAAAATGATGGAGTCGCAAAAAGCATTTATAGCTCAAGCTGTGGAGAGCTTCCAAAAAACCCAGGCTATACAACCGTGACGCACTTGGCTAGGTTGCGCGGACGGTCGATGTTCATACCTTTTTCTAGGGCAACGTAGTAGGCAAAAAGCTGCAACGCCACAGCAGAGAGTATGGGCTGCACTTGCTCCATAGCGTCTGGGATATATATTACGTCCTGGGCGTGTGCTTTGATAGCTTCGTCACCTTCGGTCGCTACTGCTAGTATAGGGCCATGTCGGGCGGTAATTTCTTGGATATTGGCAGATATTTTATCGTAATTTCGGCCTTGTGGATTAATGGCGATGGTCAGAAAGTCTTCGTCTACGACGGCTAGCGGCCCGTGCTTAAGCTCACCGGCTGCGTAGCCAGTAGCGTTAAGATAGGTGATCTCTTTGAGTTTTAGCGCTCCCTCCAGAGCTGCAGGGTAATTCGGGCCTTTGCCAATAAACGCAAAATCGGTGTGGCCAGCATATTTCTTAGCCATAGCCTTGATGGACGCTGCTTGGGAAAGCACCGCTTCAAGTTTTGATGGCAGTGCCTCAAGCTCCTCGATGAGCGGCTCACACAAAGGGCTTTCCACTTGGTGCAGCTCGGCGAGTTTTAGAGCAAGCAAGTTCATGGCCGTGACCTGAGCCACAAAGGCTTTGGTGCTGGCGACAGCGACTTCCGGCCCGGCATGGCAGAGCATGCCGCCTTCGCTCATCTCGACTATTTGTGAGCGCGGTTTGTTGACGATGCCTAAGCCCAGAGCCCCTTCCTCCATGAGGCGCTTTAGGGAGTCCCTAGTATCTGCTGTTCCCCCGGACTGCGATATGGCAAAAGCAGCTGTTTCGCCTGGCAGGATGATCCTGCGGTCTTTTAACTCAGAAGCCAACTCTACAGATACGGGTCGCCCGGCTACTTCTTCGATGACACTCTTGCCGACAAGGCCGGCATGATAGGAGGTGCCAGAGGCAACAAACATAATGTGGTCGCAGGCTCTAAGTCGTTCCTCGATGCGCTCCAGCCCGCCGAGCCTTACTTTGTCCTTCCCGTGCCGGAGTCTGGAGCCGAGAGTCCGCCTGACTGTGTCTGGTGTTTCGAAGATCTCCTTTAACATGAAGTGCGCGTACTCGCCCTTGTCAGCAGTCTCTATATCTTCTGAGACTACGCGGGCTCTACGGGGTCTGTGATTACCGGTATGGAGACTTCTTATTGAGTGCCCGTCTGGCGTGAGTATTGCCAGCTCATCATCTTCAATATCGACAAATCGCCTGGTGTGAGGCAGCAAGGGATCGTCGTCTGAAGCAATGTAGTGTTCGTTTTTGCCCACGCCAACGACCAAAGGACTTTGGTAGCGCAGAGCCAAAAGTTTACCAGGGTGCGCCGCAAAGGCCGCCACTATTGCATAGGCGCCGTCCAGATCGCCAGCTGTGCTTATTAGCGCCTCTTCTGGGTCACCGCTCTCGGCAAAGTATAGGCTTAGTAAGTGAGCTATTGTTTCAGTGTCGTTCTGCGAATTAAAAAGGATGCCTCTTTCTGCCAAGCTAGCCCGCAAGTAGTCATTATTTTCAACGACGCCGTTCAGTACCACGGCAATTTTGCCAGATGCGTCCGTATGAGGGTGGGCATTAGCTTCGTCTACGATGCCGTTTGTTGCCCAGCGGGTATGGCCTATGGTAGCCGATGAGTCTGCAGCAATTTGTTCGTAGCCTCCAAGAGCAATTGTTTCTCTGAGATTAGCAATTTCGCCGACAGCTCGTACAATTGTTAGCCCATTTGGTGTTGTAAGGCCTACGCCAGCTGAATCGTAGCCGCGGTAGCTGAGAGCCTCTAGGCTTTGCAGCACCCGCTCAGTAGCATGAGGCGCTTCGGGATGGCCGGTACAAGCAGCAATTCCGCACATATAATTTAACCTTTCGATGTGTTAGAGCTAATTCAGTTTACTCAAAAAGCCGTATCAAGGCCCACCAGTTGGGCTTTTTTGAGGTAGTAATAATTGTACGTGAGATCTAGATACTTTTTATAAACTTTGTTACAGATTTGTTAAAATTATCTATTGAGAACTTCTCTGCGCTACGTTTTATATCGCCCGAAGCATAATCGTGCGCATCAAATTTTTTAAGAACTACCGCAAGTGACTCGGCAGTTTGCTCATCAAAGAACTCGCCGGTTATGCCTGGTATTACATAGTCTAGTGCACCACCAGCCCTGTACGCAATTACCGGAGTACCGGCAGCCATGGCTTCTACGGCAACTAAGCCAAAGTCATCGACACCCGGAAACAAGAAAGCTTTGGACGAGCGTATGGCGTCTTCCAGCTGCTGGTCTGTGGTGTAACCCAAAAATTTTACACTTGGGCCTGCCATAGCTTTTAATTTCTGGTGTTCTGGCCCATCGCCGATAACCACCAGATCAAGACCGAGATCAGTGCAGGCCTGGACGGCAATATCAACCCGCTTATAAGGTACATGACGTCCTGTAATGACAAAGCTACTGCGTAGCTTGGGAGTTGGGAGCTGGGAGCTGGGAGCTTCGAAGCGGCTAGTGTCTATAGGCGGAAAGATAACCGTACTATCCCGATCATAGTAATTTTTGATCTGCGCTTGTGTGTGCGTAGAGTTAGCCATTATATAGTCTGGGCGCTGAGCGGCTCGATAATCCCATTTGCGCAAAGGAGCTACAAGGAGTTTTAGGCCGAACCTAGCTAGCCAATCGAAAGCTCCAAACCCGGGACTCTCTAGGTAGCTGTCGTACCGGCTCCAGTAGTAGTGTGTGGGGGCGTGACAGTAATTGATATGCAAGGGCTTCGGAGCTGGGAGCTGGGATTTGGGAGCTGTTTTAGATCTCCTATCTCCTATCTCCTGCCTTCTAACCTTTATGCCTTTTGCCTCAGCTCCGGAGCTACTGATCACTAGATCGTAATTATCCAAGTTGAGAGAAGTAAACCACCAAATGCGCAGAAAAGGAATGTATTTACGCAGGCGCGAGAAGGGCCAGGCTTGCAGAGGCCCTGTTACAACTTTGTAATCCAGTTTTTTACGCCACTCCGGCGTACAATACGATGTGTAAATTGGAGCGTCTGGATATAGATGATGCAGCTCTAGTACGACCTTTTCGGCACCACCACCAACTAACCAGTCGTGCACAATGGCAACCTTGGGGTTGGCAGTAGTTGGTAGTTGGTAGTTGGTAGTTGGGGTGGGCTTCATGAGCGCAGAGACCTCATCAGAGCGTTCAATAGTTTTTGCGACGATACAACTTGGGAGAGGATTTTTTCTAACACAACTTCATCTATAAAACCAAGCTTATTCGCGAGATACAGAAAGTTCTTGGTCTCAAGCAAAGAACCGTACGCGATAGAATAGAAGTGCAATTTATCGGCTGTTGTTCTTCTTCCAAAACCTTCGGCAATATTAGCAGACACAGATGACGAGCAGCGTTTAATCTGGCTTGTTAAACCAAAGGCTTCGTCTTTCGGGAAGTTTTTTGTAAGAATGTAAACACTAACGGCTAAGTCTTGCGATTCCTGCCAGACTATGAGGTTTTCGAATGATTGTATTTTTTTGCCATCTACCATATGCCATCTACTAACTACTATGTTACTTGGCTCCGCTGCCGCCTAAAACAGCACGGACTGTTTTGAGGAGGATGATGATGTCGAGCCAGAAGGTCCAGTTCTGAACATAGTAAGTGTCGAGCTTGCGGCGTTCGTCGAAGCTAATATCGCGCCGCCCAGAAACTTGGGCTAAGCCAGTAACGCCTGATTTTACGCTTAGGATGTGATGCTTATGCCGGTATTGGTTGAGCTCTTCTGGCACTAGTGCACGGGGCCCAACCAGGCTTATATCGCCCATTAATACATTAATTAGCTGGGCTAGTTCGTCAAAGCTCGCGGCTCGTATGATGCGCCCAAACGGGGTTACCCGGGGGTCTTTTGCCAAAAAGTCGCCGTTATCACGATACTTTTTAATAAGTTCCGGCTTGCCCATTTTACGGAACGCGTCTTCCGGGCCGAGGCCGTTGTATCTGGCTTTGTGGCTGCGGAATTTGTAAACAGTAAAAGGTCTATCGAAAAGGGTGAGGCGGGTTTGCTTGAGCAGCACGGGGCCTCTTGGGTCGGTGAGCTTAATGAGTACAGCCATGATCAGCATAATGGGCATGGCTGTAACGAAGAATATGGAGCCAGCAAAGAGATCAAATAGCCTCTTGGCAACGCGGCCCCAACCCACAAGTGCAGTCTGATGCACGGTCACCACGGGAGTACCTCGGAACAGTTCAACCTCAATATTGCCAACAAACAACTCATCGTTACCAGGTATGAAGCGGTAGGAAACGTGATGGGACTGGGCATAGGTCATAATTTCGTCGTTTTGCTCGCTATTTTTATAAAGTTCTGTCTGGATAATGCTATGGAGCGCTGTATCTTTAAGTTTCTCGATTGCATCGTCAAGGCTCTCGAAAGATTTAAAACGCGAATTTGCATGCCCG
>Ga0315912_10002489_pt1 | contig 19514 bp, 17 predicted proteins | sample VfabasoilMG_FD_204469 | JGI IMG/M metagenome (GOLD analysis project Ga0315912, IMG submission 204469) | Garden soil microbial communities collected in Santa Monica, California, United States - V. faba soil | ecosystem: Environmental > Terrestrial > Soil > Garden | place: USA: California...
CGAGGTCCACGGGCACTGGCTGCCGCGGCAGGCGGCACGGGAAAATGGCTGCCCTCTGCGCATCGGGCCGCGCGGGGCGGACGGGGATGAAGAAGGGCGCGCGCTCCACCTGGAGCAAGTGGGAGGTCACCTGGATCGGACTCGTCGGTACGAGCTCGCCGTGCGCCACGTTCTGGCGGCCGACGTGCTGGATGGCCGCCCTCCGGGTGAGACGCTTCTCGCACTCCGTCGCGAGGGCGTGCCGGCAAGCGTGCTCGCGAGCGCGGCGCCCCGGGTCCTGCGCGCGGGGGGGTTGTGCCGTGAGATCGTCTACTTGCCCGGCCTCTTGCGGGTCGGGCCACACTTGGCGGTGCCCGAGGTCGAGCGCGTCTTTCGGGCGGGGCGGGCGACACTAGCCGAGGCCGCCGTGCTCGCGCGTGTGCTGCGGGTGGCTCAGCCTGCCCAGTCCAAATCGGCGACGACGGGCGTGTGATCGGAGGGCTTGTCCCAAGTGCGAGGCCCGCGATCGATGTGCGCCCCCCGCATGCGGGTGCGAGCGGCCGTGCTGAGCCAGATGTAGTCGATGCGCAGGCCTCGATCGCGCTCGAACGAGCCAGCTCGATAATCCCACCACGAATAGTGGCCGCCTTCGCTGCAGCCTTCGCGAAACGAGTCGCAAAAGCCGAGCTCGGAGAGGCGCAGGAGCGCCTGGCGCTCGGGTGGCGAGCAGTGGAGCTTGTCTCGCCAGCGCACGGGATCGAACACGTCCCGGTCGTCGCGTGCGACGTTGAAGTCCCCGCACACGGCCAGCGGGGTGGCCCCGCCTCCTTCCGCTCTCAACGTCTCGAGCAAGCGGTCGAGCCAGGCGAGCTTCTCCGCATAGGCAGGCGAGTCCAGTGACTTGCCGTTGGGGATGTACGCCGAGAGCACGCGCAGCCCGTCGATCGTTCCTGCGATCAGCCTGCGCTCGTCCTCGGGGGCGCCGTCCACGAAGCCGACCCGGACGTCTCGCACAGGGCGGCGCGAGATCAGCGCCACACCGTTATAGCTCTTTTCTCCTGCGCGGTGCGTCTCGTACCCCGCCCGCGCGAAGGTGTCGGTGGGGAACTCGCTGTCCTGGACCTTCGTTTCCTGGAGGCAGAGCACGTCCGGGTTCGCCTCCCGAAGGAAGCGATGGACGTGGTCGATTCGAGCGCGAATCGAGTTGACGTTCCAGCTAGCGATGCGCAAGGCCCGAGCGCTCGTACTCGCCAGCGCAGGCCTTGGCAATACGCTGCGGTTCTAGCCGACCAGGCGGTTCTAGCCGACTAGGCGGTTCGAGCTAGCCATACGGTTCGAGCTTGCCGCGCGCTCTCCTGCCTGTTAACCCGGTCCTCATCGTGAGCTGGCTGCGGGCGTCCCGGATCGTGGCACTCATCCTGGTGGGCGCGTCCCGCGTCGCGGCTCAAGACGCACCGCCCCCGGTAGGCACCGTCGAAGCGTCCAAGCCTCGGGTGGTCCCGCCCCAGCTCGCCGCCTACGCTGATCCGCTCTACCCAGCCGAGGCGGCGTACTCTGGCTTGGCCGGTGTGGTGAAGCTCGAGCTCCTGGTTTCCGACGCAGGCACGGTGACCGAAGCCAAGGTGCTCTCGAGCGGAGAGCTCGGCGAAGCCTTCGAGCGGGAAGCCGTGCGCGCCGCGCTCGAGCTGCGCTTCGAGCCGGCAAGCGTGGACGGCGCCCCACGAGCGGCTCGCATTGCGTTTTCGTTCGAGTTCATCGCTCCCGAATCCGTGCGGGTCGTCGAGGCAGCGCCCGCCGCCGAGGAGCCGACCGAGGTGACCCAGCCGGAGGAGGTGGCAGACGGCCAACTGGCGGGGCGCGTCCTGCTTGCCGGAGACGAGGCGCCGCTGCCAGGTGTCGTGCTGCGGGTCACCGATTCCGTCGGAGTGGTCAGGGCAGTCACGACGGATGCCGAAGGCCGCTTCGAAGTGTCCGAGCTCGCGCCAGGCGCCTATTCGCTGGAGGTGCGAGCGGAAGGCTTTCCGGCGCTCCAGTTTCAGGAGGAGGTGAGCGCTGGTGAGGCCACGGAGGTCATCTACCGCCTGACCGCGATTGCGGACTCGGACGAGGTCGAAGTCGTGGTGGAGGGGGAGCGACCCCCGCGCGAAGTCACGCGCCGCAGGCTGGAGCGCCGAGAGATCTCCCGCATCCCCGGCACCTCGGGAGATGCCCTGCGCTCGCTGCAGAGCCTGCCTGGGGTTGCGCGCCCCCCGGGCTTGGCCGGCCTCTTGATCGTGCGTGGCTCGGCACCTGCAGACAGCGAGACGTTCGTGGATGGCTCGGACGTACCGCTCATCTACCACTTCGGCGGCCTCACCAGTGTCGTACCCACCGACATGCTCGAGCGCATCGACTTCTATCCAGGCAATTTCTCGGTGCGGTACGGGCGCCTGCAGGGCGGTGTCGTGGATGTCGGCCTGCGCGCACCGCGCACCGAATGTTTCGACGCCAAGGGCGCTCTCACCGGCAAGGACAAGTGCTTTCACGGCATGGCGCAAGTCGACTTCATCGACACCCGCGTCATGCTGGAGGGCCCCATCGCTGGCGACTGGAAATTTGCCATTGCCGGGCGTCGCAGCTGGATCGACACGTTCCTCCGGCCTGCCCTGGAGGCGGCGGGCTCGAGCGTCACCAACGCGCCCGTCTACTACGACTACCAAGCCGTGGTCGAACGCGATCGCGGTCCGGACGACCGGCTGAGCATTCGCTTCTACGGGTCCGACGATCGGTTCGAAACCATCATCACCAACCCGGCTGCCAGCGATCCCGGCTTTGGCGGCAACCTGCGTTTCGGTACGTCGTTCACACGGGTGCAGGCGCTCTACCAGAAGAAGCTGTCCAAGGAGGTCGACCTCGATGCAATGCTGAGCGTCGGTACCCAGAGCATCGATTTCGGACTGGGCGGCAACATCGAGTTCCTGCTCGACTCGCTTCCCATCACGATGCGCAGCGAGTTCGGCTTTCAACTTCACCAGACGGCCCGGTTGAACGTCGGCATCGACTTCCGTGCAGCGCCCTTCGACTTGTACGTGCGAGCGCCCCCGCCGGGGCGCCCCGGGGAAGCGGCCTCCGGGCCCCTGGCCACGCTCGTGCCGCAGGAGCAGCAAGCCTCGGGCAATACGTTTCGGCCGGGCTGGTACGCAGACCTCGAGTGGCAGCCGCTGCGCCGCTTGCGCTTGGTGCCGGGCATCCGCGTCGACGGCGCGCTAGATACCTCGGGCATGAGCGTGAGCCCGCGCGTGAACGTTCGTTATACTTTGGTCGAGCGAGGGCAGCTCGGCCCGAGCGACGTGCACGAGACCGTGCTCAAAGGCGGATTCGGCAAGTTCAGCCAGCCGCCAGCGTTCCAGGAAACCGACGAAGTGTTCGGTACTCCGGGTCTGGCCCCGAACGACTCCTACCACTACTCGCTCGGGGTCGAGCAGCGACTCAGCTCGAACGTTCGCCTTTCCGTGGAGGGCTTCTACAAGGACTTCCAAAACAGCGTCAGCCGGGGCCCGAACGATCTCGGAACCTTCACCTACAACAACGACGGTAGCGGAAGGGTCGTCGGCCTGGAGACGCTGCTCAAGTACGATCCGGACGATCGCTTCTTCGGCTGGATCGCCTACACGCTGAGCGAGAGCATTCGTCAGAACTGCCCCACCTGTCCGGCGTATCTCTTCCAGTTCGATCAGACGCACAACCTGGTGATCCTCGGCAGCTACCGGCTGGGCCGCGGTTGGGAGGTCGGCGCTCGTTTTCGCATCGTGAGCGGCCCGCTGGCCTCCCCGGTCGAACAGCCGCCGGCGCTGGCTGCGATCTTCTCGGGCGACGCGGGTAGCTACGTACCCATCCAGGGCGACGCGTACAGCGTACGTTTGCCGCTCTTTCACCAGGCCGACGTGCGCATCGACAAGCACTGGGTTTTCAAGGGCTTCCGCCTCACGACCTACCTCGACGTGCAGAACGTCTACAACCACATGGCGGTCGAGGGCTTCGTGTACAACTTCGACTTCAGCCAGGTTGCGTACCAAACGGGCCTGCCCATCGTCCCCAGTCTGGGCATGCGGGGGGAGTTCTGATGCGTCCGCGTCTGCGCTTGCTGCCAGCGGCAGCTCTCTTCTTGGGCAGCATCACGGCGATGGCGCTTGGTTGCGGACCCGAGCTCGAGTCGATTGCCCGCCTTTCTCACATTCGCATCATCGGAGTGCGCAAGAGCGCTCCCTACGCGCGTCCAGGTGAAACCGTCCGCCTGCACATGCTCTGGGAGGACGTGAGCGCCACCGCGCCTCGAGCTGCCCAGCCGTTCTTCGCCTATTGGTGCGTCAACCCGGCGGCCAGCTCGTTCGCCGAATGCCTGGTGCAGGTGCCGACCGTGCCACCGGCTTTTTCCGTGGGCGAAAGCAGCTTCGAGATCACCGCGCCTGAGGGCGTGCTCAGGACTGCCCCCGGTTCTTCCGCCGATTCTCCCCCCACCGCTTCGCTCTACGTGTTCTACGGCGTCTGCGCGGGCACGCTCGAGGTCGCTGGTGTCCCCATCGACTCGGACCTCGGTCTGGGAGGCTTCGCTGGCGCCCTCTCCGGACTCGGCGGTGCGGAAGGAATCAACGACGCCTTGTCCGAGCTTCTGGATGAGCTGGCCGAAGACGGTGAGGTCGGTGAGGCGTTTCTGCCGACCTGTGTCGACGAAGCCGGAGAGCCACTCGGCTCCGACGATTTCGTGGTGGGCTATTCGACGGTGCTGCTCTTCGACGAGCTGCGGAATGCTCACCCGGAGATGGCAGGTTTCGAAGTGGGTGGCCTTCCCGTGGCGGTCGACTGCGCAAACGAGTCGTGCGAGGAGCCTTTCGACGTACCGGCACTGGACGGCTGTGTGGACGGGGTCGCCTGCTTCGACGCCTGCGACCTCGACGGGGCGGAGGGCTGCCCGGAGGTCCAGCTGCACCCGGTCATTTTCGAGTCGGTCGTGGAGCAGGACGTCTATGCCGAGCTCGCGTTCGGCGAGGATCTGACGGAGTCGATCTGGGTCAGCTACTTCTCCGATCGCGGCCACGTCTCCGCCGACGTGCGGCTGGTGAACGATCCCGTCACGGGCTTCAATCCGGCCTACGGCAGCGCATTTCGTGCTCCCAGCGAGCCGGGTCCGGTCCGCATCTGGGCCGCCGTGCGGGACAATCGCGGCGGCGTCTCCTACTTGCGCATCCCTGGCTACGTCCGGCCCTGAGCGCTCGTCAGGCGGAACGCGGTCAGTGCTCGTCCTCGGCCTGGGCGAGAACCACCTTGTTCCCGTAGGCAGGGGGAGGCGCCACGTGATACGGCTCTTCTTCCTCAGGCGGCGGAGCCTTGTGCGCCTGGGCAGGAGGCGGCGTCGGGTGTTTGGGGGAGGCGGCTCCGCAGGCCAGGGTCGGAAGCGCGAGGGCTGCGAGCGCTAGCAGGTGTACTCCGGAGGTGGACTTCGTCCGTCTGCCCATTCTTTCGGCTCCTTTGGGCGGGAAGTTCGTAAAGAATTCCCAAACTACAGCGTGACACCGCCCTTCGACTTGTCAAACGTTGTCACGGGCGCGCTGGGTTGCTTCGGGCAGGGTTGGTTCGGGCAGGGTTTGCTCGCGAGGGGTTTGCTCGCGAGGGGTTTGCTCGCGAGGGGTTTGCTCGCGAGGGGTTTGCTCGCGCTTGTCCGCAGGGCTACTCGGCGGGGCTTACTCGGCGGGGCTACTCGCTCCCCTGCAACCGGCGCGGTGGAGGTAGGCTGCGCCCGGAGTAGGGCACCGCAGGTTTCTTAGGTGAACGGCGAGCGATGGGCCCTGAGCGCAGACGGCCTGCGCTCGCCATCATTGCGAATTTCCTGGAAATCCGTCAGCCTCGACCAGCGGCCTGGACTCGAGTCGGGCCCGCGATGCGTGAAACGAGAATGCAGCAGGGCAAGACTCCTCCGCCGCTCGGACCCGGTTCGCTGGTGAACGACCGCTACGAGATTCGCCAGAGCTTGGGCAAAGGTGGCATGGGCGAAGTTTTCCTCGCCTACGACCGCAGCACGCAGGAGGCCGTGGCGCTGAAGGTCGTCAAGGAAGAGTCGCGCATGCCTGGCGACGACGAAGCCTTGCGACAGGAGCTCTTGCTCGCCCGATCCGTCGGCCATCCGAACGTCTGTCGCGTCCACGATCTCGCGCCAAGCGCCTGGGGCCCCATCATGGTGATGGAGCACATCAACGGCCAGACGCTGCACACCCACATCCGGCGGCGTAAGGCGCAGGGCGGCTACAGCGCCGACGACTTTCGCAAGATCGCGAGCGATGTCTGCGCCGGTTTGGCCGCAATTCACGCCCAAGGCCTGGTGCACGGGGACCTCAAGCCCGGGAACGTGATGGTCACCAAGGACCGCGCCATCATTCTGGACTTCGGCTTCGCCCAGGAGCGCGCGCGCCTCGGTCCGCGTCGCCCGGGTGCTCCGCCGGACGGAGGTACACCCAACTACATGTCGCCGGAGCGTCTGCGCTCCGGCGGTGCGAGCCCAGAGGACGATCTCTACGCACTGGGACTCACGCTCTGGGAGATGTGGACCTGCAGGGTGCCGGAGCCTGGCTACAAGCCCCGGCTCAAGCCGATGCGCTCGCAGATCATGTTCGACGTGCCCGCGTCGCTGTCGGTCGACGAGATCAAGCAAGTGTTCCGTTGCCTGGCGGATGATCCGGAGATGCGGCCGCCCGCCAAGCGGATGCGCTTTTTCAATCCGGTGCAGCTCACGACCAGCCAGATGCAGATCCCGCGCGAACGCATCGCGCCGGGCACGCCGCTTGGCCGTTCGCACGTGGAAACCTTTCATCCGGGCGCGCAGGCACTGCTCATCACGTATTGCACGAACGCCACCGATGCTCCGGGGCGCATCTACCCGCTTTCCCGGCCTTCATTGACGATTGGTCGTCGCACGGACCAGGACATCGTGCTGCCGGAGGCGACCGTCTCCGGAGCTCACGCCGTCGCGCGCTGGCAGGCGGGGACCTGGCTGGTCGAAGACCTGGGCAGCACGAACGGCACGTACGCGGATCACAGCTACGATCGGAAGAAGCGCCTGAGTCTATTGCACGGAGCCGAGGCACAACTCGGTGAGTGCCGGGTGAAGCTCGTGAGCTTTACCGAAGGCAGCCCGCAGCACGATCGCGCGCGCATGCACCTGCACAACTACGACGGCCTCACCGACCTTCTGCACCGAACGCAGCTCTTGCGCTACCTGGGGGACGAGGTTGGCTTCGCGCGCTGGACGGGAACCAACTTGTGTCTGGCGCGCTACCACATTCGGGGTCCCACGCGGCAAAGCGACGAGAGGCCGACGATCTTGGAGATGCTGGCTCTGCGCCGGGTTGCGCAGCGCGTCGTCGAGCTCACGGAGATGATGATGATTTCGATGGTGCCCGCCGTTGCTGGCCGCGCGGCGCACTTGAAGTTCGCCATCGGCATGCTGGGCCCGAGCATCGACGAGGCGCGGCACATCGTCGAGCAGGTGGTTGCGCAGGTTCAGGGCCTGATGCCGGAAACGCTCGAGCTCGTCGCCTCGGTGGTACGCGCGGATCCGGACCAACCCGTCGAACGGCTGCTCGACTTCTGAGCCGGGGCGTGGCTAGCTCGTACGAGCCCCGTTTGGCCATGGCTGGATCGCCCCGTCCCAAGTTCTCCTCGCACCCGAGCGAGCCGACCATTCGCCGCCTGGGCATTCGGTCTTCTACCCACATCGAGCGGCCCTTGCGGCTGCAGGTGGGGCTGGCCTTCGCCGTGGCTCTCATCCTGCTCGCGATCCCGCTCTACCTCTTGCGCCGTCCCGAGGACCCTCCCAGCGCCGAGGCCAAGAAGCCCCCTGCGTTCGGCTTCGCGCCTTCCGTTCCCGTCACTTCGCCGGAGGGGGAAGCCGACGAGCGCTTGTCTTTGGGCGAGCCGGTCCGCGTCCGCTGCTCGTCTGCCCCGACCGTGCGCGGGCAGGAGGGCCGCCTCTGCGATGGGCTCTTGCCGATCGAAGAGGGGCTGAAGAAAGCGATCCTGGAGACGATGGATTGCGCTCCGTCGACGGGCTCGATGGGCACGCTCAACTACGTGCTCAAGGTCGATTTCGCCCAGAAGACGCTGCATGTCTTTCCGGGAGCCAGCGGGGACTGGAAAGGGCCGAGCGCCCGTCGCGCTGCCAAGTGCGTCAAACAGGCCTTCTCCATGCCCGACTGGGAGCGCATCGAGCACCGTTATCGGTATTACGAGATCGCGCTCCTCGCCACCTATCGGTCCCCACCACCTACGGCGGCGCCGCTGTTTGAATAGGCGGAGTCGAGTAGGCGGAGCTCAATAGGCCCAGTCGGACAGGCCCAGCCGAATACGCCCAGCCGGATAGGCGGCGCTACTTCGCCCGAGCGGCGAAATACGCAGTGGCCCGCTTCTGGCCCTTTTTCGTAATCGCCTTGTCGGCGAGCAGCTTTTTGATGGGCAGGGCCAGATCGCGCGTCATGACGCCCATGGCCTTGGCCAGCTGATCGGCGCGGATGCCGGGGGTCTGCCGGATCATCGTCACCAGCGCGGCGCCCTGCTGCTCGAGCTCACGGGCCGTGCGCTTGCCACCACGCTTGGCCACGAATCCGGCGGCAGCTCGCTTGGCGCCCTTGCCTCGGAGACTGCCCCTCGGACCAGCGGCGGCACCGGGGGTGCCGAGCGCCGCGCTCACGCTCTCCAGAGCTGCTTGGCGCACGAGCTCCGTCATCTCTTGGACGAAGTCTTCCACGCGTTGCCGGATGGCACGGTCTAAATCGGTCACACTCGCTCTCCTCTCCAGAATGAACGACCCCTAGGCCCGCAGACGACGCTCCCCAACGTCTCTACGCACCACGACAGGAGGTCACACCAAGCTCTACGCCGGCCCTGAGATATCGCAGTGTCACCGTCCCGTCAACGCGTGAAATATTTCGCCGACCCGTTTTTCTCGACGATTCCTAGGATCCCTGGACCCCTGGCGGCGCCCCGGCTCACCGCACGAGGTCACCGCGGGGCACGCTCGGTGACTACGGCGAGATCAGCGAGGCGGTCCGCGAGCTCGGGGGTCAATGCATCCGGGGCGACCCGGTAGGCCCAGTTTCCCTCCGCGGTTCCGGGCACGTTCATCCGAAACTCGGAGCCCTCGTCCAGCGCATCTTGGATAGGGAAAACGGCGGTCATTGCCGGCGACGTGAAGAGGGCGCGCAAGATCCCCGCCGATACCTCGCCGGCTCGGCTGATCCCGGTGTACTGCCGGATCCGATCGAGCTCGACCCGGGCGTCCTGAGCCATCTTGCGCCGTCGTTCGTCCGTGGACGCCGCGTGGGCCGCGTGCGCAAGCAAGAGCTCGTACCAACCCCGAGTGGTGTTGTTGTCGTGCGTGCCCGAGTAGATGACGGAGCGCGCCGGGTGGCGATGAGGCAGGTACGCCTCGGCGCCTGGGGAGAATGCGAACTGGAGGATCCGCATGCCCGGTAGGCCGGCCCCATCGCGCAGTTGATTCACCTCGTCGGTCACGATGCCGAGGTCCTCGGCCAGGAGCGGCAGGCCGCCCAGGACGTCTCGCGCCCGACTGAGGAAGTCGCGGCCCGGCACCTCGACATAGCGCCCGTTCTTGGCCGTCTCTTGGCCCATGCCGACTTCCCAGTAGCGGTGGAAGGCGACGAAGTGGTCGAGGCGCACCGCGTCGAAGCGCCCGAGCTCGCGGCGCAGGCGGTCCACCCACCAGCCGTAGCCATCGTTTCTCATGACTTCCCAGCGGTAGAGCGGATTCCCCCACAGCTGGCCTTCTTCGCTGAAGTAGTCAGGGGGCACGCCGGCTTGCACGGTGCGCTGACCATCCTCGTCCAGGAAGAACATGTGCTGATTGGCCCACACGTCCACCGAATCGTGAGCGACGAACATCGGCACGTCGCCCATCAGGCGCACGCCACGCTCGCGTGCGTACTCGCGCAGCAGGTTCCATTGGCGGCTCCAGATGAACTGCAGGAACGCTTGGAACCCGACCTCCGCCTCACACGCCCGGTTTGCCTCCGTCAGCGCCGCCGGCTCACGCTTGGCCAGCTCCCTGGGCCAATCGAGCCAGGAGCGGCGGTCGAAGCGAGCTTTGAGCGCCCGGAACAAGCACCAGTCCCAGAGCCAGGAGCTGTTCTCGTCGACGAAGCGGCGATACTCGCCCTCGAGATTCGGGGCTGCCTTGCTGGCGAACTGCTCGTACGCGCGGCGCAGGATCGGCGGGCGTTGCTCGCGCGCCAAGTCGAACTCCGCCCGCCGCAAGCCACCCGGGCGGGGGAGATCGGCGACGTCGCGCGCCGCAACCAGTCCATCTTCGACCAAGCCTTCGAGGCTGACGAGCAGCGTCGAGCCGGCGAAGGCGCTCGAGCTGTCGTAGGGTGAGTTGCCGCCGCCGATCGGATGAATCGGCAACATCTGCCACCAGGTCTGCTTGGCAGCGCTGAGGAAATCGACGAACGCGCGGGCGGCGGGACCGATGTCGCCCATGGCCGGCGGCCCAGGCAGCGAAGTTGGATGAAGAAGGATCCCGGAAGTGCGGGTGCTGAAGGGCGGATCGAGCAAGAGAAGACCTCGTTCGGCGCATCAAAGCCAGAACTGTGCTTTCAGAGCAAGCTCGCCCGGATGGTTTCCGCCGCGCCTGCTTTCCGCCGCGCCCAGGTAGGGCGGGGGCGACAGGACTGTTAGGCTACGTGGGTGGATGCTCTTCAGCGCACGCTAGCAATCGGCGCGCTGGGCGCGCTCGGCGCCCTCGCACGCTACGGACTCGGGGAGGCAACCCTGCGGACACTCCCTGGCCCCCCCTGGTGCTCGACTCTCATCGTCAACGTGCTCGGCTGCTTCCTCCTTGGGGTGGTGGATCGACTGGCGCTCCTGGGCCACCTCACGCCGAGTCAGCGGCTCGTCATCGTGGTTGGCTTTCTCGGTGCGATGACGACGTTCTCGACCTACGCACTCGAAATCGTCACCTTGGCGAGCGCTCGGGATTTCGCGGGGCTCGCCTTCCAGCTGCTGGCGCAAAATCTGCTGGGCGTGTTGGCCGTTCTGGCTGGAATGGCCCTGGCCGCAGGCGCGAAACCCTAGCCGAGTCCGCTTTTGCCCTGCCCGCGGAGCCAGCCTGCTGGGCCTGCCTGCTGGCCCTTGCCCTGCCTTCCGGCCTGCGCACGCCGAGCCGGCTCGAAATCAGCGGCTTTTCTTGGCCGCTCAGGACGGCCTTGGTGAGCCAGGCTCGCCCGGGGCGCGAGGCGTGGCAGGCTTGCCTGGTTCGGCGGTCTGCCCCTATCTTTCCGCCCGCTTTCCGGAAAGGTGCATGCACGGGACACCCGAAAAGACGTTGCCCCTCCACTGCGTGACTCGGTCCACGGTGCGCGTGCGCTTTTGCGATACCGACATGATGGGGGTGGTGCACCACTCGAATTACATCAAGTACTTCGAGCTGGCTCGCATCGAGTACCTGCGTCGACGTGGCCTGAACTACGCCAGCTGGGTCAAGATGGGGCTCCACTTGCCCGTGATTGAGGTGACGACCCGTTATAGGAAGCCTGCCTTCCTGGACGACCTCTTGGTCATCGAGACGCGGCTCACTTACCTGACCAGGGTCAAGGTGGGATTCGACTACCGCGTCCTTCGTGACGCTGGCGGCGACGAGCAGGAAATTGCCTCCGGGCACAGCCTGCTCGCCTGCGTGGGGGACGATCATTCCCCGCTGCGTATGTCGCGGGAAGCCGAGCAGCTCCTACTCTCCCCCGAGCTGCGCGAAGGCGAGCTCCACCTCTGAGCGTCCTCGGCCGTTCGTCCCCGGCCCAGTGTTTGGACCGCTCAGAGCGGCGGACTGCCGGCCTCGACGCGGCGCTTGAGGGCCTGGTTCATCAGTACGAAGCCGTTGGCGGTGCGCTTGAGCTGAGGGCCGAGGAACCGCAGGAGCACCCCGCGAAAGTCCTCGCCGTGCTGGAAGCGAGTTCTCGCCGTGCCCACCTGCCTGAGCGCAAAGAAGTGTTCGCCGGAAAAGAGCACCGGCCAAAAGAGCGTCCCACGCCAGCGCAGCTCGACCTCGGGCTCACAGCGGAGCACCTGCGGCTTGAAGCGCATGTCGGAGCCGTCGGGAGGGCTGACCACTACCGACAGCTCCTGGCCGACGGCGAGCGTCCCTTCGATCGACGTGATGAAAGGATTCCACTCGTGATAGCGCGCGGTGTCGACGATGACCTCCCAAACGGCTGCGGGAGGGGCGTTGATCTCGATCTCGGTGCGCAGGTCCACGCGTGCAGGCTAGCAGGCGGCCACGCTGGCGATAAAGCACAGCCGTGGGCGCGCTAGCGTACGCCGGAGGATCAAAGGCCGATCTTGTGACGGAGGCCAAACATGGTCTCCCGGGATAAGCCGGACCGTATCCGGCGGCCAAGAAAGTGTCAGGCGCGGGCCATGCGGGTCGGCGGGCGACCGGGGGTGGTGAACCCGTCGCCGAGCACCAGGTACAGGCGGAGCGCGTCGCCGGGTTTCTGGCCTTCGCGCGCGGTGAACAGGGACTGCAGGTTCACCTTGCACGTCGCATGCTGGGCCACGTGGGCCGCGACGCTACCGATCCGACCGTCGTCCGCGACGCGCGAGTTGCCGCGCACCCCGACGCTGATCGAGTGCGCCTCCAGTCGGCCTGCGGCTTCGATGAGCGTGGGGCCTGGCTCTCCGCTGGCAACGTGTGCGACGACCCGGACCGCTTGGTCGGAGCACTGCCACTTGCGCAGGAACTCCATCACGGTGAGGCGAAGTGCCATGAGCCCAGCCCAAGGATCGACGACCAAGCCGTCGGGCATTCTCACCTTTCCACCCACAGGCTGCGCTACGGCGACCACGTGGACGAGCGAGTACTCGGCCCGTGTGGCTTCCTCGAGCGCGCGGCGCAGGGCGAGCTCACTCAGCGGTGAACCGTCGTACCCTACGACTTGAACCAAAGTAGGTTGCATCGTGCCTATCCACTGCACGCCCTGTGCCAGGGCCAGATCCAGCTCCTGGAGGGCGTTCTGCGTTGGGCCGTGCCGGCGCAACCCGGCGATCCAGGGTGCAAAATTGGGCTAGCGCCGTGCTTGCGCTCCCTCGGGGTTGGGTGAAAGAGTGACGGGGCCGGACAGGTGCCCGTCCTTCGCGCCCTCCCTCCTTCCCGAATCGGACAGCTGCCCGGCGCCGCCGGTTCCGGGCTCGCCGACTGATCATGAAAGTCGCCCTGCTCTACCCACCACCCTGGAAGATCGCCGCGCCAGGGCAGGAGCCTTTTGGACCGGGGGAGGGCCCACCCGAGGACTACGTCGACGGGGATCTCGATGCGGACTTCTTCCAGATCCCCTACGGCCTTTTGACGCTGGCGGCGGAAGCGACCAGTCGCGGGCACCGCGTGCGCGTGCTCAATCTCTCTGCGTTTCCCTACGATCAGGTGGTCGACGTGGTCCGCAGCCTGGATGCCGACGTCTTCGGCATGAGCTGCTGGACGGCCAATCGGCGCGGCGTGGGCTTCGTCGCCGACCTGGTGCGAAAGTACCATCCCGGCGCCCACATCGTGATCGGCGGACCGCACGCCACTCCGTTCGCCCAGGAGATGTTGGCTCATCATGCAGCCATCGACACCGTCGCACGCGGGGAGAGCGAGGCGACGTTCATCGAGCTCTTGGACCGACTCGAGCGCGGGCAGCCCACACAGGGCATCGCCGGCACTGCGTTCCGTCACCAGGGCCGCATCGAGCTCGGCCCCACCCGAAAGTCCCTATCTTCGCTCGACGAGCTCGCCTGCCCGCAGGCGTACTTCGGCACCCACATCGTGATGACGTCCCGCGGCTGCCCTTGGGCCTGCACGTTCTGCGGTGCGGAGACGACCTGGGGGCGGGGCTTCCGGGCCCATTCGACGCCCTACGTCATCGCGGCGATCGAGCAGGCGCTGTCGCGCCTGCCGGTGCGCATGATTCAAATCAAGGATGACACGTTCACGGCCAATCGGAAGCGTGTGCTCGAGCTGTGCCGGGAGATCCAGAAGCGGGACCTGCGCTTCCTTTGGAGCTGCGATACCCGCGTCGACGTGCTCGACGAAGAGCTGCTCGTCGAAATGCGGCGTGCCGGCTGCCAGCGCTTGAGCTTGGGCGTCGAGTCTGGCTCGGACCGCATTCTTTCGAACATCGACAAGAAGATCACCGCGGTCGAGATCAGAGATGCGGCTCTCTTGGCCAAGAGTGTGGGCATCCAGGTGCGTTTCTACATGATGCTGGGCAACCGCGGCGAAACGGAGCAGACCTTCCGCGAGACGCTCGAGTTTTTGGACCAGGCGCGCCCTCATCAATACGTGTTCAGCTGCCTCAGCATCTACCCGGGAACGCGCGATTTTCAGGACGCGGTCGCTGCAGGTTGGCTGAAGCCCGAGCTGTACTTCGAAGGCGACTTCCAAGAGCTCAAGGTGCCCTACGATGCGGATGAACGCACCACCGCGCTGATGAACGCCTGGTTTCGCGAGCACCGCGGAATCCAGAACTTCTATCGGGAAGACCTGGCTGCGGCGCGGGCCATCCTGGACAAGGTAGGGGAGTACCCTGGCGCCCACCTGGACCTCTGCGGGGCCTACTTTCGCGCCGAGGACTACCGAGCGGCGGCGTCGCACGCGCGGCGAGCGCTCGAGCTGGGAACCCCCGTACCGGGCCTGGCTTGGAACTACTTGGCAGTGATCGCACAGCGGCTCGGCGACGTCGAAGCCATGAAGGACCACTTCCTCGAAGCTGCGCGCACCGATCCGCAGCATCACGTGCTGATCATGAACGTCGAGAAGACGAGAGCGTGGTTTCGGGATCGCGGCCCCGAGCTCGGTCTGCCGCTCGAGCTCTCCGCTGGTCACGAGTTTCAGCTGCTCGAGCGCACGTTACAGCCCACGCTGCCTGGCCCCTTGCCCGAAGATTTCGCAGATTTCGACGCGCTGCCCCGGGCCGTCCCGCGGCACCTTCCGGACGCCAGCGAGGTGACGCTCGAAGGTCACGAGAAGCAAGGTTTCGGCTCGCGCAGCTTGCGTGTGATCTCCTAGTCGGCGGCGGAGGCCCTCTGCCCAGTGCTCGACAGCCACTGTCATCTCGACTTTCCCGAGTTCGATGCCAACCGCGCCGAGCTCTTGGCCGAAGCACGCAGCGCGGGCATCGACGGTTTCGTGGTGCCGGGGGTCCATCCGGGGCTTTGGGCCGCGCAAGAGGCGCTCGCTCACGAGGCCGGCGTTTTCCTCGCCGTCGGTCTGCACCCGTGGTGGCTGCCGAAAGTGGACTCGCTCGAGAGCACGCTGGCAGAACTCGAAACGCGCGCACGCCGGCTCGGGGCCGTCTTCGTGGGGGAGTGCGGTCTGGATGCCAAGCGATCGACGCTCGATCTGGCCGGGCAGACGCGGTGGCTGGAGGCCGAGCTCGAGCTGGCCCGCGCGCTCGAGCTCCCCGTGATCTTGCATCAGGTAGGCGCGCGGCGGGAGCTCTTGGACGTTCTGGTGCGGGTCGGAACGCCGCGCTCTGGTGGCGTGGTGCACGGTTTCTCGGGAGACAGCGCCTGGGCGCGTGCGCTCGTCGCGCGCGGGTTTCACCTCGGGTTTGGCGCGATGGCCCTTTCCCCGAAGCGGGAGCGCCTGCGCGCCGCTTGGCTGTCCGTCCCCCTGGACCGCGTGCTGATCGAGACGGACGCTCCTTCCGCTGTCGCCCCCGCGCCCGGAAGTGTGCCCGCCGACCTCGTCCCCATTGCCCGTGAGCTGGCCAGGCTGCGGGGGATGTCCGAGCAGGCGCTCTCCGCGCACAGTGACGCCAACCTGGCGCGGCTGCTCGGCCTTGGCGGCCCCGAGGAGCTGCTCTTGGTGCGCCAGTCCAGCGCCCTGCTATAGGCCGCCCCGTGGAACTCCCCGTCACCTTGGACTCGAAGACCGTGCGCTCCGCCCCGGGGGCCTCTCCCGCAGTCGAGCCGGCTGAGGAGCGGCGCTACCGGACGCATCGACGCTTCGACCGGGCAGCTCGGCTCTTCGGCGAGCCCGGCCTGCACCGCCTGCTGGGCGCGCGGGTGCTGGTGGTGGGAGTGGGCGGAGTGGGGTCTTTCGCCGCCGAAGCGCTGGCGCGCAGTGGCGTGGGCACACTGGCCCTCGTCGATTTCGATCGCGTCTGCATCACCAACACCAATCGCCAGCTGCACGCCATGCAGGGCACGATCGGCCGCAGCAAGGTGGAGGTGATGGCCGAGCGCCTGCGCTCGATTCATCCCACCGGCACCGTCGAGGCGATCGGCGAGTTCTACAATCGCGACGCTGCCGAGCGTCTGCTCGAAGGTCACGTGGACTTCGTCGTGGACGCGATCGACAACTTGACCGCCAAGGGTCACCTCATCGCGAGCTGCCTCGAGCGGGGCATCCCCGTCGTCTCGTCGATGGGGGCTGCCGCGCGCATGGATCCCACGGCGATTCGCGTCGCCGACCTGGCTCACACCCACACCGACCCGTTTGCCGCCGCCGTGCGCAAGATCCTGCGTACGGAGCACGGCCTCACGTTCGACAAGGATCGGCCACTCGGCGTGAGTGCCGTTTTCAGCAGTGAAGAGCCCCGCGCACCGCTTCCACCGAGCTACGACGAGGGGGAGGGCTTTCGCTGCGTGTGCCCCGGTGGAAAGAACGGCATGCACGACTGCGACCGTAGGGCTCGCATCGATGGCAGCGCCTCGTTCGTGACCGGGGCCTTCGGTCTCACCGCGGCCAGTGTGGTGGTGCGGGCTATTTCCGCCACGGCAGGTCCATGATGCGCCCGTCCGCATCGACGATGGCCGAGCCAGCCGCGACCACTACGATCTGATCCGTCGGCACGGATCCCGTGTTTTCCACCCAGTGCGCCAGCCCAGCCGGCGCAATCACCGTTGCCGGGGCGCTGAACGGCAGCGCCTGGTCGCCGACGTGCAAGACGCCCTGGCCCGCCAGCACGACGAAGACCTCTTCGCTTTCGTGGGTGTGGAGTGGCGTGCGCGAGCCGACGGCAATGCTCGATCGCCACACCTCCACGTTCGTCGTGCCGAGTGAGGTGGTGGCCAGGCCGACCAAGGCGTTGCCGGAGTTCTCGAAGCGGCGGAGCTCCGCGTGGGGCACCACGCGCGCCGGCTTCGGTGGTGTGGTCGGGCTCTTGGCAGGCTCGTCTCCTGGAGCCGGAGGGGCCGCGTGCTCGTGCTGGTGGCCCTGCTCGTGTGCGTGCGCGCTCTCCCCTTGGGGCGCAGCGGCGCTTGCCGGCTGACAGGGGCATGCGGCCCGCGGAGGGCCAGCGCACGCCAGCAGGAGCAGCACCGATGGGCAGGCGAAGAAGCGGGCTCGGGTCATGGGGCGACGCTAGCGCGCCGCCCCTTCCGGCACGACTACTTGAGCACCACCGTCTCGTCGCAGCCGCCGACGACGTTCATGGTCGCGCCTTGTTCCGCTGCGGTGACCAGGTCACACGCGTTCTGGCAGAGCAGGATTGCTGTCGGCGCTGCTGCACTGTCGTAGTGCCAAGCGGGACTGTCAGCCGGGCAGGACTCTTCGCTGGCGACGTTGGCGATGACGGTGGTGACTCCGCCCTGGGTCAGCTGGACGTTCAGCGTCGACAGGTCGAGCGTGGCGCCGTTCGGCGGCTGGATGTCCGATAGCGGATACTCACAGGGGAACGGCGCTGCCTGGCCGGCGATGGCCGTTAGGGCGCTGGCAATCGCGTCGCCGGAACCATCGCCGACGTTCCAGTAGTGGCATGGCGGGGTCAAGCTGCCGCAGAAGTCGTCGTGCGGTTCCGCGCCGCCGGCGATGGCCAGCTCTTCCAGATTGGACTCCGTGGCGCCGTCCATGCCGATGATGAAGGTTCGGATGCCGGTGGTCGCCAAATGATTCGAAATGATGCCGGCGAGCGTGGGGATGTCCTCGTTGCAGCCGTTCGGATCGCCGTCCGTCATCAGGACGCCAATCATCTCACGTCCGGGTGTCTCGGCGGCGGCCGTGAAGTTCGAAATGCCGATCAATGCGCCCTCGATCTGGGTGCCGGACCCACCTGCGAAGTCCTCGTTGACGATCGCCGTCACGATCTCGTGATCCTGGGCGACGGGCAGCTGAGTGAGGTCCACCATCGGCGTGGAATAGGGTGTGCCGTCGCAGCCATCTTCGTAGGACATGACCTGGTAAGCGAGGCGCGTGTCCACGGCCGGCTCGACGTTGACCAGATAGTCGGGCAGGGCGTAGGTCGCGTAGCAGGCTTTCGAGTCGACCGGAGGCTCGTCACCGGGGACGTACTCACAGTCCTCTCCCATGCTGGCCGTGCGATCGAAGATGAAATAGATGTCGAGCGGGCCGCCCATGGTTTCTTGCTCGAGCTCGAAGCCGGTACACGCGCAGATCGCTCCGGTGCAGGTCGAGCTGCCCGCGCAGTTCGAGTCCTCCTCGCACGGGCTGCCGGGCAGACCCGGCAAGCAGGCGTTGACCTCGGGGTCGCAGTAGGTCTGCGCTGGGCAGCCCCCGCTCGAGTCGCAGCTCGCGCCGGCCTCGGTGCAGAGGTTGGCGACTGGGTGGCAGATCTCCGGATCGGTGCAGTCCGCGTCGGTCGTGCAGGCGTCCTCGCCAGCAATGGGAGTGTTCGGGTCGAGCGGGCTCATGCCGCCGCTCCCCAAGTCCGCTCCGATGTCGGTGCCGCTATCATCGGCGTTGCCGCCACAGGCGCCGGCCGCCAGACCAGTTGCAAAGAGGAGACCCAATGAGACCCGAGAGATTTTCATGAGAAGCACCAAGACGCAGACCAGGACGGGTGGCTGCGACACCCTTTCAAGGTTCCATTGTGCCGGATCAGGTTCTCAAAAGCTCACGCACTTCGAACAAATATGAGCCAAATGTGGGTCCAGAGGACACAGGGATACCACCATAGGAAATATTCATTCCTATGGGAGAGCACCCGAGGCCTGAGCGCTATCAGGCCCGACGTACGCGCAGACGGAGGTTCTCTCGCTGAATCAGATGACTAGCGATGGTGCACCTGAAGTCAGCAGCTGCGGGGTGCGCCGGAGCGGGGCGCACGCCCTGTCTGGAAATCACTCGAGGTGAAATGAATCGAGGCGGAAGGCGTCGCTGCCCGAGAAGCTCAGGCAGAGGTCGTGCGGGCCGGAGGTGGGCGTCAGGGGGCAGGAGACGTCGGCCAGCGTGGTGGCGCCGCCCGTGCTGACCACGGTGCAGGTGCCAATCGCCGTTCCTGGCGCGGCGGTGAAGTCGTCGCAGCCGTCGATGCGAACCTCGATACTGCCGCCACCGGACGCCGACGCCACGCTGGCGACGAAGGTCGTCGCGCCCTGCCCGAAGTCGACCTGCGAGTAGCCGATCCAGTCGCCGGTATCGATGTCGACGATGTGCACGCCCGTTTCGCCGTTGCCGTCGACCTCGATGCCGCTCTGCGCCGCCATGCGTTCGGCCTCGACTTCGCTGAGCCCATCGAGGCACTTGAGCTGAGCGACCGTGGTGTCCTCGGTACTCA
>Ga0315912_10002490_pt1 | contig 19512 bp, 18 predicted proteins | sample VfabasoilMG_FD_204469 | JGI IMG/M metagenome (GOLD analysis project Ga0315912, IMG submission 204469) | Garden soil microbial communities collected in Santa Monica, California, United States - V. faba soil | ecosystem: Environmental > Terrestrial > Soil > Garden | place: USA: California...
CTGCCCGCTGACCGACACCTATTTCATCGATTACGATGCGGGCGTCGGCGGCATGGCGCCGTCGCAAGGTGGCTCGGGGCTCGCGGGGGGCACGGCGGGCACGGCGGGCGGTGGTGCCGCGGGCATGGACGCCCTCGGTGGGGCCGCGCCGAGCGGGGGTAACGGCGCGGCGGGCGCAGGTGGCGCCACCGCTGGCACGGGTCTGGGCGGCGACGCGCCCCTCGCCGGCGGCACCGCGGGCACGGGGGACACCGGTGGCGTCGGCGGCACTGCCCATGCCGGCGGAGCGGGTGCGCCTCTCGAGGCCGGTGCAGGCGGCATGGCGGGCGACAGTTCCACCTGCGTCGAGGAGTCCGAGGTCTGCGATGGCGTGAGCAACGACTGCGACGACGAGATCGACGAAGGCGCGGCATGTCCGAGCGATTGCGTCGCTCGAAGGGACGATGACGATCACCTCTACGTCCTCTGCCTGTCGACGGCCGCGGGGGGCGCCACCCCTTTCGACGACGCCTACGCGCGGTGCGCGGCGCTCGGGACGGAGCTCGGGCTCGCGCTCTCCTTCGATCTGGCATCGGTCGAGTCCGACGCGGAAAACGCATTTCTGAAGGGCTGGATTGCGGCGACCGCGCCGGCTGATGGTGCGGTGTGGCTCGGTGCCAACGACGAGGTGACCGAGAACACCTGGGTCTGGGGCCGCGGCACGGATCCGGTGCAGTTTTTCCGCGGCTACGTGAACGGCGGCGGGACGCCGTACATGGGGCGCTACAACGATTTTGCGGAGGGGCGCCCGAATAGCTCGGGCGGTACCGATGAAGACTGCGCCGCCTTCGACTCCGAGGTCGCCTGGCAGTGGAACGATCGCGACTGCACCAAATGGCTTTCCGGCATGGTCTGCGAGGCGCTGCCGTAGCGCCCTCGTGGCCGCGCTCTACAGGTTAGAGTTTCTACATTAATATGTCAGAAACTATCGCTTGCCTAAATGATGCGCGGACGTAGGGTCCGGGGGTGGAGCCAGCATGAACGCCGCATCGAACCACTGGGATCCGAAGGGCTACGAGGAGCGCGCCCACTTCGTCGCCGAGGGTGGCGCACCGCTCATCGAGCTGCTCGCGCCGCGCGCCGGGGAGCGCATCCTCGACCTCGGCTGCGGTACGGGCAAGCTGACGCGCGCGCTCGCGGACCGGGGAGCGACCGTGCTCGGAAGCGCATGCCCGCCCGCGCCTCTACCGCGACGGGACCTGGTGGATCGACTACGTCCGGCTCCGCATCGAGGCGCACAAGCCGTCGAGCGTCGGCGGAGCTACGGGCTCCACGTGAGCGTGCGCGCGTCGAGCGACATGAGCCCCTCAGCCGACGGCCGACTCGCGCAGCGCGAACTTCACGAGCTGCTCGACGAGCTCCGCGCTCGAAGGCACGTCGTGCCCGAGCCCCGGAACGACGATGAGCTCCTCCGCGCCGCCCTCGAACGCTCGCGACAGCGATGCGAGGTACGCGGCGTTGCCCGGAAAGATCGGGTCGCGTTCCCCGATGGCGAGCAACCGCGGCAGTGAGCCCGCCGGGTAAGCGATCAGGCTCGGCTCGTCGAACACCGGCTTGAAGCCGCTCAGCAGCATGACCCAGCGGAGCTGCGAGAAGCGCGTGTCACCGCGTGACGCGAGCGCGCCGACCACCGTTGCCATCGCCGCGCCTTGCGAGAAACCGAGCACTCCGACCACGTTCCGTCCGCGCGCCGCGCCGCTCACGTTGTCGAGGCTCCGCTCGAGCGCGTGGTAGGTCTTCTTGCCGGTGGCGGCGTCCGTGCTCGATTGAAACCAATCGAAGTGCTCGCCGGCATCCCAGAATCTGCCGTCGGAAAAGTCTCCGTTCGCGAGCTGCCCCATGTCGCGGTAGCGCGCCGTCATCCATTCGGTGAGGGCCGTGAGCTCCGCATCGCTCAGGCGGTGCCCGGCGTTCGGAGCGACGAGCGCGAACCCGTTCGCCTCGAGTCGTTTTCCGAGCGGCCCCAGCGTCCGGAGCATCGACGGCCCCGACATCGTGATGCCGTGCAGGACGAGGATCGTGGGGAGGTCTGCCACGGCGGGAGCCTACACGCGGATCGTCCGGTGGTCGGGAACCGGATCGCATCGTTTCGCACAGTCCATGCAGACCCTTATGGCCAGCGAGCTTCGAGCCCTGATGTCCGACCTCGACGCAGATGAGATTACACGCCCCGACATCTCGGGGGCAGTGGTTGCAGGTGAGGAGGCGCCCTCGTCGGGTTTCCACCAGCGCGTCGAGCGCGTGCTCGTGCCCTACAGCGCCGTGCCCGTGCTCACGGGGCGCTTGAACGAGCCGACGGTGCCGGACGCCGCGCTCAGAGTCTCCATGGCGGCGGCGCGTGCGCCCGAGCACCACACGCCGCGTGACGCGAGCGTCCCACCCCAGTCCGGCCCGCGACCGCAGTCCGCGTCGACGTTGCCCCCGCACGCGACCGCTTCGACGGTTCCTCCGTCTGCGCGCGGGCGAGCGCACGAGCCTGCAACGAGCGGCGACGGTCGCGGGGCGGAGATGGCCCGGCAGACTGCCGAGACCTGGCGGCGAAAAAAGGACCCGTCACCCCGAATACCCACACCGTTGCCCTCGGTTCAGCCGTTGCCGTTGCCGGCGCCGCCCCCCGAAAAGCGGCTGCGCGCGTACGTGCTCATCGTCGTCACGACCTTCACGGCCGCGATGATCGGAGTGGGCCTCGGAAACGGGAGCCTCGTCCGCCTCGGGGGGCGACTGCACACGGCCTTCGTCGGGCCCGACGACGCGCCCGCGCCACTCGCGTCCACCCCTGCCGCGCCGTCGCGACCCGTGTCGAGCCTTCCCACGCCGGCGGCGGCTCCCCAACCGGCGCCGCGAACGGTCGTCGCGGAGCAGGGACCCAAGGTTCCCGTCCTGCGCGTCGAGGAGCTTCCGACCACCCAGCACGACGCGAAGCCCGTCGAAGCCAGGCCGAGCGAAACGAAGCGCTCGCGTCGAGCGCCGCGCCGCTGAGCGGCGGACGCCGTGCGGGGCCGGCCGCTCCCGCGCCGCGCGTCACTCGCCGCGCGTCACTCGCCGCGCGTCACTCGCCGCGCGTCGCGAGCCAGCTCGTGAGCTCCGCGAGCGCCGCGTCGCGAACGTCGTCGCGGACCTTCACCCTCTCGAGGTTGGCGCGCAGCGAGGCGCGCCCGCGAGCGAGGCGACTCTTGACCGTTCCGCTCGGGATCCCGAGCTCGCGGGCGATCTCGTCGACCGAGCGCTCCTCCCAGTAGAACTTCCGGAGCACGGCCGAGAAATCGGGCTCCACCTGGCGCAGCGCGAGGATCAGCAGCACCTGCTCTTGCCGCACGGCGACGAGCTGGCTCGGTCCGTCCTCCGGGCGGGTCGCCAGGGTGACCGGCTCGTGCCGCGAGAAGGCTTCGGCGCGGCGGTACATCAGGTACTGGTTGCGCGCGATCCCGTAGAGGTACGTCCTGAACGTGGAGCGCCCCGCGAACCGCCCGACGTTTTGTGTGCAAGCGAGCAACGTGCGCTGCACGAGCTCGTCGGCGTTCCCGCTCGAGCGACGGCCGAAGAACCCGATGAGCTCGGGCACGTAGCGGTGCAGGAGCCGATCGCCCGCCTCCCGGTTGCCGGAGCGCCAGCGGCGCAGCAGCGTCTGCGTGTTGTCTTCGGGCGCACCCATGACCTCCAAAGCTAGCGACGGCGCGCCGCGCTGCAACGGCGCCCTTGTCGGGAAGTCTCGTACTTTCGCGCGGGAGCCCGGAGATTTGGCTCGCGTTCCATTCGGCCCGCAAGTTGCCCGGCTTGACTTGTCCGCCTTCGGCCAGCATCGTCCCCGCACTTCCCACGTGGTCATGAACGTCCGCCTCATCAAAGAGCTCCGCTTCGAAGCGGCCCATCGCCTGCCCGGGGTGCCCGCAGGTCACAAGTGCGCGCGGCTCCACGGTCACAGCTTCAAGGTGGAGCTCGCCGTGCGCGGCCCCGTGAACGAGCGCACCGGCTGGTTCATCGACTACGGCGAGCTCGACGAGCTCTGGCGGCCGCTCCACGCGCTGCTCGACCACAACTACCTGAACGACGTGCCCGGGCTCGAGAACCCGACCAGCGAGAACCTGGCGCGCTGGCTCTGGGACCGGCTACGCCCGGGGCTCCCGGCGCTCGAGCGCGTGATCGTCCACGAAACCTGCGACGCGCGCTGCGAGTACGAAGGGGACTGAGGCAAAAAGTGCCCCGGTGACGGGAACGATGTGCCGGCGGGCGAAGCCCGCCCGCGAAGACCTCGCCACCCCCGAACACGAAAATCAGCTGCCCGGTGCGACGTCGCTGCAAAGGCCTGCGAGCGGGCCGGTTGCCTGCCCGTTCGAGTAGGTGACTTCGCAGGGGATGGGCGCCGAGAGGGTGCGGGCGAGGTCGAGGGGGAGCGCGGTTTCCCAGTCGCGCGGGCCGTCGAAGCGCGCGCGGATGACGCCCGACCCGTCGATGAACCACGTCTCCGGGAACAGCTTGGTGCCGTACTTGCCGCCCACGACGGCGTCGCCGTCCGGATCGATGAGCACGGTGAAGGGGTCGGTCGCGCCCACGACCGACTGGAGCGTTGCCCGCGCGTCCTCGGCGTTCTCGTCGGTCGTGATCGTCACGAGGGCGATCTCGTTGGCGAACGGGCGGATGATCTTCGCGAAGCTCGCGATGTGCGGGAGCTCCTCGAGGCAGGGGCGGCAGGTCTTCGTCCAGAAGTGGAGGATGACCGTCTTGCCGCGGTAGCTCGAGAGCCGCACCTTGCGTCCGTCGAGCCCGGGCAGCTCGAAATCGGGCGCCGTGCGATTGCGGGCCGCATAGTCGGGCTTGAGCGCGCAGAGCGCGGTGCAAGCGCGGCGCGTCTCGCCGTCGCGGGCGGTGAGCACGAAGCCGTACACGCCGAGGCCCGCAAGCACGATGATGATGACCTGCGCGATCTGCGAGAAGCTCACGCGAAGGTTCTAACACCGCTCGCGGCGGGGTGCTCGCCCGGGCGGGTCGCTTGCGGCGCGCCGGCTTTCGGGCCAAAACGAGGGCCCGATGGACCGCGTCGAGCACCGGCTCATGACTCAGCTCGCCCGCGCGAGCCACGATTTCACGCTGCTCGAGCCGGGCGATCGCGTGATGGTCGCGCTGAGCGGGGGCAAGGATTCCCACGCCCTCCTGTATCTGTTGCGCGAGGTGCAGCGGCGCGCGCCGTTCGAGTTTTCGCTGATCGCGGTGAACGTCGATCAGGGTCACCCGGGTTTCCCGAAGACGCTCTTGCCGGAGTACTTCCGGCGCGAGGGCTACGAGTTCGAGATCGTCGAGGAGGACACCTACTCGGTCGTGCAGGAGAAGGTGCCTGCCGGGAAGACGACGTGCTCGCTCTGCTCGCGCCTGCGGCGCGGCATCCTTTACACGACTGCCGTGCGGCTCGGCGCGACCAAGATCGCGCTCGGCCACCACCGCGACGACGTGATCGAGACCTTGCTCCTGAACCTGTTCTTCTCGGGGCAGACGAAGGCGATGCCGCCCCGGCTGCGCTCGGACGACGGGCGCAACGTCGTGATCCGGCCGCTCGTGTACGCCGCGGAGGCCGACCTCGCGGCGTTCGCCGAAGCCAAGCAATTCCCGATCATTCCCTGCGACCTGTGCGGCTCGCAGGAGCAGCTCCAGAGGAAGAAGATCAAGGCGCTGCTCGCCTCGCTCGAAGCCGAAAATCCCAACGTCCGGCGCCACTTGCTGGCCGCCCTCGGCAACGTCCGCCCGACCCACCTCCTCGACCGCGACCTCACCGCGCGTCTCGGTTTGATCGAAGCGAGCGAGAGCGACGACTCCGTGCAGAAGCTCGTCACGCTAGGGAGCACCCCGACGCTCGTTGCCGGCGCCGCCGAATAGCGTCTGGCATTTGCGGTAGGTTGTTGGGGGCCACCGCCGCTCGCCGAGCGGCACCGGCTGAAAAGCATTGCCGTACGGCGCCGGCAACTCTGAACGTCCCCCGTGCGCCAATGACGAAAACGGCGTGCTGGCGGGCGAAGCCCGCCCGCGAAGACCTGTGAGTCTTGGAAGACCAGATCGCCAGGGACTCAGGGGCGACAACCCGTACGACAAGCCGGCGAGGCCGGCGGCGCGCCTTCGAAAGCGCTACTGACGCCATGCGTCCCCTGTTGCCACCCCTTCACACAACCAAGAGCTGCCGCTTGAGGCGTAGCCGTTCGGGCGCCATGGGCGTTTTCAGGCCCGCGTAGCCTGCGCCGTCCGGAGTGTGGCCGAGCTCGGCGAAGGCGCGTTTGTAGTCGGCGTAGGAGCCGCCGGCGCGGGTTGCTCGCGCGAGGGCGAGGCCTTCGGCGGGGCCGCCCTGAGCGAGGACCCACTCGACCCAGGCCCAGCGGGCGCTGGTCGGCCGCACGTCGGCCCGGCCCTTGAGTCCGGTGCGAAGCCGTTTGAGGCGCGCCTCCACGGTGCGCACGCCCGCGAACGGCATGCCGTCGAGCGGCGTCTTCCGCTTCGAGCAGAAGGGAGCGACGCCGAGCGCAATCGGGATCACCTTCGAGAGCTCGGTCACGAATTTCACGCACTCGTCGATGTCGGCATCGGTCTCACCCGGCAAGCCGACCATCAGGTAAAGCTTGAGGCAGTCCATCCCGTACTTGCGCGCGCGCTCGGCGGCCTGCTGGTAGTGCGGCTCGCGCCCCCGGCGCTCGATGAGGTCGCGCATGCGCTCGCTCGGTCCGTCGAGGGCGGTCGTGAGCGTCTTGTAGCCCGCGAGCTTCAACGCCTCGACGAGCTCGTCCTTGAGCCGGTCGGGTCGCAGGCTCGAGAGCCCGACCTTGAGCCCGCGTTCGGCCAGCGTGCGCACGATCTCGACGATGCGCGGATGGTCGCTCACGGCTGCGCCGACGAGCCCCACCTTGTGCGCATCGGGCGGGATTTTGGCGAAAATGGTCTCCTTGTCGACCAGCCGCATGCCGCCGTTCGTGGACCTGCGCATCACGCAGTAGGTGCAGCCGCGCGAGCAGCCGCGCTCGGCCTCGATCAGGAACATGCTCGAGAGCTCGGTGTGCGGGGTGCGGATCACGCTCGTCGCCGGCAAGTCCTCGTCGGAGCAACGCCCGGGAGTCGGTAGCTCCTGGCCGTGCAGCGCCGGGACGAAGACGTGCGGCAGCTTCGCGAGCGCTTCGTGCGCGTCACGCCGCGTGCGGCTTTCGCGAATCAGCTCGAGGCATTGCTCCGCGACGCGCTCGCCCTCGCCGATCACGATGGCGTCGACGAACGGCGCGAGCGGGAGTGGGTTCGAGAAGGTGAGCGGGCCACCCGCCAGGATGAACGGCGCTCGTTCGTCGCGCTCGCTCTGGAGCGCCGGGATCCCCGCGGCGTCGAGCAGGCGCACGAGGCCGGCAAGCTCGAGCTCGTAGGCCACGCTCACGGCGAGGATGCTGAAATCGCCGAGCTCGCGCAGGCCCTCGTAGGTGACGGGCCGCTCGAGCACCGCGCCCGGCTCGTCGCCGCCGTCAGGCAAGAACGCGCGTTCGCAGGCGAAGCCGGGCAGACGCTGGATCGCGCCGTAGATGCTCTGGTACCCGAGCGAGCTCATCGCCACCCGGTAGGGCGACGGGTACACGAGGGCGACCCGCGTCGGCGCCTGGCGCGTGATGCGGCCGATCTCCGCCTCGAGGCGGGTCTGAATGAGCTTTCGCGTGGCTTCGCTCGGCAAGGCGGCGACCTAACGTAGCAGCTTCGCCCGAAATCGACCGGAGCGCGCCGGCAGGCTCGCGCGGCGCGCTCGTGGGAGGCAGAATCGGGCCAGCATGCCCGGCAGCAATCGCCCCACGGGGCCGAGCGTCCGCCCGATGGCGCTCATCGACGTGCCGGACGTGCTCGCCTTGTGGCGCTCGACGCCCGGCATCGGCCTGAGCGACGCCGATTCCGCTCCCGCCCTCGCGAATTTCTTCGCGCGCAATGCCGACCTCAGTCTGGTCGTCGTGGTTCCGAACGGCGACGTCGTCGCTGCGGTCCTGTGCGGCCACGACGGGCGGCGGGGTTTCCTTTATCACCTGGCCGTCGCCGAGGGGCATCGCCGGCAAGGGCTCGCTCGGCTCCTGGTGAGCACCTGCCTCGAGCGTCTGGCTCGCGTCGGTGTCGAAAAGTGCAGCGTGCACCTGTTCGACGACAACGAGGACGGGCGCGCGTTCTGGCTCTACAACGGCTGGTCGGAGCGCGGCGATTTGCGCGTGCTCCAGAAGCCGACGCGCTAACCTCCACCCCCACCCCCCTTGTCCGCGCACGACGACCTCATCTACGACTGGAACGCCCCCGAGCGGGGGCCGGCAGAGCAGCGCTCGTTCAGCCTGCTCGACGACACCCTGCGTGACGGGCTCCAGAGCACGGTCGTGAGGCAACCCTCGCTCGTCGAGCGCGCGGAGCTGCTCGGGGCGATGGCGCGCGCCGGCGTGCGGAGCGTGAACCTCGGCCTCCCCGTCGTCTCCCAGGAAGCCTTCGCGGCCATCGTGAAGCTCAGCGCCGAGGCGCAGAAGCACGATCTGCGCGTCGTCGTGGCCGGGCGCACCCTCGAAAGCGACATGCGGGCCATTCTCGAGCTCGCCGAGCGCACCGGGACCGCTCCGGAGGGTCACGCCTTCGTCGGCTCGAGCGCGCTGCGCGGCGAGGTCGAGGGCTGGAGCCCGGCGCTCGTGCGCGAGCGTACGACTCGGGCGATCGGCATGCTGGCGCGCGCCGGGCTCGAGGCGGCCTTCGTGACGGAAGACACGACCCGTTCGCACCCCGACACGCTGCGCGACCTGTTCCGTGCGGCGCTCGACGCGGGCGCATCGCGGCTGTGCCTGTGCGATACCGTTGGCCACGCCACGCCGGAAGGCGTGCGCCGTTTGGTTGGGTTCACGCGCAACGTCAGCGCGGACCACGGCTCGAACGTCGCGCTCGACTGGCACGGGCACGCCGACCGGGGGCTTTCGCTCGCCAACGCGCTCGCGGCGCTCGACGCGGGGGTCGATCGCGTGCACGGCACCGCGCTCGGCCTGGGGGAGCGAGCGGGCAACACGCCACTCGAGCTCTTGATGCTGAATCTTTCGCTGCTCGGTCGCTGGCCGAGCGATCTCGTTCCGGCGGTCGAATACTGCCGCCGGGCGGCGAGCGTGCTCGACGTCTCGGTGCCGGCCACGCACCCGCTGCTCGGCACGGCCGCCTTCCGTACGGCCACGGGGGTGCATGCCTCGGCCATTCACAAAGCCGCGCAAAAGGCGGGGTGGCTCTCCGATCGCGTCTACGGTGCTGTACCTTCTGCGAGCGTGGGTCGCGTTCAAGAGGTGTGCGTCGGACCGCTCTCGGGTCGTGCGAACGTCGAGGCCTGGCTCGCCGTACGCGGCATCACCCCGAGCGAGGCGCTCGTGCGCCGCATTCTCGAACGTGCCCGCGCCGCAGATCACGTGCTCAGCGACGAAGAGCTCGGGAGGATGGTCGACCGATGACGATGAACGCTTACCAAACCATCAATCAGTATCTCGAGCGGGTGTTCGACATACTCGCCTTGCCGGAGCGGCTGCGCACCGCGCTGATCACGCCGAGCCGCGAGCTCCGGGTCGAGCTCGTGATCGAGCTCGACGACGGCCAGCTCGGCCACTACATCGGCTACCGGGTGCAGCACGACGATTCGCGCGGGCCGTTCAAGGGCGGCTTGCGCTATCACCCGGACGTCGACCTCGACGAGGTTCGCGCGCTCGCGAGCTTGATGACGTGGAAGACCGCGGTCGTGGACGTCCCGTTCGGCGGCGCCAAGGGCGGAATCCAGGTGGATCCGAAGCTGCTCTCGGTGCGCGAGCTCGAGCGCTTGACGCGCCGCTTCGTCGAGCAGATCTCGCCCGTGATCGGTCCCGACACCGACATCCCCGCGCCCGACATGAACACGAACGCCCAGGTGATGGGCTGGTTCTTCGACGAGTACAGCCGACGCAAGGGCTTCTCCCCCGCGGTCGTCACGGGCAAGCCGCTCGCGCTGCACGGGTCGCTCGGGCGCGACGCCGCCACCGGGCGCGGCTGCCTGTTCGCCATCCGGGAGGTGCTCGCGGCGGACGCCAAGAAGCTCAAGGGGACGAGCTTCGCGATCCAGGGCTTCGGCAACGTTGGCAGCTGGTTGGCGCGTCTGCTCCACGAGCGCGGCGCCCGGGTCGTGGCCGTGAGCGATCTCAAGGGGGGCGTCTTCAAGGGCGACGGGCTCGACGTGCCCGCCCTGTTCGCCCACGCGCGCAGCACCGGCAGCGTCATCGACTTTCCGGGCGCCGAGCCGCTCTCCAACCACGGGCTTCTCACGGTGGAATGCGACGTGCTCGTCCCCGCGGCGCTCGGACACGTGCTGCACGAAGGCAACGCCCGCGACGTTCGCGCGCGCTACGTGCTCGAAGCCGCCAACGGTCCCACCACGGCCGACGCGGACCAGATCTTCTCCGAGCGCGGCATCGTCTGCATTCCCGACATCTGGGCCAACGCGGGCGGCGTCACCGTGAGTTACTTCGAGTGGACGCAGAACACGCAGAAGCTCAAATGGGCCGAGGATCACGTGAACGCGATGCTCGAGCGGCACATGGTCGACGCGTTTCAAGCCATCGCGGCCACGATGGAGGAGCTGAAGTGCTCCATGCGCACCGCAGCGTTCGCGGTCGGCGTGCGCCGGGTGAAGGAAGCGACGCTGCTCCGTGGCATCGGCTAAGGGCGTGGAGCGCAAGCGCGACGAGCGGGCCGCCCCCCGTCGCAGCAACGAGAAGCCCGCCGCCCATCCCGCGGTTCGCCGCAAGCAGGCCAAGCTCGGCGCGAAGATCGCCTTGCGTCGCAAGCGCGAGAAGCTCGGCGCGGAGCCGGCGCCGCGTCGCGAGCGCGACCGGCGTGCGCTCTCCCACGTCGGCGGCAAGGTCGAGCACGCGGGCGGCTCGCCGCAGGAGCAGCGCGCCCTCGAAGCGGCGCTCAACGTGGAGGCGGACGAAACCTCGACGCAGGCGCACGTGCACGGCTTTCACAGCTATCCGGCTCGCCTCCACCCGCGCACGGCACGCGGCCTGATCGAGGGGTTCTCGAAGCCCGGCGCGCGTGTGCTCGACCCTTTTTGCGGCAGCGGCACGGTGCTGGTGGAGGCGCGGCTGCTCGGGCGCGCGGCGCTCGGTGTCGACGTGAATCCGCTCGCCATCGAGCTCAGCGGCCTCAAGGTGAACGCGCCGGGCGCGGAGTGGGTGAGGCAGCTGTCCGCGACGGCGCGTCGCGTGGTCGCGCATGCCGACGAGCGGCGCCTGAAGCGCATGGGCGCCACTCGCCGCTACCCCGACGCTGACGTCGCGCTGTTCGAGCCGCACGTCTTGCTCGAGCTCGACGGCCTGCGTGACGGGCTCGAGCAGGTCGAGGCGGACCCGGTCCGCCGTGCACTTTTTCTCGTGCTTTCCGCCGTCCTCACCAAGGTGAGCGTGCGAGCGGGCGACACCGGACGTGCCGAGGGGCCGAAGCGCATCTCGTCGGGCTACACCGCCCGCTTCTTCCAGCAGAAGGCGGAAGATCTGGCGCGCCGTCTGGCGGCCGCCGCCCGGCTCCTGCCGCGCCCGGCACCTCACGCCGAGGTGATTCACGGCGACGCGCGCCGCCTGGGCGACGTGGGTGACCGCGTCGTCGACCTGGTGGTGAGCTCGCCGCCGTACCCGGGCGTCTACGATTACGTCGTGCACCACCGCGATCGGCTGCGCTGGCTCGACCTGCCCGAGGAGCGCTTCGCCGAGCACGAGATCGGTGCGCGCCGTCATGCGCGTGGGGTGTCGTACGCTCATGCGCTCGCGCGCTTTCGCGCCGAGTTCGGAGCGGCGCTCGTCGAGATCGGGCGCGTGCTCGCGCCCGGGGGCGCCGCCGTGCTCGTGCTCGCCGACTCGGTGTTCGCGAACCAGCCGGTGTACACGGACGACCTCGTGCGTGGGCTCGCTCACGCGGCACGCCTCGAGGTGGTCGCGGTGGCGTCGCAGCGGCGGCCGCACATGCACGCGCCCACGCAGGAGGCGTTTGCGAAGCGGCCCCGGCGGGAGCACGCCGTGCTGCTGCGCCCGATTCGTGCGTCCAGGGTGAAATGGCCTCGTTGATCCGGAAGTCGACGAGCAACTGAGCGGCGCTCGAGCCCGGGGGCAGGGCCCGCCCGGCGAGGGCGCTTCGCTCGGTGTATCCTGCCACAATGGCTTGTTTCCCTCGCGCCCTCGCCCTCGCGCTCCTCGCGCTCGGCTGCGGCTCCGATCCCGCCGCGCCGAAGGGGACGGGCTCGGGCTCGAACGCCACGCTCGAAGAAGTGCAGACCTCGTGCAACGCCTTCGCGGCGCGCCTGTGCGAGAGCGCCGGGCCCTGTTGCGAGCAAGGGGGTGGCTTCGACGAGGACGAGTGCGTGAGGTCGTTCATCGAAGGCGTCTGCACGCCGGCCGCGCAGCTCGCGGCCGCCGGCCTCGTGACGTACGACGCGTCGTCCGAGGAGCCCTGCCTGGCGGCGCACCGGCGTGCCCACGACGTTTGCTACGCCGACTGGGAAGGGTTGCTCGAGATTCGTGAGGACGAGGAGCTCGGCTGCCGGGTCGTGATCGGAGCGGTTCCCGAAGGAGGGTCGTGCCAGACCGACGGTCAGTGCGCTCCCCCGGACGGCCCCGGCTCGAGCCTGTGCGTGAAAGGTCTGTGCCGTACCGTCCGCCAGCTCGGGTTGGGCGAGGAGTGCCCGTACCCCCTCGGGGATATTTCGACGTGCGAGGCGGGCACGTACTGCACGGCGGTCGAGCAAGGCGAGACCGGTACCTGCGAGCGTTCCCCGGGCGAGGGAGAGGCGTGCGAGAAGGTGTTTTTGAACCCCGAATGCGGGCTCGGCTACTACTGCGACCTTGCCACGGGCGTCTGCAAGAAGGCGGTGAACTTCGGCGGGCCGAGCTGCACGCAGGACAACGAGTGCGTCTCGTTCGTGTGCGATCGGGCGGCGCAGGTGTGTCGCGAGGCGCGTCCGACCGCTTACTCCCTGTGCGGGGCACCATGAACGCCATCCCGAAGGGCCCGCTGGCGCTTCACGCGTTGCCCCGCGCCCCCGAGCTCGTCTGGCGCGTCCCGGGCTCCAAGAGCATTACCAACCGCGCGCTCGTGCTCGCCGCGCTCGCCGAGGGCGAGAGCCGGCTCGAGGGCGTGCTCCACAGCGACGACACGCGCTACATGCGCGAGGGGCTCGAGGCGCTCGGCATCTCCGTCACCGATGCCGGCCCGACGACGTTGATCGTCCAGGGCGGGCGCTCCCGGCTCCGGGCACCGAATGGGCCGCTCTTCGTGGGCAACAGCGGCACGACCGTGCGCTTTCTGGCCGCGGTGGCAGCGCTCGTGGACGGCAAGGTCGAGCTGCGCGGTGACGAGGCGATGGCTCGCCGGCCCATCAAAGACCAGGTGGAGGGGCTCGAGCAGCTCGGCGTTCGCGTCGATTGCCCGACCGGTTGCCCGCCCCTCACCGTGTTCGGGGGACGCCTGCCTGCCGGCCGCCTGAGCATGCCCGGCGAGCGCTCGAGCCAGTATTTCTCGGCGCTGATGCTGGCAGCGGCGGGCGCGGAGGGCGACGTCGAGATCCGCGTCGAGGGCAGGCTCGTGAGCCGCCCCTACGTCGAGATCACGCGCCGCATGGTGGCCGACTTCGGGGGCCGCGTGGACGAGGTGGACGGCGGCTTCGTCGTGCAGCGGGCGTCGTACGTTGCGCGGCGCTACTCGATCGAGCCCGACGCGTCGTCGGCGAGCTACCCGTTCGCGCTCGCCGCGGCGACCGGCGGCGTCATCACCGTGCCCGATCTCGGTACCGGCGCGCTGCAGGGCGACTACCACTTCGTCGACGTGCTCGAGCAGGCGGGCGCCGAGGTGACACGCGAAACCGATCGCACGATCGTGCGCGGCCGCCCGCCCCTCTCGGGCATCGACGTGGACATGCACGACATCTCCGACACGGTGATGTCGCTGGCTGCCATCGCGCCGTTGTCCGCCGGGCCGATTCGCATCCGCAACGTCGAGAACATCCGCATCAAGGAGACCGATCGGCTCGCTGCCGTCGCCGCCGAGCTCGAGCGGCTCGGCCAGGGTGTGACCACCACGCGCGACTCGCTCGCGGTGGAGCCTCGGCCCGTCACCCCCGCGCTCGTGAAGAGCTACGCCGACCACCGCATGGCAATGAGCTTCGCCGTGCTGGGGCTCGCGCGGGGGGGCGTCACCATCGAGGACCCAGGCTGCGTGGCCAAGACCTATCCCGGCTTCTGGGACGACGTGGCCCACTGCTACCGGGTCGTCGGGGCTAAGCCGCCATTTTGACGCGCCTCTTGCTGGTCAAGGGCTTCGAGCGGTAGTAGGAGGGCGCCCTCCGCATCGCCATGTCCGGTCTCCGCATCATCGGTTCGGGCCACTACGCACCAGGGCGGCCGTACACGAACGACGATCTCGCGCGGGTGATGGACACCAACGACGAGTGGGTCCGGCAGCGCACCGGCATCGCTCAGCGCCACTTCGCCCCTGCCGGTCAGGGTCCCGCCGATCTCGCGCTGCCGGCCGCCAAGCTCGCGCTCGAGGCCGCGAACCTCGGCCCGGAGGATCTCGACTACGTGCTCTTCAGCACGATGACGCCCGACCACCTCTTTCCAGGCTCGGGGCCGCTGCTCACCATGAAGCTCGGCTGCCGGACGATTCCGGCACTCGACCTGCGCACGCAATGCGCCGCCATGCTCTACGCGTTCCAGGTGGCCGACGGCCTGCTCGCGTCTCGCGCGGCGCGCCGCATACTGATCGTCGGCGCCGAGGCCCACGCGGCGGTCATGCCCTGGCGCGACTGGGACGTGCTCGAGGGCAAGAGCACACGCCGTCCCGCCCCAGCCGATTGGGACCGGGCGACCCGCCACCGGGGCTGGGCGATCATCTTCGGCGACGGCGCGGGGGCGCTCGTCGTCGAGCGCTCGGACGAACCGAACACGGGCGTGCTCGCCACCGACCTGCAATCGGACGGACGCTACGCTCCGCTCCTGTGCATTCCCGCGGGTTTTCGCGATCACCCCTACGTGTCGGAAGAGGCGCTCGCGCGCGAGGCCAGCTACATTCACATGGACGGGCGCGAGGTGTTCAAGCACGCGGTGACCAAGCTGCCGCGCAGCGTCCAGGCCTTGTGCCAGGGCGCGTCCGTGCGGCCCGAGGACATCGACTGGTTCATCGCGCACCAGGCGAACCAGCGCATCAACGAAGCCGTGTGCCAGCGCCTCGGCGTGCCCATCGAGAAGATGCCGTCGAACATCGATCGCTTCGGCAACACCTCGGGCGCGACCATCCCCATCCTGATGGACGAGATGCGTCGCGACGGGCGGCTCAAGCCCGGTCAGCTCGTGTGCTTGCTCGCCCTCGGTGCGGGCTTCCACTGGGGCAGCATGCTGCTCCGCACCTGAGCGCCCGCTCCGGCGTTCCGCGGACGCGCTCTTTGGTGGGTCTCGTGACCCCGCTCTAGAGCAGGCTCACCGGTTGCGACACGGTGCCCGGCAAGCCGTTGAAGGGCGCGACCTTCGCCGCTTTGAAAGCGCCGATGATGCACGTCCCCGTCGTGGTGCCCGCGAACGGCGCGCCGATCGTCACGCCCGTGACCTGCCCGCCAGCGCCGAACGTGATGGCGGCGTTCGCCTGGCCTGTCGGTCCCCCTGGCTCCTTGCACGCGGCAACGGCCTTGAGCACGCTCGCGACGGCGGTACGGGCCTCTTCGGCGTCGAACGCCTTGGCGCCGCCCGACGGGCCGCCTTTTTGCGCCTTCTCGGCGCCTGCGGCGAACAACTGCGAGAAATCGGTGCCCGCGGGAGTCGGTGTCGGGCCGCTGGGCAGCTCTCCGCCGCGCGGCCCGCTCGGGGGCGTGCTCTCGCTCGTGGCCGCGGTTGCCGGGGTGGTAGTCGTGGTCGCGGTGGTCGCAGGAGGGGTTTCGGAGGCGGGCGCCGGCGCGGTGACCGTCGGTACGGGTGGCGGGGCCGGCGGGGCTGACTTGGATGTTGCGAGCACGATGCCGGCACCGGCTACCGCGAGCACCACGACGACGCCGATGATGAGCCCCGTCTTCTTCTTGGGCTCGGGGAAATCGAGATCGGTGGCGGTCGCGACGGCGAACGGATTCGGAGCGAGCTGCCCCAGCGCTCCGGGCTGTGCCGTGCTGGGGGCCGCGCCGGGCGGCGTGCCGAACGGCATGCTCCCGTATGCGGCAGCCGGCGGGGGCGCGCCCGGTCGCGCGGGAGGTGGCGTGAGACCCACGGGAAAGCCCGGCGCCGACGGCTGCTTGGGGCGCATGGGCGGCGGTGCGGCGGCCGGCAACGGCGTGGGGGGCGGGGCAGCAACCGGCGCGTCCGTGAACGCGGGAGGCGGCGGGGGTGATGGTGGCGGCGGTGGCGGTGGCGCGCCGAACGGCTGGGTCGCAACCGGCGCCGGCGGGGGCGGAGGGAGACCGGGCGCGGACGGCAGCTTCGCGCGCAGCGGCGGTGGTCCGGGAGGTGCGGGCGCAGCGGCGGCGGGAGGGGGTGGTGCGGCCGGCGGGGGCGCGGCTGCGGCTGGAAGCGGCGGCGGCGGTGCTGGCGGCGGCGGCGCGGCTGCAGCTGGAAGCGGCGGTGCGGGTGGCGCGCCGAGGGCGCCGAGTGGCGATGCCGCGGCGGGCCGCCCCGCTGCGGGCGGCGGACCCGGGGGTCGCGGCGTGGGATCCGATGGCATCTCCGGCAGGCCGAACTTCGAGGCCGCGTCCGGCGACGACCGGTAGATCATCGTTGCCTCTTCTTCGTCCGACTCGCTCACGAGTGCGCCGAAGGGCGAAGCGGCGGGCGGCCGGAGCCCGGGAGAAGACGGCGCCTTCGGTCGTGGTGGCGGGGCCACGTCCGCGGCGGACGGCGGCTTTGCGCGGGGTGGCAGCGCAGCCTCGGGCGCGGAGGGAGGCTTCGGTCGTGGTGCTGGTGACGGGGCCACGTCTGGCGCGGACGGCGCTTTGGCGCGCGGCGCCAGCGCGGCCTTCGCCGCTGCGGGACCTGGTGCTCGTGCCGGTGCTGGTGCGGCGGCGGGCGAAGCCGCTGGTGCAGCAGCGGCAGGTGGAGCAGCAGGCGTTGGCGCAGCGGCGGCGCGCGGAGCGGCAGGCACTGCAGCAGGCGCTGCAGCAACCGGCGCTGGCGCCGGTGCTGGCGACGCAACCGGGGCAGGTGCAGGGGCAGGCGCAGGTGCAGCGGCGGGCGCTGGTGCAGCGGCGGGCAGCGGCGCCGCGACTTTGGGTCGTTCCTGAGCTTTCACCGCGGGCAGGAAGCGCGCGAGCTGCGGTACTGACGAAACCTCCGCCCAGCCATCCATGCCGTCGCGCCAGACGAGCGTGCTGGGCTTCAGGAGCCCCGCCACGATCTCGCGCCGCATCGTCTCGTCATCGAGCTCGCGGTCCTCGCCCGTACCGCCCGCGTCGACCGCCCAGAGGGGGCTAGAACCTTGCTCCGACTGGATGATCGGTTGCCCGCCCGGGCCCATCATTCCGATCAGCGTGGGTTGGCGCGCACGCACGTCCTTCGTGCCCGCGGCGGCCCCTGCAGGAGGTTTCGCTCCGACGGATTCGTTGGCGCCGCCCGCCGGCGTGGCGCCCAACACCTTGAGCTCACCCGGCTGCGTGGCGTCGATCCGAATTCCCGTCTGGCATTGCTTGCACTTGATCGAGACGACCTTGCCAGCGACTTTCCGCTCGTAGATCTCCTGGGCGAGCTGGAACGACTTCCCGCAAGACGGGCAAGTGACCGAGAACGACATCGAGACGAGTAGGGTACACGCTCCTTGCATATTTGCCTTTTTTTTGGCCTTGGTCGGCACGGGCCGGACGCCGGATTTGCCCCCGGATCGCTGACGCCGCAGATTTTCCGCCCCTTGCTCGGGGCGGGCGTCGGGGTTATCGAAGCAGCAGTCGATGCAGGGCTGGTCAGCGGGGCATGTCATCGCCCGGCGCGACTGGGCACCCGGGCTCAGCACCCTCATGGTCGAAGCCGACGTCGAGGCGTGGACCCCGGGCCAGTTCGTGAACCTGGCGCTCGAGGTCGGCGGGTCCATCGAGCGGCGCTCCTACTCGATCGCATCGGCGCCGGGGGCACCCCTCGCGTTTCTGGTGACGGGAGTGGCCGGGGGAGTGCTCACCCCGCACCTCCTTCGCCTCGAGCCCGGTGACGAGATCCTGGTCGAGCCGAAGCCCCAGGGCTTCTTCACGCTGAAGTGGGTGCCAGCCGCACCGGAGCTCTGGCTCGTGGCCACGGGCACCGGGCTCGGACCATTCCTCTCGTTGCTCGGTAGCGGAGAGATTTGGGAGCGTTTCGAGCGCGTCGTGCTCGTTCACGGCGTGCGCGAGACGCCACACCTCGCCCATCGCGACGAGCTTCACGCGCTCGTCACGGAGCGCGCGGGCCGCTTCAGCTACGTGCCGATCGTGAGCCGCGAGCCTTTTGCGAGCGGTGTGCAGCACGGGCGCGTCACCACGCTGCTCGCCGACGGCAGCCTCGAACGCGCTGCAGGCTTGAGCCTCGACCCCGAGCGATCGCACCTGATGCTGTGCGGCAATCCCGCCATGATCGAGGAGATGACGGCGCGTCTCGGTGAGCGCGGACTGCGCAAGCACCGTGTGCGTGCCCCCGGTCACATCACCATCGAGAAATACTGGTAGCTCACACTGTCACACGTGGAGCTTGCCGTACACGGGCAGCGCCGCCCCCGACACGTCGCGCGCCGCATCCGACAGCAAGAACGCGATCACCTCCGCCAGCGAGCGCGGTGCGACCCAGCGCGAGAAGTCTGCGTCGGGAGAGCCCTTCCGGTTCTGTGGCGTATCGATCGTGCTCGGCAGAACGACGTTGATGCGGACGCCGCTGCCGAGCACCTCGGCAGCCGTCGCTTGCACCAGGGCGAGCGACGCCGCCTTTGCGGTGGCGTACGCGGCGGCGCGGGCGTGCTCCCAAGGCCTTGCCGCTGCCGCCGAGCCCACGACGACGATGCTCCCCTTGCCCCGTTTCAGCATGCCCGGCACGAGCGCTTGCAACGACGCCCGCGTCGTCTCGAGATTGGCGGCGAGCATTCCCGTCCAGAGCTCGTCGTCGGTCTCGTGGAGCGGCACCCCGCCACGCCAACCGCCCGCGGCGAGCACGGCGCCGTTCACCTCGAGCCCCTCCCGCCCCAACCGCTCGAGCAGCTCGGTCCACGACGCCCGAGCGCCAAGCTCGAGCGGAGCGGCGAGCGCGCGCCCTGGGCCGTGCTCCGCATCGAGCTTCGCCTGGTCGACCCCACGCCCGGCCGCCACGACCCGCGCGTCGAGCCGCGAGAAATAGGCCACGAGCTCGGAGCCGAGCGCCCCGCCCGCTCCCGAGACGATCACGGCCGGCGCCGCCGCAGCCATCAGAACGCCACTCCGAGTGAAATACGCCCCATGATGTAAACACCTCCGAGCCCGCCCATGAGGTCGACCAGCGT
>Ga0315912_10002491_pt1 | contig 19508 bp, 9 predicted proteins | sample VfabasoilMG_FD_204469 | JGI IMG/M metagenome (GOLD analysis project Ga0315912, IMG submission 204469) | Garden soil microbial communities collected in Santa Monica, California, United States - V. faba soil | ecosystem: Environmental > Terrestrial > Soil > Garden | place: USA: California...
GTAGGTTGCGCCGGACAGCGTGAGCAGTCCGGCGACGGAGCCGTCGGCGATGCCGATGCCGCCCGGCACGATCGAGATCGTGCCGACGAGCTTCGCGGCCGTGAACGCGATCACCAGCGCGCACGCGCCGACGCGCGCATCGGCGGCGCGCGCGCAGGCGCCGAGCGCGAGCAGCGAGAACGTCACGCGCGCGATCGCCCAGGGCCATGCCCACGCTGTCGCCCGCGGACGCTCGAGCAGCTCATGCGCCGCCTCGCCGACGGATGCGAGCCATGCGCGCGCGCGCTCGCCCCAGTCCGGCTTCGCCAGCCTGCGCCCGACGCGTCCGGCGATCGCTGCGAGCAGCGCGCCGAATCGCTCGCGCGCCTGCGGCCTGCGCAGCACCGTCCACGCGACGAGGAAGATCGCGGCGAGACCGATGGTGCCCATCACGTAGGCGACGACGAGCCCGCGCGGCACCGGCTCGGGCTGCGTGACGAGGACGACGAGCCCGACGACGAGCAACCCCGCGAACACGAGATCGTTCATCAGCACGATGCCGATTCCGGCGGTCACGGTCGCGCGCGACGGCACGCCGCGCCGGCCCAGCGCCCAGGCGAGAAAGGCCACGCCCGACGCGCCGCCGCTGCGAAGGCTTCGGCTCACCGTCGTCGCGACGAGCGAGGCGCGCAAGAGGAACGCCGCCGGCGGATGCGCGCCGAGCGCGCGCAGCAGCGCCAGCTGCGTCGCCGCGATGCACGCGTACGACAGGACGGCGCACGCCGATGCGAGCGCGACGTAGCCCGGCGACGCGCGAGCCAGGTGCTCGCGCAACGCGCCGAGATCCGACGCGGCGAGCAGCAGTCCGACGAGCAGCACGGCGACGAGCGACCCCGCGAGGAACAGCCCGGCGCGTCGGCTCATGGCGGCTCGGCGAGCGACTTCTCGAGCTGCTGCAGGTTCAGCTTCGCGATCACGTGACCCGGCGAGAGCTGGAGCACGCGCTCGAAGGCTTCGCGTGCGCCGCCGGCGTCGTTCTGGCAGGCGCGCGCCACGCCGATGTTGAGCCAGGCGCCGACGCTCATGGGATCCGTCGCGAGCGCCTCGATCAACAGCGACTCCGCGCGCTTGCACGAGCGCCGGTGGATGAGGACGGTCGAGAGCTCGACGGCGGCGTCCGCGCGCGCGACGCCGGGGAGCGTCGCGTCGGAGTGCATCGCGTCCAGCATCTGGAGGCCCTGCGGATCCTCGCGCACCGCGAGCGCTGCGCAGGCCGCGAGCTTCATGCGCCAGTCGGTCTCGACGCGCATCCGATCGCGCAGCGGCTGGGGATCGCCGCCGGTCGCGGCGTACGAGGTGATGGCCGAGATCGCGAGGACGGGATCGCGCGCCTCGGCCAAGGTGCGGCCGAGCGCCGCCGTCGTCTCGGGCGAGGCGCCCGCCTGGCTGAGGAGCTGCGCGGCCGAGGCTTGCACCCACGGACCCGCGGATGCGTCCTCGAGCACCGCCCGCAGCGCCGCGGCATCCGGCGGATTCTCTCGCGTCGCGCCGACGGCCGACGCGAACGCGCGTCCGCGCCGCAGTCGCGCGCTCTCGCCGCGATCGGGCCACAGCTTCGCGAAGTCGCGCGCCAGTGCGTCGCGCTTCCGATCAGCGTGGCACGTCGTACACGCATCGGGAAGGCCGAGCTCGGCGGCCGCATCCGGTGCCGGCACGCCGATGGCGTGGTCGCGCGCCATGTCGCCCTTCCCGAAGATGACGTGCGCGGGAGCGTGGCAGTCCACGCAGCCCGGCGCGCGCCGAGCGGAGCCGCTCGCCGCCGGCGGTCCCGCCGGCTCGCGCAGCGCGAGCGGCACGGGCGTCGTCGCGACGGGATGCTTCGCGTGGACCGCGGCGTCGGCGGCGATCGCCGCGTGACACTTGCGGCACGATGCGTCCGGATCCGCCTCGCGAAGCGACGTCTCCGCGCTTCCGCCATGCGGGTCGTGGCACGTCGTGCAGGTCGCGCCGCCCTTCAGGAAGCAGGCCGACTGCGCGAGCGCCTGCACCTCGAAGCCATGCGCGACGGCGGGACGGCCATCGATCATGAAGCTGACGTCGAGACCGCCGGGTCCGGCGAGCGTGATCGGCAGGATGATGTCGGTGAGGGGCGCATCGCGCCGCGTGTTGCCGGCGACCGGCCGCAGTCTCCCCGTCGCGTGGCAGGTGCCGCAGCCCTGCAGGTTCGACGCATCGAGGCGCAGCATGCCCGTCGCCCATGGCGCCGCATCCTTGCCGCCGCTCTTGGCGGCGACATGCGCGCTCGCGTCCCCATGACAGGTCGAGCACGACATGCCCGACGCCGCATCATCGCGCGGCAGCGCATGGCAGCGCGAGCAAGAGGAGTCGTGGATGCGCCGCGGTGCCGTCCACCAGAGCGGGGAGCTGGTCGAAACGTTTTCGCCCACCTCCTCGGCCAGCGGGCTCGTCCACGTGCTGCGCGTGATCGACCACGACAGCGGCAGCACGTGCGAGCCGTCGGAGAGCGTGGAGAGGAAGTCCTCGCGGCGCCGCCCACCCATCACGTGCGAAATGCTGCGCGGCAAGCTCGTTCCCTGCGCGTCGGCGAGGAGGAGCTGCGGCGGCGCGCCTTCGGCCCGGGCGGGGATGCTCCCATCCTTGCGCGCCATCTCGTCGATGGGCGCATCCGCGGTGAACTGCGCCTTCGGCGGCTGCACGACATCCTCGATGCGCCGCGCCGCCATGCGATGCGACGACGATAGGAAGCGCTCCACCTCGGAGGCATGGCAGCGGCGGCAGGCCTCGGGCTCGAGCGACGCCGCGCGGCTCGCGGGCGCGCTCGTGAATGCGGCAGGGGGCGTCTCGTCCGAGGGGCCACAAGCCAGGCCTGCGGCGGCGAGGAGGACGAGGAGGCGGCGTGCCGTCATGTCCTCCGCAGTCTATCCGTTCGCGTCGTCACTCCGTCGCGCCCCATCGCGCGAGGACGCGCGCGACGGAGCCGACGTGGACGGCGTTGCCCGCGAGTCGCCAGCGCGCGCGCAAGGGCAGCGACGTCTCGAAGCGAAAGCCGGGAGGGAAGGCGTGAAGGCGAAGGATCTCGTCAGGTGACAGGAATCGCGGTCCGCGCGGTCCCAGCAGGACGGGACCCGCGCCCGTGATCGCGCGTCCGTACGAGCGCGTGATTGTCGGGAGGGGCAGCGCGGGATCCTCGTGTCCCGCGAAGCGCGCGCGCCATGCGGGTGGAACGTCGAGCTCCTCATCGGGATTGGCGTCGAGCGCCACGTCCTGCTCACGCGAGGTCCCCGCGCGCGCGAGGCCGTCGCTGCTCGAGACGACGAACTGGCGCGGCCGTCGGATGGGCGCGCCGTGGTCGCTCGGGCAGTCCTGCATCCCCGCGACGTCGTGTCCGAGCGCACCTAGCGCTTCGACCAGACGCTCATGGGCGCGCGAGCCGAGGAAGCCGACGACGTTCTCGACGAGGACACGGCGCGGGCGCAGCTCGGGAAGTAGCTCGATCATCCGCAGCAGACCGCGGCAGCGCGGATCCTCGACGTCCGCGCCTCGCCCGCGTCGCGTGAACGGCTGGCAGGGCGGGGAGAGCAGCCATGCATCGACCTCGTGACGCGCGAGATCCTCGACGCGCGCGCCGGCGAGATCGATCGCCGACACGGGAACGCCATGGTTCAGCGCATGCGTGGCGCCGGCCAGCGCGTCCTGATCGAAGGCCGCGACGAGTTGAAACCCGCGCGGCAGCGCGAGGGCCAGCCCGCCGATTCCCGCGAACAGCTCCACGACGCGCATGTCGCCGCATCCTACTGCGGAGATGGCGACCAGGCCTGACGACTCCCGTCTCGACGACCGACAACGCATCCCTTCGCAGCGGGCGCGCCGAAAATGGGGTCGCGGAAATGGGGTCGGGAGTCGTTTTTTTCGCCACAGTTCGGGCGCGAGGGGCATGGGTCGAGGGGGGGCGGGTGAGCCGCGTCTGGGTAAGTCACGCGTCGGTGGCCTTCCGCGTCCTGCCGCGCCTGAGGCCCCATGACTTGGATGGAAGTGACTCCCGACCCAAGTCCCCGCCCAACACATTTTCCCGCCGTTTTCTATACTTGGTGGTCCTAAAAAAACGACTCCCGACCCCGTTTTCCCTCGCTGCCGCCTCCCACTCCGACAACCGCCATCCCGTCCCTTTACAGCGGGGCGCGCCGAGAAACGGGCCGGCGCGCGAAATGGGGTCGGGAGTCGTTATTCCGCCTCAGTTCAGATGCGACGCGTTTGGCGCGTAGGGTTGGGTGAGCCGCGTCAGGGGAAGCCACGCGTCGGTGGCCGACCCAGGTCCCGGCCCGCTCCAGTTCCCGCAGCTGTCGAGACTTGGTGGGGCGAAACAACGACTCCCGACCCCGTTTTCCCCCGTTTTCCCCAAGGCGCCACGAGCTACGGACGGCGCGGTCTACCGAAGACCGATCACGAGGCGGCGCCATGGGTCGAGCAGCAGGATCACGGAGCCTCGGTTCGGTACGAGCAGCACCCCGCATTCGCGCGCGGCCCAGAGCGGCCGCCGGCGCGAATGCGGGGTTTCGTGGGGCGCGTCCAGCGTCATCGAGGCGCTCGGCGGACCGCCCCACGACAGGAGAGGGACCCCCCGCCGCCTCGGCGCTACAATCCGCGCCATGTCGACCGAGCCGATGACCGCCTCCGCCCCGCCCACGCTGGACGCCGTGAATGCGCTGCTGGACCGTCCGCTGCTCGACCTCGTCTTCGACGCGGCGCAAGTGCATCGCGAGCATCACGATCCGTCGCGCGTGCAATGCAGTCAACTGTTGTCCATCAAGACCGGCGGCTGCGCGGAAGACTGTGGTTATTGCTCGCAGAGCGGCCATCATCGCACCGGCCTGCGTCGCGAGCCGCTCATGACGACGGAGGCCGTGCTCGAGGACGCGCGCGCGGCCCGCGCCTCGGGAGCCGATCGCTTCTGCATGGGCGCGGCATGGCGCGAGGTCAAGGACGGGCCCGACTTCGAGCGCGTGCTCGAGATGGTGCGCGGCGTCAAGGCGCTCGGCCTCGAGAGCTGCGTCACCCTCGGCATGCTGAAGCCCGATCAGGCCGAGCGACTCAAGGACGCCGGCCTCGACTTCTACAACCACAACCTCGACACCGGCGCGAGCCACTTCGCGAACATCATCGGCACGCACTCGCTAGCGGATCGCCTGCGTACTCTCGGCGCCGTGCGCGGCGCGGGCATCAGCGTCTGCTCCGGCGGGATCCTCGGGATGGGCGAGGACAGGAGCGTGCGCGCCGAGCTGCTGCAACAGCTCGCCTCGCTCGTGCCGCCGCCCGAGAGCGTGCCGATCAACAGCCTCGTCCCCGTCGAGGGCACGCCCCTCGAGGGCACGCCGCCGCTCGACTGGACCGAGGTCGTGCGCACGATCGCGGCGGCCCGCATCCTCATGCCGCGCGCCGTCATCAGGCTGTCGGCGGGACGACGCGAGCTCGACGAGGCGACGCAGGCGCTTTGCCTGCTGGCGGGCGCCAACTCGATCTTCGTCGGCGATCAACTGCTGACGACGCCCAATCCCGCCCCCGAGAGCGACGCGGCGCTGCTCGGAAAGCTCGGCCTGAGGGCCGTGAGCGCGCAGTGAGATGAGCTCGTCGGCGCTCGATCGCGAGCTCGAGTCCGAGATGGCGACGTGGGAGGTGGCGGGTCTGCGGCGCGCGCTGCGCTCGGGCGAAGCGGTCGCGCCTTCTGCAGACTTCACGAGCAACGACTATCTCGGGCTCGCGCGTCATCCGGAGATCGTCGACGCGGCGCGTGCGGCGCTCGCTGAGCACGGCGTGGGAGGGCGAGCGTCGCGACTGCTCGGCGGAGGCTGCGCGCTAGACGAGCGAGCGGAGCGACTCGTCGCGGACTGGCTCGGCGCGGACGCCGCGCTGCTGTTTCCCTCGGGATACCAGGCGAACGTCGGCCTGGTGGGCGCGCTCGCAGGCCCGGGTGATGCGCTCGTCTGCGACGAGCTCATGCACGCATCGCTCATCGACGCCGCGCGTCTCTCGCGGGCGATGGTGCTCGTCCACCGGCATCTCGATCTCGAGCATGCGGCGATGCTGCTGTCGCGCGTCGCCGGCGCGAGGCGCCGACTTCTCCTGACGGAAGGCATCTTCAGCATGGACGGCGATGCCGCGCCGCTGCCCGCGCTCGCCGAGCTCTGCGAGAGACATGGCGCGTTCCTTCTCGTGGACGAGGCGCATGCTGCCGGCGTTCTCGGACCTGGCGGTGCGGGAGCATGGAGCGCGGCGGCCTCGGCTGGCGCTTCGAATGCACGCCTCGCCGCGCGGCTCGTCACGGGCGGCAAGGCGCTCGGCGTGAGCGGCGGCTTCGTCGTGGGGAGCAGCGCGCTGCGCGAGCACCTGCTCAATCGTGCACGTTCGTTCATGTTCACGACGGCGCCCTCGCCCGCGATCGCGGGCGCGCTGATCGCCGCGGTCGGTCTGGCGCGCGATGGCGACGCGCTCCGCGTGCGACTCGCGGCGCGCGCGGCGCAGCTCGCGCTCGGGCTGGGCCGCCCCGCGCCGCCTGCCGCCATCGTTCCGCTCCCCATCGGCGGCAGCGCGCAGGCGGTTGCCATCGCGGCGCGCCTGCACGAGCAGGGCTTCGACGCGCGCGCGGTGAGAGCGCCGGCGGTCCCGGAAGGCGCCGCCCGCCTGCGTCTCGTCGCGCATGCGCAGCATCAGGAAGCCGACGTGGCGGGACTCGTCACGGCGCTGCTCACGTCCGGGGTCTGGCCCCGTTCATGCGCACTGAGCTCCGATGAGGGCAGGGACAACGTCGAAACGGGGCCTGACCCCCTGGCGAGCACCGGCGCGCCGAGGCCTCGCGCGCGCGTGGTCGCCATCGTCGGCACCGACACGAACGTCGGCAAGACCGTCGTCTCCGCGCTGCTGCTGCGCGCGGCCGCCAAGGATCCCATGGCACGACCTGCGTATTGGAAGCCCGTGCAGACGGGATCCGACAGCGACACGAACGAGGTGCGGCGACTGCTCGACGGTGCGCCTCGCGATCGCGTCGCTCTCGGGACTCCCGTGCACGAGTTCCCGCTGCCGGCGTCGCCCCACGAAGCGGCGGCGGCGGCCGGCGCGCGCATCGACGTCGAGGATCTCATCGAGCGTCTCCGCGAGCCGCGCTCGACGAGCGGCCTCCATCTCATTGAGATGGCCGGCGGCCTGCTCGTGCCGCTGGACGAGCGCACGACGCAGGCCGACGTGCTCGCCCGCCTGGGATATCCCGTCGTGCTCGTCGCTCGTTCAGGCCTCGGCACGCTCAACCACTCGCTGCTCACGCTCGAAGCGCTCGCCGTCCGCGGCATTCCCGTGCGCGCGCTGTTCCTCGTCGGCCCTGCGCACCCGAGCAACCGCGAGACGCTGGCGCGCCGCGGTGGAGTCGCGCACGTGTTCGAGCTGCCGCTGCTCGCGGCGGAAGGCGATCGCCCCGACGCGGCCGCGATCGACGACTGGCTCGTGCACCACGATCTCGCGCCGATCCTCGACGAGTAGCCCATGGCCGCGCACGACGCCGACGATCTCATCGCGCGCGACGCGCGCTGCGCATGGCATCCCTACACGCAGCACGCGACGGAGGGCCCGCCTCTTCCCGTGCGATCGGCGCGCGACGCCGTGCTCACGCTCGCCGACGGGCGTGAGCTGATCGACGCGATCTCGTCCTGGTGGACCTGCCTTCACGGACACGCGCGCCCCGAGCTGATCGCCGCGATGACGTCGCAGGCGGAGCGCCTCGATCACGTGCTGTTCGCCGGCGCGACGCATGAGCCGGCGGTGACGCTCGCGGAGAAGCTCCTCGACGTCGTTCCGCGAGCGGACTCCGAGCGCCGCCTCTCTCGCGTCTTCTACTCGGACGACGGCTCGACCGCCGTCGAGGTCGCCCTGAAGCTCTGCGTGCAACGCTGGCTGAGCGTGGGGGAACGGCGCCGCACGATCTTCGTCGCCCTCGAGGGCGCGTACCACGGCGACACGTTCGGCGCGATGGCCGTCGGCGATCCGCACCCGTTCTTCGAGGCCTTCACGCCGATGCTCTTCGAGGTGCAACGCGTGCGCGCCGGCGACGCGGACGCCGTCGCGAGCGCGCTGGCCAATCTCGGCGGGCATGCCGCGGGCGTCATCGTCGAGCCCCTCGTGCAGGGCGCGGGGGGGATGCGCATGCAGTCGCCCGAGGTGCTGCGGGGGGTGCGTGCCGCGTGCGATGCGGCGAGCGTGCCGCTGATCGCCGACGAGGTCATGACCGGCTTCGGCCGCACGGGCGCGCTGTTCGCGTGCGAGCTCGCTGGCGTCGTGCCCGACGTGCTCTGCCTCGCGAAGGGTCTCACCGGGGGCCTGATGCCGCTGGCCGCGACATTGACGACGGAACCGATGTTCGAGTCGTTCCTCTCGCGCGATCGCTCGCGCGCGTTCTTCCACGGCCACTCGTTCACCGCCCATCCCATCGCGTGTGCCGTCGCGCTCGAATCGCTGCGGCTCTGCATCGCGGAGGACACGCCCGCGCGCCTCGACGCGATCGGCCGCGACGTCGAGCGCTCGTTGCGCGAGAGGCTCGCCGCCTCATCGCATGGCGAAGCCATCGCGCGCAGCGTGCGCCGCCGCGGCGGCATCGTCGCGCTCGATCTCGGCGCACGGGGCGGCTACCTCGCGGAGACGGGCCCTCGATTTCGCGCCGAAGCCGTCGCTCGTGGCGTGCTGCTTCGTCCGCTGGGCGACGTCCTCTACGCGATGCCCCCGTCGTGCACGACGCGCGCGCAGTGCGATCGCATCGCCGAGGTCATGGCGGAGCTGGCCGTCCTATCGGCCTGAGGCGCGGCGTCGGCCGAGCCGTCGGCGGGCGCCGTCCCCCCGCCCCGTCCTGGTCGCTCAGCGGAGCCGTCGCAACCGCGCTTGCGTTGCCTCAGTGCAGGCTTGCATCTATGATTGCATCACATCGATGCACGCACCGATGCACGGAGGTCACTCATGAAGGCCATCACGATCCGAGGGATACCAGCCGACCTGGCGAGGGTGATCCAGGAGCGGGCCGATGCGACGGGATCGAGCCTCAGCCAGGCCATCCTGAGCCTGGCGGCGGAGGCTGCCGGTCTGGCACGCCCGCGAGCCGCGCGACCCCGACATTCCGATCTCGACCATCTCATCGGCTCGTGGTCCGCAGCACGGGCGAGAGAATTCGACGAGGCACTCGCGGAACAGCGCATCGTGGACGAGGACGCCTGGAAATGACCTGCGTGCTTCTCGACACGTCGGCCTACTCAGCTCTCATGCGAGGCCACCGTGAGGTCGGGGAGGCGAGCCGGGTGGCGACGGAGGTCGCCGTGACTCCCGTCGTGATCGGTGAGCTCCTGGCAGGATTCCGAAGGGGGAGACATCGGGCGGCCAACGAGCGCGGCCTCGAGGAGTTCCTTCAGTCTCCTCGAGCTCGCGTGCTCGCCATGACGGAAGCGACGTCCGAACGCTACGCCGCCATCTTCAACCGCTTGCGGGGGGTGGGAACCCCGATCCCCATCAATGATGTCTGGATCGCCGCGTCGGCGATGGAGCACGGAGCGGTCGTGTACACGACGGACACCGACTTCGACCGCGTCACCGAGATTGTCGTGCGCAGGTTCGACCCACAGTAGGTCTCGTGCTCACGCAATCCTCACGATGCGCCGCGCGCGCTGGCCGGCGCCCGTCGCTTGGCCGTAGAGTCGCCGCGACATGTCGACCTCCCCCGCGGGCGCACCTCGCGAGCCGCTCCCGCGCCTCTTCCTGAGGTTCCTGCGGTTCGGCGCGCTCGCGTGGGGCGGGCCCGTCGCGCAGCTCGCGATGATCCAGCGCGAGCTCGTCGATCAGGAGCGCTGGGTCACGCCCGAGCGCTTCAACCGCACGCTGGCCGTCTACCAGGTGCTGCCGGGCCCCGAAGCGACGGAGCTGTGCGTGTGGCTCGGCATGCTGGCGCGCGGTCGGATGGGCGGCTTGCTCGCGGGACTCGGATTCGTGGTCCCCGGCTTCGTGCTGATGTTCCTGCTCTCCTGGGCGTACCTCACGGTCGGCCTCGAGAGTCCTGCCATCGCCGCGATCTTCGCTGGGATCCAGGCGGCGGTCATCGCGCTGGTCGCGCGCGCCGTGCATCGCATCGCGCGTCACGCGCTCCGCGACGGATGGCTGCTCGTCGCCGCCGCGGCGAGTTTCGTCGCGGCCGTCGCCTCGGTACCGTTCCTGCTGATCCTCGGCCTGGCGGGGGGCGCCTGCGCGCTCGTGCGCCGCGGGCAGCGCGCGCTCGGCGCCGCAGCGCTCGTCGCGCTGCTCGCCGCGTCCTGGATCGGCGTGCGCACGCCCGACGAGGCGCCGTCGAGCGACGCGCCGACGACACCGAGCGACGCATCGCCGCCGAGGCTGCTGCTCTCCGGGCTCAAGGCCGGCATGCTGACGTTCGGCGGCGCCTACACCGCCATCCCGTTCCTCCAGCGCGACGCCGTCGAGCGGGGAGGATGGATGACGAACGAGACCTTTCTCGACGGCCTGGCGCTCGGCGGGATCCTGCCCGCGCCGCTGATCATCTTCTCGACGTTCGTCGGCTTCGTCGCGGGGGGCGCTCTCGGAGCGCTGGCGATGACGGCCGGCGTCTTCCTGCCCGCGTTCGGCATGACGCTGCTCGCCCATGAGGCGCTCGAGCGCCTCGTTGCGCGGCCCGGCGTTCACGGCTTCCTCGACGGCGTCGCGGCCGGCGTCGTCGGCCTCATCGCTGCGACGCTCGTGGATCTGCTCCGCGCGGGCGTCACGACGACGATGGGTGCGCTGATCTTCTGCGCCGCGCTCGCGCTCGCCTTCGCCCTGAAGGGGCGCTGGAGTGTCGCGCTGATCGTCGCCGGCGCCGGCCTCGCGGGATGGCTCTCGCTCGCGACGACGTCGTCGTGACGACTACGGCAGCGCGCCGCAGTCGCCCGCAAGATCGGGATGCGGCGTGCCGTCGGAGCGCGCGCCGCGCGGCGACTCGCCCCCGCAGTTGGATGCGCTGACGACGTAGTACCGCGAGATGCCCGGCTCGAGCGGCGCGAGAAGCTCCGCGATGCCGAGCCCGACGGGGACGCCCGCGACCTTGCACGCGACCGGCGCGTGATCGTGCACGAAGCTCGATGCCGGCCGGATCGTGCCGGCGTAGAGGCTCACGAGCTCGTCGGGCGCGCCGCGATCCTCGAAGGCGACGTGGATCTCCGTCGCTTCCTTCGTCACGCGCAGCGGCGTCGCGCCGGCAGCCGACACCTCGAGCGGCGGCGCGCCGCCTCCCGCGCTCACCGTCGTCGAGCACGTCCCGACGTCGACGCCGTCGCTCACCTCGAGCTGCACGACGAAGCTGCCCACGCCGGACACCGTCACGTCGGTGATGGCGGCGTTCGGCGAAGCAATCCCGACTTCAGGCGCCACCGACGACCACGCGTAGGTCAGCGGGCCGGGTCCCATCGACGCCGAGCCGTCGAGAGTCGCGGTGCCGCCCACGCAGCCGGCATCCTGCGCGGGCCCGGCATTGCAGGCGAGCGGGACGGGCGGCGGCACGCGCAGATCCGCCTCCGTCGAGCCGTTCTCGGCGCGCGACATCCAGTGCGACTGCCACGGATGCGGGAACGATCCGCGAAGCCGCGCGCGCCAGCGATGCGAGGCGGGTGCGAGCGACGGCACCGCAACGGTCACGTCCGCGAAGGATCCGCCCACCTGCGGCGCACCCGTGTCGGTGAACGGGGAGAGCAGCAAGTTCGTCCCGTCGAGGGGGACGTCCATGGGCTTCACCTCCACCTCGAGGCGCACGCGATCGCGCCCGTAGGGGCTCCGGGCACGCGTCCTCACGAGGAATCCGTTCGCCTCGTCGCCGAGCCCGACGAGATCGATGGGCCCCGAGTCGTCGAACCTCCGCTGGCGCGGCAGGCGATCGAGCCCGTCGCCGCCGTTGCCGAAGAACAGCGAGACGCGGCCCTCGTCGGACTGGCCCCCGTTGAAGAGCGACGCGCCCGCGAGCACGTCGGAATACCCGTCGCCGTTGACGTCGCCCGCGGACGCGACGGTGCTTCCGAACGCGGCGTCCACCTGATCGCTCTCGGCGGTCCATGCGGGCAACGCCGCGAGTCCCGAGCCCGAGCCGAGCCAGACGAACGCGCGGCCCTCGTTGCGCTGGCCCGCGTCGTAGCCGCTGGCGCCCGCGACGAGGTCCGAGTGGCCGTCGCCGTTGACGTCGCCCGCGGAAGCGAGCGAGCTTCCGAGCTGTGCGCCGGCCTGGTTCGACTCGGCGGACCAGGACGACGCGGCCTCGAGTCCCGAGGGCGACCCGCGGAACACGACGACGCGACCCTCGTCGGGCTGCCCCGCGTCATGGCTCGGCGCCGCGACGGCGACGTCGGAGTAGCCGTCGCGATCGACGTCGCCGGCGGAGGCGACCGACGATCCGAACGCCGCGCCCGCCTGTCCGCCTTCGGCGATCCACGGCGCTGCCGGCGAGATCCCCGACGGTCCGCCGCGGTAGAGGAACGCCGCGCCCTCGCCGGCCTCGCCGTTGCTCCACGCCTCCGCGCCGACGACGATGTCGGCGTAACCATCGCGATCGATGTCGCCCGCGCTGGCGACGGCTGCGCCGAAGCGCGCGCCGGACTGTCCGGAGGCGCCCGTCCACGCGGGAGTCGTCCCGAGGCCGAGCGGCGAGCCGAGATAGAGCAGCGCGGCTCCCTCGTCCGCGCTGGCCCCGTCCATGAGCGGCGCGCCGACGATCACGTCGGCGAATCCGTCGCCGTTGATGTCGCCCGCGGACGCGACGGCCTCGCCGAACGCGGCGCCCGCCTCGCCACCGTCGATGGTCCATGCCGGAACGAGCGCGAGCCCGCTGGGCGAGCCGAGGAAGACGAGCGAGCGGCCCTCGTCGGCAAGACTCCCGTCTCGCCCCGGCGCGCCGACGATGACATCGGAGTACCCGTCGCCGTCCACGTCGCCGGCGCGCGCGACGGAGGCCCCGAGCCTCGCGCCCGCCTGATCCCCGTCGATTGTCCAGGATGGTGCCGCCGGCAAGCCCGACGCCGTGCCGAGGAACGCCATCACGCGCCCCGCATCCGCGCCGCCGACGTCGAATGACGGCGCGCCCACCAGCACGTCGGAGAAGCCGTCGCCGTCGAGGTCGCCGGCGGCGGCGACGACGAGATCGAGCCCGGCGGTGGCTTGATCGGTCTCGACCTGCCAAGCGGCTGTCGCCGCAATGCCATCGGGCGAGCCCATGTAGGCCAATGCAGTGCCGGGGGCGTCGAAGTTCGTGAACGGGACGGCGCCACCCGCAAGGATGTCGGAGTATCCGTCGCCGTTGACGTCGCCGGCAGTCGCCACCGGATAGCCGAGCCACAGACCGACCTCGTTCGACTCGATGACGGTCGTAGGTGTGGACGAGAGGCCAGCCGGGGAGCCCTGGTAGATGTCGACTCGTCCTTCGGAACTCTCGGGACCGGAGTAGTTCGTGATTCCGATGAGCACGTCCGCGAAGCCATCGCCGTTGACATCACCGCCGCTCGCGACGGACTTGCCGAGGAAGTTCGCCGGACGGTTTGCCTGTACTTCCCACGAAGGGCTGGCCGCCAGTCCACCGAGTCCGCCCAGATAGAGCGCTGCGCGGCCCTCATATGCAAAGGCTCCATCGAACGACTCGGCGCCGACGACGAGATCCGAATACCCATCACCGTTGACGTCGCCCGCCGTCGTGGTGGACACGCCGAAGCGATCACCGGCCTGGGTGCCTTGAGCCTGCCAACTCGCGGCGGAGGCGAGTCCCAACGGGGATCCGTAATAGACGTAGATGCTGCCGGGGCCTGGATTGGGGCCACCATCATTCTCGCTCGCGCCGACGACAACGTCGGCACACCCATCGGCGTTGACGTCGCCCGCGGGGGCGACTGGTCCGCCCATCACGGCATTCACGTGAGCACCGAGGACGGTCCAGTCGGGAACGGTCGAAAGTCCGGATGGTGAGCCGTGATACACGAACGCGGCACCCTGCGCGGAGAGAACGTCGCTGTAGTACACCTCGCCGACAATCACGTCGTCGTATCCGTCGCAGTTCACGTCTCCGGCACCGGCAACAGAAGCGCCGAATGCGCCGCCGAAAACGCCTGGGCGATCCATGATCCAGGCCGGTGTTGGAAGCAGGCCAGAGATGGATCCGTAGTACACGTACGCACGACCGGTCCATCCACCTGCGTCCTCTCCAGGCGCGCCGACGATGATGTCGGAATAGCCATCTCCATTCACGTCGCCAGCGGTAGACAGGACTTGGCCGAAGCTGGAGTTCCCCGGCCCCTGGCCTTCTACGCGCCATGCGGGCACGGTGGAAAGGCCCGAGCCCGAGCCATGAAATGCCGTGGCGAGGCCAACTGTCCGCCCTCCGACCAAGTGCTGGTAGGCCCCAACCAACACGTCGGAGAACCCATCTCGATTGACGTCGCCGGCGGTGGACACTGCCCAGCCGTAGTATTCCGCGGGCTGTTCACCCTCCTGGCGCCACGCCGGCGTCGTGATGATCGGATCGATCCCGATGGGGTACGCGGCGTCCCGCGCATCGATAACGATCGCGAGTCTCGAGCGCGCAACCTCGAACCGCGCAGGCAGGCGCCTCCCGAGAGCGTCGTCGACCCGGAGTTGATCCATCCGCAGGACCGGCTCGCCGCTGGCATCGCGCAGCATCACGCCTGAGCCATCACCGACTACCAGCAACGATAGGCCATCGACCGCTACCTCGAGACGGAGCGGACGCGAGTCGTCGCTGTCGGGCGGCGCAACGATCACGAATCCCTGCTCGACGCCGCGTTCGTCGTTGACGTACCACTCGCGAGGTCCGGTCCCGCGGTTCCACTCGATGCGGCCCTCCGTCACGACCTCGGAGGTCACCGTCCCCGCGACGGCCATCGCTCCCTCGCGACCAATCGCAGCCAACTCGAGCCGCAAGCACCACGAGCCGTCATCGGCGCGGGGCGCCATCGAGAGCGCGCCGTCATCCCACATTGTTCGCAGGCCGTTAGCGCGGTTGGGCGCCGTCCAGCCGCTGCCGTTCGGGGTGCGTGCGAGGTGGTACTCGCTCTGCATCCCTCGCTGAACGGCCTCAAGCCAGCCCTCGGGAGCCTGCGCGGCGGCCGTGCAAGCGAGGCACGCCAGGGCCATCGCTGCGCTGCGCGTTCTCCAGCTCGATCCCACGGGCCACCCTCCGTCGTCGAAGAGCCAACCGCCCGGATGGTACGCCATCCTCGAGGCGAGCGCTGATCGGGGCCGTCGATGTTGCGGAACCGAAAAGTATCTTTGTCGGACCCATTGACAACCTGTCCGAGACGCGGGATGGTCGAGCTGGAACGTGCGGCCGCCGCCGTTTCTTCATCCATTCGATGGCGATGTTCACTTCGGAGCGCGCGCGACGCATGCGCGTTTCGAACGAAGCGACCGCTCAACCCGAGAGAGAGGGATCGAGGGATCCCGGGGGAGGCGTCCATGGCCTTCGCGCTACCCGTCCGCAATCCGTCCGTTCGCCGCGCCCTGGCGGCGTCGCTCGTCCTCATGCCGCTGGCGCTCGACGTGTCCGCGAGCGCCGCCAAGCCCGACCTCGCCATCCTCAGCGTGGACGCATCCCAGCTCGCGTGGGACTGCGCCGACGCCAGAGCCAGCGGCCGGGTCGAGGCGTTCGTGCACCATGTCGGCGAGAGGCCACTCCAGTCGGCCCCACGCGTGCTCTTCTACTACGACCGGGATCACGACGGCGGGTTCGACGCCAACATCGATGCGCGCCTCTGCGAGGCCACGCTGCCTGCCGTCGAGTCCGACGCCGACGTCACGGCGAGCTGCGCCATCGACTCGGAGATCGAGATCGCGGGCGTGCGAGTCAGCAGGTTCGACTTCGCGGGCGCGCCCGTCAGCGCGTTCGTGGACAGCATGGACGCCGTGCGGGAGTCGGATGAGGGGAACAACCAGATCGACTCGTCCTGGAGTCGCTCGCTGACGCCTCCCGAGATTGACTGGACGCCGCACCTGCGATGGCAGCACCCCGCGCCGGTCCCGCCCGAGACGCAGACGGACGATCAGGCGGCATCGCAGGTCCTCGTCGTGCGGCTCATCGACGCCAACGAGGATGGGAAGATCACGGCGGCGGATCCTCCTCAGGTCGTGACTCTTCATGGCGAGAACTTCGACGAGGTGGGAACCATCGAGGTGCTCGACGCCGCGACGGGAGAGTGGCTCGCCGAGAGCGCCGAAGCCATCGAGCTCACGGCCGTCAGCTCGCTCGCGGTAGGCGATCTCGACGGCGATGGCCTGCCGGAGATCGTCGCCTATGGCCACGATGACCTGCACCTTTACGCATTCAACTACGACGGAACGGGTGAGCTCGAGCTGAAGTGGACGAGCACGACGCCGTCCACGCCGGGCTGGACCCTGCCTGGCGACACGTGGATGGGAGGGCTGATCGCCATCGCCAACCTCGACTTGACGGGGCCGCCAGAGGTCGTGGTCGGCGCTTGCGTGTTCACCGGGGCAGGGAAGTTCATCGCCGACGGGGGAGAGCTCGGCGGATTCCAAGGAGCCGGCTGCAACTTCCTCGACGGTGCGGAGCCCATGTCCGTGGCATCGGCGATAGCCGACATCGATCTCGACGGCCGACCCGAGATCATCGCGGGTCCCTCGGTCTATCGCTACCGCGGCGGCAGGCTGACGCTCGACTGGGTCCGCGATGACCTCGAGGACGGCTACACGGCCGTGGGCAACATCGACGAGGATCCCGAGGCGGAGGTCGTCTTCGTCCGCTCGGCCTGCTATGGGAGCAACCTCCTCGGCAAGTTCCGGGTGCTCGAGCATGACGGGCAGGACAAGGCGTCTTGGCCGGCGGAGCCGGATCCCGATCCGGGCTTGGCGGGATGGGTCCAGCTGGACAACCTGTGGGGCGGCACGCCCACGCTTGCGGACGTCGATGGCGACGGTGCCGCCGAGATAGCCGTCATGTCGCAAGGCAAGCTCGAGGTGTTCGAGTCTGACGGCAGCCGGAAGTGGATCTCGGGCTGCTTTGATCGCTGGAGCGGGGTCCACATGGCGACGGCGTTCGATTTCGACGGCGACGGCGCGGCCGAGTTGACGGCCCACGGAGAGAAGGAGATCTACATCTACGACGGCTCGACGGGCGCCGAGCTCTTCGGGGAAGAGATCGCCTGCGGCTGGACGGCCTACGAAGGACCGACCGTCGCTGATCTCGATGACGATGGGCACGGCGAGCTGATCGTGGGCGCCGGCCCGTTCTGGCAGGACACGCCCGAGTGCCTCCACGGCCTGCTCGTCTTCGAGAACGAAACCTGGGCCTCGGCCCGCAGCGTCTGGAACCAGCACGCCTACCACGTCAGCAACGTCGGGGACGACGGAAGCATCCCGCGACAGGAGATCGCGCGGTTCCGTCAGGAGCCGCCCGGCGATTACCACCGCCAAGTCAGCCCGCATGGCGTCCCGTACCCCGGTCCCGACCTCACCGTCTCGCGGATCCGCGTCGAAGACGACCCCTGCGGCCCCGGCTCGATCGTGACGGTGCGCGTCGGCAACGGCGGCGCCACCGTCGCGCGCGCGATCAGCGTCGCGTTCTACGAGGGCCGTCCGGAGAACGGCAACCTCCTCGGCGAGGTGGCCATCGTCGAGCGGTTGGATCCCGGCGCCTGGGAGGACGTGCCCTTGACGCTCGAAGGTCCGGTCGGCGACGCGTGGGTGGTCGCGGATGACGACGGACTCGGGGTCGGCACCATTGCCGAGCTGGAGGAGGACAACAACGCCTGCCACGCGGTGCTCGGCAGGGGTTGCGACCCGTTGTCGGCCGAGACCTCGCCCGTCCTCACGCTCGGCGACCCGGGCGCCGTCGATCACGGCGATGCGGTGCTGCTCCAGGCGACGCTCGTGGATGAGGCGCCGGATCCGGACGTGCCCATCCCGGGTGTCTTCGTGGACTTCACGTTCGGAGCGGCAGAGTGCCGCGCGCTGACCGACCAGGACGGCATCGCGAGCTGCTGGGTGAGCTCGAGGGAGTCCGGCACGATCGAGATCACCGCGGAGTCCGAGGGAACAGCCCGCTACGAATCGGTGGAGGACGACGACGAGGTCATGCTCGGGCTCGCCGACACGGTCCTCGTGCTCGACATGCCCACCGTCCAGGCGGGGCCGAGCCTGCTCGCTTCGGCGCGTCTGCTCGAGGACGGCGCGCTGCCGCTGCCGACAACCCCGGAGCCACCCACGGTGAGCTTCGCGATCGATGCGGGCTCCCCGGAGGACGAGGACGCCAACGAGACAGGCCGCGCCGAGCATTCGGAGCCGCTCGATCCGGGGACGTATGCAATCGACGCGAGCTTCGCCGCGACGGCGACCCATGCCTCGAGTGTGGCGGCCGAGCCCGTGGACGTCACGCTCGTGCCCATGCAGATCGCCGTGGTCCCGCCGCTGCAGGCGGTGCGCACGGGCGACCTGGTCACCGTCACGGCGACGATCCTCGACGATGGCCGAGCGCGCGACGGCTTTACCATCGCCTTCGCGTTCCAGGGCGGGAGCGTGTCCGACGATGACGGAGAGCTCGAGCCGCTCGGCGGTGTCACGGAATCGGAGGGCGTCGTCACGTGGACGTACGTCGCGGGTGGCGTGGGCGGGACGGATGAGATCCACGCCTGGGTGGACTTCAACGAGGACGAGACGGAAGACGCCGGCGAGCCGGTGGTCGAAGCGATCGTCGAGATCGTCGGCGGCACGGCGACGGAGCTCGACTACACCGGCGACGATACGGGCGACTTCAGCGATCCGGCGACCCTCTCCGCGACGCTCACCGACGACGAGGACGATCCCATCTCGGGTGCGGTGATCGCGTTCACGCTGGACGACGACGTCTGCTACGCGACGACCAACGGTAGTGGCGTTGCGACGTGCTACCTCACGCCGCTGGTTGCGGGCAACCAGAACATGCTCCTCAAGGCAGAGTTCTCCGGCGACGCGCATCATGCGCCGGCAGTGTTCGAGGATGACTTCGCCGTCACGAAGGAGGAGGCGACGCTGACGGACGTGCGCGTGTCGCAGCCATTCACGTGCAATCCGTGCAGCGCATCGGCCTACCTGCGCGAGGATGGTGGCGAAGGGATCGGGGGCGCCACGGTGAAGTTCACGTGGTCGCCGTTCGGTCAGGCCGACTACATCACGGCAGTGACGGGATCTGCAGGTCTCGCGACTGCCCAGGTTGCTGGCGGCGCGCCACGTCAGGTGAAGGTCGAGTTCGCTGGCGACAGCTACTACTCGTCGGTCCCCACCACGGCTGGCCTGATGGTTCCCGGCGGCGTCTACAGCCCATCCGCGCCCAGCCAGCCCACGTTCGGATCGGTGGCCGATCTCGGGGACGGCTCAGTGCGCGTCAGCTTCACGCAGCACGGTAGCGCCGGCAGCGAGCAGGTGACGGGCTACGTGTTCGCGGTCGATGGCACGTTCGTGGCGTC
>Ga0315912_10002492_pt1 | contig 19499 bp, 11 predicted proteins | sample VfabasoilMG_FD_204469 | JGI IMG/M metagenome (GOLD analysis project Ga0315912, IMG submission 204469) | Garden soil microbial communities collected in Santa Monica, California, United States - V. faba soil | ecosystem: Environmental > Terrestrial > Soil > Garden | place: USA: California...
GTCCTGCTCTTCGGCATGGCGTCGGGCAAGATCGAATCGATCGAACGCCTCGACCTGCCGGTCGAGGTGGACCGGCCGCTCGAGGTGGACGGCTCCTCGCTGGGGCGCGTGCGCTGCACCGTCAAGGTCGTGGCACGCCTGGACCTCGACCCGCGCGACCACCTGCGCAGCGACTACCGGGTGCTCATCGAGGATCGCGGCCTGCTCGGAGGCAAGCTCGTGCGCATGGAGCTCGGCACCAGCACCAGCCCGTCCCTGCCCAGGGACACCGTGCTGCTGGCCGAGGCCCCACCCTCGGTGCTGCAGTCCGCCAGCCGCATCCTGGAGGAGAATCGCGCGGCCGTGCAGGCCACCATCCAGGACCTCTCGAGCATCGCCGCCAAGGCGAGCGGCGGCGAGGGCACGCTCGGCATGCTGATCGCCGACGACGCCACGCAGCAGAAGGTGCGCGGCATCATCGACGACCTCGCGAGCGTCAGCGGCCGTCTCTCCGGCGGCCAGGGGACGCTCGGCAAGCTGCTGGAGGACGACGCGCCCTTCGACGACGTGAAGGCGGCGGCGGCCGACATCCGCGGCATCACCGACCGCATGAGCCGCGGCGAGGGCAGCGCCGCCAAGTTCCTGCAGAACGACGAGTTCTACGACAGCGTCATGGCCGTCGTGAAGGATGCCCGCGAGGGCCTCCAACCCGTCTGGCGCGGCGAGGGCACGCTGGGCAAGCTCATCACGACCGACGAGCTGCACGCCTCGGTGATGTCGCTGAGCAAGGAGGCGAACGAGATCGCCCGCAAGGCGAACCAGGGTGATGGCACGATCGCGCGCCTGCTCAACGACGACGCGCTCTACCAGAACTTCAACGACCTCGTGTCCGATGCGAGCGAGGTCTTCGCCGACATCCGCGGCGGCGACGGCCTGGTGGCGGCCCTGATCAACGACAAGCAGCTGCTGGCGGACTTCCGCTCGATCCTCAGCCAGGTGCTGGGCGCCATCGAGGACGCCCGCGAGACGACCCCGGTGACCAGCCTGGGCTCGTTCCTCTTCGGCACCTTCTGACGCACCCCGCACGCGGGCCCGCCGCGGCGGGCAGCACGCCCGGCGCGCCGCTCAGCCCTTGCCGGCCGCCTCGATCAGGCCGACGTAGCGCCGGAACCGCTGCCAGAGCAGCTGCGGCCGGCGCAGTTCCCGCAGCACGCGTGACGGCCGCAGGTAGAAGTGGCGATAGGCACGCCGGATGGCTGCCGAGACCTGCGCGCTCGTCATGGCCTTCGCCACTCCGACCGGCGTGGTGCCGGTGAAGCGGCCGAAGTCGAACTCCTCGTCCTGCGCTGCCCGGCTCTCCTTGTAGAGCTTGGTGTCCGGGTACGGCGTCACCGCCGTGAACTGCACCGTGTCCGGGTCGAGGAAGACCGCCAGCTCGGCGGTCTGGCGCGCCATGTCGGGCGTCTCCTCCGGGAAGCCGATCATGAAGAACCCGCGCGTGGCGATGCCGTGCCGGCGACAGGAGTCGATGACCACCTTGGCGTGCTCGTGCGACTTGATCTTGCCGCGGCTGTACTTCTTCTGCAGGTCGGGGTTGCCCGACTCGATGCCGAAGGACACCGAGACGCAGCCCGCCGAGGCCATCTGCTCGATGAGCTCGTCGTCCATGGTCTTGATGGCGGTCTCGCACTGCCACTTCAGGCCGAGGTCGGCGGCGCGCAGCATCGCGGAGAGCTCGAGCACCCGCGCCCGGTCGTGGGCGAAGAGCGGGTCGCGGAAGACCACGTTCGTCACCCCGTGCTCGCGCACGATGCGCTGCAACTCCTCGAACACGTTCGCCGCCGAGCGCCCGCGCCAGGGGATTCCCTGGGCGACGACGTAGCCGCAGTAGGTGCAGTTGATCGGGCAGCCGCGTGACGACTGCACCGTCTGGATCGGACCGTCCATCGTGGGGATGCGGTACGGGTCCGGAGGCAGCAGCTCACGCGCGGGGAACGGCAGCGCATCCAGGGCCGGGCCCGCGAGCAGCGGCCGGTCCGCGTTGTGCACGATCTCATCGCCGCGCCGCACCGAGAGCCCTTCGACCGCGAGCGGATCACGGCCGGCCTCCAGGGCGGCGACCATGCACTCCACGGTCAGTTCCGGCTCGCCGCGCACCACGGCGTCCACTCGAGAACCGGACATGGCCAGGTCGGGCACCTTGCTGCCCTGGCTGCCCGTGATGAACACGAGCGTCCCGGGCGCGCGCTCCTTGATGCAGTCCACGAGTTGCAGGTCGAGCGCGATGGTGGCGCTGGACGTGGCGAGCCCCACGATCGCGGGCGCCGGGTCGCCGAGCCGTTGCAACACCTGCTCGACGGAGAAGCCGTGCGCCTCGGCATCGACGACGTCCACCTGATGTCCGGCGCGCTGCAGGACGGCGGCGACGTAGAGCAGGTCGAGCGGCGGGTAGCAGAGCCCCTCGCCCACGACCATTCCGAACCCCCCCATGAGCCCGCGACTCACGCGCTGGCTGGGCGGCGGTGGCGGGTTGATGAGCAGTACACGCATGAGGGGCTTCCGATCCTAGCACTGCCTGGGCCCTGCAGGTCCCGACCCCAGCCTTTCGGGTGCCTGCCTTGAGGCACCTAAGCACTTGCCTTGCATCGACTTGTCGATATGTCTCCATACGAACGGCCGATCCAGCCGACTGCCATTGCATTGTCATCTCCGAGGAGAGGGTCGAAGTCGCCGCCGGCGGCACGCGATCCGCACCAGCCATCGTGAACCACCGCCGCTTCCCCTCCACGGCCCGTTGGGCGCTCGCCTGCAGCCTCGGCGTGGTCCTGACCCTGGCTGCGATCCCCGCCGTGATGGCCCCGACGGTGGACCACCCGGCCGGCCCCTGGGATGGCACGGGCCGGTCGCCCCCCGGACCCGAGCTGCCCCTGCGCCCCACCGCCGGGACGCCGTGGCACCTCCCAGCGGCGGAAGACTCGCAGGCGTTCGAGCAGCTCGCTCCACTCGGGCCCCGAGGCGCGGACGCCCCGCCCGACCCGCTTGCCACCGACCTCACGCCGCAGCAGCAGAAGGCCCTCGACAAGCTGGTGGCCAAGCACACCAAGACCACCCAGAAGATCGAGGCGCAGGAAGTGCTGGTGGCGGCACGACAGGACGCCGTCACCCTGGCCCTCAAGGCGCTGGCCGACGCTCAGGCCATGCCGGAGGAGACGCTGCTCGAGTGGGTGGCCAAGAAGAAGGCGCTCAAGAAGGCCCAGAAGAAGCTGGTGAAGGCGCAGGAGAAGCTCAGCAAGGCGGAGAACAAGCTCGCCAACCTGATGCAGCACCTGGCCGCGCTGGTCGCCCAGATCGAGGCCATCGACCCCGAGTACTTCGAATCGCAGACCGACCCCGACCCGGATCCCGATCCAGACCCCGATCCAGATCCCGACCCGGATCCAGATCCGGACCCCGACCCCGACCCCGACCCGGGGCCCGATCCCGACCCGAACCCTGACCCCGACCCGGGTCCCGACGTGCCGGCCGCCGGTGTCGGCAGCATGCCGCTCATCGTGCAGGAAGCCGTGCCCACCAACGGGCAGGGCGTGACCCAGGAGGGCGCCATCGCGACGTTCGGCCTGCCCTTCCCCGAGGGCGCCGTCGGGCTCTCGGGCGGCAGGCCGTCGCTCGAGGTGTCCGGAGCCGACGCCTGGCAGTTCCGGCTGCTCGACGTGTGGCCGGACGGCACGGTGAAGTGGGCCCTGTGCGACCTGCAGACCGACATCGTCGCCGGCGCACCCGCCTTCGGTCTCGTCCTCGTGGACGGCACCGGCACCTCGAGCCAGGCCGACATCGGCAGCGAGACGAGCGACGAGATCCTGCTCGACACGGGACCGCTCGAGGCCACCGTGCTCAAGTCCGGCTTCAACTTCCTGGACTCGGTGCGCGTCGACGGCGTGTTGCTCGTCAACTCGCCCCCGGGCTCGGGGCTCGCCGGCAGCCTGATGAGCGGCGAGGCGATCGCCCCCGGCCCCACGACGGACGTGGTGCTCGAGGAGAACGGGCCCGCACGCGCCGTGGTGCGCGTCGACGGGCCGCTGGTCGACACGCAGGGCACGCCCGTGGTGGACTTCACGCTGCGCATCATCGCGCGCCGCGGTGCGCGTCAGCTGGAGACGCAGTTCACCGTGCGCAACGCGAACATCATCCGCCCGGCGCACGTGCAACTCGAGTCGATCGAGCTCTCCACGCGCGGCACCCTGGGTGGCTCCACGCCCACCGTGAAGGTGTCGGCGCACGACGGCGAGCCCAGCGGCAACCTGTCGGCCGGCCAGGAGGCGCTGCTCTACATGGCCTACACCAGCTCGAACCAGTCGGGCCTGGGCGGAGCGCAGTACCGTCCGCACCTGCCGCTCGTGACGGGGTCGAGCAACACCTTCGTCGAGAACGGCTACCTGCTGCAGATCGCGGGAGCCACGCTGCACGCGCTCGGCACCGCTGCACAGTACCCGCAGCACGGCTACCTCGACCTCACGGGCAGCAGCGGCGGCATCACCGTCGCCTACCGGCAGATGCCGTACTTCTACCCGGCCTCGCTCGTCGGCCGGGCCGACGGCACCGTCACCGCGGGCCTCTTCTCCACCCTCAACCCCGGCGACTTCACCTTCGTCTGGCAGCAGCACGAGAGCCGCACGGCGGTCTTCGCCTTCCATGCGGGCGCCGCGGCCAGCCCGGCCTCGACCGCTCGCCGGCTGGACTTCCCCGTGTCAGGGCGCTTCGCCGACTACGCCAGCTACGACGACTCCCGCGCGCTGCCCTACCGCCTCCTCACGGACGAGGAGCACACCGAGGCGCTGGCGCTCATGGGCATCAATCACGACCCGTCGGTCTCCAACTCGACGCTGCTGGTGACGCGCTACCTCTACAAGGGCACGACGGGCGGCTCGAACAACCACGACAGCATCGAACTCAACCTGGGCGGCGACTGGCTGCGCTACGGCGTGGGCGGCCGCTACCTGAGCGCGCTCGACCTGGCGCTGTACAAGGCCGAGTGGCAGATCGCTCGCTCGGACAACTTCGAGGACCAGGACGCGCCGGCCGCGAGCAACCCGAACCTGCCGCACACCTCGGGGCACATGGGCGACGACGAGCACCGCTACCGCGACGGCATCATCCTCGCGTACTACCTGACGGGCGACCGCCGCCTGCGCGACGGGCTCTTCGACGAGGCCGAGGTGCTGCAGTCGGTGTCCCTCTGGCAGCACGAGCGATCGATGTACATGACGCTGCGCGCCATGGCTCTCGTCGCTGCCTTCACCGGCGACCCGGCCCTGCCGAACGTGCTGCGGGCACGCCTGCAGTACATCACCCAGCCGACGATCGACATCAACACGGCCACGACCGGCTGGGGCTGGCAGGCCGCGCCGGGCGTCGGTTCACGGCGCTACTTCGTCAACTCCGCCGACAACAAGGACGAGAAGCCGCCGGGCGAGAACTTCCAGTGCCGCGGCTTCATCTCCGGCAGCCTCGGCCCCCTCGGCTACTGGCACGCCGCCCGCTTCCTGGGCGACAGCGACCCGATGGGCATCGCGGCCCGCGGCCGCATGCGCGACCTCTCGTGGTGGACGCGCCAGGAACTGTTCCCCACGCTGCCGTCGATCGCCGACCAGCGCCTCGTGTACAGCTACGCGGTGACCCTGCAGCAGGTCACGAGCTGGGAGAACGTGGACTTCCATCCCATCCTGCTGGGAATGGCCGAGAGCTTCCTCGACACAGGCGACGTCGGCTACCTGCAGAAGGGTGTCGAGCAGCTGAAGGCGGCCGAGGTGCACGGTGACCTGTACCGCTGGGACACGCGCCTCGACTGCCAGCACTTTCTCTCCGTCTACCGCGACTGGGCACTGGCACACCCGTAGAGCGGCCCCGGGCGACGCGTCGCGGTGCCGAGCGGGCGACCCGTCGCGGAGGTGGGAGCGGCCCGCGCCGGGCGCGGAGGCCGTCCGTGCGCCCGGTGCTCGCCGCCGCGGGCCGCGGGCCAGGGCCGCTCAGGGCTTGCGCATGACGCCGTAGAGCGAGACGCCGAACGGCAGGTCCACCGAGCGTTCCAGGGCGACCTCGGCGCGCGTCACGAGCGCGGCCAGCCACTCGAGCGGGGCCGGCATCGGCAACGCGAAGTCCGAGGTGGCCGTCTCGGACGTGGTCGGCCGCATGGCGCGCAGGCGTCGCAGCGCCCACACCGGCAGGAAGAGCGTCATCGAGCTGTAGCTCAGGCGCTGCGTGACGAAGCCGGCGCGCTCCAGCCGCTCGCGCAATTGCGCGCGCCGATAGCGCCGATGGTGGTGGTAGGCCTCGTCGTGCGGGCTCCAGAGCGCCATGAAGGCCGGCACGGTGACGACCAGCGTGCCGCCCGGACGCAGCACCCGGAACACCTCGCGCATGGCCTGGACGTCGTCCTCGAAGTGCTCGAAGGCATCCAGCGCGAGCGTGACGTCGAAGCTGCCGTCCCGGAACGGCAGCCGCAGGGCGTCCGCCTGCACGATGCGGTCGATGCCGCGCTCGGCGCACAGCCGGATGGTCTCGGAGGAGATGTCCACGCCCCGGATGGCGCCGAAATCGGCCAGGAACCGGAACGACATGCCCGTGGCGCAGGCCAGGTCGAGGATCTGCAGCGGCCGCCGTTGGCCGGCGTATCGCTCCAGCGCGGCCCGCACGAGCGCGCGCCGGCCGCGATACCACCAGTGCGTCTCCTCGATCGCGAACATGCGATCGAACTCGGCGACGTTCATGGTGAGCTGTGCGCTCCGCCGTGGCCTTCGCCGTGCGTCGCGGCGTCATCCGGCACGCTGGGCCTGCGCGCCACGCGCTCCATGTCCATGATCTTGTAGGTCACGGCAGCCATGAACGCGAGGCTCGAGCCGAGGATCAGGTAGCGGAAGCCGCTCAGGGCCTGGCTCGCCAGGATGCCGAGCCAGGCCAGGATCAGGCCGAGCCCCCACAGGATGACGACCGCCTCCGACGCGCTGAACCCGCCACGCACGAGCCGGTGGCTCAGGTGGTGGTTGTCGCCCAGGTACACCGGCCGCCGCTGCTTGATGCGCATGAACACGACGAAGGCGGCGTCGTACAGGGGCACGCCCATCATGAGCACCGCCGGGATGAGGTGGCTGGCCCCGAAGTCGTTGCTGCTCACCTCCATGAAGCCCTTGCTGAGGTCGAACTGCACCCAGGCCATCCAGAAGCCGATGAACATGCTGCCGGCGTCGCCGAGGAAGACGCGCGAGCGCGGGAAGTTGTAGGGCATGAAGCCGAGCAGGGCCGCCACCATGACCACGGCGATCATCATCGAGCGCGTGCTGTCGTTGGTCGCCAGGTAGAGGATCGCCGCCCCGAACGACACGATCGACAGGCCCGACATGAGCCCGTTCATGTTGTCGGAGAAGTTGAACGAGTTGACGATCGTCAGGTACCAGCCCAGGAAGAACAGCTGGTAGAGCCAGCGATCGAGGCCGCCTCCCTGCGTGACGAGGTCGGACAGGCTCGGCCACATGAGCACGAGCACGCCCACGACCTGGCCGAGGAGCTTGGGCTCGAAGGCCATCGAGTCCTTGAAGAGGTCGTCCACCAGCCCGACCACGAAGAGCACCAGGCTGCCCGCGACGACGAAGAGGATCTCGCCCAGCCCCAGGCTGTTCTCGAGCTGCCCCTCCTGGAACCACACCACGAAGAGGCCCGCGAAGGCGCCCGCCACGACGCCGACGCCACCCAGCAGTGGCGTGACGCGCTGGTGCGTCTTGCGCCCGCCGGGCTTGTCCACCACCCCGAGGCGGCGCGCCAGCCGCATGCACAGGGGAACCGTCGTGAGCGCCACGGCGAGCGCGACGGCGAAGGCCTGTGCGGCGATCCGAGGGACGGCCTCGTCGAACACCAGGGAGACTCGGGAGGGGAAAGGCTCGACTCTATCCAGATCGACGACAGCCCACCACCCCGGCCCGCGTGTCGCCGGCCGGCGTGCGGATCATCTCGGCCGGGCGCCCGCGCACCCCGCCCGTCGGTGCTCGACCGGCACGGCCCCCCCAGCCCTCACGCATACAGGTTCAGCCCCCGCCGCTGGAGCCACGCGAACACGCCGTCCACCTCGCACATGACCTGCGCCAGGCTGCTCTCCTCGTTGACCGCGAGGCGCAGCAGCTCCTTGCGCGGCGTCTTGACTCCGTTCAGGCCAGGCATCGCCGTGAGCGCGCTGGTGAACCCCAGGTCGTCGAGGATGGCAATCGTCTCGGCGTCGTAGTCCCAGCTGCGTCCATAGGGGTAGGCGAAGGTGCGCACGCCATGTCCGAGCCACGACTCGAGGTCGCGCAGGGAGCCCTCGATCTCCCGCCGCTGTCGCTGCGCGTCGAGCGACGAGAGGATGAGGTGGTTCACCGTGTGGGCGCCGATCTCGACACCGGCCCGATCGAGCTGGCGGCACTCCTCCGGCCCCAGGTACACGGCCGCCGCGAGGCTCCCGTCGTCGCCGCCGAGATCGCCGAAGATGCGCCGCAGGATGTCGTCCCGCTCGTCGGGCGTGACCTCGTACTTGAGCAGTCGCTTCATCTCGTACTCGGCCGCCACGTCGTCGCGCGGGAGCTGGCGCAGGTCCGCCTTGAGATGCGCCTGACCGACGTGCTGCGCGATGCGGTCGGCCAGGGCGTGCGGGCCCACCTCGTGCAGCGCCCAGAAGTAGTGGTGCAGCCAGTTGAGGCGGCCCTTCATCGGCCCGGTCTGCACGTACACGGTGGCCGTGGCCCCGTGCGACTGCAGAAGCGGCAGCAGCACGTCGTGGTTGTCGCGATAGCCATCGTCGAAGGTGAGCGCCACGAGGTCGTGCGGCGTGCGTCCCGCCTCGAGTTCCGTCGCCACCTGGGACACGGTGGCCGTGCGGTAGCCGGCCCTCTGCAGCAGACGCAGCAGCCGGGCCAGGCGCTGTTCGCCGATCTTCATGTGCCCCGGCAGGTAGGCCGTCTCGGGCTGGAAGCCCACGTTGTGGAACATGAGCACGGGGATGCCGCCGCGCGTCGGGCGGAAGAGGGCGCGCAGGCCCGTGACGTGCAGCAGCTGGGCGAGCGCGCCCCGCAGGAGGCGCTTGAGTCGATGCTTCATGGGGCGGCGGCGGCTCTCAGGCGGACATGTGCTCGGCGTCGCGATCGCCGTCGGCGAGCAGCCAGCGGCGGATGTCCTCGTCGGCTGCTCCCGCATCGGCCCGGCAAGGGCGCACGATGAAGGGGAAGATATCCCGGAAGAGCTTGCGATGCAGCGGCCGCGTCCAGCCCTGCCGGGCCAGAAGCGAGACCGACGGGTGGTGGTCGAACAGCAGCGCGGTGGCCTCGTGCATGCCGCGTTGCCAGCCCAGCCGTGCGAAGTCGTGCAGCAGTGCCTCCCGCGCGCCCTCGTCGGCTGCCAGGTGGTCCACCAGGAAGGCGTTGCCGTCCACGAACTCGGCCACGAGCAGGCCGGCCGGTGGCCCCGGGGCCTTGCCCGGGAGCAGGTAGCACTCCTGACGCCGGCTGGGGTTGTCGACGTAGCGCCAGTTGAGCCAGGCGGCGTCCCGCTCCCCCACCAGCCCGCGCGCCGGCACGCAGGCCTCGCAGAGCGGGGTGATGCCGTCGTCGAAGCGTCCGATGCGCTGCAGCCGCAGCTCCCCCGCAGCGAACCGCCGCCGATCACGTCGCGCGAAGAGCGCGTCCTGCGGCCCGGCGAGCAGGGTCGCCAGCGGGGCGATGCGACCCAGGCGCAGGAGGCCCCGCTCGCTGCGGTAGCGGTAGCGCCACACGCTCGCGCGGCCGATGTCCTTCCAGCCGTTGCCCAGGAAGCCGGTGTACGAGAGGCGGCCCGAGTAGGCGAACGCGAGCGGCACGCCGAGTGCGCCGGTCGCCTCGCACACGATGTCGTCCAGGCCGGTGAAGATGCCCTGCCGCCGGGCCTCCGGCGCGACCATCGCGTCCGAGGCCTGCGCCAGCACGATGCGCTGGCCATCGCGACGGAAGCGGCGCGGCACGTAGCTGTAGGCGCCGACGATCCGGCCGGCGGCGTCCAGGGCCAGCCGTCCCACGGCCGGGCCGTGCGGGTTGCGCTCGTACTTCCAGACGAAGGTGTCCACGCCCTTCTGCTTGCGGAAGCAGGTGTTGAACAGCTGGCACTGGGCGTCGCGGTCGTGCGGGCCGGCCTCGCGCCAGGTCCAGGCGCGTGCGGAGCTCATGCGCCGCTCGTCGCCGGTGTACCGGGCGCCAGGAGCATCTTGACGGCCCGCTCCACGTCGGCCGGCGTCAGCGCGTTGTCCCAGCAGCCCGCCTGGCGACGCGCCTCCTCGAGCCGCGGCAGGCCGGGACCGCGGTCGCCCGCATGCTGCACGAGCACCTCCGGCCGCACGAGGATGTGGCGATCGCGGAACCAGCGTTGCCAGGCCGAGAGCATGGCCCGCGTCTGGCCCGGCCGGCCGACGACGTGCAGCACGGCGGCGTTCATCCCGGTGACGCGCACGGCCTCCACCGCTCCCTCGAAACGCGGGCGCACCGGGTCGTCCATGGGCGTCTGGGCCGAGACGTCGCGCGGCACCGGCGGCACGACGAGCACCTCGACGCAGCCGCCCCGCGCCAGCATCAGCACGAAGGCCGGGTCGGCGCGGTCGGCGCGCAGGCGACACATCCACGGGATGCCGGGCGCCGCACCGAACATGCTGCGCACGACCTTCTCCGTGCGGGCGCGGTCCGAGCCCAGGTCGCGGTCGGCGAAGACCAGGAATCGGGCGCCCGCGCGCCGCACCGCGTGCCGCACCTCGGTCAGCGCGTCCTCGGCATCCCCGCGCAGGGGCCCGACGACGGCCGCGCGCTGGCCGGTGGGACTCGTCGCGGCATAGCTGTCCAGCGGCAGCAGCTGCCAGGCCGGGAGCACCTCGGGCAGCGGCTCGCTGCTGGGCGGCGAGACCACGTAGTGCCCGTCCTTGAGCGACGCCACGCCGGGCAGGCCGGGGTCGTAGCCGGCGGCCAGGCCGGCGCTCACGTCACCCACGAGCACGCCGTCGAGGCGCGGCAGGCTCTTGAGCAGTTCCTCGCCGTAGAGCTGCGCCAAGGGTCCGGCGGCGAGGATCGGCGCCGGCCAGCTCCAGCCGGCCAGCAGCGACACGAGCGGGCGAGCGTCCGGGATCGGATTGCGCGCCACGTGGCTCCCGCCGGCATGCAGCAGCACGAGGTCGGCGCGCCAGAGCTTCATCTCGCGCCGCACGAGCCGGTGGGCGAGATGTTCGGCGTTCTGGTCGACGACGCGCACCTCGGCGCCGAGCTTCAGCAGCTGCGCCGCCATCATGGCGACGTCCCAGGGCGGGCCGTGGGCGGCCTCGGCCGAGACCTGGTTGAGCCCGCGCGTCGGTTCGCGCGTCACCACGATCATCACGCGCCAGCGATCGTTCCTCACGCCATGATCTCCGCGTAGAGCGCTTCGACGGCATCGAGCTGGGCGTCGAGGCCGAACAGGGATTCTGCACGCCGCCGCCCCGCGGCTCCCATGCGACCGGCCAGGGCCGCGTCCTGCAACAGGCGCAGCAGTCGCTCCGCGAGCACATCCACCTGCAGCGGATTGACGAGGTAGCCGGTGATGCCGTCCGCGACCACGTCCGACGGCCCGCCCCAGGGGGAGGCCACCACCGGACGGCTGGCCAGCATGGCCTCCAGGTTGATGAGCCCGAAGGACTCGAAGCAGAGCGACGGGCTGCACACGACGCGCGCCAGGCCGTAGGCCGCCTGGAGTTCGGCGCCCTCCAGCCAGCCGGTCGCGAGCAGGCGCTGCTCGCCCAGCCCGTTGCGCCGCGCGAGCGCCAGGAGCTCGTCGTGGAAGCCCGGCAGCGCATCCCCTGCCAGCACGAGCACGGCCTCCGGCACGTGCTGCACCACGGCGGCCATGGCCGACACGAGTTCGAGACCGCCCTTCAGCCGGTCGAGGCGGCCGCCGGCCAGCACGACCGGTCGGCCGACGATGCCGAGACGCTGCGCCAGGGCCGCCACGCGCGCCGGATCGGACGCCGCGTGGTCGAGCGGCAGGCCGTTGAAGATCGTGCGCGCCGGCCCGATGCCGTTCTGCATGAGCGCCTCACCCATGCCGTCGCTCACGGCCACCAGCCGGTCGACGTCCTGCGCCAGCACCTTCTTGATGCGCCCGTTGCGCCGCGGGTTGTAGCGGCCCTTCACGCACACGGCGCACTTGAGCGGGCCGTTGCGGTAGCGCACGGGGTCACCGGGTCGCAGGCGCTCGTCGAGGTGGCAGAAGAGCTTCTGGTGGCACACCGGCATGATGTCGTGGACGTGCAACACCGTGCGCGCGCCGCCCGCGCGGGCCACGCCGAGCGCCGCATAGCTCAGGTGGATGTGCAGGTTGTGCACGTGCACGATGTCCGGCCGCATCCGGTCGACCGCCTGACGGACCGCAGCGACTCCGGCGGGGTTGTTCAGGCTGCGCCAGGCCCGGAAGCGCAAGGGATAGGCCGGCGTCGGCGCGAGCTGCACCGAGACGCCGCGCTCGCGGAACTGCCGCGCCTCGTCCGGCCGCTGCGTGGTGGCCAGGAACCCCACCTCGTGCCCGCGTGCGGCCAGCCCCTCGGCCATGCGCACCGCCACCCCGGCGGCGGAGCTGCGTCCGTAGAGGTCGTTGGCGACGAGGACCTTCATGGTCCTCTTGTCGCCCGGCGCCGCGGGGTGTTCAAGCCCGCGGACACGGCGGACGCGTTCAGATCTCGGGGAAGTCGGCCGACACGCGTGCCGGCGCCTTGCCGAAGCGGAACAGTCGCGCCACGCGGGCCTTGCCTTCGTCGTCCCAGTTCTCGGCGTAGTAGCGGAGCCTGGCGACGTAGCGCCGGACGCGCGCCGGGAACGACTCGTACCAGGCCTCGTACTCCTCGACGAGCTGGCGCTTGATGCGGTTCAGCTCGTCGTTGCTGAAGTTCTCGTGGATGTAGGGCGAGCGATCGCTGTCCACGTACTCCGTGCGCACGAGGTCCGGGTCGATGCGTTCGCCGTACTTCTCGAAGGAGGCCGTGGCGGTGAGCGGGTTGAACAGGGAGGTACGCACGCGGTCGGGCATGCCGGCGCGGATGCCGCGCGCCGTCTCCTCGATGTCGGCCATGGTCTCGCCGGGCGTGCCGATGATCAGGAAGATCTTCGTCCAGATGCCGGCGCGGCGCATCATCTTGAGGCAATCGACGACCTTCTCGGCCTTGTAGTCCTTGATGAGGGTGTCGAGGCTGCGCTGGCTGACCGACTCCACGCCGAAGTACATGCGGTTGAAGCCGGCCTTCTTCATCGTGCGCGCCATGTCGTAGTCGATCATGTCGACGCGGGTCTCGCACGACATGTTCAGCTTCAGTCCGCGCTCGACGATGCCTTCGCACAGGTCGTAGACGCGCTGCTTCTGGCACGTGAACAGCTCGTCGATGAACAGCACGTTGCCGGGCTGGTAGGTGTCGGCGATCTCCTGCAGCTCGTTCAGGATGTTCTCCACCGAACGCGTGCGGAAACCGCGGCCCGTGAGCTCCTTCTGGCAGAAGACGCAGCGGAAGGGACAGCCGCGGCTGGTGAAGATGTAGAAGAGCTTCTCCTTGTTCATCGCCGAGTAGCGATCGAAGGGAAGCATCTCCCAGGCCGGGAACGGGATGCGGTCGAGGTCCTTGATGAGCGGCGGCTGCGGGTTCTTGTGGCGCGTGCCGTCGGCCTTGTCGAAGGCGATGCCGGGCACCTTGGTGAGGGCCTCCCGGCCCTGCTCCACGCCACGCACGAACTCCACGATGCTGTCCTCGGCCTCGCCGCCGATGACGTAGTCGAAGGCGCCCGAGTCGAGGAAGGTGTCGACGTCCACGGTGGCATGCGGCCCACCCATCACCGTGACCACGGCGGGGTTCTGCTGCTTCGCCTTCTCGGCGTAGCGGATGGCGCGGTTGACGTGCGGCGTGAGCGCCGACAGGCCGAGGATCTCGGCCTTGCGCAGGTACTCGTCGACCTCCGCGGCGGTGCACACGCGCTCGTCGCAGCAGACCACGTCGCAACCGGCCGCCCGCAGGATGGCGCCCAGGTAGATGATCCCCAGCGGCATGGCGATGAAGAAGTCGTCCTGACCCGGCGGGGTCACGTACATCAGGACGATCTTCTTGCGGGTGACGGGGGGCTTGGCGGTGTCGATCGCGGTGTCGCTCATGCTCTGCCTTGGCTGCCGAACGGAACGGGGCGCAGCCGGCTGCGCCCCGGGCCTCAGGAGCCGCCGCGGCGGCGAGGAGGCGTCCCCCAGTTCCACCGCCTCCCCCGGGGCATCCAGCCCGGGGCCGATCGGGGAGTCGGTCCCGGCGGGACCGTTGGGGGGCGTGCTCGCGCCGAAGCGGCGGAAGTAGATGGCTATGTATACCAGATGAAACAGGACGAAGACGCGGCACAGGCCGCCCGCGGCTGCTGCCCCCATCGGCCCCCACAGTCGCGTCGCTAAAAAGATCCCCGCCACGGCGAGCGTCGCGTAGACGACGTTCTGCACGACGGCGTGGTGCATGCGCCGCGCGTAGATGTAGAAGGGCTCCACGATCACCGCGAAGCCGGTGAACAGGTTGCCCACGGCGAGCCACAGGTAGTACTCGAAGGCCACGGTGTAACTCTCTCCGTAGCCGTACCTTATGACCAGGTAGACGAACGGCACCGAGACCAGGGTGGCGGCCACGGCCAGGCCGCCGGAGAAGAGCGAGAGGCGGCGCAGGGTGCCCCCGAGCCGGCTGATGGGCACATCCGACTTGCCCATCTTCAGGCCCAGGGTCGGGAGCACGTTGGTGGCGATCGCCCCGATCACTCCCGTCAGCACCATGGTGAGCACCTTGCCGACGTTGAAGGCACCGTTGTGCTCGAAGCCCTCGCGCGCCTGGGTCGTCACGGCTGCCACGGCCGGGATGAAGAGCGTGCCGAGCCAGGGAATGACCGAGTTCATCGCCTTGCTGAGCGCCAGCAGGGACGAGAGGCCGACGAAGGAGGCCAGCGGCGCACGCGGGATGGCTGCCAGCACGTCGCCCAGGGCCGGGGGCGCCACCGACGGCGGGGCCTTGCGCGCCCGACCGTAGGCGATGATCGCCATGCCGGCCACGATGACACCCTGCGTGAAGAACGCCCAGGCCACCGACATCGGCGCCGGGTGGATCCCCAGCGCCAGGCCCACCAGGGCCACGCGCAGCACGTTCGTGACGACGTCGAAGAGCGCGTACTGGCGCATCTGCCGCGTGCCGTTCAGCACGGCCAGCGTGAGGCTGCGCAGCACCTCGCCGAAGGTGGCGTAGCACAGCACGGCCGTGATGAGGCCCACCTCGCGGTCGTGGTAGTAGCGCTCCGCCAGGGCCGGGGCCACGATGCCGCCCAGCGCGAGGACCAGGGCGCTCACGATGAAGCCGAGCTTGAGCATGCTGGCCAGCACGAGCGTCGCTGCGCGCTCGTCGCCGCTGGCCTTGGCGTGGCTGTAACGCGACACGGCTGCGTTCGTCAGGCCCATGTTCACCAGGAAGAACAGCAGGCCGTAGAGCTCGCGCGCCGTGCTCCAGCGGCCCAGCTCGTACTTGCCGAGCAGTCGCGCGGTGAGCAGCGAGGTCACGAGGTAGGTGCCGTTCTGCACGATGCTCGCGGCCTGCAGCACGAGCGTGTCGCGCACGAACTTCCGCTGGCCCAACTGCTTCAGGCGACGCCTCATGTCCGGCCCCCCGGAGCGAGCAGCTCGGCGTAGATCTCGAGCACGCGCTGCGCCGCCGAGGCCCAGGTCTGGCCCTCGGCCCGCCGGCGACCCGCCTCTCCCATGCGGGAAGCGAGCGCGGGCTCGTCGATCAGCCATTGCAGGGCGTCGGCGATGCCCTCCAGGTCCTCGCGCTGGCGCAGGAAGCCGTTCTCGCCGTCGGTGATGGCGTCCTCGGCCCCGCTGTCGCGTACCCCCACCACCGGGCGGCCGGCCGCCCCGGCCTCGAGGAACACCAGGCCGAAGGCCTCGAAGCCGCCCTCGTCGCTCGTGCGCGGCGTGAGCATGAAGGCCGCACAGCCGCGCATGAGCGCCACCTTGCGCGGCTCCTCGACGTTGCCCAGGAAGTGCACGTGCCCGCGGGCGCCGGCCGCCTCGATCTGGCCGAGCAGCTTGACGAAGTAGGCATCCGCCTCGGAGTAGCGCCCGACCACCACGAAGTGCGTCTGCGGCCGCCGTGCCCACAGCTTCAGGAAGGCCGGCAGCGAGGTCTCGTACCCCTTGCGCTGCTTCACCTCGCCGACGCACAGCACGTACGGTCCGGGCACGCCGGGTGCGACACCGCGCGCCGCGAAGGCGTCGTAGTCGTCCGGCACGCAGCCGTAGGGTACGACCTCGGCGCGACCCGGGTCGAGCACGCGCCGCACCTGGCGCAGTGCGAAGGCCGCTCCCATCAGGAAGCGGTCGGCGTGCGCGTACATCCAGCGCAGCAGCGCGCCGTGCACGCGCATCGAGGCCGGCGCCACCGAGTAGGTGCCGTGCCCCGAGACGACCACCGGCCTGCCGGCCAGCCGCGCGACGATCACGGCCACCAGCCCCATCGGATAGTCGGACAGGCTGTGCACGAGATCGGCCCGGCGCGCCGCCCGCACGAGCATCGGCAGGCTGCTGAAGAGCAGCCAGGCCAGCTTGGGCAGGTTCAGGAAGGGGAAGTGGCTCATGGGCAGCACCGCGTGCAGCTCGAGCCCCTGCCGCGGCACGTCGGCTGCCAGGCCGCGATGTCCACGTCCGAGATACAGCTCCGCGCGGGCGCAGTGCGGCACGACGTAGCGCAGGGTCGAGACGCCGTATCGACCGACGCCGTCGATCTCCGACAGCGAATGCGTCAGGAACAGCACACGCGGCGGCTTCAACGCGGTGCCTGCACGCGGTACACGCGGATCCAGGGGCCCGGCCGCTCGTAGCCCCACAGCTGCGTGAGCGCGAAGCTCATGTCGGTCGGCAGGCTGGCCTCGTCGGGCGGGCTGGTCCCCGTGGGCGAGATCTCCCACACGAGGCGGCCGTGCGCCGCGGTGAACTCGTCCACCGGCGCGCGCGGCTCGGCGTTCGGGGCACGGTCGACGCGCACGTAGACGTCGACGCCCCACTCCGACATCCACTGCGCCAAGGGGACCGGCAGCGCGCCGTAGAGGAAGTCGGTGGGGTAGTAGCTCACGTAGCGCCAATAGCGCTGCACCGGCAGCAGGTGTCGGGCCTCCCTCGTCGGGGCCAGGCCGGCGGCCGCGGCCTCCACGATCCGCTGCTCACGGCGTCCGAGCCAGATCTGCCCGCGCTGCGCGTCGTCCGTCGCCCGACGCCTCTGGTCCTCGACCAGGGCCTGCAGCGTCTCGGCGCGCGGCAGGAGTGGAGGGCCGTACAGCGAGCCGAGCCCGTCCACCGCGGCCAGCTCGTCGGGGCCGATGACATCCAGCAGCGCCTGCGCCGCCAGCGTGCGCGTGTCGGTCCGGCCGAGCAGCAGGTCGAGCCGGCAGGCCTGCACGAGCGGTAGCGCGAGCCCCAGCACCGCCAGCGTCCGTCCGAGGCCGCCGAGGCCGGCGAGGCGCACGAGCAGCGGCGCCGCCGCCAGGGCGAGGAAGGGCGTGGCCGACATGAGGTAGCGCACGTGCGATCCGTCGTAGAGCAGGAACAGCGCCACGAGCAGCAGGCCCGGCAGCGCGACGAGCAGCCGAGCGGACCACGCCCGGGCGCCGCGTGCGAGCAACAGGCCCAGCGAGCCGGCGAGCCCGAGCACGACCAGCAGCGGGTCGTAGCCGAACCAGGCAGACAGCACCTCGCGCCAGCGCGCACCGTGCAGCTTGCCGGCACTGAAGGCCTGCCCGCCGAGGTCGAGGGTCGGCTCCTCGCCAGGGCCGAGCAGCGCGCTCTCGCCCGTCTGGTGGCCCGCTCCGCTGCCGAGGCCGTGCACCAGGACGTAAGGGTAGCCGACCAGCAGCAGCAGCACGCCGGCGGCACACAGGCCGAGCAGCAGGTCGGCCACGCGTCGACCCGGCGCGCGCGGTCCGGGCAACAACAGGCAGGCCGCGACCGGCAGGCCGAGGTAGACCAGCCCGACCTGGAAGCACGCGCCGGCCGCCGCGGCCAGAAGGAAGGCGCCGACGACGTCGCGTCGCCGGTGCCGACGCTGCAGGCGCAGGCAGGCGCCGAGCGCGAGGCCGGCGAAGCCGAGCGTGGCGGCCCACGGCCGCGTGGTGTGGGCCAGCTGCACCATGAGCAGCGAACTGCCGGCCAGCAGCGCCGCCAGGGCCGCCGCCCCGCGCGTGCGTCCGAGTTCACGCGCGGCGCGGTAGACGCCGTACGCCAGTCCCAGCCCGAGCAGCGCCGACACGATGCGCGCCGGCAACCAGGCCAGGCGCGCATCCTCGAAGACCGCCTCCGCGAAGGCGCCCGCCCCGCCCCACTCGCCCGCGACCCGCCCGAGGACGTAGCGCAGCGAGAGGGCGCCGAGGTCGAGGTACGGCAGGGCGTACGGGTAGGTCGTGGTGCTGGCCCCGGGCGCGGGGACCAGCGCCAGCAGGCCCTCGCCGTCGGCCAGCCCCTGCGCCATGTGCAGTGCGCAGGTCACGACGGTGTCGTCCGGGATGTAGCGGTGCGGCAAGCCGTGGTCGAGCGAGAGGCCGTAGAGCACCACCAGCACGCACAGCACGACCCGCAGCGGGTGCTTCACGCGTGCGACCCCACGAGCAGGCGGTCGCGCAGGAAGGCCGCCACGAGCCTGCCGCGTACCTTCCAGTCGTAGGCCGTGACGTCCTGGGCGGCGCGCGCGGCGAGACGCTCGCGCAGGGCGCTGTCGCCGAGGAGCCGTTGCAGCACGCCGGCCAGGCCGGGCGCGTCGTCGGGCGGCGCCAGCAGCGCCTGCACGTCGTCGCTGAGCACCTCGCGCAGCGAGGGCAGGTCGCTGGCCACGATGGCCCGGCCGCTGGCCATGGCCTCGAACAGCTTGAGCGGCGAGGTATAGCGCGCCGAGATCGGCTCCTTGCCGCTGTTGGGCAGCGCGATGACGTCGCCGGCGGCCAGGTAGAACGGCACCGCGGCGTGCTGCACGTAGCCGGTGAGGGCCACGCGCCCGGGCGCGTGCCGCTCGACGGCGGCCTCGATGCGCGGCAGGTTGGCCTTGTCGCCGCCCACCACCAGCAGCTGCACCCCGGGCAGCTGGCCGACCGCCGCGATGAGCGTGTCCACGCCCTTCCAGGGATAGAGCTGGCCGGCATAGACCACCGTGGGCCGATCGAGCGGCAGGCCGAGGTGCCTGCGCGCCTCCGTCGTGGACGGCAGGCCGACGAAACGGTTCAAGTGCACGCCGTCGCGCGCCACGAGGATGCGTTCGCCGTCCACGCCCTCGCGCACGAGGTCGTCGCGCAGCCCGTCGCTGTTGGTGATCACGGCGCGCAGCTCTCGCAGCACGTCCACCAGGCGCCGGCGCGCCACCGGCAGGGTCGGCAGGTTGTGCACCTCGGCGGCGATGCGGTCGCGGTCGCTGCGACGCAGCCCGGCGGCCA
>Ga0315912_10002493_pt1 | contig 19494 bp, 15 predicted proteins | sample VfabasoilMG_FD_204469 | JGI IMG/M metagenome (GOLD analysis project Ga0315912, IMG submission 204469) | Garden soil microbial communities collected in Santa Monica, California, United States - V. faba soil | ecosystem: Environmental > Terrestrial > Soil > Garden | place: USA: California...
GCGTACAACGACGCTGCGGGCCGCACGCTCGGAGCGATCGCGCTCGCCGGGAACCTTGGCGGCATGACCCTCGTCCCGGGCCTCTACAAGTCCACCTCCTCGCTCGAGATCTCCTCGGGTGACCTCACGCTGGATGCCCAGGGTGACGCCAACGCGGTCTACATCTTCCAGATGGCTTCCACGCTCGTTACCACCACCGGTCGCAAGGTGATCCTGGCCGGCGGCGCGCAGGCGGCCAATATCTACTGGCAGGTCGGCAGCTCGGCGACGCTGGGCGTCAGCTCGGTGTTCAAGGGCAACATCATGGCGCTTGCGTCGATCACGGTGAACAATGGAGCCGCGGTCGATGGCCGGTTGTTGGCGCGTACCGCCGCGGTCACACTGGACAACAATGTCGTGAAGGTAGGGGTCGCTTCGGTCCCCCCGATGGACAACGTCGCCCCGGTCGTGAGTTCTGCGACGCCGGGCAATGGCGCCATCGGCGTGTCCACTGCGAGCACGGTCACGGCTCGCTTCAGCGAGGCGATGTCCGCCTCGAGCATCAACGCCGCCACGTTCACGCTGAAGCAGGGTATGACGGCGATGAGCGGCGCGGTCAGCTACGCCGCCGGAGCGGCGATCTTCACCCCCGGGTTGAACCTGTCGCCGAACACGCTGTACTCGGCGACGATCAGCACGGGAGCCACCGACCTCGCGGGCAATCACCTGGCCACGAACATGGTCTGGAACTTCACCACGGCCGGTAGCGTCGTGGTGATCCCGGTCCAGCCTGTCAGCTTGGGGTCGTTCGAGATCCTCGCAGGCTCGACGGTCACCAACACCGGTGCGACCCGCGTGACGGGCGATCTGGGCGTGAGCCCCGGCACCGCGGTGACCGGCTTCCCGCCGGGAGTCCTGGTCGGCACGCTTCACGCTGGCGATCCGACAGCCGCCCAAGGGCAACTCGCGCTGACCGCGGCCTACAACGACGCGGCCGGCCGGACGGTCGGCGTCATCGGCGTTGCTGGCAATCTCGGCGGCAAGACGCTGGCTCCTGGCGTCTACAAGTCCACGTCCTCGCTCGAGATCTCCTCGGGCGACCTCACACTCGATGCCAAGGGCAACGCCAACGCGGTATTCATCTTCCAGATGGCGTCCACGCTCACCATGACCACCGGCCGAAAGGTGATCCTGGCCGGCGGCGCGAAGGCAGCCAACATCATCTGGCAGGTGGGTAGCTCGGCGACACTGGGCGTGAGCTCGGTCTGCAAGGGCAACATCCTGGCGATGGCCTCGATCACGGTGAACACCGGCGCTTCGGTGGAAGGCCGTCTGCTGGCTCGGACCGGCGCTGTGACGTTGGACACGAATGTGATCCTGATGCCCGCCGCGAGCGCGGCTCAGCCCATCTCGGTGCTTCCGACCAGCATGTAGCAGGTTCAAGCGTTCCGCTCCCGCCGAGGATGTCGAAGTCCTTCGGCGCGGAGGTGGACGTTCAGGTTCACGCCTCGTCCCCCGCGATGATTCGATCGCGGGGGACGAGGTGCGTCTGGGATGTCGCGCCGCTTCCCGGCAGGGGCCAGGCCAGGCAGGACCCGCTAGCGCTTCAGCCGGGACATCTGTTCCTTGGCCCAACTCCGCCAGTCGCTCGTCTCACCCCGAAGCGCGATGTCCTCGAGCAGTCCCGGCAGCCGATCGTTCGTGCGGCCCGTGCGTAGCGTCAGCCTGGCGATGGCCTGCATGGTCCGGATATGCGTGGGCCAGACTTCGAGGGCCGCGTCGTAGGCCGTGAACGCGCGATCGTACAGTCCCGCCCGCTCGAACGTGAGGCCGAGGTTCAACCTCGGGTCCGGGCTCCCCGGCATGAGCTTGCGTGCCGCTTCGAACTCGGTCGCCGCCTCGTAGAGTCTCGACTGACGCAGACACAGCACGCCGAGATCGTTGTGCGCCGGCCCGTCGTAGGGGTCCGCCTTGAGCGCCGCATGCAGCAGTTCCTCTGCCTTCGCCGGGTCGGAGTCGATCACACCACTCGCCTCCGTGGCCAGGGCGTGGGCCCGCTTAGGATTGCCGCCGGTGCCGGCATTGGGGGGACGGGGCATCTGCGACGACGCGGCGCAAGACGCACACGTGATCAGCAAGACCCCGAACATGAGGTACTTGATCGCGGACAGTGTTGGCGCCCTTGGCTTGCTCATCGGATGAGCACGGGTTCGGCCTCGGGCCAGCGCGGATCGATGTCCGCGCGATGGGCGTCGACGTCACTGATGAACTTCAGGTCCTGGAAGTCCGTACTGCGAAGGATGCTGGCGCGAATGAACACATAGAATCGCGAGTGCGTGCTCACACGGGAATTCGAGCGGAACAACCGGCCGAGCAGCGGCAGGTCACCCAGCAAGGGCAGCCGAGAACTCGCCTCCGTCTCGCTGTTCGTTTCCAGGCCGCCGAGTGCGACGGTGTAGCCGTCAGGGATCGTGGCGATGCTGTTCAGGTTGTTCTGCTGCCTGGGCGGAGGCAGGGAAGGAGCACTGGCCGAGCCCACGAACGTGCTCAGGACGATGGAGTACTCGAGCACGAGATGGTCGCCTTCCGCGATCTGGGGTCGGACGTTGATCGTGGTGCCGGCATCCTGAGTGCCGCCGAAGGTGGTCGTGGCGATCACGTTGGCGACATTCGTGCTGAGGAAGGGAGTCTGAAGCACCGAGGCGAGGTTCGCCCTTTGGTTGGAGTTCACCAGGACCTTGGGGATGTTGAGGGCGCGCCCTTGGTTGAGGACCTGGAGGGCGTGCACCAAGGCGCTGAAGTCGCCCGGATTGAGCACGATGCCCGTGAGGCCCAACAGGCTCGGGGGAGGCTGCAGGCCCCCGTTCGGGAGCGGCACACCCAGGCCGAACAGGGAGGAGAGCGTCCGGGCGGTGCCTTCGTCGTTGACGCCGCGGAACTCGACTCCCAGGTCGAGAGCGTCACTGTCGCTCAAGTTGAGGATCAATACCTCGAGCATGACCTGCGGCGGCATCACGTCCAGCGTGGTGATGAGCCCCGCGATCTTGTCGATGAGCACCGCGTCCCCCGAGGCGAACAGGGTATTGGTGGCCTCGTCGGCGCTGACGAACAGCCTGCCATGGTCCGCGCGCAAGGCGGACACACCCTGCCCTGCCTGCTCGGTCACCGATGGCGACGGCACCCCAAGGGAGTCGAGCCTGGGCCGTGCAGCACGCAGGCTCGGCTGCTCGCTAGGCGACTGCTCCAGCGGGCTCAGGTATCCGGTGCCGGAGAGCCGGTTCAGGAGCTCTGCGAGCTCGAGCGCGCTGCGATTCCGGATCGAGAACACACGAAACGTCTCGCTGCCCATCGACCTGGGCGCGGTGTCCAGGAATTTCAGGAGCTGGAAGACCTGGTCCAGGTTGGCGCGCAAGTCCGCGAGCTCGATCGAATTGGTCTTCCCGAGCGCCGAGGCCAATCCGGCAGATCCCGACATCGACCGCTTGATCGTGGGAAGCACGTCCTCGGGTGACGCGTACCGGAGCCTGTAGAGGACCTTGACGTACGCGGCCATGCCCTTGGGAAGCTCGTCATTCTCGAGGCGCGCGAGGCCGCCGGCATCGTCCAGCTTGACGATGGTGAGCGCCGCTTCCCCCGGCTTCTGGATGGTGGTCAGTCCGCGCGCAACCAGGGCCTGGTTGGTCAGCGTCCAGAGCTCGAGGTCCGACTGGCCTTCGGTGAGCGGGATCGTCCCCGCCAATTGCCCGGGCTCGTAGTGGACCTTGATCTGCAGCTTCTCGGCGCAAAGGTCGACAAGGCGAGCCAGGTCGATGTCCTTCGCGATCTCGGCGCTGGGCGGGCTCTGGGCCGCCGATGAAGCGGTGGGGGCCTGCACAAGAAGGAACAAGACCAGACAGAGAGGCCACGTCGGTGGCCTGGCACGCAGGGGCGGGAAGGTGTCGCGCTTCACCCTTGGCTGTTGCTTAGGGTCGTCAGGTGACACCCGCGAACGTGCGGGGCTCCCGTTCATCCTCTACGCGCAGACTTGTTCCTTCGCGTACTGGCTCCTTCGAAAATCGTTTGGGTGAGCTCGTCCGTTGAACGCGACGGACCTGCGTAGCTTAACGCCGCGTCGCGCGGCAAGTCCAGACACATGGATGCAAAGAAGCGTCGCAGACAGGGTGGGGAGATCGCATCCGGAGTCATCAGGGTCTGTGCGATGACAGACACACTTCATCACCTCCCCGAGTACTGCTGCCAAGCGTCGTCCGCCGTTGTAATCCTGACACTCCGAACTTTCAATCGCGGCCCCGCCGGATTCGCTCGCCACGAGCGACGAGCTGAATTCGCTGTGTTTACTCATCCGCGAACGATCCCGGCCCGGAGCATCGTTGGCCCGCTCCTTGCCCTCAGCTGTCGAGGCCTGCCACGACGAGGCCGATACCGCATCCCTTTTCCTGCCGGACGTTCGTCATGGCTCCAAACGGTCATCACGACAGAAGGGCTATCCCCATGCCGCGTCTCTACTCAGTGCTATTGGCCATCGCCATTGGTGTGGTGGCTCACAGTGGCCCGGCCCACGCCGGCCTGGTCGTGCCGCAGACGACATTCGCCTCCGCCATACTGCAGAATCAGCTCAACACGTTGGGTGAATCGATCGACGCGCTGACGCAACAGCAGGAGGGCCTTGTCTGGACCACGAACGTGTCGTCGAATGCGACGATGAACATCATGTTCCAATTGGCCGGCAATCCGAATCAGGACGAGTTCGGCATCGCCGGGCTCGACGGCGCGGGAGGCCTCAGCGGGCTCTGCACCGTTTTTCCCCCTGATGATTTCAACACGGGCTACTTCGCAGTCGCGTCGTTCCGGTCTGGGGGCCTGCTCACGGTGAACCTGTTCGACGTGTCGGCGAGTGTCATCAGGACCACCACCTACACGGGAGTGGATCGCACGCGGTTCGTGTACTACATCAAGAACAGCAATGGGACGTTCTTCAGTCACTTGGGCTTCAATCCCGATGGCAAGGTGCACTCGCTCGTCTTCGCCGGCACCAATATGAACCGGGGGAGCTGGTGGATCGCGTGGGAGGATTCCATGGATCCGAGCGAGTCGGCCGACTTCGGCGATGGCCTGTTGTTCCTGGAGTCCCTGAATCCGACGCCTGTCAGCCGCTCGACCTGGGGCTCGCTGAAAGCGCGGTTCCGGTAGTCCCTCGACGGCAGGGCCGCCCGACTCCGCGGCCCTCCGTGCTCCCTTCCGCCCGCGACGACTCCTGCTCGAGGAGCGCATCCGTGACCCGCGCGCCGCGTCGCTCGCTCACCTCACGCGGATCAGCTTACCCATCTCGTGATGGGTCCCGGCGTTGAGCGCGTAGAGGTAGATGCCGGAGGGCAGCTCGCGGCCGTCATCGCCCCGACCGTCCCACTCGACGCGATGCCGCCCCGCCGGCTGACGCTCACGCGTGAGCACGCGGACCACCCGGCCCGCGGGGTCGGCGATGAACAGCTTCACCTCTGTCGCTTGCGCGAGCGTGTAGTGAATGGTCGTGCGGGGGGTGAACGGATTGGGGGTCGCGACCAGCGAGGCGCGGGGCGGCGGGCTCGGCTCTGTGTCGAGGTTTCCTTCTGAGTACTTGTAGACGGCCGCACCCGAAGCGTAGCCCAGCGTCGGGCTCAGGAACTGGATGCGGTCCACGCTCTCGCCCCAGGGCGTGACGGTCCACGTGAGGCCGCCGTCCACGGTGCCGAACGTCGGGTTGTCGCCACCGCCCACCCAGCCCACGCGCGGAGTCGCGAAGCCGATGCCCTGTTCGTTGTAGTCCTCGAACGGAAGCTCGGTCCAGCTCAGGCCCCGGTTCACGGTCTTCAAGACGAACATGGGGGGACTGGCGCGCTCGAGGGAGACGTAGCCCGTGTCGGGATGGGGGAAGCTGATCTTCCAGCCCCACTCGTGAAGCCGCGAGCCGAAGAATCGCTCGTGCCATGTGGCCCCGCCATCGGTCGTGTGCAACACGACGGAGCGGACCGTGAACGGGAACTCGCCGCGCCCGCCCACGACGAAGCCCTCGAGCTCGTTGTGGGCCAGATTTCGTCTCGCCCCGCTCGAGGTGCCGTTCAAGCCGGGCCGCGGTCCCCGACGTGCCCGAGCGGGCGACCCTAGCCTTCGGACCAGCAGGCGCAGGTGCGTGAGTGAGGGCGGCCAGCCGCATCCGTCTTGCCCGTCCGACGGCGCAAGCGTGCCGCGGCTCTACGGCGACTGGCCGTGGCGACTCACGGGCGCCGAGGCAGGGGAGTGGCCACCGTGGATCCAGTTCCTGAACGCCAAGAAGTACCCGGCGTCGCTCCACTTCCTGCTCATGACGCTGGGGCCGGCACGGCTGCTCATGCCCTGGCTCGAACGTACCCGCGGCGCGTGGACGCGACCGCTGGAAGTGTTCGGACGCGTACCGTTCTTCTTCTACCTGCTGCGTATCCCGCTCATCCATCTGGTCGTGCTTGCGATCGCAATCGTGAGCACTCCATCGCAGCTCGGGTGGTTGATCGCGAACTCTCCCATACGCCCGGGACCACCACCCGACGGCTTCCGGTGGAGCCTCGTGCTCCTCTACCTGGTGACGGTGGGAGTCACGCGTTGCTCTACGTGCCGTGTCGCGAGTTCGCGCGGCTCAAGGCGGCATCCGCGCATCGCTGGCTCACGCACCTGTCCATGGGGTAGGGCAGGGCAAACCGGTCAGTGCGTGACGTCGCACGCTTGCGCTCGGCCTTGGAGCAGTTCTCGCTCGCGCGCGTTGTGAGTCATCGAGGCGGCGCGCTCGAACTCGGCACGCGCCTCGGCCAGCCGACCGAGCTTGTAGAGCAGGTCGCCGCGCACGCTCGGCAACAGGTGGTAGCCCTCCAGCGCCCGGCTCGCGACCAGCACGTCCACCAACCCGAGCCCGGCCGCGGGCCCGTTCGCCATCGCCACCGCGACCGCTCGGTTCAACTCGACGACCGGGGAGGGCACGACCTCGGCGAGTGTCGCGTAGAGCGCTGCGATGCGTTCCCAGTCGGTCTCGTCGGCCGAGCGTGCCCGAGCATGGCAGGCCGCGATCGCGGCTTGCAGGACGTACGGCCCGTGTTCGCCACCCAGGGCGTGTGCGCGTTCGAGTGCGGCGAGGCCACGCCGGATCAGCAGCTGGTCCCAGCGCGCCCGGTTCTGTTCCAGCAGTAGCACAGGCTCGCCGGCCGGGCCCACGCGCGCCGCGGAGCGCGATGCCTGGATCTCCATCAACGCCACGAGGCCATGCACCTCGGGTTCCCGGGGAGCCAGTCCGGCGAGGATCCGGCCCAACCGCAGTGCGTCCTCGATGAGCCCTGGCCGCATCCAATCGTCACCCGCAGTGGCGGAGTAGCCCTCGTTGAAGACCAGGTAGACCACTTCGAGCACGGAGGAGAGCCGCGCGTCGCGGTCCTCGCCTCGCGGCACTTCGAATGGCACCGCCGCGTCCGCGAGCGCCTTCTTCGCGCGCACGATGCGCTGCGCCACGGTCGTGGTCGGCACGAGGAAGGCACGAGCGATCTCCTCGGTGCTCAGTCCTCCGACCATCCGCAGCGTGAGCGCCACGCGCGCTTCGGCGGGCAGCACCGGGTGGCAGGCGGTGAACACCAGCCGCAGCAGGTCGTCGCCGATGTCGTCGTCCAGTGCAGCATCGAGATCGGGAGCCGATGCCTGGTGCTGCGCTTCCAGCTCGGCGCCAAGCTGCTCGTGCTTGCGTTCCAGCATCTGTCCTCGCCGCAGCCGGTCGATGGCGCGCCGCTTGGCCACGGACATCAGCCACGCACCGGGCTTCTCGGGCACGCCCGATTCGGGCCACTGTTCGAGGGCCGTCACCAGTGCGTCCTGTGCCAGGTCCTCGGCCACGCCGATGTCACGTACGAGCCGTGCGATGCCCGCGATCAACCGAGCCGACTCGATGCGCCAAACGGCCTCGATGGTGCGATGGATGTCGGTCGCCTTCATGGCGACGCATCATCGCAGCTTCGCTTGTCCCCTCAAACCCGCGCGACGCGGGCCCGCGCCTCGAGTTCTCGGCGCGGGCCCGCTCATCGCCTACTTGTTGAGCTCGGCGGACTGCCGGCGCAGTCGAGCTTCCTGCTCGCGGATCTCGGGCGTGACGGCCTCGCCGAAGTCGTCCATCTCGTAGAGCGGCCGGACTTCGATCTCGCAGTCGCCGGGCATGGGCTGCGGGCAGCGACGTGCCCACTCGATCGCCTCCTCGCGCGACTTCACCTGCCAGATCCAGTAGCCGGCGACGAGTTCCTTGGTCTCGGCGAACGGGCCGTCCACGACCTTGGTCTTGCCCTTCGAGAACTGGATGCGCGCGCCTTTCGAACTCGGCTGCAGCCCGTCGCCGGCCAGCATCACACCGGCCTTCACCAGCTCCTCGTTGAACTTCATCATGTCTTCGAGCATCTTCTGCTCGGGCATGAGCGCGGCTTCGCTGTCCTTCGTCGCCTTGACCAGCACCATGACTCGCATCGGGCTTCCTCCTGTTCCGGGACTTCGTTGCCTTCGGGAGAGGACTTCGGTGAGGCCTCGACTTCCGGCCTTCACCCTCACGACGAACGAGGGAACGCCGAATCGACATCGGCCGCGAGAAAGAAGGTGGCGCACCCGGGCGGGTCGAGGGAAGCACTCCAATCGACAGGCGGAATGCATTGCATGACCTACAGTTACCAACACAGCATGACTCGCGCGCAAGGGCCGGTCATCGCCTGAGGACTCACCCATCCGAGAAGTGCGGGTCCGAACCGACGCGCCCGCCGGTCAGCTCGCCGCCCCTGCGCCGTCGGACCCGCGTCGCCCGGGTCGTCTGGCTCGCCTCAGTGTGCCTCGTGCTCGCACCCGTCGCATGGGCCGACGCCCCCGACACCACCGTGGTGCAACAGACACGACCGCGCCCGACGGCCTCCGCGCCCACTTGAAGCGGTTGACCCGGCGAGGGCGCGCCGCTCCGGGGGAGCGGCCTCAATACGCAGTGGGTCGCATCGGCCCGTTACATCGACACGGACCTGGACCGACCTCGCTGGCGCATCACCGCGAACTACCGCTTGGTGCCGACGCTGCAGTTGGGAGTCGAACTGAATCCGGTGGTGGGCGAGGTCGGGCCGCTGGCGACATGGTTCCTGCTGACCGAGACCGAAGCTCGGCCGGCTGCATTCCTGGGCACGAGTTCGGATCGCATCGGCTCGCCCGAGGGCACACAGGCTTACTTCTTGACGGTGGCGAAATACCTGCCGCCGTTGCATCTGTCACCCTACGCGAGCCTCAACTACTCGGAGTGGGACGACGGCTGGAACTTCCCGTTCGGTGCGAACCTCGAACTGGGCCGGGGGCTCTCGATCCAGCCGATGTACGATGGTGAGCGCACGCACCTGCTCGGGACCCTCGCGACCGAGCGATTCAGCGTGACACTGATCTGGGCGTGGCTCGAATCGGCGGGCGCGGCCGTGTCGGTCGGCTTCTGAGGAGGCGAACTTGAAGCATTGGATACTCGCGGCGACCTTGCTAGCCTTGGGAGCGTTTGCGGGACCTGCCACTCGACCCGCGCAGGCGGAGCCCGCCAAGGCCATCTGCCTCGTCTGCAAGGTGACGCACGGCGAGGCCGAAGAGGAGCCCGTGAAGGCCGTCCGCCAACACGGTGGCAGGGAGTACGGCTTCTGCTCGGAGAAGTGTGCGAAAGCGTTCGACGCCGATCCCGCGGCCTACCTGCCGCCTGAGTTCCCTCGTGACGCGCCCTCGTTCCGCCTCGAGGACCTCAGTGGCAACGTGCTCTCGAACGAGCGTCTCAAGGGGAATGTCGTCCTGGTCGACTTCTGGGCGACATGGTGTGCGCCGTGCAGGAAGTCCATGCCCGAGCTGCAGGCCCTGCACGTGAAGTATGCGGGCCGCGGGTTCCGAGTCGTCGGCATCTCCATTGACGAGGGTGGTGCGGCGCCGGTGAAGAAGTTCGTGGCGTCGAAGAAGATCTCATACCCCGTCGCGATGGACTCGGACAGTCTGCCGGCCTGGGATGCGTTCCGCGTGAAGGCGGTCCCCGCCGCATTCCTCCTCGATCGCGACGGCCGGATCGTGGCCCAGTGGACAGGTGCGCCGGCGAGCACGCGTGAACTGGAGGCCCAGCTCGAGTCGCTGCTGCGCGCCGACTGAGCGACGCCTCTCGCAGGCCCCGGCGGCGGGTCATGCACGGGAGGGCCTGCCCCAGGCCGGGAGGTGACGATCGGGGCCATCCCTGGCCCCACTTCGTCGTCGTGACTCAGTTCGTCGCGACCAGCTCCAGGCCACGACCGGCCTTCTCCTCACGGATCAGGCCGATGCCGGGCGCGTAGTACTTGTGCTCGACGCTGCTCGATTCCAGGGGATTCCACTCCTTGGTCTTGAGCACGCCCGAGTAGCTGCCGGCCGGCGTGGTCGCCGACAGTCCCAGCTGTTGGACGCTGGCCATGTCCTCGGCGACACCCGGCGCATGTTCCTGGAAGTAGGCGTCACCCATCTCGGGCTGGGCCAGCATGATGATCCCGGGCTTGGCGCCGTTCACGCCCGCCTCCCACGAGCCCTGCGTGCTGCCCGGCACGCCGTTGTCGAAGTCCTGAGTGGCCTCGCCGAAGTACCACACGTTGCCGTCACGGTCCTGGGCGAACCAGTTCTCGGCGATCTCCACCACCTGGCCGTTCTCAGAGCCGGTTTCAATCACGACGATGGTGCGGACACCCAGGATGGTCTTGGTCCGGCCGGTCACCTCGATGACAAGCGTCTCGCCACCGCGTGGGTCCGCGAAGCGGTGTGTGGTTCCCGGGGTGAGAGGGAAGTAGGGGTTGTCCACGATGCTCACGAACGAGCTGGGATCGATGTTGGGGTTCCACTCCTTCGGCTTCTGCCCCGCGCGCGTGAGCGCGGGAACGAACAGCAGGGCCAGCAGGAGCAGGGTGCAGGCGCGGATGTACGACGAGCGATGCTGCATGGCTGACCTCCGACTTCGCGGCCTGATGGAAGTGGGCCACGGCCCGATGAGGGACTCGGCGGCGGAGGGCAAGGGGACACGCCGATGGGCCGAAGCGGGATCGAAGGTGGGGATGCCCATCGTAACCCCGGCGCCTCGGCCCAAGCGGCATGTCCCGGTGAGCTCTCTGCAAACAGGACGACAAGACTGGCTTCGCCGTGCAGGGCGCGTGAGAGCTGACCCACCAGCTGGCCGGAATGGGAGAGATGCCCCATGCGGATCCGGTCCAGCACTGCGCGACTCGTCGTCGATCACGTCCGCGATGTGCGGTCGCGGCCGAGTCGCCCCAGGCCACGCGTGTTCAACGACGCGACGTATTTCAGCTGAGGCTCGTTTCTCGCTGCTGACCACGACAGCGGCGGTGATAGCCTCACTCGCGAGCGGAGGCCGCCAGCGTGGTGGCCACGACGGCCCATGGCGCGCTTCGGCCCGGGCCCGGATTCCAGCCGCTCAGGCCGCCCATCTGGAGGAGTTTCCCCCCATGCGACTTTCTACCCGATCGCTCCTCGCAGCTCTCGTGAGTCTTGCAGTTGCCGCCATGGCGCTCCCGCTCGTCGCTGCAGCGCAGGTCCCCGGCCCCTGCTGCGTGGTCCCCGACAATGGCGGCGGTACGGCGAATCACCCGCCCGCGTGCCCCAACGGCTACTCCGGCCAGATGCACATCATCGATGGCCTGCCGCCGGGCACGACGGTGGACATCGCCGCGATCATCGTGAACTTCATCGGGCTGCTCCAGGTGCCGGGCGGCACGCTCGGCGGCAACCAGGAGACCTGGACCGACATCGCGCCGCTCACGCTCACCGGCACCGGTGCGCTGCTCGGCTACAACCGGAACATCAACATGCCGATCAGCGCCGGCGAGACGCATTCGGCGCCACGCGTGCCGTTTGCGCCGAGCCAGTCGTTCAACACCGATCTCTACCGGATGCAGGGTCAGATCTCGGGCCCCGGCGATCCGGACTTCGACCTGCTTCGAATCACCGCCGGCAGCGCCTTCGGGATGCCGAGTCCGGGCCACACCACGTTCACGCAGTCCGGACCCAACTGGGCGGTGGACAGCTTCTTCGACATCACCTATCGCATCGACTTCGTGGGTCACCCGGGTGGCCCCTTCGGCGGCATGTCCGGGAGCACGACCGGTACGTATCGCTTCAGCATGTGCCACGACGCACCGACGCCGACCCGCTCGAGCACGTGGGGCGCGGTGAAGGCGTACTATCGCTGATATGGAGTGACCGGCTCTCTTCGACGACCACCTCATCTTCTGGGGTGGTCGTCGTGTTCGTGGCTTGAAGCGGCGGATCTGGCTCCACGCGAGGTCCGTCTTGGCCCTGGACGGCGCCGCGCTTCAGCCGCGTTGTTGCCCCCGTCGCATCGGCCCCCAATTCACGGCGCTTGAACATCGCCCGGTCGTCACCCCCGGCGTGTGGCACTCTCCACAGCTCGCGAATGGCGTGGAGCCCGCGCCATGCACGATCGGGCGTTCGCGGCGAGAGCGAGATCGGGCCAGCATCGCGAACGACTTGACCGGGGTAGGGGGCCCGCGTAAGTTGACCGCACGGTCAAGTTTCCGCATCGACGAGGGGAGTCGCGCGTGTCGCCTACAGCCACCTCCCGTGCGGCACCCATCCGTGGGAGTCGTCAGCAGTCCCAGAGGACGTACCGACGCGCCCGCTTCGCCGCGGGGCGCGAACCGTCCGGCGAACATCCCGGACGTTGCGAAGCGGGCCGTGAGCGGAAAGGGCGCGCTCTGAGGTCGGTTCGCGGACAAGGTCGATCTCCCCAAGGCCGTCGTGTCCGCGTGCTTCGATGCACTCCCGGCGCCAGTCCGCGAGGCCGCGGAGCCGGATGGCCGGCCTGCCGTGCCGGAGCTTCCGGCGCTCGCGCGCAGGAGGCCCACTTCTGGTCGTCGCGACCCGAAAGGATCCCACCGCGCTGGGGGCCCCCGATCGCGCGTGGAACGCTCCGGAACGGGAGGATCGTGTGAACGAAGCCAACGTCGCGCGCTGGGCGATCGCCCTTTCGATCGTCGTCACGGCGTGGCTGGTGGGATGGAGCGCCGAGCGACTGCTGCTCGGCCGGCTCATCCGGCTGCTGCGTCACACTCCCACCGATCTCGACGAGATCCTGGTGTCCGCCCTGCGGCCGCACGTGCCATTGTGGTTCCTCGTTCTGGGTACCGTCCTAGCGGTTCACTATGGCCAGCCTGGCGAGTCGGCGATCCACCTTGTCGAGAAGGCCGGAGTCGCGGTGCTCCTACTGTCGCTGACGCTGGCGACGTCGTCGTTCCTCACGCGTGTCGTGGAGACACGCGCCAAGCGATGGCCGGACACCATGCCCGCGACAACGCTTACCCAGAACGTGGTGCGTATCGCGGTCCTGGCGCTTGGGGCACTCGTGGTGCTCGGCAACCTCGGCATCGCCATCGCACCGCTCATCACGGCGCTCGGTGTGGGATCGCTGGCGGTGGCACTCGCCCTGCAGCCGACACTCTCGAATCTCTTCGCCGGGCTTTACATCACGCTGGCCCGGCAGATACGCATTGGCGATTTCGTCGAACTCGAGACGGGCCATCAGGGCTATGTCGTGGATGTCGGCTGGCGCTCGACCCAGATACGCGAACTCCCCGACAACGTCGTCATCATCCCGAACGCTCGCTTGGCTGAGGTCATCGTCAAGAACTATGCGCTGCCCAGTCCGCCTCAGGCTGCGCTCGTGCAGGTGGGAGTTGCGTACGGTTCCGATCTGGAGCAGGTCGAACTGGTCACCCTCGAGACCGCGCGCGAGGTGCAGCGTACCGTCCCCGGCGCGGACGCCGAGTTCGTGCCGTTCCTGCGCTTCAACTCCTTCGGAGACTCGGCCATCGGATTCACCGTGATCCTTCGCGTCAATCAATTCGTGGACCGCTATCTGGTCACGCACGAGTTCATGAAACGGCTTCACCTCAGTTACTCGCGTGTGGGCATCGAGATCCCGTTTCCGCAGCGAGTCGTGCATCTCCGCGAGGCCCCCGAGGGCCAGGCGAAGTGACCTCCGGGCCCTCGTCGCCACAAACACCGAGGGTGAACCTCACCGTGTCGAGGAAGAATCGGCCGAAGATACTTCATGGGTCGTACGAGTGGGCCGCGACTTCGTGATGAATCGAATCGGAAACGTATGGAGGCGTGCCTTGGGCGACTCCTGGAAACCACTCGACGTGCCGACCGCAATTGCCGTGCTCGCGTTGACGGTGCCCGCCTGCGCCCCGCCTCGCGGTGTGAACGCCAGGGACACCCAGATCGCGGTCATGCTGCCCCCGAGCGAGCGGTCATTCTGGGAGCCGATCGCGCGCCGCTTCGAGTCGGAGCACCCGGGGACGCACGTCGAGTTGGTGGAGGGACCGCAGTCCACCGATCTGCGCGAGAACCTTTACACGGCATCGCTCCTCGCCCGTGATCCGACCTTCGACCTCGTGTACATGGACGTGACCTGGACTGCCAAGTTCGCCGCCGCCGGGTGGCTCGCGGAACTCGGGGCGCACGTGGACGACGAGCGACGCGCCCAATTCCTGCCCGCAGCGCTGACCGCGGGCGAGTTCGAAGGGGAGCTCTACCGACTGCCGGTCCGCACCGACGTCGGCCTGCTGTACTACCGCCGCGACCTGCTCGAGGCGGCGGGCGTCCAACCTCCGGCGAGCTTCGAGGACCTGGCGCGAACGGCTGCCGCGCTGCAGTCACCCCCGCGACTGTGGGGGTTCGTGTGGCAGGGCAAGCAGTATGAGGGGCTGGTCTGTGACTTCGTCGAGGTACTCACGGGACATGGGGGGTACTGGGTCGACCCCGTGACCCTCGCCGTGGGACTCGATCGCCCGGAAGCGCTCGACGCACTTGGCTTCCTCATGCGATGCACTCGTGATCAGGCCATCAGCCCGCCCGGTGTCATGACATATCAGGAAGAGGAGAGCCGCCGGCTGTTCCAGGACGGACGTGCGATCTTCCTGCGCAACTGGCCTTACGCGTGGCGCCTCTCGCAGGCGGACGGCTCGCCGCTGCGAGGTCTCGTCGGCGTGATGCCCATGGTGCATGCGAAGGGTGCAGCGCCCTCGGGGACGCTGGGCGGGTGGGGACTCGGGATCTCGGCCTTCAGCCGTCATCCCGAACTCGCATTGGAGTTCATCCACGCCGCGACTTCACTCGAGGGGCAGCGCAGTCTGTGTGGGCCGACGGGGTACGCCCCGGCGCGACGGGACGCCTATCGGGACCCCGAGCTGCTGGCCGCGAACCCGTTCCTGACGCAGTTCGAGCGGCTGCACGTCAACGCGGTCGCTCGTCCCGCATTGGCTCGCTACGCGCTCGCCTCCGATATCTTGCAACGGCACTTGAGCGCCGCACTGTCCGGCGCCGACAGCCCACGCCATGCGCTGAGCGCCGCGGCTCGCGAGACGCGCTTGATGCTCGGTGGCCCCGCACTCGCCGCCACCGAGTCCAGGAGCGAGCGCTGAGACCGCGTGTGTGGACCCGTGAACGCCTGCTGCTGTTGTTGCCTGCCCTGCTCCTCCTCGCCGTCGTGGTCGCGTTGCCGGTCCTGCGCGTCGTGCAGCTCAGCCTTTACCACGTGGAGCTCCACCAGGGGATTGTCCTTCGATGGGCCGGCGCCGCTCAGTTCTCACGAACCTGGCTGGACACTCGCTGGTGGGCGACATTGCTCAACACGGCGGTCTTCACCTGCTGCTCGGTCGCGCTCGAGATGGTGCTTGGCGTCGTGTTCGCGCTCCTGCTCCACCGGCGCTTCCGAGGGCGAGGCGTGGTGCGCTCGCTCGTGATGCTGCCCTGGGTGCTCCCCACGGCAGTCATGGCGCTGGCGTGGTCGTGGATCTTCAACGACTCGTTCGGCGTCCTGAACGACCTCCTGGGCCGTGTCGGGATCCTCAGCGCTCCGGTCGCGTGGCTGGGCGCCCCTCACACCGCGATGATCACGCTGGTCGTGGCGGACGTCTGGAAGACCACGCCGTTCGTGATGTTGATTGTCCTTGCAGGATTGCAGGGCATCCCGGAACAGGTGCTCGAGGCCGCTCGTGTGGACGGCCTGACAGCGGGCCAGCGATTGTGGAAGGTCGTGCTCCCGCTGCTCACCCCATCCCTGCTCGTGGCGCTCGCTTTCCGCGCCATCCAGGCCTACGGGGCATTCGACCTGCCTTACGTGATGACGGGAGGCGGTCCGGGTGGGACCACCGAAACGGTCTCGCTGTACGCCTACCATAACTACTTCCGGTACCTGGACTTCGGCTATGGCTCGGCGGTGGCGGTGCAGGGTGCCGTGCTCGCCGGCCTGCTCGTCGCGTCCGTGCTGCACGTGGCCCGAAGGCTGGGAGCGAAGAGAACGTGAACCGCACTCGCTTGATCGAAGGGCGGACCGCCCTGCTGGTGACATTCGCCGTGGGGCTCGTCCTCGCGTGGAGCCTGGCTCCGGCAGTGTGGCAGGCACTCACCGCGCTCAAGCCCGACGTGCAGATCACGAAGGTGCCCACGAGCTACCTGCCGCATCCCGTCACGATGCAGCACTTCGCCTCCTTGTGGGAGCGAAAGCCTCTCGGCCTGTACCTGGCCAACAGTGCCTGGATCGCCACCTGGGCGACACTGCTCTGCGTTGCCGTCGCCGCCCCGGCCGCGACGGCGCTTGCGCGACTTCCGGGTCGCGGGAGGGAGGGCGTCCTGCTGGCCCTCCTCATGCTGTCGTTGTTCCCGCCCATCCTGCTGTTGTTCCCCCTCTACGAGGGGGTGCGAGGGCTCGGGTGGATCAATCACCCGCTCGCCTTGGTATTGCCCTACGCTGCACTCAACCTCCCGCTCGCGGTATGGGTGCTGGAGAGTGCATTGCGTGCTCTGCCTGCCGAGCTGGACGAGGCCGCCCGACTCGATGGGCTGTCCACGCTTCGTCGCCTGTGGCGGATCCACCTTCCGCTGGCGCTCCCCTCCCTCGCGACCACCTGCATCCTCGTGTTCATCTTCTGCTGGAATGAATTCATGCTGGCGCTGACGTTCATGACCCGCGACACGAGCAAGACCATCACCGGCGGCATCGCGAGCGTCAGCGGTGCCTCCCTGTACGAGATCCCCTGGGGGCAGCTCTCCGCCGCGATTGTCATCGCGACCCTTCCCCTGATCCTGCTGGTACTCCTGTTTCAGCGGCGGATCGTCTCGGGGCTGACCCGAGGCGCCCTGAAGGGCTAGGCATGAGCGAACTGAGCGGGCGCGACATCGTGAAGGTGTTTCCCGATGGCACCCGGGCGCTGGACGGCGTCTCGTTCGCGGCCCGGCCCGGTCGCGTACTGACGCTGCTCGGGCCCTCCGGCTGTGGCAAGTCCACGTTGCTGCGGATCATCGCGGGGCTCGAAGCGCCCACATCGGGTACGCTCCAGCTCGACGGGGAGTCGCTGGAGGGCGTGCCGGCGGGCCGGCGGGGCGTGGGTCTGGTGTTCCAGAACTACGCGCTCTACCCGCACCTGACGGTCGCCGGGAACCTGTCGCTCGCCCTCGAGACCCAACGAGTCTCGCACGCCGAGATCCGGGGCCGGGTCCTCGAGACCGCGGAGTTGCTCGGGATCTCGGATCTGCTCGACCGACGACCCGGGCAGCTGTCCGGTGGCCAACAGCAGCGCGTCGCCCTCGGTCGCGCGCTGGTGCGAAGGCCCCGGCTCTACCTGTTCGACGAGCCCCTCTCGAATCTGGACGCGCTGCTGCGCGAGGGCATGCGCGCAGAACTCAAGAGCCTGTTCGAGCGCGTGCGCGCCACCGTGATCTACGTCACGCACGACCAGACCGAGGCGATGAGCCTGTCCGACGACCTCGCCGTCATGCACTCGGGACGCATCCTGCAGCAGGGACCGCCACTCGATGTCTACCGCCGGCCCGCCACCGTGTCCGTGGCCACGTTCGTCGGCACGCCACGGATGACGCTGTGGACGGGCCGGCGCCATGATGCCGAACTGGTCTGCCGCGGTGTGCGCGTGGAGCTGCCGCTGGGACTCCGGAGTTCCGCCGAGCTTTGCGCGGGAATCCGACCGGAGGATGTCGAACTCTCGGCGTCGCCGCTCGCCGATGGCTGGCCGGCACGGCTCACACTGGTGGAGCCGCTTGGCGCCAAGGTCTTGCTCACGCTCCGGGTCGGGGACGAGATCGTCCGCGCCATGACCGAACCCGCGCACTGGACGGAGCAGGTCTGGGTGCGCTGGCCGCGGGACCGCGTGCACTGGTTCGATGCCGTGAGCGGAGATCGGATCGAGGATCGGGCGGAAGTGAGGGGCGCGACGTGACGCCGGGAACCTCGACCATCCTTCGCAGGGAGGTTCGCCGCCAGTTGGACGAGCTCGGCTCCGCCGACATCGTCGTGGGCATCCCGTCGTACAACAATGCGCACACGATCGCCCACGTGGTGCGCGCGGTGACCGCCGGGCTGGCCAAGTACTTCCCGGATCGGCGCGCGGTGCTCGTCAACTCGGACGGCGGCTCGGTGGACCGGACGCCGGAGATCGTGGCCGGCGAGGAGCTCGGCGCCACCCGAGCGATCCTGGTGGCCGAACGCGCCCGTCCAGTGCACAAGGTCATCACCGCTTATCAGGGCCTGCCGGGGAAGGGCAGCGCGTTCCGCACGATCTTCGAGATCGCGCACCGGCTCGACGCGCGCGCCTGTGCGGTGGTGGACTCGGATCTGCGCAGCATCACCCCGGAGTGGCTCCAGCTCCTGCTCACTCCGGTGCTGCAGGAAGGCTTCGACTACGTCAGCCCGCTCTATTCGCGGCACAAGTTCGACGGCACGATCACCAACGGCATCGTCTATCCGCTGGTGCGCGCACTCTACGGGAAGCGCGTGCGACAGCCGATCGGAGGGGATTTCGGCTTCTCGGGCCGGCTCGCCGATCATTTCGCTCGTCAAGATGTCTGGGACAGTGATGTTGCTCGGTTCGGCATCGACATCTGGATGACCACGACTGCGCTCGTCGGCGACTTTCGGGTCTGCCAAGCGTACCTGGGCGCTAAGATCCACGACGCCAAGGACCCGGGCGCTCACCTGAGCACGATGCTCGTCCAGGTGACCGGGGCGTTGTTCGCCGAGATGGAGGTGCATGCTTCCCACTGGCTCGCGGTGAACGGCTCCGAGCAGGTGCCCGAGTTCGGGTTCCGCTACGAGGTCGGGCTGGAGCCCGTGCGCGTGGATGTCACGCGCATGGTGCATGCATTCGATCAGGGGGTGCGTGACTTCGCGCCGATCTACTCGGAGTTCATGGAACCCGCCTTACAGCACGAACTGGCCGCTCTGACCGGGCAGTCGCCGGAACAGTTCCACATGCCCGTCGACCTCTGGGTGCGGACGGTCTACGCCTTCGCGCTGGGATATCACCTGCGTCGGCTGCGTCCGGACCACCTGCTCAGCAGCCTCACGCCGCTCTACCTCGGGCGCACGGCATCCTGGGTCAATCAGGCGGCCGACTACGACTCCGCCCAGGTGGAAGCCGCGCT
>Ga0315912_10002494_pt1 | contig 19469 bp, 13 predicted proteins | sample VfabasoilMG_FD_204469 | JGI IMG/M metagenome (GOLD analysis project Ga0315912, IMG submission 204469) | Garden soil microbial communities collected in Santa Monica, California, United States - V. faba soil | ecosystem: Environmental > Terrestrial > Soil > Garden | place: USA: California...
TGCCAATATCGAGAACCTGGATGCCAGCCTTACCACAGCGACCAAGCTTAACCTCACCGGTAATGATGAGAACAACACCTTGATTGGCAATGCAGCAGCCAACGTCCTCACAGGTAATGATGGTAATGACACGCTAGATGGTGGCTTAGGTAATGACACCATGATAGGTGGTGACGATGATGACACTTACATCGTTAATGTCGCAACTGATGTGGTAACCGAACTCAATGGAGAAGGTACAGACACCATCAAGTCTGCTGTTACCTATGCCTTGGGGGCAAATGTCGAGAATCTCGAACTCACAGGTGCTGCTGTGATTAACGGCACAGGCAATGACCTTAACAACACTCTCACCGGTAATGCTGCTGCCAACACCCTCAGTGGAGGAATAGGCAACGACACTCTCAATGGTGGTGCCGGTAACGATAGTTTAGATGGTGGTGTTGGTGCTGACAGCATGGTCGGTGGTGATGGGTCAGATACCTATGTGGTAGATAATGCAGGCGACACTGTGACTGAAACCAACGCTGTGCTTGCCACCGGCGGCACTGACTTGGTGAAATCTGCTATTAGCTTTGATTTAAGTGCCAAAGGCATTAATGTTGAGAACCTTACCCTCACTGACAACGTATCTTTGAATGGCGGTACGGCCAATATCAATGGCACAGGTAACGCGCTCAACAACACTATCACTGGTAACGCAGGGAACAACACCCTAGATGGTGGTGCAGGCGTTGATGTGCTGAGCGGCGGTTTAGGTAATGACAAGTATATTGTTGATCTGGTACAAACAGGCACCACTGCTGCTACGTATAGAGTCGCTCTGCAAGACACGACAACTGAAGCACTCAATGCAGGCACTGATACCGTGGAACTGCGTGGCAATTTTAATCATCTCAACGCCACCACGCTCGTCTTAGGCGCTAACCTAGAGAACCTGGATGCCAGTCAGACCGGTTCTACCAAGCTCAACCTGACAGGCAACGCTCTGGCCAACACACTGACCGGTAATGACGCTGCGAACATCCTGCTAGATAGCACAGGCAACGACACTCTCAATGGCGGTGCTGGTAATGACACCTTAGATGGTGGTATCGGTATAGACAGTCTCACCGGTGGCACAGGCGATGATACTTATCTGGTAGACTTAGTTGCCTCCGGTGTCGCGCCGAATGTGATTGCCAATCTGCAAGACAGCATTACCGAGAGCAACGGCACGACAGATGGTATTGATACGCTCAAACTGCGCGGGGCACTTGCCTTGACTAACCCTACTACCTTCTCACTCACAGGTAGTCTTGCCAATATCGAGAACCTGGATGCCAGCCTTACCACAGCGACCAAGCTTAACCTCACCGGTAATGATGAGAACAACACCTTGATTGGCAATGCAGCAGCTAACGTCCTCACGGGTGGCGATGGTAATGACACCTTAACTGGGGGCAGCGGTAGCGATACATTCAAATTTAGCACCCCATTAAATGCATTGACAAATTTAGACACCATTACAGACTATATACATGGTACAGACTTCATCTCACTCGACTCTACAATCTTTAACCTGTCAAGTGGCGTAAATGCAATTAATTTTGTATCTGGTGCTGGATTAACCGCTGCAACCAATGCATACGAGCATTTTATTTATGATACTGCTACTGGCACACTCTATTACGACAATGATGGCGTGGGTGGCCAAGCTGCAATAGCATTTGCAAAACTGACAACCAAACCAACTCTAAGTTTTAATGACTTTAATGGTCATGGTACATCAGGCAATGATTATATCGTTGGTGGCGTGGGTAGCGACACTCTCACAGGTGATTTGGGTGATGATACCCTGAATGGTGGGTTAGGTAACGATACCCTGACAGGCGGTGCCGGTATAGATACATTTGTGTTTAATACGACAGTCAATGCTACTACGAACATGGATACCATAACAGACTTTGTGCATGGCACTGACATTATCTCGTTAGATGCTTTAATACCGGCAGACGGGATAGGTATAACGAACTTCTCATTTGGTCCTGGACTAACTACCTCAGATGGTGCCGAAGTCTATGTCATTTACGACACTACTACGGGCACGCTTTATTACGATTCTGATGGTTTTGTTGGGGCAACAGCGATAGCGTTTGCAAAACTGACGACCAAACCTACTCTAAGTTTTAGTGACTTTAGAGAGGCCGCCATTACAGATAATGGGACATCGGGCAATGATTATCTTGTTGGGGGTGCAGGTTACGACACATTGAATGGTGGAGCCGGTGACGACACATTGAATGGTGGGACCGGTAATAACAAGCTAGATGGCGGTATTGGCACTGACACTGTGACCTATATAGACGCTACTTCTTACGTGTCGGTAGACCTAGTAAATTACTTGCCATTTATGCTGGGTGATCATAACCCCAACGGGGTCGATGAACTCACCAATATCGAAAACATCATTGGCTCGCAATTCTCTGATAGCATCACGGCAAATGAGCTAGATAACCGCTTAGAAGGTTTAGCAGGGGATGATATTTTATTAGCCAATGCAGGTAATGATATTTTATTAGGTAATCTTGGTGATGATTTTCTAGATGGCGGCACAGGGGATGATCAACTTGAAGGCGGTGCAGGTAATGACGATATGAGGGGAGGCGCTGGTGCAGATACCTTCGTTTGGAATCTTGCAGATAAAGGTGCAGATGGTACGCCTAGCGTGGATAAAATCACAGACTTCAACTCAACCCAAGATAAGTTGGATTTAAGAGATTTACTGGTTGGGGAATCTAGTGGGAATATTCTAAATTACTTGGATATTACCACCAGCACTGCTGCTGGGGTGACCAGCACCGAGATTAGAATCAGCAATACTGGCGGCTTTGCAAGCGGCAATTATTCTGCAGCAGCAGAGAATCAGCACATTACATTGACCGGTGTTAATTTACTAACTGGAACGAACGAGACTGATTTACTTGCCAGTTTAATTGGCCAAAATAAGCTGATTATTGATTGATCTCATCATCTAGGTTAAAAAGGCCAATGCAACTGCTGCATTGGCCTTTTTACTAAGAAAACTCTCTTAATAATGTCTTTACTAGCTCCGCACGGTGACTCACGTTACCCAATTGCACGGTAACACGCAATTTATCAGGTCCATTCATGCGACAACGACGGTCGCGCTGCAATAAATCTACCAATTTCATTGGGTCTAGTTCGGTATTTTGGTTGAAGTGTAATTGAATTGCGCTGTCTGAAGCGTCGATTTTATTTATTCCTAGAGGCTTTGCAGCAACCCGCAAACGATGGCAGGCCAACAATGCTTCACCCTGCTCCGGCAACAAGCCAAAACGATCAATCAGTTCTTCTTGTAAACTATCCAACTCATCATCATCAGCACAATTGGCAAGACGTTTATATATCACTAAACGCTCGTGTACATCGGGGCAATAATTATTGGGCAGCAGCGCGGGGGTATGCAGGTTGATTTCTGTTGTTACGCCTAGTGGCGCATCCAAATCCGGCTCTTTACCGGCTTTAAGCTGCTTAACTGCGTGATTCAGCATGTCGGAATATAAACTAAACCCGATTTCTTGCATCTCACCGCTTTGGCTATCGCCCAGTAACTCACCTGCACCGCGAATTTCCAAATCGTGCATGGCGAGATGAAAACCTGCACCTAAATCTTCCAACAGCTGAATGGCATCCAGACGTTTTTGCGCTTGAGGTGTGATCTTACGATCTGCATCTGTGAGCAAATAAGCGTAAGCCTGATGGTGGCTGCGCCCTACGCGACCGCGCAGTTGGTGTAATTGCGCGAGACCAAACATATCTGCCTTGTTCATAATAATGGTATTAGCAGTTGGCACATCAATGCCGGTCTCGATGATTGTAGTGCATAGCAACACGTTAGAACGCTGTTGATAAAAGTCACGCATCACATGCTCCAGTTCACGTTCACGCAGTTGTCCGTGAGCAATGGCAATACGTGCCTCGGGTAGCATGCGTTCGAGTTTCTCGCGCATAGAATGTATCGTATCGACTTCGTTATGCAAAAAATAAACCTGCCCGCCGCGTTTAAATTCACGCATAACGGCCTCTTTAATAATGCCTTCGGAATAATCCGTGTGGAATGTTTTAATGCTCAAGCGCTTTTGTGGAGGTGTAGCAATCACGCTAAATTCGCGCAAACCTTCCATCGCCATACTCAAAGTTCTTGGAATTGGTGTAGCAGTAAGTGTGAGCACATCAACCTCTGCACGTAGTGCTTTAAGTTGCTCTTTTTGACGCACTCCAAAGCGATGTTCTTCATCCAGAATAACCAAACCCAGGTTTTTGAATTTCACATCCTTTTGGATTAAACGATGTGTACCGATGATAATATCAATCTCACCGGCAGCCAGTCCACGTAAGGCTTCTGTTTGCTCTTTGGCTGTTCTGAAACGTGAAATCTCTGCAATCTTAATCGGCCAATCAGCAAAGCGATCACAGAAATTTTGGTAATGCTGTTCGGCAAGCAAGGTAGTTGGTACCAGTACAGCTACTTGTCGCCCTCCCATCACCGCAACAAAGGCTGCACGCAACGCTACCTCTGTTTTACCAAAACCTACATCACCACAAACCAATCTGTCCATTGGACGGCCAGATTGCATGTCTTTAATGACGTTTTCAATCGCCTCTAGCTGATCTGATGTTTCCTCAAAAGGAAAGCCATCACAAAATGCTTCGTAATCTTGCAGACTCAAGGTGAATGCATGACCGCGGCGGGCGGCACGCTGGGCGTAGAGATTGAGCAACTCTGCTGCCGTATCGCGGATTTGCTTAAGTGCCTTTTTCTTGGCTTTTTCCCACTGTCCGCTACCCAGCCTGTGCAAGGGTGCGCTTTCTGGCGGGCCACCCGAATAACGCGAGATTAAGAATAATTGTGAGACAGGCACGTATAACTTATCGTCACCAAAATATTCCAACAGTAAGAATTCAGTTTCACCTTCTCCGAAATCCAGATTCTGTAAGCCTTTGTAGCGCCCTACTCCATGCTGCTCATGCACTACAGGATCGTCTATACGCAGTTCAGATAAATCCTTAAGCATGCCCTCGGTGTTGCGCGCCTTTTCCTTCTCGCGGCGGCGCTGCTGGCGTACGGTAGCGGCATAAAGTTCAGCCTCAGTGATGACAACAACATCATCGACAAAGCCGCTGTGTAAGGTAGAAACACCCAACATGACTTGCTCATTACTGGCTATAAATTCCGCCCAAGTTTCGCAAACAGGCATAGTCAAACCTTGCTCGGCAAACAACTGACTCATCGTTTCGCGGCGACCAAGACTTTCTGCAGTAATTAATATGCGTTTGGTTGCGCTTTGAATAAATGTCTTTAGCTTATGTAAAGGTTGTTCCGCACGTCTCTCGATATCGACAGGAGGCAATAAAGATGAGGATTCTAGGACACACTGTATTAATGGAAACTGATGCGTTTTCGCAAAAAACTCATCTGTTTTAATCAGTAAAGTTTCAGGCTTAAGAATCGGCCTCTCAGTATCGTGTGCCAATAATTTATAGCGAGAATTCGCCTCGAACCAAAAAGTTTGTGCCGCTTTATCCAGATTGCCATGCAAACAAATAACCGTTTGATCTGAAAGGTAATCGAAAATAGTCGCGGTTTCTGCAAAAAACAAAGGTAAATACCACTCAATACCGCCAGAAGCCACACCCTTACTTACATCTTTGTAAATCTTGGCACGTTGCGGATCACCCTCAAACTGCTCTCTAAAGTTGCTTCTAAATGTACTGATACCCGCTTCGTCCAATGGGAATTCGCGTGCGGGTAATAATCTGATTTCCGGTACTGGATAAAGGCTGCGTTGCGTATCAATATCGAAAGTACGGATGCTTTCGATTTCGTCATCGAATAAGTCCATACGATAAGGCAATACGCTGCCCATAGGAAACAAATCCACTAAACCACCACGCACACTAAACTCGCCCGGTGAAATCACTTGGCTAACATGGTGATACCCTGCCTGTATGCATTGATGGCGCAACGCTTCCAAATCAAATTTCTGTCCTTTCTTAAGCATAAATGTATGTGCAGACAAAAATGCGACCGGCGGCAAACGCAATAGTGCTGTGCCTATTGGCACTATCACCACATCACATTGGTTCTGACTGATCTGGTACATAGTAGCCAAGCGCTCTGAAATTAAATCAGGATGCGGCGAGAAAACGTCGTAAGGCAATGTCTCCCAATCAGGCAGCAAACACATGCTTAAATTTGGAGCAAAGTAGGGTATTTCTTCGATTAATCGCTGCGCCTCAAACGCGCTCGAAGTGATAATAACGAGAGGTGCTGTTTTTGAATTGGGTGTTGTTTTTAAGCGACATGCAAGTGATGCTAGAGATAAACTATCTAAGCCATTGGCAGCATAAGAAAAACGAGTTGAATGGCCTGAAGAAGGTGGTGATAACTGCATAAATAGGGTGGAAATAGCTTGGTTTAACCTTGGAATTTACCTATTATACCCTTATCAATTAATCCAAATTTACTTTGCCAGAAATCAATTAAAGTAATCATAAAAAAATAAAAAATTGAGGGGTCGGACATCATGAATGATAAGCAACTTGTTGCGATTCATGCAGCAAAATACGTGAAAGATGACATGCTGGTTGGACTAGGCACAGGCTCAACTGCCAATTTTTTTATTGAAGAACTTGCACGTCGCCAAACAGAAGAAAATCTCAAAGTCACCACCATTGCCAGCTCCAACATTAGTATGATTAAAGCACAAAGCTTGGGCTTAAATGTCATTTCTTTACATCAGGTAGATGTGATTGATTTGTACGTAGACGGCGCAGATGAAATTACGCCCGACATGACACTGTTAAAGGGACGCGGTTACGATTTGGTGATGGAAAAGCTGCTGGCTAAGGCCGCAAGCCAATTCTTGGTGGTAGCAGATAAGAGCAAACTGGTTGATAGAATCGGCACTAATTTCGCCATTCCCATTGAGGTCATGCCATTCGCCTGGAAAGCTGCCAAACGCAGTATAGAAGCGCTTGGTGGACAAGGTGATCTGCGCCAGAACGTCGCCAAGGATGGCTTAGCTATTACCTCGCATGGCAGCCTAGTTTTAGACATGGCGTTTGATAAATCCATCACCGAGAGCGCATTAAACGACATGCTAAACAACACGCCCGGTGTGGTTGAACACGGTATTTTTTATGGCCTCACAAGTGCGATTTTGATTGCTGGCGATGGCAAAATTCAAGAAAAACGGAACTAAGAATCAAGTAAACTCGCGAAGCTACGTTGCTCTTTTTTGTTTTTCTAGTTGGGAAGATTTTTGCTTAAAAAAACGCTAATTTTATGGTCGTTGCTGTTGGCTTTTAGTGCCTGCGATAAATCCGCTTCCCCTGAAAAAGCTGCCGAAGTCCCACTGCCCCCTTCAGAAAAAAATACTATCACCTTTGTTACACTCAATAGTCCAAATACTTATTATGTGAATAGCGATAAACAATTCGCGGGCTTGGAATATGATTTGGCGCTACTTTTTGCAAAACATTTAGGTGAAAACACACATGTAAAATTCATCGTCGCGGATAGCATCGAAAAAGTAATCGCCAGCATCATAAATAAGCAAGCTGATATTGCCGCTTCTGACTTAACAGTGACGGAAGAACGAAAGCAACTCATTGATTTCTCTCAACCTTATCAAGATGTTCAAGAGCAAGTGGTTTATAACAAAGATATTAATACCAAGCCGCCCAAAAACATCAAAGATTTAGTTAACGCTCATGTGACTGTTCCTGCTGCAACGAGCTTTGTAGAAAGATTAACCAATTTACAAAAAACCGAACCTGGCCTTACTTGGGAAGAACGCAAAGAAACGCATTCGGAACAGTTGCTTGGGCAAGTTGCGAGCGGCGACATTGATTATACGATTGCAGACAGCCACTTAGTCTCGGTTTTGCAGAATTATCATCCTAATTTAGACATAGCCTTTTCTCTAGGCAAATCAGAAAAAATCGCTTGGGGATTCTCAAAAAACAGTAAGCCTGAACTTTTGGCAAAAGCAAACGAGTTTTTTACTAAAATCAAAAAGGACGGTACTTTGCGCAATCTGATTGACCGTTACCATGGTCATGCCAAACGCTTAAAACCTGTTGATGTTAAAAGTTACTTAGAAAAAGCACGCACATTACTACCCAAATATAAACGATTGTTTCAGCAAGCGCAGGAAATTACCGGTTTAGATTGGCGCTTGCTGGCTGCCATCAGCTATCAGGAATCACACTGGAATACATTTAACACATCGCCCACTAATGTACGCGGCTTGATGATGTTGACAGAAGCGACTGCCGACAGAATGGGTGTAACTGACCGACTAGACCCGAAACAGAGTATTCCAGCAGGTGCGAAATATATCAGCCAATTGATAGAAACCATCCCCGACCGCGTGCCTGAGCCCGACCGCACCTACATGGCATTAGCTGCATACAACATTGGCTATGCGCATGTGGAAGACGCTCGAGTACTGGCACAACGCCTAAAAATGAATCCGGACAGCTGGGCTGACGTGAAAAAAACGCTTGTGATGTTAAACGACCCTAAATACTATTCGAGCGCCAAATACGGCTATTGTAGTGGCGGAGCACCGGTAATCTTTGTGGAATCCATACGCAGCTACCACAACATCCTTACACGCTTCGAGCCTAGCTACAATACGCCTGAGGATAGCTTCAAAATTGCTAAAAGCAGGATTATTCTGGCAGCAAACTAGCGATCTATTTTGCCGATATTTTTTCCAAGCCGTTCATGTAAGGTTGCAGCACCTTTGGAATAGTCACGCTGCCATCGGCCTGCTGATTATTTTCCAAAATGGCAACCAAAGTCCGCCCTACTGCAAGACCGCTGCCATTGAGCGTATGCAACAGTTCTGTTTTGCCTTGTGCATTACGGATACGTGCTTGCAAGCGACGTGCTTGAAAAGCTTCGCAATTCGATACAGATGAAATCTCACGATAGGTATTTTGTGCGGGTAGCCAAACTTCCAAATCATAGGTTTTAGCTGCGCCAAAGCCCATATCACCTGTGCATAACAATACCACGCGATACGGCAATTCAAGCGCTTTCAAGATATTTTCCGCATGGCTGACCATTTCTTCCAGCGCTTCGTAACTCTTCTCCGGATGCACGATTTGCACCATCTCGACCTTGTCAAATTGGTGCTGTCGTATCATGCCTTTGGTATCTTTACCATAACTGCCCGCCTCACTACGGAAGCAAGGTGTGTGTGCGGTAAGTTTGATTGGTAAGACTTCCAGCGGCACGATTTCATCACGTACTGTATTGGTCAGTGTAACTTCAGAAGTGGGGATTAAATAAAGTTTGCTGTCATTGTGAGCCAGTGAAAATAAATCCGCCTCAAACTTAGGTAATTGACCTGTGCCAACAAGCGTTTCTGCATTCACCATATAAGGCGTATAGCACTCAGTGTAGCCATGCTGTTCGGTTTGCGTATCCAGCATAAACTGCGCAATGGCACGGTGCAGGCGGGCAATTTGGCCCTTCATAAAAGTGAATCGCGCACCAGAAAGCTTGGCGCCGGTGTCAAAATCCAATCCAAGCGGCTCACCAACATCGGTATGGTCTTTGATTTCAAAATCAAATGTGCGTGGCGTACCCACTTTACGCACTTCGACGTTTTGCGTTTCATCCCGACCCGCAGGTACACTCTCATGCGGTAGGTTTGGTATATTTAGCATGAGTGCTTGTAGCTCTCTTTGCACTTCGTTTAAGCGAGTTTCGCTAGCCTTCAACTCTTCCCCTAAACCTGCGACTTCCGTCATAATGGCGCTCACGTCCTCGCCTTTGGATTTCGCAACACCAATGCTCTTGGAAGCCGCATTCCTATTGGCTTGCAGGGCTTCTGTATTGGTCTGAATTTCTTTGCGTTTTGCTTCTAGTTGTTTGAAATTTTCTGCCGGAAACTCAAAGCCACGCTTCTTTAAACATGCGACGACATTATCTAAATCTTTTCTTAATTCCTGAATATCTAACATTATTTTTTCGCTTTTTTATCTAATTCTTTAAGGTGATTCAATTTTTCCGCAATTTTACCTTCTAAGCCGCGCGGTGTGGGCATATAAAATTGCTGTTGTGGCATATCGTCAGGTAAATAGCTCTCGCCCGCTGCGTAAGCATCCGGCTCATTGTGTGCATAACGATAGTCTTTGCCGTAATCCAGCGCTTTCATCAGCTTGGTTGGCGCGTTACGTAAATGCAGCGGTACAGGACGTGATTTGTCGTTACTAACAAAACTTTTCGCCTGATTATATGCGTTATATGCCGCGTTACTTTTTGGCGCGACTGCGCAATATATGACTGCGTTCGAAAGTGCCAATTCACCTTCTGGCGAACCAAGCCGCTCGTAAATCTGGCAAGCTTCCAGCGCCATCGTCTGCGCGCGCGGGTCGGCAATGCCTATATCTTCAATCGCCATACGAATAATGCGCCGTCCCAAGTAAAGCGGGTCTGCACCACCATCTATCATGCGCAAAAACCAATATAAAGCAGCATCTGGGTTAGAACCGCGCACTGATTTATGCAGTGCGGAAATTTGGTCGTAAAACGCCTCGCCACCCTTATCAAAGCGACGCAGTTTACTTGCCATTGTGGTCTGCAAAAACGCTTCGTCGATTTGTGTAACACTTGCTTCAGAAGCCGCATTAAATAAGCCTTCCAGAAAGTTGAGCAAGCGCCGCGCGTCACCATCGGCATAGCCCAAGATTTGCTCTTTAACTGAATTGTTCAAACTAATATTTTCGGCAATCAACAAGCGTGCACGCTCTAACAATATGCCTAACTCAGACTCGGTTAAAGCACTTAGCACAAATACTTGCGCACGACTTAATAGCGCGCTGTTTACTTCGAAAGATGGATTTTCAGTCGTTGCGCCGATAAATGTAATTAAGCCACTTTCTACAAATGGCAGAAACGCATCTTGCTGGCCTTTGTTAAAACGATGCACTTCATCGACAAATAAGATAGTTTTACGACCATGCTGCTGCAAGGTAAGCTCAGCGCGCTCCACAGCGTCGCGAATATCTTTAATTCCAGACAGCACTGCAGAAACTGCGATAAATTCTGCGTCTGCAGTATTAGCAATTAAGCGCGCCAATGTGGTTTTGCCTACGCCTGGTGGGCCCCACAGAACCATGGAAGGCAACTTTCCCGATTGAAATGCGAGACGTAGCGGCTTACTCTCGCCCAAAAGATGTGATTGCCCAACCACTTCGTCCAATGTTTTCGGACGCAGCAGCTCGGCTAGTGGTGCTTGTGGCGCGGTGGCTTGAAATAAGCTGTTCACTTATTTTTTTACCCGGATATTTAAAAAAGATATTGTAACAGCTGGCAATTAAAATCATACGCCAGCTTAAAAAGGAGGATTATTCACCTACAACATCAACGCCTTTAGGCACTGAGAATAAAAACTCCGTATCCTGCAAAGTCGGGTTGCGCTCAACATCATCGAATGTAATGTGCGTAACGTGGTTAAAGCTGTCGTACATCTCCATTTTGCGCAGCTTTTCCACCTTGAATCCCAACAAAACACGATCAAAACCGCTGTCTTTATCTTTTGGTAAAGCTAGCACCCAAGTAAGACCATCCTTGCGTGTGGCGTTTTTAAGTGTAAAGCTTTTTTCGACATCCGCACCACCCGCCAGCATGGCCGCTGGGCTTGAGCCTAAGGCTTTGCTCAAGTCGCGGATAGTCACTTGCTGCAATTCGGTATCAAATAAAAACACCTGTTTACCATCGCTGATAATTTGCTGTTCGTACGGTTTATTGTAATCCCAACGAAACTTGTTCGGGCGCTGTAACTGCATCGTTCCCTCTACCTCTTGCACTTTGCGACCCTTGTTATCATTCACCGTTTGGTGAAACTTAGCACGCATAGAATTGGTGCTGTTGAAGTACTCTTTCAAGCTTGTAATACCATCAGCAAAAGCAGCACCGGAAAACAGCATGCTAAACCCAACAAGCATACTCAATAAATTTTTATTCGTCATTCGCTACCAGCTTTAACCAGTACTTCACGATTACCATTACTTTGCATGGCAGAAACCAGCCCTGCGCGCTCCATGTCTTCTATCAGACGTGCGGCACGGTTGTAACCGATGCGCAATTGACGTTGCACCGAAGAAATGGATGCACGACGGCTTTTTAGCACGATAGCCACCGCTTCGTCATATAGTTCATCTTTCTCACCTCCGCCATCACTGTAGCTGCCAATGTCGCCACCCTCTTCCGCTTCATTGCTTAGAATACCCTCAATGTAATTAGGTTCACCCATCGCTTTGAGATGGTTTACCACTTGATGCACCTCATGGTCGCTCACAAAAGCACCGTGGATACGCTGCGGATAACCAGAGCCCGGTGGCATATACAACATGTCGCCTTGACCCAACAATGCTTCGGCTCCCATTTGGTCTAATATAGTACGTGAATCTATTTTGCTGGAGACTTGGAATGCCACGCGTGTGGGGATATTCGCTTTGATTAGACCTGTAATCACATCCACCGATGGTCGCTGTGTCGCCAGCACCAAATGGATACCTGAGGCGCGCGCTTTCTGAGCCAGGCGCGCGATTAGCTCTTCCACTTTTTTGCCAACCACCATCATTAAATCCGCCAACTCATCTATCACCACTACAATTAATGGCAATTCTTCTAATGGCTCCGGCTCATCAGGCGTTAAGCTAAATGGGTGTGGAATTTTTTCGCCCGATTTTTCGGCATCTTTAATCTTCTGGTTATAGCCCGCCAGATTACGCACACCTAACATCGACATCAATTTATAACGGCGCTCCATCTCTGCCACACACCAATTAAGCGCATTAGCAGCTTGCCGCATATCGGTTACAACAGGTGCCAACAAGTGCGGAATACCTTCATACACCGAAAGTTCGAGCATTTTCGGATCAATCAAAATCATGCGCACTTTGTTGGCTTCCGATTTATACAGCAAGCTTAAAATCAGCGCGTTAATCGCTACAGACTTGCCCGAACCGGTCGTGCCTGCCACCAATAGATGCGGCATTTTGGCGAGATCCGCCACCACCGGCAGACCCGCAATATCCTTACCCATCGCAATCGCAATAGGAGAATTCATATCTGCATACACTTGGCTGCTCATGATTTCCGACAAAAACACAATTTGTCGTTTAGGGTTAGGAATCTCCAAGCCCATACAGGTTTTACCCGGAATCGTTTCTACTACACGAACACTCACCACCGACAAAGCGCGTGCCAAGTCGCGTGCCAAATTTGTGATTTGACTACCTTTCACACCGGCAGCCGGTTCAAGCTCAAAACGCGTAATCACCGGACCTGGCTGTGCGGAAAGCACTTTTACCTCAATACCAAAATCACTTAATTTTCGCTCGATTAAGCGTGAAGTAAAATCTAAAGTCTCGGCTGAAGGTAACTCGATTTCATTTTTTGGTTCATCCAGCAAGTGTAGCGGCGGCAAGGCAGAATCCGGGTCAGAGGCAAAAAGTGTAGCCTGTTTCTCTTTCAGTACACGCTCGCTTTTTGCAATTTCAGTTTGTGCCGGTTTGATTTCCAACGGTGCTCGGTCTTCCGAGCGTTTACGCTCTTGCTCCACAAATTCCGTACGCTGTTGTTCCACCACTTTGCCGGCTTTTCTGTCCTGCCAATCGTAATACTTACTCCAAGCCCACTCATAGCCGGAAATCATCAAAACACCCAGCTTTTCAGTCATCATAATCCACGACCAGCCGGTAAATAAGCTAAACCCGACCGCGAACAGCAACAGCAGCAGCATAGTAGAACCCGCAAAACCGAACATTCCGAGCAAAATACTATCCACCGCATTACCTATCATGCCGCCAGAACTCAATGGCAGCGAGGCTGGCAGGCTTACTATATGCCCTGCCTCCAAGGTACTTGAAGCAATCAGCAGTAAACCAAACCCCACCAAATTGAATATTAAAAACGGCCGCTCGCTAATCGTGAGTTCTAGGCGTTGATACACCAACCACATGCTGTAGAACGCCAATACCACCCACCACCATGCTGAAAATCCGAATAAATACAAGAGCATATCGGAAACCCAAGCGCCAACGGCACCACCAGCATTATAAATAACCGTACCTTCACTTGTAATGTGCGACCATGAAGGATCCTGAGGATTGTAAGTAACAAAAATGACAGCCAGATAGGCGCCCACGATTACCAAGACCAACCACCAAGCTTCTTTCACCAAGTGTGCATGCTGAAGTTGTTTAGCGCTTTTTGGTGCTTCTATGCGACCATTAACGGTCGAAGATTTTTTTTTGAAGAACAAACTGTTATTGACCTTAAAAAAATGAAGTTATTGTGCTGCAAATTAATCACATGATTATAGCAAAATCAAATTGCACAAAGTATGTCTAAAAATTAAAATGTAACCATTAATCAAGGAGCGTCAACATGGATATAGGTATCAACGAAAAAGACAGGCAGGCCATTGCAGAAGGCTTATCAAGGCTGCTAGCGGACACCTACAGCCTCTACTTGAAAACGCACTATTTCCACTGGAACGTTACAGGCCCAATGTTTAACACGCTGCACTTAATGTTCGAAACACAATATAACGAGTTAGCGCTTGCAGTAGACTTGGTTGCGGAGCGTATTCGCTCACTTGATATTTATGCGCCCGGCACCTACAGTCAGTTTGCAAAACTCTCATCAATCGAAGAATCTAGCGGCGTGCCCAAAGCCAACGACATGGTTGCGGAGCTTGTAGCGGGCCATGAAGCCGTTTGCCGCACAGCACGCAGCGTATTCCCTGCAGCCGAAAAAGCTGCCGACGAAGCTACTGCGGATTTGCTTACCCAACGCTTGCAATTGCACGAGAAAACCGCATGGATGCTCCGCAGTTTGCTTGAAAAATAATTCATTAGATGGCTTGTATTCAGGCTATTCACCACCACTATTAAACCATTACGATAATTTATCTTTAGAAAGCATCAAATGTCATCCAAACACGCACATTTACTCATTCTTGGCTCTGGTCCTGCCGGCTATTCCGCGGCTGTCTATGCTGCTCGTGCCAATTTAAAACCTGTTCTTATCACAGGTATAGCTCAAGGCGGGCAACTAATGACCACGACAGAAGTGGATAACTGGCCAGCAGATAACGATGGCGTACAAGGCCCTGAGTTGATGGCGCGCTTTCAAAAACATGCAGAGCGCTTCAACACCGAGATGATTTTTGACCATATTCACACTACACATTTGAAAGAAAAGCCCATTCGCTTAGAGGGAGATAATGGCGAATATACTTGTGATGCGCTGATTATCGCCACAGGCGCCTCAGCACAGTATCTTGGATTGCCAAGCGAAGAAGCCTTCAGCGGAAAAGGTGTTTCCGCCTGTGCCACTTGCGATGGTTTCTTTTATAAAAATCAAGAAGTTGCTGTGATCGGTGGTGGCAATACCGCGGTAGAAGAAGCGCTGTATTTAGCTAACATTGCAAGCAAAGTCACACTGGTGCATAGACGCGATAAATTCAAAGCCGAAGCAATTTTGGTGGATAAACTTATGGCGCGTGTCGCTGAGGGTAAGATTGAGCTGCAACTTTTCCACACACTGGACGAAGTGCTGGGCGACAACAGCGGTGTAACCGGTATGCGTATTAAAAACACACAAAGCGGTGCCACTAAGGATATCGCGCTCAAAGGCGTGTTTATCGCTATTGGGCATAAACCGAATACAGATATTTTTGAAGGCCAGCTCGAGATGGAAGGTGGCTATATCGTCACGCAAGCTGGTCGCGTTGGCAATGCAACAGCTACCAGCGTACCCGGCGTATTTGCGGCAGGTGATGTGCAAGATCACATCTATCGTCAAGCGGTTACCAGTGCGGGTACAGGCTGTATGGCTGCATTAGATGCCGAGCGTTATTTGGATAACCTTAAGTAGCTTATGCGCATGCCGTGGAAAACTCTGATGACATCGATGATGAGTTAGAACTATTCCGCGAGGCGGTCAAAGGCGCTCGCCCAATCAAGACCGCCCGCGCTACCCACAAAACACCCAAACCTAAACCGATTCCCAAACAATTCATGCGCGATGAACGACAAGCGCTCGCCGATTCACTCAGTGACAACTATGTTCCTGCACACGAGATGGAAAGCGGTGAAGAGCTACTTTACTTGCGCGAAGGCCAATCCCCCGCCGTACTCAGCAAACTAAGGCGCGGCCACTGGGTGGTACAAGCGCAAATCGACCTGCACGGCCTCATCAGCGACGAAGCCCGCCTGTATGTGGCTGAATTTATTGCTAATTGCAAGAAAAAAGGCATCCGCTGTGTGCGCATCGTGCATGGCAAAGGCTTAGGTTCACGCAACCGTGAACCTGTACTCAAACACAAACTCAGAAGCTGGCTAATGCAAAAAGATGAAGTCATCGCCTACGCGCAAGCTAAACCGGAAGATGGTGGTAGCGGCGCAGTGATTGTACTGCTAAAAGCAAATAATGTGCCCTGAAACTCAATACCCATGCGGCTTACAAGCATGTCATTTATTATCAATCGTGCCGTTATATAATGCTGCAAAATTTCAAATTGGCTAATTCAACATGGTAAAAAAACTTATCGCAGAACTTTTAGGCACCGCACTACTATTGTCTGTGATAGCGGGTTCTGGCGTGATGGGCGCACACTTGAGCGCGGAAAATGACGCAATTTCGCTACTGGGCAACAGTATCGCCACCGGCTGCGGTTTGTATGTACTGATCAGCTTGGTGGGCGGTATCTCCGGCGCGCATTTCAACCCCGTTGTGACACTTATGTTTTGGCGTAGCGGCGCCTTACCCGCAATCTATGTATTGCCTTACATCGCCATGCAAATCATGGGTGCAAATTGTGGCGTCTGGCTGACGCACGCAATGTTCGGTTTGCCAATTCTGCAAACTTCCACCCACGAGAGACACGGCTTGGCGCAAATGTTGAGCGAATTTATTTCCACCCTGATTTTGCTGGGGGTGGTTAAACTCGGCATAAAGAATTCGCCCGAAAAAGTGCCTATGCTGGTCGCGCTCACGGTGACGGCGGGCTACTGGTTCACTTCTTCCACCTTTTTTGCCAATCCGGCCGTCACCATTGCCAGAAGCCTGACCGATACTTTTGTCGGTATCGCACCTGCCGATGTGGTCGGTTTTATTGCAGCGCAATTGGCGGCGGTTATTTTAATGATAATTTTTATTAAAAAGCTAACGAAATGAATATCTTATTTCTCTGCACTGGTAACTCTTGCCGCTCGATTATTGCGGAAGCGACATTCAATCACTTAGCTCCCGCAGACGCGCGCGCGATGAGCGCCGGTAGCCAACCGACCGGCGAAGTGCATCCGCGCTCAATTGCGTTGCTGAAATCCAAAGGCATCAGTACAGCAGGGATTTTCAGCAAATCGTGGGATGACCTGAAACCCGCACCAGATATAGTGATTACCGTATGCAGCAATGCTGCAGGCGAAGCTTGCCCTGCCTATTTGGGCAAAGCGATACGTACACACTGGGGAGTTGATGACCCCGCCAAAGCGACAGGTACAGAGGCGGAAATCAACACGAGCTTTGAAAAAGCCTACCTAATTTTGCGCAAACGGATTGAAGCATTTTTGGCGCTACCGATTGATACCCTGTCAGAAGCCAAGCTACAAGCGGAACTTGAGCAAATTGGAAAACTCACTTAGGATAAAAATAGTCTACAGCCCCAACTCACTCAAACTCGCATGCTCATCCGGCCTTCTGCCGAGCGGCCAGTGGAATTTACGTTCGTTTTCTTTAATCGGTAAATCGTTGATGCTGGCATAGCGCAATTCCATCAGACCTTGTGAATTAAATTGCCAGTTCTCGTTGCCGTAGCTTCTAAACCAGTTACCCGCATCGTCATGCCACTCATAAGCAAAGCGCACTGCAATGCGATTGCCTTCAAACGCCCATAGCTCTTTAATCAACCTGTAATCCAGCTCTTTTGCCCATTTCCGCGTCAAAAATTCCACGATTTGTGCACGACCTTTGGGAAATTCAGCACGGTTACGCCATTGACTATCCATCGTGTAGACCAATGAAACGCGTTGCGGATCGCGGCTATTCCAACCATCTTCTGCCATGCGGATTTTCTGGATTGCCGTTTCACGAGTAAACGGCGGAAACGGTGGTTTTGATTCGACTTCACTCATGATTACTCCTAATCTTCTGCTAAGAATCCGCCACTTTGACGCGCCCAAAGCGAAGCATACAAACCTTTACGCTTAAGCAATTGTTTGTGCGTACCCTCTTCCACGATATTGCCTTCGTCCAGCACAATCAGCCTATCCATCGCGGCAATGGTAGAGAGTCGATGCGCAATCGCAACAACGGTTTTACCCTGCATCAGATTATATAAACTTTCCTGAATCACAGCTTCCACCTCGCTATCCAGCGCACTGGTAGCTTCATCCAGCAGTAGTATTGGCGCATCTTTTAGCATGACACGTGCGATAGCGATACGTTGCCGCTGTCCACCCGAGAGTTTGACACCGCGCTCGCCCACATGCGCGTCGTAACCCGTTCGACCTTTCGCATCACGCAGAGCTAATATGAACTCATGCGCTTCGGCACGTTTAGCCGCGGCAATCATTTCTGCTTCAGTAGCATCCGGACGACCATACAAGATATTGTCACGTACACTGCGATGTAACAGAGATGTGTCTTGTGTCACCATACCAATGTGTGCACGTAAGCTATTCTGCGTCACATCTTTAATATTCTGACCATCGATCAAAATCTCGCCTGTTTGTACCTCGTAAAAACGCAGCAGCAAGTTCACTGCGGTAGATTTTCCAGCACCGGAGCGCCCAACCAAACCAACTTTCTCACCCGGTTTAATGTCGAGCTGAAAATTTTGCAGGATTTGTTTCTGATCTTGATAGGAAAAATCAACACTATTGAATTGCACGTGACCAGCGCTAACTTGCAAAGGTTTAGCATCGGGCACGTCCACAATGCTGTGCTGCTGAGAGAGTGTATTAATACCGTCTTGAACCGTTCCTACCTGCTCATAGAGCGATGTCATCTCCCACATCACCCAATGCGAGATACCGTTTAGACGCAATGCCATTGCAGTAATCGCTGCCACGCCGCCGACACTTACTTGGCCTTTACTCCATAGCCAAAGCCCTAAGCCTCCGCTCGCGACAATAAGCAGCATATTCAAAAAATGATTAATCGTTTCAACTGTGCTTACCAAGCGCATCTGTGCATGCACAGTGCCCAGAAACTCGTGCATGGCACTTTGTGCATAACCTGCCTCGCGCCCGGCATGTGAGAATAGTTTAACCGTACTGATATTAGTGTAAGCATCGGTGATGCGCCCCGTCATCAAAGAACGAGCATCTGCCTGCTGTCGAGAAACATTGCTTAATTTAGGCACAAA
>Ga0315912_10002495_pt1 | contig 19453 bp, 13 predicted proteins | sample VfabasoilMG_FD_204469 | JGI IMG/M metagenome (GOLD analysis project Ga0315912, IMG submission 204469) | Garden soil microbial communities collected in Santa Monica, California, United States - V. faba soil | ecosystem: Environmental > Terrestrial > Soil > Garden | place: USA: California...
CGCACCCATGACCTCGACGAGGAAGTCGACGTAGTCGCGCTTCGCCGCGACGGCGCACTCGTGCAAGAAGCTCTGGATGCAGAACGCGATGACGTTGCTGCCCGGTGCGCGCCACGGTCCCGTCGGAATCTTCGACGGAATCATCGACTGCACCATGCGGTTATTGGCGAGCACGTTCGCCGGGAACTCGGTCTTGTCGATCGTCGCGGCCGAGACCGGCTGCTTGCCGTCCATCGTGAACGTGATGAAGTGGTTTTGATACGCGGTCAGCCTGCCGGCGCTGTCAACGGACGCCTTCTGCGCGTGGAAGCCGCCGGGTCGGTAGTAGTCGAAGCCCATATCGTCTTCGCGCGTCCACTGCACCTTCACCGGGATGCCGCCGGCCTGCTTCGAGACGAGCGCGGCCTCGCAAACGCTATCGTTCGCGAGCCGGCGGCCGAAACCGCCGCCGCCGCGCAACTGGTGCAGCGTGACCTTTTCCTTCGGCAGCTTCAGCAGCTCTGCGACTGCATCGACGGCGTTCTGCGGCGTCTGCGTCGGCGCCCAGATCTCGATGCTGTCGCCTTTGAACCAGGCCGTGCAGTTCTGCGGCTCGAGATCCGCGTGCGAGACGTAGTGATACGTGTAGAACGCTTCTACGGTCTTGCCGGCGCCGAACGCGGCGTCGACGTTGCCACCCTCGCCAAGCACCTGCTGCGGAGCTTTCGTCGCGAGCGACTTGGCCTGCGTCACGGAATTGGTCCAGCTATCGCTCGACGCTTGCGCCGTGTCCCACTGCACCTCGAGCGCCTTCTTCGCCTGCAGCGCATTCCACGTCGAGTCGGCGACGATCGCCACGCCCGACAACGTGGCCGCAGCCGCCGGATTGAAGCTGATCGGGTCGCCCTGGTGCGCGACGATGAACGCGTTCTTGACGCCGCGCATCGTCTTCACACGATCGAGATTGGCCGAGGTCGCACGTGCGCCGATGGCCGGCGCCTTCGCGAATGCGGCGAACAGCATGCCCGGGACGCGCTGATCGATGCCGAACAACGGCTCGCCGCGCACGAGCTTCGCGTTGTCGACGCCCGTGACACGCGTGCCGAGCAAGCGGAAGCTGCTCTTCGGCTTGAGCGTGAGGCTCTTGGCGTCGGGCACGGGCAGCGTCGCCGCGGTTTCGGCGAGCTGGCCATAGGTCGCGCTGCGGTTGCTGGCCGCGTGGCGGACCGTGCTCGCTTGCGTCGTGAGCTCGCCAGCGGGCACGTTCCAGGTCTTGGCGGCGGCCGCGATCAACATCGCGCGCGCCGTGGCGCCGGCGCGGCGCAGCGACTCGTAGTTCATCGGAATCGACAGCGACCCGCCCGCGAACTGCGGGCCGTACTTCGCCGCGTCGATGATCGACTGGCGCACCTCGACGTGCTGCCAATCGGCGTCGAGCTCCTCGGCGACGATCATCGGCAGCGAGGTCTTCACGCCCTGCCCTACGTCGGGGTTCTTCGCGTACAGCACGATCTTGCCGTCCGTTTGAATCTGAACGTACGGGTTCGCGTCGAACATCGCGGCGCCGCTCGGCTGCGCAAGCGCTTGATGCGTAGCCTTGGGCAAGGCCGCCGCCAGCACGAGCCCGCCGCCCGCGAGGCCTGTCAGCTTGATGAAGCCGCGGCGGCTGACGTGCGCGGCTTCCTCGGCGCGCTGCGCTTGCAGCTTCTGCATGAACTCCGGTAGGTAAGCGCTCACGCTGCACCTCCGCTCTTCGCCATCTTGGCGGATGCACTGTGGATCGCTTTGCGGATGCGCGTGTAGGTGCCGCAGCGGCAGATGTTCGCGGACATGTCGCGATCGATTTCTTCGTCGCTCGGCTTCGGATTGCGCGCGAGCAGTGCCGTTGCACGCATCATCTGCCCCGCTTGGCAGTAGCCGCACTGCGCGACGTCCTCCTCGATCCACGCTTGCTGCACGGCCGTCAGCGCCGCGCCGTTCGGCGCGAGGCCTTCGATCGTCGTGATTTGCTGGCCGACGGCGGAAGCCGCGGGCACTTGGCACGACTGGATCGGCGCGCCGTTCAGGTGCACCGTGCACGCGCTGCATTGGCCCACGCCGCAACCGTACTTCGTGCCGACGAGCCCGAGCGTATCGCGCAGCACCCAGAGCAGCGGCGTCTGCGGATCGACGTCGTCGCCGACGGTATGCGTGCGGCCGTTGATGGTCAGGTTCAACATGCGGGGTGCCTCCTCGAGCCTCGGCGAAAGCGCCGGCGGCGTTGTAGCGGCCAAGTCTCGGCCAAGTCGCGGCTTTGCACAACGGGCGGTAATGGAAGTGCAAACACGCGGCTCTACGCTTGAATTCTCGCGGCTTGCAGCCTTTTCTGGAGCTTCCTCAATCGCGGGACCGGAGCGAGGACTCGGCTGTTACAATCGCCACCAATTCCGGAGGGGGGACAACCCGGCCGGCCTTACACGGGTATATATAAGGAGACTGATCGAATGAGCTCGTCCACGAAAGTCGTTTCCACGTTGCTTGGCTTGGCGTTCGCCGCCGGCGCGTCCGCCGCGCCGGTCACGTACGAGATCGACCCGGCCCACACGTATCCGTCGTTCGAAGCCGACCACTCGGGCGGCGTGTCGGTCTGGCGCGGCAAGTTCAACAGCTCCGCCGGCAAGATCACGCTCGACAAGGAAGCGAACGCCGGCACCGTCGAAGTGACCATCGACATGAAGTCGATCGACTTCGGCCATCAGGGCTTGAACGATCACGCGAACACGCCGGACATCTTCGACACGGCGAAGTACCCGACGGCCACGTTCAGCGGCAAGCTAGCCGGTTTCACCAACGGCGCGCCGAAGACCGTCGAAGGCAACCTCACGATGCACGGCGTGACGAAGCCCGTGACGCTGACGGTCAACAGCTTCAAGTGCGCGCCGCATCGCTCGGGCCGCGAGGTTTGCGGCGCCGATGCTTCGGCGACGATCAATCGCGAAGACTGGGGCGTCTCGTTCGGCAAGAACTTCGGGTTCGACATGAAGGTCGTGCTGCGGATTTCTGTTGAGGCGTTGGCGGCGAGCTAATCGCTCTTCGATATCTCGATACGACAAGGCCGAGCGCGCGAGCGCTCGGCCTTTTTCTTCGGACAGCGGCAACGTAGGTTGCCGTTGCTACTCCGGTACAGCGTTCCGCGCGCTACTACACTCTCTCTGCAGTAGCGCCGAAGTTCTATCGCTCTTACTGAGCGATAGTGCCGTGTTTCCGCGGCGATCAGCCTTCCAACAATCGGCTCCGTGCCGGACGAGCGTGCGGAGCACTTCGTCGCTGCTTTCTCGATCGACTGCAGCCATGAGAGGCGTCACATTGTCCGCGTCCTCGACGAAATCGGCGTCACCATGTCGAGCCAGAATTGCTTCGAGAAGGACCACATCGCCCGCCGAAACGGCGGCGAAAAGGTTGATCGGATCGTATAGGACGCTGGCATCGCTCATGTGGTTCAAGAGGATCTGGAGGGTTTCCGGGTGTTTCAGTTCGATCGCGTGATATACGAGGTGGTACTTCTGCTGAGCCGCTTCGACATTTCCACCCTTAGAGATCAATAGCTCAACCATCGCATCCGGATCATCGGGCGCTTCAAGCGAGCTAAAAAGGAGGTCTTCGAGCTCTTCATTCGTCGGCTGGTAGCCCAACGCCATTAGTTCCGCGGCAACGCGCACGCGTCCGAGACCCACAACCCATCGAAGACTATTGCGGCGGTCTTCGGCCGAAGAGTCCAGCCAATATCTGCGGCACCGCTCGACGACTTCCTCGGCTGTTGCTGAACTGCTTACTAGCGACTCGAACGTGGTGCGATCACAAGCTTCGAGGCGCGAGCCGCAGCCAGCACCCAACAGTATGATGAGAAATGTCGCGATGCTTCGAGTAGTCATGGTCCGGGCCCGAAACGCTCCATCAGCACCTGGAGATGGTACGGCTGAACGTGTCCAGTTTCTGAGCCCATGATGTCGTTCTCGTGCCCGGCAAACGTTTCGTATCCAACTACTCTACCGCCTTCTATCTTGTCCCGGTACATATCGGCGAATCCAAAGGTGTGCATGAGCTCATGAGGCATGATGTAGGCCGCTTTCGGATTGTTGGCGAGGATGTCGACGAATCGGCGCGCTTCGGTGAATGCTCGAGTTGAGTGAGTATCAAGCGGCTCGGTTGGACGATGCACTCTTACGACGACGCTCGCAAAGCGTTCAAGCTGGGCGACCTGCAGGTCGAGGACGAGCTCAACCATCCGGTCTCCGACCATGTACTTCCCTTCCAGCTCGGCTTCCGCAAACTTGATCAACTGCTCTGCCTGGTACCGGTTGATTGAATAGACAGACCCAGTCACCGTGACAGTGTCGCCGGAAACCGCAATCTGAAAGCCCGTGCCGGACCTAAAACGCTTGCGCGTCGTTTCGAGGGGTGATTCACCCGATGGGGGAAGTGGATTGTTAGCGCCGACGCCCTGCGGTTGATTCCCCGTAGCCATTTCTTCGTGTGGCGCCGTACTGCGCTGAGCCGAGTTTCTACCAGCGTCGACCATGGGAGCAGGTGAACTGGCGGTATTCGAGCTACGATCGACGCCGATTTCTCGAACGCTGTTGGATCGTTCTGCAAGCCTCTCCTGTTTACGACACTCGGCGTCGCCGATGCGGGAACCGGTAAGGCAAAATCCCGTTGGGTCTGTCGCGTTGAGGGGGTTGTTCCAGACGTAGCTGTACCGATTGAACGACTGCGAACGGAACGGTGACTGGATGATTGGATCGGCTGACATGAAGCGCGCAATGGCCGGATCGTAGACGCGGCCCTTCATGTGTACGAGGTTCAAATTGTCCAGCTGCTCGTGGCCGGTGTAGCCGCGATGCGTTGAAGCGCTTACCGCGGTCTTTTCGGGAGTTGTCGGGGCGCCAGACCAGGTACCGCCCCTTCTCTTGCCCCACGCATCGAACGAAGTTCGTAGGAACAGCGCGTTCGTTTCGTCTGTCACGAGATCGGTGCTGCCGAGATGGTCCGGATGCGGATAGAACTTCTTATTGCCGGTCTGCGCACTACGCTTGACGATCGCGACGACTCGGCCATAGGCGGACACAAAGTGTCTGTACTCCGTCTGGGAACCGCGGATCAGCCGTTCGAACGCACCCTCGCCAATCGTGACGCGATTCTCTGTCACGCCGGCATCCACGCTCACCTGCCGATAGGCGTTGCGGCTCGCTCCGTAGTAGAACGTGCTCGTGTTGCCGCCCGCTTGATTGATTGTCGTCGGATAGTTGAACGTCGACCACGTCACGCTCGAGCCGGAGCGTGAAACCATGTTGCCGTTGGCGTCGTAGCAGTAGACGTTCGATCCAACCTTGCGTACGGCATGCGGCTGCGAGTGAGCATAGTAAGTGCAGCCCGTCTGCGTCCCGGTGTACAGGTAGGCGCCGGCACCATCGGACTTGCTCGTCACGTTGCCAATGTCGTTGTAGCCCATGGTCAACGTCTGAGTGCCGTTCCGCGTAACCGTGCTTAGGCGATAGTTCGCGTCGTACGTGAACGTCTCGTTGATGCTTTGCACGTTGTCCGCTCGGCGCAGTAGATCGCCGTGCGCGTCCCACTGGTAAGACAGGTTCTGAATCAATGCACCGCCGGATAGGCCCGTCTGCACCGAGTACAAACGCCCGTTGGTCTGATCGAAGCCGAGATTGGAGATGTGGCCGTTCGCGAACTGCTCCTGCGTGACGTGGCCCAACGGATCCTGCGCATTCGCCTGCCACAACGGCGGCGTAGGCGCCGCAGTGTCGCGCAAATCTTTGAGGAATCCGTACTGGTTGTAATTGTGCTGTACCGCCAGACGCGTGCCCGTGCTGCTCGGATACGTCGTCAACTCCAAACGACCCGTCGTAGAGTTATAGGCGTATTCCATGACGAACGTCGTGCCGTTCGCGACGGTCGAGGACGTCAGCGGCCGACTCTTGGTGTCGTAGGTATAGGTTTCGCTGTAACTCCCCGGCGACGTCACCGATGCAAGCAGACCTTTACCGTTCGTCGCGGTATCCCAGGTCCACGTGGTTCTATTTGACGAGCCTCCGGGATGATCGTCGCGCGTCTTCGTCCTACCGAGCACGTCGTACGTGAACGTCGTGGTCTGGTTCTTGGCGTCCAGCTGCGTGAGCATCTGTCCCAGCGCATCGTAGGTGTACGACCAGTTCCCCATGTCCGGGTCGTTCTGCGTGGCTTTGAACCCCCGGATGTTGTAGGTCATCGCTGTCGTGTTGCCGGCCGGATCCGTCACCGTACGCAGGTCACCAAACGCGTTGTAGGTGTACGCCGTATGCTTGACCGCTTCGTCGGTCGCTCGCGTCACAGTTGCCCAAGCACTGGCGACCTTGGATTGCGTCCCTCCCAGCGCGTCGATGGCCGTCGTCGTCAAGCCGTTGTAACTCACCCATTCGGTGACGACCGCACGATCTGCATCGCTGATGGGGCGTTGTGTGCGCACGAGCCGATTCAAGAGATCGTATTCGTGCGAAACGCCGCTCACGGTGCCCGCTCCGACATAAAACGGATTGGACTGCATCGCGACGTTGCCGCGGTTGTCATAGAGCGTCTGCACACCGATCGTCTGGCCCGAGAAGCCGACCTTTTGCTCGTACTTGACGCGCCCCATCACGTCGAAGAACTGATCGACGTGGTTGATCTCGACATCCGCCGTGCTGCGGTCGCTTACCCTAACGCTGTAGCGCAGTAGGCCGTCGCCACAATAGCCATTGCTGGCGTCGCAAAGGTGGTACGTCTTGTACGTGCTGGTATTGTCCGGCCGCGTCATTCGTTCCTCGCGGCAGAAATCGTCATACGTCCAGCTCGTCACGACCGTGGTGTTGGGCTCGGTCTTCGACTGCATCTGGCCGCAATTCACGTTCCAAGTGAAATTGGTGCGATGATCGAGGGCGTTCTCGGCCCACTGCAGCAAGTGACCGTTGGCGCCGTAGTTCGCTTCGGTGATGATCGACGTGGGTATGCCATTCCCCGTGACCGTCGTCTTGTTGACGTTGTTGAAGAGGTCATATTCGATGACGGTGCTCAGCGCCCACATCGTGGTCGGCGCCACAACTGTGTTCGTCACGCGACACTTTGGGCCGTTCCACGTCTGTTCCGTGACGCGGGTGATCTGGCCGCCGTCGGTAAGCGTGTGACTTCTGATGTCCTCGGTACGAGACGGACGGGCAATGCACCAGTTGGTCGTGTCGTTGGTGATATTCGCGAGCGGCGTGTATACGCGATGCGTGTGCGACGAGCCGGGATTGAGTCCCGTGATACCTTCCGCCGTAACCGTGGTGACGTCGTACGGCGTGCCATAGTTGTCGACCGTCGTTGTCGTGGTCGAGGTGACGTAGGGGCTATTGGGCCCGCTGAGCTCGTACTTCTTCGTCACCGATTGAGAGACATAGGGATAGCGGCGATTGTTGACGCCATCCGGCGTCAACGAGCTCCACTGCTGGGTGAGCTCGCTAACGATCGGTCCACCTGGATACTGGCGCACCACGCTCTGCGCGAGCGTGCCGACGAGCTCCCAAAGCGTGCCGTCGGCGGCGATCTGGTTGTTGTAGGTCTCTTCGGTTACGAAGCCTGTACGGCTATCCGTAATCGTCCGCCCTGCGAACCCCAGGAATCCGCGGCCTGCAATGTTGCGGCGCGCATTCTGATACTTGTACGCAAGAGTGTACGCGCCACCGACACCGTCGGACGTCTCCATCTTTGAGACGACGTAAAGCGTCGACCCCATATCCTGGGTTTTTCCCGAAGTCGAATTACTGCGCGTGTACACAGACGCGTTCGTGATAGGCGCGTAAGTAAATGTCACCTGTTTCCCAAAGCCATCTGTTGCCGCACGCATCAAGTGCGGCTTCGGGCCGCTAGCGACGGTGTAGTTACGGTACACGCCCTGGTATAAGGAGACCTTGTCGGGAATGCCGTCGCCATCCATGTCAGTCCCAATACCGTCTCCAATCGAGACTGGGGGCGTGAGATCAGTACCCGACGACAACGACAATAGATTGGCGGCAGAATTGCCGGGGTATGTGAGATCTTGATACCCGTCTAGATTCCAGTCGATTACGCCCAGCGACGACGTCGGATACGGCTGCGGAATGCCTGTATCAGACAGAGTGAGGGAAGACCCGCTGACGACTCGGCAGCGACTGACGGCCAAGCGGAGCGTCGAGCTCGACAAATTGCTCGGATAGGCGAAATCGGTGCACCCGTCCCCGTTGATGTCGAAGCCAACCGGCGCGACGTAGCCTTGGACATTCGGATCGTACTTCGACTCCAGCAATTCGCCTGCGTCAAAACCCGAGCCGTTCGAATAGAGGACACGCCAGCCGCTGCTCGTGATCTGAACGAGCAGATCCTGACGGCCATCGCCGTTTACGTCTGCGGATGTAAGCGCTTGGCGAGATACGGTCGTCCAAGGGTCCACCAGAGCATAGTTCGCCGCAATCGTGCTTCCCGGCGGAGCGGACCAAGCCAGTGTTTCTGCCGATTCCATTCCGACGACCGCGTCGCGGCGGTGGAACCGAACCCAAACGCTATCGCTCTGGTGGCGGATCCAGTCTTCGAAGCCGTCGCCATCGACGTCGGCTACCCCGTGAGGATACACAGCGGGTGCCGTCGTCTCCTCACTGGCAAATGAGCCATCTGGTCGTTGGAAGAAGCGCCAGGTGTATCCCGTGTTGCTTCTGAAAAGCAGGTCCTGCTTGCCGTCTCCGTCCCAATCGTAGCCGCCCGGATGAGCGTAGTCGGAAAAACTGTTACCTCCCCCCGAAATTACCCATGGCGGCTCCTCTCCATGAGGTGCACCCAGCCAGACCTCAAAACCGCCCCCGTATGGGGGTTCCCCGGCCACAATGGTGTCGAGAATCCCGTCGCCGTTAATGTCTAGAACGCGAGGATTCGCCCATTCGCTGGTTTCGAAACGACGCGTGTCACGGACGACTGGATCGAAAGCATAGTCGGCTCCGGATAACTGAAGATCGGTCCATTCAAACGTCGTCGCCGCCATGCACGTCGAGTCGTTCGGACCGCATTCCTGCACTGACGCGAGTCGGCTCACTACGTTGAACGACGATTGCGGCGCTTGGTAGAAGAGCCTATACGCGCGAACCCGGTATCCCCCACCGCCGGTCTGCACCTCGATGCGCTGCAAGCGCTGAGTCTGGTTGACGAGACCCCCTTGGTAGTAGTTGACGACCTGTTCACCGGAGTTTCGAAACTCGTAGAAGAAGCGCACCCGATACGGCGCCGCAGTGCTCTGAGCAGAGTTCGCCGTGTAGTCGATATACGTAGGCCGGTAACTTCCGTTGGCCGTGTCGTTGACGTAGGTTACGGTCCAGTTGTTGAAGTCGCGGTCGCGCACCTTCGACAAGGCCCACACCCGCGTTACAGACGTTCCCGGCACTGGGATCCGCGAATCGATCGTATTGCCGTACTCGTAGATGAGGCCGTCCTTTGTCTCGACTTGGAACCAAGCCGGGCCTTGCGCCCCGGCCCCATTAGCGGTGATGCGTGCGAACGTCTCGAGCTCAGTCCGATAGACGGAGCCGGCGGCACCTTGCGTGCCCGAGACCAGTCTTAGACGGTTGCCGTTGAGGCAATACTGGTCTGTGGACAGGAGCTGAACGTCTTGAACGACGGTGTCTTGCGCCAACGTCTTCGGGCAGCGCGCGATGATCCCGAGCCCTGAGACGTTCCAGCCAACTCCAACAAGCCCGTTGCCCGCGCTACTGCTGTAGGTCAACGACAGCGACGGCGTCAGACCTGCGGTGCCCTTCGGCAGCTGAATGGGTATGGAATAGCTCGCCGCGCCGTTCGGCGTCACATCCGCCGTTGCCGGCGTCGCACCAACCGTCGTTGCGGGCGCCGGCAAAACGGCCGCGGTCTGCAATGCAGACACCGTGTAGCTGACACTGCCGCCCGTGATGTTGCCTGTGTAGTAGTTGTTCCCGCTCGGCGTGAGCGTCTGCAAGTACAACCCTACCTGGCCGAAGTGTCCGACGAACAGGTTGTAACTGCTGCTGTTCCACGCGGCCGCAGCATTCGTGAGCGCGGTTGCTGTTCCGATCGTTCCGTTCGCTGCGCCATTCGCGAGCATGTTGGGCAGACCGCCGGCCTGCTGGATCAGAACGTCTGCGTACCCGTCACCGTTGAAGTCATCGACAATCAAGCGTGTGCTCAGCGGTGACCAGTTGCCGCCATGATCGGTGTGGCTCCAAGTCTGATTCGCCGAACGAATGATCTTCCCGTAGCCATCCGGCACCTGAGCCAGAAAGATGCCGAACGACTGCGGGCGGAAAATTGGGACCGGGATCGACAGATCATCGAACGGGATGAGCACGAAATCTGGGCGTGCTTGCACGAGAAGGTCGGACCTCGCGTCAGCGTTGAACTTGCCGACATGGATCACCGAGTTCTGTGTTGACCACAAGAAGCCTTGCTCTCCGTCGGTCCAGCACTGTTGCGGGCCGTCGGCCCAACAGTTGCTCGTGCTCACGGTAAAGCGGTCGCCATTGTCATCGGAGAGCACAATGGCGTTCGTGCCCCCTTTGTTGGTGGCTTGGAGGAGAACGTCGTCTTCGCCACTACCGTCGAAATCACCGACGTGCAGCTTGTGCTTGTCGGCGGACCACTCGATACCGAACGCCGTTTGCGAGATATCTTGGTGAATGCCGACAAGTTGGCCAACCGAACCGAGCTGCGGCTCCGAGTTTGCAAGCAACAGGTAGCTTGTGCCGGCCGTTGCTGATTGCATGAACACGTCCGACTTCAAGTCACCGTTGAAGTCGCCGATCGACGGAATGAATTGACCTGTCGTCCACGGCAGCCCCAAATAGGTCGCAGGCCAGCTTTGGAAGCCGAGCTGCGGCACGCCGTTCGCATCGGCAAGCGCGATACCGTTCGGCTTGTCCGGCGTCTTGCCGATGTACAACAGATCCGTGTGGCCGTCACCGTTGAAGTCGCCTGGATAGAGCGAGTAATCCGTCGCGCTGAACTGAGTGCCAGCGTGAGCAACCGTTGTCCAGCCGGCAACGACACAGCACGCGACGAACTTGGTGACTGGTTTCATGCTGAACTCGCTTTCTTGGGCGCGTTGCTTGTGGAGCTATCGAATCGGTAGCGGCGTGCGGCCCGGCGGTGTGGTCGCCATGAGAACGGAACCGTCGAGCGTTACCTGTCCACGCTCCCCGGACGCTCGCGATACGGCCGCCGTGAGTACCGCGCCTGCTTCCAGTCGCTCGACGACGGCCTCCATCTGCGCGAGGTCGTTCAGGGGGTAACCGCCGGCGCTCAGTAGTACGTCGCCGGCTTGGAGCCCCCACTTTTCGAATTGGTCTCGCCGCTCGCCTGGGTAAGCCGAGAAGCCGACGATCGACTCGCCGTTGTACGCTGGCACCGTGCGCAAGACGTCCGTTATCCGAGCAACGGGGGGTTCGAGCTCCGACTGAGGAGGCGGAAATGCACCCACCGTAAGAGCAGCCGTCTCGGAGCTCAGGTCATCGCTCCCGCCGCTGCCCGGCAAACGCAGCGTGTAGTTGCGGCCCTCCCGGGCAAGCACTGCGCGATCACCGTATACCTCGACGAGCCTCGCGCCGTTCTCCAACAACGCGCCCACGACGTAAGTTCTTGACGAAGCCTCGGCCGCACCGAGCACAGCCCGACCAACGCTCGGACTACCGCTCGGATAAACGGCGAATAGCTTGAGCGGCTTCGCGATACCCACCGGCTCGATGAGTCCGGTTTGCTCGACGACTCGGGGCGTCAGTGAGAGCGGAGTTTCCGGCAAAGCAGTCGGCGTTCTTGCTTCGACTGGGGTTGCGGCCTGCAGCGGTTCGTCCCACTCGACGACTGGCGGCCCCACGATCATCAACACGCCGATCGCAAGCGCGCCACCAACTGCAACGACGGCGATCCGTCGGAGCGCAACGGGCGCGTACCGCTGTGCTGGCACTAGGCTTTGCGAAGGTCCACTCGTGCGTTTGCTCATTGTTCGGCCTCTACCGCAACGACGACGAGCTCGAACGGTGGCGCGCTGATCGGACGCCACGTTCGTGCGTCTAAGAGCCCCATCAGAAATAGGGGCCGAGAATTGTTTCTCCGACTTTGCAGTTGGCGTCTACTAAGTAGAGGCTGATGGGCTTTCCCGTCGCGAGCGCAACGAGGAAGTCGGCTTTGATCCTGTTCAAAGCGAGATGGTCCGGGTACACCGAAGCGTAGTTCAGCCCGTAGCCGCTTTGCGAAAAGCATCCCGTAAGGTCGGGGCTCAATCGGACGTTGAACCCGCCGTTCGACGTGTTGACGATGTTGACGACCGTGCGGTTCTGGACCCATCCGGGTCCATCGGCCTGCGCGGGACTGATAACGCCCGCAGACATCACGACTAGTAACGAGCCGATCAAGCGTCTGGCTGAGGACATCGCTGTCTCCATATCTGTTGGTTGGTTGGTTGGTCCTTGGAAGACACCGAAACGTGTGGCGTACCTTCAAAATCGACTGCGACAGATCGACCCTGTTCGTCATCGACGGTTACGACACGTCCCGCACGAACAGGAACGACGTTATCCGCCGTGACGATCAGAGTCTCGGCGTTTGTTGCGTTGGATTCGGCGTTTGTTGTGTTGAGAGCAAATACGTTGAGCTCACCGCTCGGATGTATCGCGCAAGATGCGGCGATAGGGTGGCGACTCAGCGAGACCGCGCGCGTGCACTTCGGTTAGCGGCGACTCATACGAGGATCGAATGCACCACCGAATGGCACGATGCCGTAACCATTCGATCTTCCACACAAATTTAGGGAATCTGATCGATTCGCACAGAAACGTGCGTGTAACACACGTCCCACTATTGTGACTGTTGTGTCAACTAATTGACTGAACACTGCTCGGGCGACCGCTAGCATCGTTCTCAGGGGAGAGAGAATGACCAGTCACTCGAATTTCGCGTGCAGCGATCGTCGCGTTGCGCGTGTGTTGAGATACGTGGCCGAGGATCTCACTCGGCGCCCGACGCTGACGGATGTGTCGAGAATCGCCGGATTGGAAGCGACCTACTTTTCGAAGCGATTTCGATCCACGGTCGGCATTCCTTATGCCGAGTGGAGCACGCGACTACGCGTGTTCGAGGCGAGGGAGCTCTTGGCGATTGCCGATTTGTCGATAACGGCGATCGCTGCGGCTGTCGGCTACATGGACGTCACGACTTTTGCGCGCGCCTTTCGTAGGGTCGAGGGCAAGTGCCCCCGGGAGCACAGGTACTTAGTAGAACGAAGTCGCCCGGGCGCAAGAGCCGCCGAATTGGTTACGACGAGCGCCGCAACAGCCGTCCGCGACATCGCGCCACCGCCCCCAAGGGGATCGCAAACCTGATCGGCGAGATCGAGGTGCTCGTTCGATTCCTGCGGATAACGAACACCCATCAGCGCAAGAAACGCCGAATCGAGAGCAAGAAACGCCGAGACTCGTGCGCTCAGCACCAATAGAGTGACGGACTCACGGCATCGCTCTTTAGGGGAATGCGATGAAGAAGTGCTTGTACGCGTGTTTGCTACTTGCTGCGACGGTCACGCCGCGAGCTTTTGCCGCCGGCACGGCGGTCGGAAAGCCATACGACCCATACTTCATGCCTGATGGTACGGTCATCGTTTATGTGAATGGTTCGCGCGACAATGCACCGGGATGCGCGACCTATCTGTACAGATTCATTTTCGATGCGACCACCGCCGCGGGCAAAGTGCAGCTCACTGGAATGCTCATGGCGCTTGCAACCGGAAAAACGATATCGGTCGTCGGAACTGGAAATTGCCTTCAGAGTTCCGAGATAATTTCGTACTTCCTCATCGACGACTAGAGGTTCGTATTTACTGTGGGAACAGCTCGTAGAACCCCGCAACCTTGAGCCGCATGGTGATCATGTTTTCAAGCGTCGTTGCGCAGATGCCAGCACCGTGGATCCCCGTGAACGGCGCGACGAGCGTGCCTCGGTCCGAGTCGCCGCTGGCTTGCCGATAGAAAAATCAAATCGCGTGGTGGTGTGTGCCGTGGAACTCGGCGTACAACAGCTCGTGCTTCTCGGGCTACGCGAGTTCACCGGACGTGCGCTTACGCTTGAGCGCATGTAGGTCGGCGCTAGCCGCGGGAAGGCCAGTGAGCATTGAGGGCTCCGGCACCTGCGATGGGGCGGAGCGCTGTTTGAAGGTTCGGGATCAAGCGACTAGTCCTGCTACCGAGCACGGGCTGGTGCTATCAAATCAACAAGGGGTGCGATCATGCGGAAGCTCTGTTCACATCGAGTGAGGGGTGGATTGGTTGCGTTGCTAGCTGTCTCCGCTGCAGCGCCCACGTTCGCAGGAGTCTTGGTGTGCCCAGGAACGGTTGCGGAATTGAGTTACACCCTAGAGGGAGGAAGCTACGACCCGATCGTGTTGTTGAGGTTGAGTAGCATGAATGCGCCGGTAAAGGTGTGCTCCCTCAGTCAGAACTGGACCATCGGTGTTTTCGTCACGACACCGACGGCTTGCCAGCTGTTGTATGGGACGATGCTTGCCGCGAGACTGTCCGGCACTCCCTTGAACGACGCCTACTTCGACTTTCTCGGCTCGTCGCCATCTACGTGCACTGGGTGGCCCGCGTCACCGCTCAACGCCAATGCAAGCGTCCGCAACTACCGCATCTACTAGACACGAACCACTCGGCGCGCAAGTGCGACGGTGGCGTTGAGCGGTGGTGCGCGCTCGGTGCGGCTGCATGGTCGCGCGAGCGCGCGCGGGTGGCGTGCGCCGCGGCGGAGGTCTAAGGGATCAGTTCGTAGAACCCCGCGACCTTGAGCCGCACGACGATCGCCTCTTCGGCATCGTTGCGCAGATACCAGCCGTGAATGCCCGTGAACGGCGCAACGAGCGTGCCGCGCTCCGAGCCGCCGTTGGCTTTTCGATAGAACATCAAATCGCCCACGTTGTTCACGGGCGGCGTGTGGCCGTGAAACTCGGCCCAGAGCAACTCGGGATCTTTGAGATCGACGGCGTCCCACTGATAGACGATCGCGTCGCCCTCGTTCAACGCGAGCTTGTACTCGAGCTCCTCGAGAGGACCGAGCGGAATGTCGATGACGTCGGTGCGGTACTCCACCGCGTGCTCGCGGAAGATGCCATCGGCGAGCGGCAATTCGTTCCACTCGACTTGGCTCGAGGCGATACCGACGAACGCGAGCGCACCCGCTACGGCAACGGCAACACGACGCATCGAACTACCTCCGGCGGTTTCGAAGACGCTAAGGCTGCAGACACTGCGACAACTCTACGAGAATCTGCTGGCCATCGCGAGCCAGCTCGCGCCTCGTTCAACTATGTCTCAAACACAAAAGACGCCGAACCTGTGGCAACAAACGCCGAGACAAGTGCAGACAGCACAGCGTATTTTGCAACCGAACGCCATCTGCCGACTCGATCACCGAGAGGCATGCCCACAAACAGGAGTAGCCGATGAATCGCGTTACGGCTCTTAGCGCTCTGGCAGCCGCTTCGATGCTGGGCGCGTTGCCCGCCAACGCCGCTTGGTTCACAGCGCGGATCGACCGCATCAATATATCGCCGACCGGCGCTTTCAGCGTCTACTTTGCCGCCGGCACCACCCACGAATGCGGCGGTAACCGTGTTGACTTCGCGAATCCGAACGCGGCTGGAGCCAAGATGATTCTCGGCGCGTTGATCGCCTACGAAGCACAGAAAACGTTGGTCCAGTTCGCGATAGCCAGCTGCTCGGGAACCACCGGCCTATTCAACGACATCGAGAGCGAGCCCGGACCCGGGTGACCGTACCTCGGCGCGACCGAAGCAGAAGCAGACTCTCTATGGCTGCAAGAGATACGAAAACTTCACGAAGATCTGTTGCCCGTCGCGCGCGAGCTCCTCGCCGCGCACGAGCTCCGTCTGGCCCTGCTCGTTCTCGACGATCTGCAGGTTGCTCTCGTTGTTATTGAAGCCGACGTACAGCGCCGACCACGGATTCAGCACGTAGCGAAACAGCACGTCGAGGTTCAAGTTCTCTTCGCGAGTCAGGCGCGTCAGACCGGGAGTCGGCTTCGTGTCCTCGTGCTGCAGAATCACGCGCAGCGACATCTCTTTCGTGAACTGATAGTTCCAGCGCGTGCGCGTGATGCGGTCCGTGAAGATTGTGCCCAAGCCCGCGCGGTCTTCGAGCTCCGTCGCGAGCCAGGTCGTGTCGACACGCAACCGGTCGATCGGCCGCCACAGAAGCTCGGCTTCGACAAAGGTTCGGTCCGCGAGCTCGGGTTCCGCGCCGATCGGCGGCACGAAATTAATGACGGTTCCCTTGTCGAAGTTCGTCGAGAAGCCCCACTTCTGGAGCGTGTCGGTGCCGAACGCGACGAAGTAACGCCGCTGCGAATAGTCGCGCGTCGTGGTCAGCCCGACGAAGTCCTGCGGCCGCAGGCGCTCCTCGATGCGGTTCGTCCCCGCGTTGAAATAGCTGTCGCCGGACCATGACATCTGCAGCTGCGGCGAAAACTCGTTGTAAATGCGTAGACCGGTCCCGTCCTCTTGGTTCGCGAAGAACACGCGCGGTCCGATGCGGTCGAGCCACGAATCCTCCGGCCAGAACCGGTATTCCATGAAGCCGTGCAGGCCTTGCGCGTCCGGCGTGTAGTTGCGGCCCAAGATGCCGAGCGGCACGTCGAACCCGGAGCTCTGTTCCGTCCAGTGGTAGTGCGCGTTGAAGCTGCGGCCGTTGCGGTTCACGCGCCAGTTCGTTTGGCGGCCCGTGCTCAACACGCCGTCCTCGAACGTGTCGGTGTTGACCATCAAGAGCTCGGTAAACCAGTTCTCGGTCAGGCGAAGGTACGTGTCGGCCGCCGACACCTTGTTGTAGTCCTCGCCAAACTCGAGCTCCGTGTGCATGAAGCCCGCGCGCGACTGATTGCCGTAGTCCCGGAACACGCGCACGGCGCTGACCTTGGCCGCATCGCCGTAGAGCGGGTTCGTCGTGGGCACGTCCTGGCCCGCGGCCTCGTCGTTCGTCAGCAGCGCGCCGACGCCCCACGGCCCCTGCCGGCCCGTGAACTTCAGGCCGCCTTCGGGATCGACGATACGGCGCGTGACGAGCAGCGGCGTCTCGGTCGAGAAGTAGTCCGCGTTCTCGAGGAAGAACGGGCGTCGCTCGGGATAGTTCACCTCGAAGCGCTCGTTGACCGTGACCTGCGGCTGGTCGGATTCGACCTGGCTGAAGTCGGGGTTCAACGTCAGGTCGAGCACGAAGCTGTCTTTCACGACGAACTTCGCGTCGAGCCCGATCTCGTCCTCGGTGCCGTCGTCGAAGCCGGGGCCGCCGGGCAGAGTCGGATCGAGCACGTCGAAGCTGCGCACGAACGCGTACGGAATCACTTGGATGTTGCGGCCCGGCGAGACGTCGCGGACGCCGTTCAAGACGGCCGCTTGGTTCAGTCGGCCGTCGATGACTTCAGAGTACGCGGGCCAGTAGCTTTCTTCGCTCGTACGCGGGATCAAGCGCTCGAACTGAATGCGCCAGCGCTGCTCGAGAGTCTCCGGGAAGCGCATTGCGCGAAACGGAATGGTCATCAAGACGACGTAACCGCCGGCGGTGACCTGCGCGTCCGTGTACCAGACGGCCTCGAACGACGAATCGAAACCTTCGCGCCCGACTTCGGCCCACCGGCCGTCCCACTGCACGCCCAGAGGGCTCGAGCGAAATCCGTAGCCGGTTCGCTGGTCATCGAACGTGTCGACGAGCAAGCCGACACGATCGTCGTTGCCGATGTTCTCGCGCGGGGCGAGGTTTGCGCGGACGCTGTCCGGCTCGGTGTCGTGCGCGACGAATACCGCGTACAGATTGCGGGAGTCGTAGCCGAGATAGACGTCCGTGCGCTGGCTCGAGGGCGCTCCGTCCTCCGGCACGCGTTGCGTGAAGCCCGTAACGGCCGCGTAACGGCTACGCACCTCCTCCGACGGCGCCATGCTGACGAAGTCCGCGAGCTCGGGCGGCGCCGCGACGAGCGGAATGTTCAGCTCTTGGCCGAGGGCGGTGCCGGCTACAAGGAGATCGGCAATGACGACGAACGTCGTGCGTAAAACGGACAGGCGCGCAAAGCTCGTCGGCATTCTCGAATCCGGGCGTTGAAGAGAGTACAAAAACTACTAGCCGGGATTCGCGATCGTGCACGTCCCGAGGTACATCTCGGGCCGCGACGTGAATCCCGGAATGATCGTCGGGGAATACTCGACCCGCGTGTGCACGGCCATGAGCTTGCCCTCACCGGCCGCACGCGCCAGCACCGTCGTGAGATACAACGGTCCCGCGTCGCTCATCTGCATGATGTGCAGATACCCCGACTCGTAACGCACGGAGATGAACGAGGCGCCGTACTGGCTCTCGGCCTCGGCCGTGCCTTCGTCGATGTTGATATCGAAGAAATTGGCTTTGATCTCGGCAGGCGTCACTTTGATCGCCGGCACGTTCTTGTCCCACGTGCCCGTGCCGAGCACGGAGAACGTGCATTCGATGCGCTTCGCGGCCGCGAGGCGGCGGTCGAGGCCGCCTTGACCTAATGCAGCGGGCGGCTGCGCCGCCGCGAAAACGGCCAAACCGGTCAGTGCGATTCCAAGGTATTTCCGCATTGCGCGGTATTGTGCATGGCGAGCACGCCATCCGCTATGTGGCGTAAGCAAACTTGACCGTTGCCCGCTTAGGTGAGCACCGCGATAATCCGTGTCGATGAAAGTCTTATCCATGCGCCTCGCGGCGCTCGCCTTGAGCCTCGTTCTGCTCGCCGTCGGCGCAAGCGGCCAGGGCTCCGACGCGCAGCTCGATGCGCAGCTCAAGAAGCTTTTTCCGAGCGCAGCCACGTTCTCGCCGAAAGGCGGCTCGCCGGCACATTACAAAGCGTTCGGCCCCGCGGCCGGCGGCAAAGAAGGCGAGCTGCTCGGCTTCGCGTACTGGACCACGGAGATCGAGCCGCTCGAGCGCGGCTTCGACGGCCCGATCAAGATGCTCGTCGGGCTCAACCGCGCCGGCGAGATCACGGGCGTGATCGTCACCGATCACCGCGAGCCGTACGGTTACTTCTCGGTCGACTTGCCGGATTGGCCGAAACAATTCGAGGGCAAGAGCATCAGCGACGCGTTCAAGGTCGGCACCGACGTCGATGCGATCTCGCGCGCAACGATCAGCGTCACGAGCGCGAGCCGCGCGATCCGCAACGCATCGCGCAAGATCGCGCGCGCCTACTTGGCGCGCCCCGCCCCTCCGCCTGCCGGCGCTTCGGCCCCGGCCGCTGCGGCCCAGTGAGCGCGCTCGAGCGGCTGCTCGCACGCTGCGGCGTGACCGCTCTGCGCACGCTTCTGCTCTGCACGCTGCTGCTCGGCGTCACGGCGAGCGCGCAAGCTCCGCCCGACGAGCCG
>Ga0315912_10002496_pt1 | contig 19453 bp, 14 predicted proteins | sample VfabasoilMG_FD_204469 | JGI IMG/M metagenome (GOLD analysis project Ga0315912, IMG submission 204469) | Garden soil microbial communities collected in Santa Monica, California, United States - V. faba soil | ecosystem: Environmental > Terrestrial > Soil > Garden | place: USA: California...
AAGACGTAGCCGACGCCGACGCTTACTTTCGAAAACGTCTGATGGAACACGCCGAACGTCGCGAGCATCTGCCGGCCCGAGTAGCTGTCGCCGTCGAGCAGCAAGAGCTGTAGCCGCGCTCGCACCGACAAGCGGTTCGCGAAATGCGCGGAGCTGTCGAGCGCGATCATCGGCATTGGCGTCATCGCATGCTCGAAGAGTCCCGCCTTGCCGTCCGACGAGATCTCGCCGACGTTGAGTCCCGCCTGGACCGTCAGGGTCTTCTGTCGATCGTCGATCACGTAGTAGCCATAGAGCAGTTGCAGGTTGCGTGCTTCGATCTTCGCGTGGGGCGCCGCGGCGCTCGCTCGCGAATACGTCGTTTCGACCCCGCCGAGAGCGACGCGGTGGTGCCGACCGAATCGCATCGCAGCTTCGAAGTAAGCGAGCGAATCGCGCGAAGCCTCCGGCGCATCGGCCTCGATCTCGGCAAGAGCGAAGTCGAAGCTCACCGGCAGCGAGACCGTCGGCTCCGGCGCCTTGAACAGCGGGCCGTCGTAGGTCACCTGCAGCGTGAATCGACTCTGCTCGTCATCTGCGACGAGCGGGCTATCCGTGACCGCGGAGTCGAAGCTCTCGAAGCCGACGGCACCCGTGAGCAACCACTTCGGTGTCACGCGCACGCCCCACGCCAAGCCGACGGACAGCCCATTCGCCGGCTCTCCTTCGAACGCGGGGCGCCCGGGCAGCGCGGCCTCGGCGGGCACGCCGAAGTAATAGTCGACGAACTGCCGCGTGTAACGGTGATAGGCGACCTCGGGGATCAGATACCCGCGAGGAAACGCGCGAGGCACCGAAAGCCGAACGATGTGGCTCGAGCCTCCGTGGTTGCGCAGCAAGTCGAAGAACGCCGTGTAGTCGACGTGGACCGGCCCGCGCCAGCCGACCGTGGGCCCGACCTCGACGGTCCAAGCCCGGTCGCCGAGCCCCGTGAAGAGCTCCGAGTCGGCTGCTTCGAAGCCGAGCGTTTGCAACCTCGCGAGCGCGCCGATCTCCAATCCGCCCTGCGAGATCCACCGGACGCCGTACGCGCCATCGCGGCTGAACGTGACGCCGTCGTCGAACGCGGACGGCCGAAGCTTCGTGAAAAACGGATAGACCGTGCGCGAATCACCGGCGCCCGCGTAGATGTTCTCCGTCGTCGAGACGCCGAAGCCGACGGCGTAGTCGTTGATGTCGATACCTCGCAAACCGTCGAGCAGGTCCGCGCTCGACGGTTCGGCCAGCCCGAGGAAGCTCGCGGCTGCGGCTATCGAGCGTAGTTGCGCGCGACGGCGCGAAGAAATGGTCACGTCGTCTCCACTGGCGCGTCACGATCGACGATTGGGCGCCCGCGAGCAATAGGGCGTTCGGGCAACGAGCCGGTGTCGCGCCGTTGCGGCGGCGCGGGCGTCGCGCTTACGCTGGCTCCTTTCGATAGGGGGGGTCACCGTGATCGATGCTGCTGCCGGAAATCGCCGAGCCACCGCGCGTGGGCGTATGTTTCGTGTCGCCGCGTGCGTCCTCGGCGCCCTCGCGGCCGGCGCGCCCGCGCTCGCGCATCACGGCTTCGGCCGCTTCGATCGCACGAAGCCGGTCGAGATCGAGGGTGTCATCAAGAGCATCGACTTCGTCAACCCGCATTCGTACCTGAACCTCGACGTCGTCGGGCCCGACGGCAAGCTGATCGCGATGCGCTGCGAGATGCGTGCCGCGACGCTGCTGCGCCGCTCGGGGTGGTCCGAAGACATGTTCGTCGCGGGCAGCCAAGCGACGATCTTCGGCTTCGGCCACCGCGATGATCCGGCATCGTGCTACCTCGAGGACATCACGATCGGCAATGCGCCGAAGCGCAATCGCAACGATCAGCTCGCGCACACGAGCTCCGTCGATCTCTCGAGCCGCCCGAAGCGCCTATCCACGGGCGAGCCGAACATCTCGGGCGACTGGGCACAGGAGCAGTACGTGATCGCCGTGCCGCCCGGCGGCGGCGGGAACCTGGTGCCGAAGAGCCTGATCGCGGACGTCGAGTCCGGGAAGCTCGCGATGAAGGACGTGCCGCCATCGGGTTGGGGCCCGCGCCCCGTGACCTACACGGCGCGCGGCAAAGCCGAGGCCGACGCATTCCAAATGTGGTCGCCCGCCGACAATCCACGCCTGCGTTGCCGGCCGACGAGCATCATCTTCGATTGGGTGTTCGATGGCGCGGTGAACCGCATCACGCAAGAGCGCGACCGCATCGTCATCGACTACGGGCTCTATAGCTTCGAGCGCGTCGTCCACATGAACGTGACGCAGCACCCGGCCAACGTTGCGCCGAGCTACTCGGGCCATTCGATCGGGCGCTGGGACGGCGACGTGCTCGTCGTCGATACCGTCGGCTTCGAGCCCGGCGTGCTGGCCGCGCCCGTGAAGCACAGCGAGCAGCTTCACGTCGTCGAGCGTTACTCGGTCGATCCAGAGAAGTGGGTGCTGACGCGCGAGTTCGTCGCCGAGGATCCCGTCTACTTCACGGATCAGTACAAAGGCTCCGATCAAGTGCTCGTCGCCGACGTTCCGTACGAAGCGCACAGGTGCGACGAGCTCGCACCGGAGTTTCGCGACGCCGCGGGCCGTTAGCGCAGAGCGGCACGGCTAGGCCGCTGCCGCTTCATCGCGCGCTTCGGCGAGCGCCCAGTCGACGAACGCGCGCACGACGGGCCGGCGGAAGTGCGCCGGCGGCGCGGCGAGGAAGTAGCTCCACGGCGCGCGCCAGCTTTCCTGCGTGACGCGCACGAGTTGGCCGCGTGCCAGGAGCGGCGCAACGTGCGGGCCGCGGCCCAAAGCCACGCCGAGACCGGCAACGGCAGCGCCGAGCAGAACGATCGAGTCGGTGAACTGCATACCTCGCCCGGCCGGCGCAGTGTCGAGCCCGGCGCGCTCGAACCAGGCCCGCCAGCTCATCCACGGCTGCTCGGGATGGGCGTCGACGTCGTGCAGCAACGGATACGGCGCGAGCGCCGCGAGCGTGTCCGGAGTGCGGCCGCGGCCGAAGAGCGCCGGGCTCGCCACCGGGAACAGCTCTTCGCCGAACAACGGCTCGCCGTGCAGCCCGCGGGCCGGTGCGGGCGCGAAGCGGATCGCGAGGTCGATGTCCTCGCGTTTGAAGTCCGCAAGCGAGCGGCTCGTTCGCAACACGACCTCGATGCGCGGGGCGCGCTCGCGGAACCGCGCGAGGCGCGGCAAGAGCCAGCCGTTCGCGAACGCCGCGAGCGTCGTGATCGTCAGTGATCCGCCCGTACGCTGCGAGCGCAGGCGCGCCGTCGAATCGCCGAGCAGCGCAAATCCGGCCGTCAGCTCCGGCAAGTAGTCGCGGCCTTCTTCCGTCAGCACGAGGCCGCGGGCGAGCCGGTTGAAGAGCGCGGTGTCGAGGTACCGCTCGAGCCGGCGCACGAGCTGGCTGACTGCGGCGGCGCTGACGTGGAGCTCCGCAGCGGCCGCGACGAAGCTGCCGAGCCGAGCGGACGCTTCGAAAGCTCGCAGCGCGTTCAACGGTGGAAGGCGTCGGGCCATGGCTAAGAATACCTTAGCCTGAGCGCCAACCCTTCTCGATCGCCCGCGGGCCGCCGCGGACGCACAATTCCCTAAAGACTCAAGAGCAGGGGAGCGGCATGCATCTCTACGACCACCTCGATTCGGGCAACGGCTACAAGGTCAGGTTGCTGCTCGCGCAGCTCGGCTTGCCGTACGGATGGACCGAGCTCGACATCGACGCGGGTGCCACGCGCCGCCCCGAGTTTCTGAAGCGCAACCCGAACGGCAGAGTTCCCACGCTCGAGCTCGACGACGGCACGCACCTGGCGGAGTCGAACGCGATCCTCTGGTATTTGGCGGAGGGTACGGCGTTCGTGCCGGGCGACAGGCTCGGCCGCGCGCAGGTGCTGCAGTGGATGTTCTTCGAGCAGTACAGCCACGAGCCGTACGTCGCGACGCCGCGCTACATCGTGAAGCACCTCGCCGCCGACCACCCGCGCCGCGCGGAGCTGCCAGCGCGGCTCGCCACGGGGCGCGCTGCGCTCGCCGTCATGGAACAGCATCTGACGTCGCGCCGGTTCTTCGTCGCGGAGCGCTACACGATCGCCGACATTGCGCTGTTCGCGTACACGCACGTCGCGCACGAAGGCGGCCACGATCTAGCGCCCTACGCGGCCGTGCGCTCCTGGCTCGTGCGTGTCGCGGCGCAGCCCGGCAACGTGAGCATCACGGCGCGCCCGTCCTGCTGACGGCGCTCGGGGATTGCGCGGCCCGGCACTACACTAGAGTGCATGGCGGCTTCAGAGCGCGGTTGGCTATTCGATGCGGCTCATCCGCCCGCGCCCGCCGTGAGCGCGGCCATCACCGCTCGCTACCTGGCCGACGAGACCAAGCTCGTCGCCGAGCTGCTCGAACGCGCTTCGCTTCCGGCGGCGCAGGCTGCGCGCGTAGGCCAGCAGGCCGCGGCGCTCGTGGAAGCGATCCGCCTCCGGCAACAGGACGAAGGCGGCGTCGACGCGCTGCTGCGCGCGTACGACTTGTCGTCGAGCGAGGGCATCGTGCTGATGTGCCTCGCCGAGGCGCTGCTGCGCATCCCGGATGCCGATACCGCCGATCGCCTGATCGCGGACAAGCTCGGCTCGGCGGACTGGCAGGCCCACTTGGGCAAGAGCGATTCGCTGTTCGTGAACGCCTCGACCTGGGCGCTGCTCTTGACGGGGCGCATCGTGCGGCCGGCCGAGATCGAGGAGGCACCGGCATCGTTCTTCGCGCGGCTCGTCGAGCGCATCGGCGAACCCGTCGTGCGCGCCGCGCTGCGCCAAGCGATGCGGATTCTCGGCCAGCAGTTCGTCATGGGCGAGACGATCGAGGAGGCGCTGCGCCGCGCCGCGCAGTCGCCGCAATTCAACTATTCGTTCGACATGCTCGGCGAGGCCGCCTTGACGGCCGAGGACGCGCAGCGCTATCTCGCCGCCTACGGCGCGGCCATCGAGGCGATCGGGCGCGGCGCGGCGGGTTCGGCTTCGCTGCTCGACGCTCCGAGCATCTCCGTGAAGCTTTCCGCGCTCTGCCCGCGCTTCGAGGTTGCCCACGGCGCGCGCGCCGTTCGCGAGCTCACGCGCGCGCTGACCGACCTGGCGCTGGCCGCGCGAAGCGCCGGGATCGGCCTCACGGTCGACGCCGAGGAAGCCGACCGCCTCGAGCTGTCGCTCGCGATCTTCGCCGCGGTGTTCCGCGACTCGCGGCTCGAGCAGTACGCGGGCCTCGGGTTGGCCGTGCAGGCGTACCAGAAGCGCGCCGTGCGCGTGCTCGAATGGCTCGCGGCGCTCGCGCGCGACGAGGGCAGAACGATTCCGGTGCGCCTCGTCAAAGGTGCGTACTGGGACAGCGAGATCAAGCGAGCGCAGGAGCTGGGGCTCGAGGACTATCCCGTGTTCACCCGCAAGTGCAACACGGACGTCTCGTATCTCGCGTGCGCGAAAGCGTTACTGACGCAGCACGACTCGCTGTATCCGCAGTTCGCGACGCACAACGCGCACACCGTCGCCTGGCTGCTCGACGTCGGCGCGGACAGGAACTTCGAGCTGCAGCGCTTGCACGGCATGGGCGAGGAGCTCTACGGCGAGCTCGACGAGCGCCCGGGGTTTGCGCACCGCTGCCGCGTGTACGCGCCCGTCGGCAGTCACGAGCATCTCCTGCCGTATCTCGTTCGGCGGCTACTCGAGAACGGCGCTAACACGTCGTTCGTGAACAGGCTCGTGCAGGCCGAGGCCGGCATCGACGAGATCGTCGCCGATCCGACTGCCGTCGCGCGCGGCCTCGGCGCCGCGGTGCGCCACCCGCGCATTCCGCTGCCGCGCAACCTGTTCGCGGATCGAGAGAACTCGCGCGGCACGAATCTCGCCTCGAGCCGCGACCTCGAGGAGCTCGCGCAGACCCTCGGTAGGACGGAAGCCGGACGATGGCACGTACGGCCGCGCATCGACGGCGAGGATGTCAAAGGCAACGCACGCGAGTGCCGCGACCCCGCTGACCGCCGACGCGTCGTCGGCACGGCCGAGTTCGCCGATGCCGCCGTGGCGCGCCGCGCGCTCGACGCGGCGAGCGCGTTTGCGCCGCGCTGGAGCGAGACGGCCGCGGCCGAGCGTGCCGCGGCGTTGAAGCGCGCGGCCGACCTGTTCGAGACCGACCGTGCCGAGCTCGTTGCGCGGTGCGTCGCCGAGACGGGCAAGACGGTTCCTGACAGCCTCGCCGAGGTTCGCGAAGCCGTGGATCTCTTGCGTTACTACGCCGGCGAGAGCGAGCGCTTGCTCGCGGGTCCCACGCGGTTGCCGGGACCGACCGGGGAGCGCAACGAGCTCGAGCTCGTCGGCCGCGGCGTGTTCTTCTGTGTGAGCCCGTGGAATTTCCCGCTCGCGATCTTCACGGGCCAGGTCGCGGCGGCGCTCGCGGCCGGTAACGCCGTGATCGCAAAACCGGCAGAGCAGGGCACTCTCGTGGCGGCACGTGCCGTCGCGCTGCTCGAGCGCGCGGGCATTCCGCCGGGCGCGCTGCAGTTCCTGCCCGGCGACGGGCGCACGCTCGGCGAGGCGCTGCTCGGCGACGCGCGGGTCGCGGGCGTTGCATTCACGGGATCCGTGGAAACCGCGCGCGCGATCAACTCCGCGCTCGCGGCGCGCGGCGGCCCGCTCGCGACCCTGATCGCGGAGACCGGCGGCGTCAACGCGATGATCGTCGACAGCTCGGCGTTGCCGGAGCAAGTCGTCCGCGACGCCGTGACGTCGGCGTTCAACAGCGCGGGCCAACGCTGCTCCGCGCTGCGCCTGCTGTGCCTGCCCGAGCACACGGCCGACGAGACCCTGCGCATGCTGTGCGGCGCTCTCGACGAGCTCGTCGTCGGTGATCCGCGGCTGCTCTCGACGGACTTGGGTCCGGTCATCGACGCGGACGCGCAGCGCGCGCTGACGCAGTACGTCGCAGAGCACGAGCGCGCCGTCGTGCGCCGCTACGCGCTCGATGAAGCGCACGCCCACGGCCTCTTCGTCGCCCCGACGATCATCGAGCTGCCGGCTGCGTTGACGCGCGAGGTGTTCGGGCCCGTCTTGCACGTCGTGCGGTACGACCCCAAGCGGCTGGACGCACTCGTCGACGAGATCAACGCGCAAGGCTACGGCCTCACGCTCGGCGTGCACACGCGCATCGACGCCACGGCGGAGTCGATCGCACGGCGCGCGCGCGTCGGCAACGTCTACGTGAACCGCAACATGATCGGCGCCGTCGTCGGCGTGCAGCCCTTCGGCGGCATGGGGCTCTCGGGCACGGGTCCGAAAGCGGGGGGGCCGCACTATTTGCCGCGGTTTACGACCGAGCGCACGGTCACGACGAACACCGCCGCCGTCGGTGGGAACGCCACGCTGTTGTCGATCGACGCAAGCCCGGGCCCGTGAGCTCTACCCCTTACGGGGCAAGGGGTTCCAAGGGCTGCACTCAGACGGTGCAGAAAAGCGTGGCTTACTACGCAGAACCCGCGATTTTGCTCGGACCCGCCGTTGGCACGCAGCTTGCTAAGAAGTAAGCGGGCAGGGTCGGTCGCGGATCACCTGAATCGCATCCCCCCCAACGATTTCACTGCGCCGCGACCGCTTCTGCCCACTACCTCTCCCTCAATACCCGCCGGCATGACCGTCCTTGCGCGACTCGGACGCGCCGAAGTACACGCCAGCGCTGAGCTCTCGCCGGATGGCTTGATACCCGCCGAACGCCGCCTGCTCGCCCATCGGCTCGATGCGGTGGCCGCGTGCGCGCAGGCCTTCGACGGTCGCGGCGTCGAACCCGGCCTCGAGATGCACGGTGCCTCCGTGCGCGAGAGGGGGCGCGCCGGTCGGCTCCGTCGAGCCTTCGTGGCGCACTCGCGGCGCGTCACCGGCGCCCTGCAAGCCCATGCCGAAGTCGACCATGTTCGAGAGCACCTGGACTTGCCCTTGCGGCTGCATCGCGGCGCCCATGACGCCGAACGCGAGCAGGGTCTCGCTGCCGCGCGCCGCGAACGCGGGGATGATCGTGTGGAACGGCCGCTTGCCGGGAGCGTAGGCGTTCGCATGGTGCGCGTCGAGCGCGAACTGCGAGCCGCGGTTTTGCAGGCCGAAGCCAAACGGCGCCACGGTGACGCCCGAGCCGAAGCCCATGTAGTTGCTCTGAATCAGCGAGACCATGTTGCCGGCAGCGTCGGCTGTCGCGAGATAGACCGTGTCGCCGGCCCCGGCCGCGGCATCGCCGTGCGTGGGCGCCGGCGCCGCGCGTTTCGGGTCGAGCAACGCGCGGCGCGCCGCGGCGTACTCCTTCGAGACGAGCCTCTCCACGGGCACCGACGCAAACGCCGGGTCCGCATAGAACTTCGCGCGGTCCTCGAACGCGAGCTTCTTCGCTTCGACGAGCAAGTGCAGGTGCTCGGCGCTACCCCACGCGAGCGCGCCGAGATCGAAGCCCTCGAGAATGTTCAGCATCTGCAAGACGGCGATGCCCTGGCCGTTCGGCGGCAGCTCGAACACACGCCAGCCCCGGTAGGTCGTCGAGACGGGCTCGACCCATTCGGAGCGGTGCGCTCGTAGGTCGTCGCGGCCGAGGTATCCGCCGCTGCCGCGCACGGTTCGCTCGAGCGCAACCGCGATGTCGCCTTCGTAGAACGCCGCGCGCCCGTCACTGGCGATGAGCTCGTACGCGCGCGCGAGCCCTAAGTTCACGAACGGCTCGCCGACGGCGGGTGCGCGGCCGTGCGGCATGAATACGTCGGCAAAACCCGGATAGCCGCGCAGCGCGTCGGCGCCGGCTGCCCATGCCGCGGCGATGACCTCCGTGACCGGGAACCCTTCGCGCGCATAGTCGATCGAGGGCGCCAGCAGCTCGCGGAGCGGCAAGCGCCCGAACCGGGCGTGCAGCTCGCACCACCCGTCGACGGCGCCCGGGACGCTCACGGCGAGCGGGCCGCGCACGGGAATCGACGTGTGCTTCACGAGCAGCCGCTCGAGCGTCAGCGACAGCGGCGCGCGGCCGCTCGCGTTCAGCCCGTGTAGCCGATTGGCCGATGCTTCCCAGACGATTGCGAAGAGGTCTCCGCCGATGCCGCAGCTCGTCGGCTCCGTGAGGCCGAGCGCCGCGTTCGCGGCGATCGCAGCGTCGACGGCGCTGCCGCCGCGGCGCAGCGCGGCGACGCCGGCCTCCGTCGCAAGCGGTTGGCTCGTCGCGACCATGCCGTGGCGTGCCATGACGACGGAGCGGGTCGCAAAACGATCGGCGCGGGCGCGTTCCATTCGAACGAGACCATCGTCTCCCCTCGAGCGCTCGCGCGAATATAGCAGGCCGCGCCAAGGTACAAATGGCGCTGCGCGCATGCCACACTCGACGCATGACGACGGCGGGTACGAGCTCCGCGGCCGTGGCGTTGATCGGTGCACCGACCGACGTCGGCGCAGGGAAACGCGGTGCGTCGATGGGCCCCGAGGCGCTGCGCGTCGCGGGCATCGACAAAGCGCTCTCGCGGCTCGGGCGAAGAGTCATCGATCGCGGCAACGTCGCGGGTCCGCGCAATCCCGAGAATCCGCGTTCCGGCGACTATCGTCACTTGCCCGAAGTCGCGGCGTGGTGCCGCGCCGTGCACGACGCCGTGTACGAAAGCCTCACGAGCGGCGAGATTCCGCTGACGATGGGCGGCGACCACAGCGCCGCGATCGGCTCCGTGGCGGCCGTCGCGCGCCATTGCGCCCAGCAGAAGAGGTCGCTCGCGATACTCTGGCTCGATGCGCACGCCGACTTCAACGTCGCGAGCTCGTCACCGTCCGGCAACATCCACGGCATGCCCGTCGGCGTCGTGGCCGGCCATGGCCCGCCCGAGCTCGTGGGGCTCGCGGGTTTCGTGCCCATGCTGCCCGCCGACCGCATCGTGCAGATCGGTATTCGCTCGGTCGATGCGGAGGAGAAGAAGCTCGTCGTCGAGAGCGGCATGGTCGTTTACGACATGCGGCGAATCGACGAGCTCAGAATGCGAACCGTCATGGAGCAGGCGCTCGCGTACGTGGCCGAGCGCGACGTGCACCTGCACGTGAGCTTCGACGTCGATTTCCTCGATCCCGCCATCGCTCCCGGCGTTCCGTCGACGGTGCCGGGCGGCCCGACGTATCGAGAAGCGCAGCTCTGCATGGAGATGATCTACGATTCAGGGCTCATGCGCTCGCTCGACGTCATGGAGCTGAACCCCGCCTTCGACGAAGGCAACCGCACGGCCGAGCTCGCCGTCGAGCTCGTGCAAAGCTTGTTCGGGCTGCAGATTCTGGCCCGCACCGGCGGCGTCGCCGACAAGTACACGCTATGAGCGTGAGCGCCGGCCTGATTGCCGAGGCGGAGCGCGTCAGCGCCCCGAACTATCACCCTTTGCCGATCGTCCTCTGCCGCGGCGACGGTGTTTGGGTATGGGACGTCGACGGGCGCCGTTATCTCGATTGCATCAGCGCGTACTCGTCGTTGAATCACGGGCATCGCCACCCTCGCATCGTCGCGGCGCTTCTCGAGCAAGCGGAACGGCTGACGCTGACGTCGCGCGCCGTGCACAACGACCGCATGGGGCCGTTCCTGAACGAGCTCTGCGCGCTGGCGGGCATGGAGATGGCGCTGCCGATGAACACGGGCGCCGAGGCCGTCGAAACTGCGATCAAGCTCGCGCGCAAGTGGGGCTACCGTACGAAAGGCGTAGCGCAGGACCGCGCCGAGATCGTCGTGTGCCGCAACAACTTCCACGGCCGTACGACGACGATCGTCGGGTTCTCGTCCGAGCAGCAATACCGCGAGGACTTCGGCCCGTTCACGCCGGGCTTCAAGCTCGTCGACTTCGGCGACGCTGCCGCGCTGCGCGACGCCATCACGCCGCAGACCGTCGCGTTTCTCGTGGAGCCCATACAGGCCGAGGCCGGCATCATCATGCCGCCGCCGGGATACCTGACGGCGGCTCGCGCGCTGTGCCGCGAGCGCAACGTGCTGTTCGTGCTCGACGAGATCCAGACGGGCCTCGGCCGAACCGGCAAGATGTTCGCGTACGACCACGAACCGAAAGCCGAGCCTGACATGCTCGTGCTCGGCAAAGCGCTCGGCGGCGGTGTGTATCCCGTGTCCGCGGTGCTCGCGAGCCGCGCGATCATGACGCTGCTTCGTCCCGGCGATCACGGCAGCACGTTCGGAGGCAATCCACTCGCCGCGGCCGTCGGCCATGCCGCACTGCGCGCGCTCGTCCGCGAGCGGCTCGCCGAGCGTGCGGCCGAGCAGGGCGCGTATCTATTCGAAGAGTTGCACGCGCTGAACGCGCCGTGCATTGCGCAGATACGCGGCCGCGGCTTGCTCGTCGGCATCGAGATCGACGCGAGCGCGGGCTCCGCGCGGCAGTTCTGCGAGCGGCTTGCCGAGCGCGGCGTGCTCGCAAAGGACACGCACGCGCAAGTCATCCGGTTGGCGCCGCCGTTGATCGTCGAGCGCGCCGAGATCGACTGGCTGCTCGAGCAGCTGCGCGCGACCTTGATCTGAACGATTTCGGCCCCATCAGCCCGGAGGCGTAAACTTCGACCCTGGAGGGCGTATGAGCCAGACCGAGACGGCAATTCTCGCGGGCGGTTGCTTCTGGGGCATGCAGGACTTGATCCGCAAGCTACCCGGTATCGTGTCGACGCGCGTGGGCTACAGCGGCGGCGACGTGCCGCATGCGACGTATCGCAATCACGGCACGCATGCCGAGGCGATCGAAGTCGTCTACGATCCGAAGCGCACGTCGTATCGCGACCTGCTCGAGTTCTTCTTCCAAATCCACGACCCGACGACGAAGAACCGTCAAGGCAACGACGTCGGCACGTCGTACCGCTCGGGCATCTATTACCTCACCGACGCGCAGCGCGACGTCGCCGAGGACACGATCGCCGACGTCGAGGCTTCGAAGCTCTGGCCGGGCCGAGTCGTGACCGAGGTCAAGCCCGCCGGGCCGTTCTGGGAGGCGGAGCCCGAGCACCAGGACTACTTGCTGCGCTATCCGGGCGGCTACACCTGCCACTTCCCGCGGCCCGCGTGGAAGTTGCCGCGGCGTGCCGTGCGGGCGGTATAGAGCGATGAACGCCGTACACGAGCCGCTGCCTGCCGAGCTGCGTTGGAAGCACGTCGTCGAGCTCGCGCGCTCCGGCAACGAGCCGCCGCCGCGCCGCGTCGAGAAGAGCGACGCCGAGTGGCGCGCGCAGCTTTCCGGCGAGGAGTACCAAGTCGCGCGGAAGAAGGGTACCGAGCGGCCGTTTAGCTCCGAGATGTGCGCGCTGTTCACGCCGGGGCGCTACGACTGCGTGTGCTGCGGCACGCCGCTGTTCGACTCGACGAGCAAGTTCGACAGCCGCACGGGCTGGCCGAGCTTCACGCAGCCCGTGACGCAAGGCGTCGTCGCGTACCACCTCGACACGAGCTATGGAATGCAGCGCGTCGAGGCGCTCTGCAACGTCTGCGACGCGCACTTGGGCCACGTGTTTCCGGACGGTCCGGCGCCGAGCGGTCTGCGGTTCTGCATCAACGCGGTTTCGCTGCGCAAGGCCAAATCGGCCGAGTAGCGTTGCGCATGCGGTTCATCTGGCTCGCGATCCTCGTGTGCGGCTGCACGGTCGACGCTCCGCAAAGGGCGCGCACGGACGAGTGGCTCGGCCGCTGGAACGGGCCCGAAGGGACGTATCTCGAGATTGCGGGCGCGAGCGGCGTCTACGAGATCACGATCATGGACCTCGATGCGGCGCGAACATTCGAGGGCATGGCCGCCGGCGATCGCATCGAGTTTCGCCGCGACGGCGCAGCCCTGTCGCTGCGCGCGACGAACGGCGACGACACGGGCATGAAGTGGTTGGCGGGCAAGGCGAACTGTCTCACGATCAAGCTCGGGGAAGGATTCTGCCGAGACTAGCGATACCGGAGGCTTCCAGATGACATACAAAGGCAGCTGCCATTGCGGCCGCGTGGCGTTCGAGGTCGAGGGTACGATCACGAGCGCGCTCGCCTGCAACTGCTCGATGTGCGAGCGCAAGGGATCTTTGTTGTGGTTCGTGCCGCGCGCGAGCTTGGCGATCACGACGCCCGAGTCTTCGCTCAGCACGTACACGTTCAACAAACACGTCATCAAGCATCGGTTCTGCGCGAACTGCGGCATTCATCCGTTCGGAGAGGGCGTCGATCCCAAGGGCAACGCGACCGCGGCGATCAATATCCGCTGCCTGGAAGGCATCGACCTAGCGTCGATCACCGTCAACCATTTCGACGGCCGCGCGTACTGAGCTCGCGCTGATCCTGCGCGTGTAGACTTGCGGCGATGGCCGTCTCGCCCGACGCTGCACCTTCGCTCCACCGCACGCTGCGCTCGCGGCACGTCGCGCTGATCTCGATCGGAGGCATCATCGGCGCGGGCCTTTTCGTCGGCAGCAGCGCGAACATCGCGTCCGTCGGGCCCGCTGTGCTACTGAGCTACGCCATCGCCGGCACGCTGATGTTCCTCGTGATGCGCATGCTCGCGGAGCTGGCGGCGGCCGATCCCACGGCCTTGTCGTTTGCCGATCACGCTCGCGCGGGGCTCGGCCCTTGGGCGGGGTTCGCCTGCGGTTGGCTCTACTGGTACTTCTGGGTCGTCGTCGTCGGCATCGAAGCGATCGCCGGCGCGGCCATCCTGCAGATCTGGATCCCGCTGCCGGTCTGGCAGATCGGTCTCGCGCTGATGCTGCTGCTGACGGCCACGAATCTCTTGTCGACGCGCTCGTACGGCGAGTTCGAGTTCTGGTTCGCGTCGATCAAGGTCGCGGCCATCGTGGCGTTCATTGCCGTCGCGGGCAGCTACGCGCTCGGCTTCACGTCCCCGACGGGCGCGACGCTCGGCAACTTGGTGGAGCACGGAGGGTTCGCGCCGTTCGGCTTCGCGGCCGTGCTTGCGGGCGTCACTGGTATTGTCTTCTCGCTGACCGGCGCCGAGATCGTCACGGTCGTCGCGGCCGAGTCGTCCGAGCCGTCGCAGGCGATCGCGGCCATGACGACGTCGCTGATCGCGCGCATTCTCTTGTTCTACGTCGGCTCGGTGTTCTGCATCCTCGCCGTCGTACCGTGGAACGAGATCGTGCCCGGCACTTCGCCGTTCGCCGCGGCGCTCGACCGCATCGACATTCCGTACGCGGCCACGATCATGAATCTGATCGTGCTCGTCGCCGTGCTGTCGTGCCTGAACTCCGGTCTCTACATCACGTCGCGAATGTTGTTCGGTCTCGCCGCGCGCGGCGACGCTCCGCGCTCGCTCGTCGCGCTCGACGCGCGCCGCGTGCCGACGCGCGCGATCCTTCTCGGCACGGTGTTCGGATATCTCGCCGTGCTCGCGTCCGTCGTCTCGCCACAGCGGCTGTTCACGTTCCTCGTGAACGCCTCGGGCGCGCTCATGCTCGTCGTGTATCTCTTGATTGCGCTCGCGCAGATCTACCAACGGCGCCGGCGCGAAGCGGCCGCGCTGCCGATTCGCATGTGGCTCTATCCGTGGCTCAGCTACGCCACCGTCGTAGGCATCGTGCTCGTGCTCGCGTCGATGCTGTTCAGGCCCGCCGAACGGGCCCAGCTCGCGGCCAGCGCGTCGCTGTCGGCCGCCGTCCTGCTTGCTGGCTATCGGTGGCGCAGGCGCGCGGGAGGGCAGTCGCCGCGCGAACTGTGAAGACCGTCGCGGACCGTCGCGCCGCGATGCGCAACGCTTCCGGGTCGTCACTTCCGAGGACGTCGTCATGCGCGTCTCCCTCCGGACTGCTGCCCCTCTTCTGCACGCCACGGCTCTGTCGCTGCTCCTCGCCGGGCCTGCGATGTCGGCGCCGAAGCCCGCGGCATGGACGCGCGATTTCGCGGCGCCCGTCGAATGGCAACGCGTGACTTCGCTCGGCCAGCTCGTCGTCAGCACGAGCGCGGGCCTGCACGCCGTGGATCCCGCGACGGGCAATGTCGTTTGGACGCAAACGAGCTTGAAGGGCTTGCCCGAGGAAGGGTTCCAAGAGCTGTCCGGGTCACCGCTCGTGCTGATAGCCGATCGCGGCGGAATCGAGATACCGCGCACGGTCGTGCTCAACACGTTCAACGGGCGCGTCGTATTCGATTCGCGCGCCGTCAACCTAGGCGAGATCTCCTCGCCGCGCGTGCTGCCGCGCGCCGGCGGCTTGCTCGTCGCCGGTTTCGAGAGCGGCAGCACGCAGCCGACCTTGTTCGCGTTCTCGATCGACGACGGCCGGCAGCTCTGGAAGAGCGACGTGCTTGCGACGGCGATGAACCCGAGTGGCAACAAGCTCATGGGTCTCCTCATGAGCGCTGCCTTGGCGGTCGTGAAAATCGATCCCGTTCAGAGCGCGCCGCTCGAGCTCGGCGACGACACGTTCCTGCTCGGTGCGATGGGCCACGTCATACGTTTCAAAGCGCAGACGGGCGACGTCCTTTGGAAGACGCCGTTCGCGGGCGGGATTTTCGAGTTCCGGCTTGCCGATTCGCGTCCCGGCGTCGTCTACGTCGGCGCCGAGGAAGTCGAGCAAGTCATGGGCGCCGACCAACAGACGCAGCAGCGCGTGCAAACGCACTATCAAGGATTCCGCGTTGACGACGGCACGGAGCTCTGGAAGCGGCCGGTGCGCTTCCAGAAGCCGATGAACCGCTCGATCATCGCCGTCGACGGCGGTCTCGTCGTCAGCGACGGCGACAGCGACAAGGGCAAGCTGCAGCTGCTCGACTACGACACCGGGGAATCGCTCTGGGGTAACAAGGGCCGCGGAATCGAGATCGCGGGGCAAGTCGTCGACTACTCGTTCGCGGGCTCGGACCTCGTCCTGACGACGGGCTACGACAGTATCTGGACGAACAAAGACACCGCGTACCTGCTGTACGTTCTCGACCCCGCGGCCGGTGCCTTCAAGTTTGCGAAGCCGTTCGAGGTCAAAGGCCGCATGCTCGGCACGGAGCTCGCCCCGCAAGGGCTCATTTACGTGACGACGCACGAGATCAACGTCTTCGATCCCGCGACCGGCACGCTGCGCAATGCACCTGTGCTTCGCAGCAAAACCCCGCTCGTGACGGTCGGCGACGGCCGGCGCGTCTACGCGTTCAATTCGAGCGACGGCTTCGTCTACAGCTTCGATCGAGATACGGGCGCCGTCGCGAAGCTCACGCAAGCGCCCTTCGCGCTGCCGGGCGACGACCGCGCCCGAGCGCTCGACCTCGTAGACGAAACGCTGGTGCTGATGGGCCAGCAAACGGTTGCAGGTTTCGGGCTCGACGGGTCGGTGAAGTTCAACGTGCACTACGACTCGCCGCGCAATCCGACCTGGATGAGGGCGCTCGCTTGGGCCGAAGGCGTGCGAGTCGGGATGGCCTCGGTCTCGGCCGGGCTCTACAGCGCCGCGTTCGCCGATGCGGCCGGCGACGCTGCCGAGGGTTCCGCTGGCCGCGAGATGGCGACGCAGCTATCGCAGGGGTTCGGCGATCTTTCGGACGGCTATCGAAACCTTTCGGGTGACTACGTGCGATTTGCCCGCCGCCGTTACGAAGCCTCGGCCGAGTCGCGCGACTTCTTCTTCATGCTCGTGCAACACGAGGACCGTCGCGTTGCGCTGGCGCAGATCAGCAAGCGCAACGGGCGCATCTTGAGCGAGATCGACTTGGCGCGCGACAAGGAGCCCGTCTATCAGGTCGACGACGTCAGCAGCTTCGTCTTCTACAAGCCGGCCGACTCCGTGATCGCGGGATATCGCTTCTCGCAGGAGCAGCCCGAGGTCGCCCTCCACTAAGAGGGCGACCCGAGATCCGTTACGCGGAGAGTTAGCGCGGCCTGTACGCCGTGCGAGCGGTCTGGCCGTAAGGCGCCGGCTGCACGGTCGCGCGGATCGTCGCCTGGTTGTGGCGCTCCACCGTCGGCTTCTTCGTGCCGCCGCCGTCCTCGCCCCAGACGACCGACACCTTCGTGCCGGGTTTCGCGTACTTCACGTCGACGCACGCGAGCGACAGCATCGAGCGCTCGTTGAAGCTGTAGCCCGTGTACGTCGATACGCCTATGGTTTTTCCGCCCTTCACGATCTTGTCGAACGGCAGCGTCGAGTAGTTTGCGAGCGGCAGGTCGATGTACTTCGAGAATTTGCCAGCGTGGAACAGCTTGCTGAAGACCTTGTCGACGTCGTCGCCGTTCCAGACGAGCGTGACCTTCTGCTTCTTCGGCTTCTTGGCGATTTTCTCGAGCGCTGCGCGCCCGACGAAGTCGTGGTCGAAGCGTACGAAGCCGCCATAGCCCATGTCGTACGGCGTGAGGTAATAGCTCTCGATGTTCTTCGAGACGAAGCTGCCGCCGAGCGAGGCCGTGGCTTCGTAGCTCGTGCCCTTCAGCCACTCGCGATACGGTTTCATGAGCTCGCCCGAGTAGACCGCCGGCAGCGGCGACGGGATCCATCCCGATTCGAGCGTGCTCGTCGGGTACGTGCGCGCGCCGACTTTGCGGATGCCGAACTCGCGGCCCGCCTCGACGATCGCGTCGCGGACTTTGTCGCCGTCGGCCCAGGGCCCGAAGATTTCCCAGCCCGGTTGGCCGACCATGCCGTGGCGCAGCGCGCGCACGGTGCAACCCGCAATTTTGAACACGTCCATGTTGAAGAACTTGATGTCGGGCACGGGCTTGCCCGTGACCTTCTCCATGACGCTCTTCGCGTTCGGACCTTGGACCTGGTAGCGGTACACGCGGCGGCCCGTCTTGTTCACGAACGAGCGCTCGTCGCGCTCGGCCTTCGCGTTGTAGCCGCCTTTCTCGAGGTTGTACTGCACCCAGTTCAGAGCGGGCGGCCGGCCGACGAACACGAAGCTATTCGGCGCAAGGTGGAACAGGATCGCGTCGCCGATCACGTGGCCGTCGTGGTTGCACGCGACGAATTGCTTCGCCGTGTCCACGCGGAAATTCGTGAACGTGTTGATGCCGAGGGAGGAGATCAGCTTCAGCGCATCGGGACCTTCGAGATACAGATCCGTCATGTGGTGCGACTGATCGAACAGCGCGCACGTCTCGCGCCACGAGCGCTGCTCGTCGCGCCAGTTCGTGAACTCGCTCGGTACGACTGGAAAGGCGTAAGGCCCGATCTGCGAGTTGCGCAGCATCTCGACGGGACTTTTCGCGGCACTGATTGCTTGTTCTAGATTCTCGTAGCTCATAGACCCTGATTTAATCCCCCGGGGACGCTGGTAGCACTAAGCCTGTTACGGCCGGCACCCTAAAACAACATTCGTCTCAAAGCTACTTTCCGGTTTTCGTACGCCAGCTGTCGGCGTAGTTCTCGCGCGCTTCGCGTGCGTAAGGCGTCGGCGACACGCGGACGCGGATCTCGGCCTGCCGGTGCGGCTCGGTCGAGGTCTTGCCCGTCGTTTTGGGCTCGCCCCAGATCAAGGTGAGCTGGTCGCCGATGGCGACGTCGTCGCTGACGACGCCGAGCGACAGCATGCAGCGCTCGTTGAACGAGTAGCCGTTGAACATCGACATGCCCACTTGCTTCTTGCCGTTCAGCAGCAAGTCCGCGTTCGTGGACGCGTAATTCGGCTGCGGGAAGTCGATCCATTTGTACGGCACGCCTTCCTCGAAGGACGACGCCACGACCTTCAGCAAGTCGTCGCGGTTCCACTCGAGCGTGACCTTCTTGCGGTTCTTCTGGTCCTTCATCTTGACGAGCGCGTCTTTGCCGATGAAGTCCGTTTTCCAACCGATGTAGAAGCCGTAGCCGAGCTCGAACGGATTGACGTAGTAGTCCTCGATGTTGTCGGTGTCCAAGCTCCCGCCGATCGACCCGACGGCCTCGTAGCTGTCGGCGCCGAGCCAGTCGCGGTACTCCTGCAACATGCCGCCGCCCGAGTAGATGCCCGGCAACGGCGACGGGATCCAGCCCGATTCGAGCGTGTTCGTCGAATACGCGCGGCTGCCGACCAAGGCCAAGTCGACACCGACGTCGCGCGCGGCTTGCAGAATCGTCGATTGGATGTAGTGCTTGTCGGCATACGGGCCCCAGACCTCGAGGCCCGGCGCGCCGGCCATGCCGTGGCGCAGCGCTTGGACGCGGCGCGAGCCGATCTTGATCCAGTCGACGTGGAAGAACTTGATGTCGGGGACGGGGCCGTCGTTGATCTTGTCGAAGATCGTGTTCGCCTCGGGGCCCTGGATCTGGAAGCGGTAGTGCGTGCGATAGATCGCGCGGCCGTCGGGCCTGCTGTCGGAGCGCGGGTCGTGCGTCAGGCGCACTTTCCACTTGCCGATGGCTTGCTGGAAGCGCACCCAGTTCGCCGTCGGCGCGCGGCCGACCAGCACGAACTTATCCTCGCGCTCGCGGAAGATGATCATGTCGCC